>Ga0073928_10001540_pt1 | contig 43995 bp, 39 predicted proteins | sample PaiPotPPA55metaG_FD_76969 | JGI IMG/M metagenome (GOLD analysis project Ga0073928, IMG submission 76969) | Iron sulfur acid spring bacterial and archeal communities from Banff, Canada, to study Microbial Dark Matter (Phase II) - Paint Pots PPA... ...
GCGAGTGTCGGTCCGAAGTCGGCGTAGCGCTCACGCACGAGTGCCATGGCCCGTGCACGCAGATCGATGGGCAACTCACGGTTGCTCGGCTTGCCACGCTTGCCCGACACCAGCCCGGCTGGAGGCAATGTCAAGTTGAGCTGGGTGCCGGGTAAGATGGGGCATGAAAAAGAGCAAGTCACCTTACTATGGTTTCCGATTCCCCGCGGCGGTCATTAGTTGCGCGGTCCGCTGGTACTATCGTTTCAACCTGAGCCTTCGTGACATCGAGGAGTTGTTGCTCGAGCGCGGCGTAAGCGTGAGCTACGAGTCGGTGCGCAACTGGTGCGACCGATTCGGCGCGCAGTTTGCGTGTCGCGCGAAGGCTGCGCGTGCCAGGCCGGGCTCGACCTGGCATCTTGATGAGTTGTTCGTAAAGTTACGAGGCGAGCCTTACGTGCTATGGCGAGCCGTGGATGAGCACGGTACTGAGCTGGACGTACTGCTGCAAAAGCGCCGCGATAATGCCGCGGCAAAGAGCTTTTTCAAACGGGTGCTGCGCTCAGCACCCGTGCCGCAGAAGATAGTTACCGACCAGTTGCGTAGCTACCCGGCGGCGAAGGCTGAGGTGCCGGAACTGGCCAGCGTAAAGCATATCTTCGTGAAGGCGGCGGCACGCGTCAATAACCGTGCTGAAAATAGCCACCTGCCCACACGCCGGCGTGAACGGCAGATGCAGGGCTTCCGTGATCCACGACGCACGCAGGCCTTTCTTGAGCGGTTTGGTCCGATCCGTCAGCACTTCGCCTTACCCAGACACCGGATGAAGGCCGCCTACCATCGTGAACAACTCAAGGCACGCCTGCAGGCGTGGTGCGGCTGGGCAAGCGTCCAGTTCGCCAACGCAAATTAATTTGGATACCTTAATCATAGGAAATCCGCAAGCCGTTTCCCTCAATTTGACAAAGCCCTTTGGTTCATTCGTCGTCGAAGTTGAAGTTGAGCCTCTTCGGCGCGAGCCATGCCACCGGGTCAACCTGCTCCTGACAGATGATCCCGGCCATGATGGTCGACTGCGCGTTCGACTCGGTGAGCAGCTTGTCGTGGGCGTTGTCGTTCTTGACCCAACGATCCTGCGGCAGGTTGGCGATCGTGTACAGATAGATCTGGAGCTTCTCGATTTCGCCCCGCGGCGTGATCTGGTTAACCGGCATGCGCCTGGCCGCCCTGCTCTCTGGCGACGATCCGCTGCCCAATCTCCCAATATTCGGCGGTCATCACCGCATTGACGTTGCGCGCGGCCCTGCGTCTCGCGGACTCGACGACGCTGACCACTTCCTTGTGCAGCCCGGTGTAGTCGCCGGGCGCGATCACCGCCTTTTTCATCATGCGTTGTCGGCATCCTTGAATGCCTGGCCGGCGGTGAACTTGACCGTTCTTGCCGCGGCAATCTGGATTTCAGCGCCGGTCGACGGATTGAATGAAAACCTGCACCCTATTGTCGAAGAACGAATAAATTGCGAATATGAACGAATAATCTGCGAACGGCCAATCGTGCCCAGATTGAGCCCTGATAAGGCTTTGTAGCATGTCTCGTCAGGATAACTGCGAGTTGCGTCGCTACAACAGGCTCTCAATTTCGAACTCAAATTTTGCGAATGCGTTGCAGGCTGAACCCATATGCTGCGAATGCCTATCCTGCCCGGAGATCGTTCAATGGCTTTGTCCAATAGGTAATGAAGCCTGCGTGACGCCCCGTGCAGCGGCATATTCGCAATTTATTCGTTCATATTCGCAGTTATTCCGTACTTCGACACGATGACACGGGGTGCCGTGCACCTGATCATCAAGCAGGTGGTCGACAATGCGATCGATCATATGCAACGATGATCGCGGCCAGTTTCGATCGTTCTTCACTTGACCAATGCTGAATTATTAACCACAATCTTTCCTGTGGAAACATAAGATTCGTTAACTCGACAGGCACTTCCTGCGCCATGACCCTGAACGCTCCAACACGCACGGCCGCGCCTACTGATGAACGTCTGAAGCGTGTCCTTCTCGATCTGACCAAGATCTCCTGATGATTAAAATTCACCGGCTCGAATTCCTGCCATGAAAAATGGACCGTCTACAGATCACAAGACGCCTGTGCTGCCAAAGACAAAGACTAAGAAAACTATCGCCCAGCCCGTGCAAGACAAGCCCTATCACCATGGGTCGCTTCCGCATGCGCTGCTGGAGGCGGCCGAAGCCGTCTTGCGTCGCGACGGTATAGCCAGCCTGACGTTGCGCTCCATTGCCCGTGAGGCGGGCGTCTCGCATACGGCGCCCCAGCACCATTTCGGCGACTTGGCTGGCGTGCTCAGCGAACTTGCCGCCAGCGGCCACCGGCGGCTGACCGCGTCCATGGTAGCCAAAGCGGAAGGCCTCCCTCCAGGGCCGGCCAGCCGAAAGGCCATTGCACGCGCCTACGTCAGCTTCGCGGTAGATAACCCCGACCTGCTCCGCCTGATGTTTCGCAGCGAGATGCTCGACCACACGCGGGTATCGCTCGTCGAGGCAAGACAGCTATCCGCACGCGCGCTAGTGGGTGCCTTCGACGAGCCGCTCAAGCCCACGCCGGGCAAATCCACGACGTTCGGCCGGTTGGATGCCCCACAGGCTATTGCGATGACTGCGGCTTGGGCCTATGTCCACGGCCTTGCATCGCTGCTCATCGACGGTCGCCTGAAAGCGTTGGCCGCGTCCGCGGAAGGTATACGTAATACCGAAGAACTCGTGGATGCCGCAATTGAGCACGTACAGCTCATTCATGAGACCGGTCTCAAGCCCAAGGCCGGGCAGGCCGCCACGAATCGACAGGCAAAGAAACCCAAAGCGGAGATGAGCGATTCGCTCTGAAGCCAAGGAGACGAGCATGAGAGTTCTGTTGATCGAAGATGATCTGCAGATTGGTCAAAGCCTGTTGCGTGCACTCAAGGACGCCGACTTCAGCGTCGACTGGGTGAGAGACGGTATCGCCGGACGCACGGCTCTCGCCGGTACGGAGTACACCGTCGTATTGCTCGATCTGGGCTTGCCCGGCATGGACGGCATCGACCTCCTGAAGACGGCGCGCACATCGGGTAACGCCGTGCCGGTGCTGATACTGACTGCCCGGGATGATCTCGACTCGCGCGTTCAAGGCCTCGACGTCGGCGCCGACGACTACCTTCTCAAGCCCTTCGACGTGCCCGAACTGCTTGCGCGCATCCGCGCGGTGATCCGCCGCAAAGCCGGTTACGCGTCCTCGCGCCTGGGCGACGAGTCCCTATGCCTCGATCTCGACAAACGCACACTGACCTGCAACGGTGCGACAACCGTGCTGTCCGCGCGCGAGTTCGCACTGATGCTGGCGTTCCTCGAGCGGCCCGGCACGATCCTCTCGCGCGAGCAACTGGAAGACCGCTTATACGGCTGGGGTAAAGAAGTGGAAAGCAACGCGGTGGACGTGCTGATTCATTCGGTGCGCAAGAAATTCGGCCAGAACGTGATTCGCAATGTACGCGGGCTCGGGTGGACCGTGATGCTTAACGATGCCCGCGACGGACAGACGCCGTGAGACTGCTCCATCAAACTGACCACCCGGCCGGCGTGCCCGCGCATTTGCCGGTCGTTGGTGCGTTGCGCCGAATGATTGCAGTGTGCGTAAAGCATCCGGCCTCCGAAGGCTATACCGCCTGTTTCAACAAGTCGCTCAGGTCGATACCGTTCTTGGCTTCGGTCATCAAATGATCCGGAGTCGGGGGCTCGCGAGTGAGATCGACGAGAGCCTGATTGAGATTCACATACGGCCGCATACGGTGTTCGTAGGCAGCAAACGCCTGCGCCGGATCATCCCGGTGCCAAACCAGTTCGCGAACCAGCACGAAAGCACCGACGAGCACGAGGCTCGTGCCTTGACCCGAGAAAGGGAATGCGCAGTGTGCCGCGTCACCGGCAAGCACGACACGGCCTTTGGACCACGACGGCATGCGAATCTGCGCGAGCTCGTTGTAATAGAACTGATCGGTCCTCTTCATTGCGTCGATGAAGCGGGAAAATTCGCCCTTCAGATGGGCGCACTGCCCAGCCACAAGCTGCTTTTGTGCTTCCGTATCGCTGTGGGACACGGCAGATTGCGGGCCTGCGAAACCAACGCCAATCCGGAGTTCGCTCTTGTCGCGGCTTGGATAGATCACGTAGCCGACGCCCTCCTGCCGGTGGCCAAGTTGCCAATCGATCAGATTGATCAGGTTGCGCGTCGAAAAAAGAGCGAGCACTACGCCCAACGGGTGAACAGATTTGGATTCCTCATCGAAACACTGCTTGTGAACGTTCGAGTAAATGCCGTCGGCGCCGATCAGCAGATCGAATTTCCGGTTCACGCCGCTCGCGAACGTCGCCGCCACGCCATCGCCCTGATCATCGATCGTACGGATGCTGTCGTTGTAGACGAATTCGACGCGTTCGCTCATCGCGCCCATCAGAAGCTCGCACAGGTCATCGCGGAAAATTTCGATGTCGTCGCTGTCGAGCCGGCCAGCACTGAAGGTGCGCTCTTCGGTGCGTTGTGTCTGGTTGCCGTCGGCATCGAGCATCGACATACCCTTTAGCCGCGTTCGCAACGCACGGGCTTCGTCGAGCAATCCCATCTCCTCGACGACATTGAGCGCGACACCCCGAATGTCGACGGCTTGCCCGCCCCGGCGAAATGCCGGGGCCTGCTCGATCAGCGTTGTGGCAAACCCCGCGCGATCCAGCCAGAATGCCAGTGCCAAACCAGTGACGCCTGCACCGGAAATCAATACGTTTCCATTCATCATAAGCACCGTCGTTATCTTTATTGTAGTCCACGTGAATAAGCATCTTCTGCTGGTTGAGCAAGCAGGACACGCGTGATGTATCAATCAATACCCGGCCGCGGTGGTACGTGCGATCGGCTGAGTTCGTTCAAGAGGCCTAAGGCGCGGACGGAAATCCAATCGACGCGACGATCCCCGACTGACCGTCACGACGATTGCGAAGATTCACCGCGCCGCCACATTTACTCGCGATCGCCTCAACGATCGACAGACCGAGGCCGCTGCCCTCAATTTGCGTACTAGCTCGAAAGAAACGGTCGAACACGCGGGGCAGCAGTTCTTCAGCAATGCCGGGCCCTGTGTCGGTCACGTGGATCCATACCATGCCGTCGCGTATCTGTACGCTCAGATCGACCTTGCCGCCGTCCGGCGTGTAGCGGATCGCGTTGCTGACCAGGTTGCGCACGGCAATGCCGACATCTGCCTCGACCGCGCGGACAAACGCACTGGTCATTTCGTCGGCTCCGATATCGATGCCGCGCTTCATCGCGATAGGCAATACTTCGGCCACTGCGTCGACGACCACGGCGGACACGTCGACACGCGTCAGCGTATCAGCCTGCAGAGCCGCATCGGCACGCGCAAGCCTTAGCAGTTGCGCGATCAGGTTGCCACTGCGTGTGATGCCGCTGCGCAATTCGCAAAAGCGCTCCTGGTTGCCGGGCGCGATATGCGGCTGCAGATTGTCCGCCTGCAATTGAAGCGCGGTGAGCGGAGTGCGCAGTTCGTGCGCGGCATCGGAAATAAACTTTCGTTCCGACTCGATCGATTGTGCGAGCCGATCGATCATCAGGTTGATCGAGTCGATGAAGGGCCGTATTTCGATCGGCACGCCCGACGTCGACAATGGCTGAAAATGACTGACGTCGATCCTCTGCACTTGCGCACCCAGACGATTCAACTTGCGCAACGAGCGGCGCACGACCAGTAGCACGGCAATCCACACCAGCGGCACGAGTACGATCATCGGCCAAAGCGTATTGACCGCACTTTCTTCCGCAAGCTCGTGCCGCACCGCCGAGCGTTGCGCGACCTGGATCACCATGGACTGCTCACGCAGCGTGTAGATGCGCCATTCCTCGCCGCTAACGGCTGTCGTCACGAAACCCGCCGGCGCCTCGCGTGGCAGCGCCAGGGACGGTTCGGTCGACCGGTAAGGCGTGGCCTGATCGTCCTTCCAGACCGTAATGACAATGTCGCGTTCCGGTTGCGAGCCGCGCGCCGGAATGGCAGGCAGCGAATCCGCGAAACCGCCGCGCATGCGGCTGGCGACCTGTTCAAGCCGAAGGTCGAGCAACGCGCTCATGCCCGCTTTCGACAGCTGATATGAACTGACGCCCTGCACCACGCCGACGATGCTGACCAGCACGCAAAGCGCGAGGACAAGCTGGTTTCTTAGAGACTTGATCATAGAGACGCAGAAAAAGTGTTTCGCCCACGGGTGATGCGTGGATGCCGGGGCACTCGGCGCAACGCGAGAGACGGGTGAGGCAGACTTTTTTTGTAAAGCGATTCTACTCCCGCACCCCGGCGCTTTCTCGCGTAGAACGACGGCGAAGGCGCGCAGCCTTTGCTGCGCGCCCACCATTTACCTCATGATGCGTGCTCCATTGAGGTGATGACCGTCCGATGCCCGGGCATGTCGCCTGCCCGTGGCGATTGACTCGGCGCCTGGCTCGGGTGCCTGCATTAGCGCCAGTAGCCGTATCCATATCCGTAGTGCCCGTACCACCCGCGCGGGCGTCCGTAATAACCAACCACCACGGGCGGCGCATACACAGGCGGCGGCGCGTAATACACGGGTGGAGGCGGCGGCGCATAGACCGGCACGGGCGCGACGGGCACTGCGGCCACCATCGGCATCACTGGCACGCCGATACCCACACCAACGCCGACGAACACATGAGCCTCGGCAACACTCACGAGGCCGACGCTTAATACGGCGGCGACTGCCACCTGGCGAATCCCTTTCATGCTTTTCTCCTTGAACTTCGGTGCAGCGCATTGATTGCATCAGTTGAGGTGCATTCTGCTCGCTAACAATGAGGAAAGAATGAGCGAACAGCCAGGCAGACTAATGGACTGACGTCGCGCATGTCGATAACCCATTCTCCGACCTCACCGACCAGCCAAGACCCCGGACGTTCCGGATCAAGGATTGTCCGTATTTCTTTCGGATTGCATGGATTAATACATCGACCGCGTTGCTTTCAACCTCTCTGCCCCAACCGTACAGTCGTTCTTCAAGTTGGCTGCGCGAGAGTACCGCGCCACGACGTTCAAGCAAGGCATGCATCAGCGTGAATTCACGCGCCGAGAGCGACGACTCGAGACCATTCAGGAGAATGGTGCGCCTCTCGAGATCGAGACCAAGAAATTCGTCGCCGATTCTCGAGGTCGCATAGCCCGTCGCTCGCCGCAGAACCGCGCGAATGCGCGCAAGTAACTCACGGGTAACGAATGGTTTGAGTACACAATCGTCGGCGCCTGTATCGAGACCGCGCGCATGCGTTTCCGGATCATCGTGTGCACTAAGGAGCACCACGGGGACCTTGTTGCCCGCAGCACGCGATGCCTTCAACAACGCTATGCCGCCAATGCCCGGAAGACTCAAATTGAGGAGCACGACCGCGTAATAGCTTGCTGCGATTGCAAGGCTGGCAGCACGGCCGTCCCGTACCCAGTCGACGCTGTATTCCGCATCTCTCAAAGCGCAAAAAAGACTTTGACCAGTATGTAGGTCATTTTCAGCCAGTAGTACTCGCATCTTTCTCTCGATGTTGTTGCCCCAAGCGTCCCCTTTATCTGGTTCTGAACGCCATTGGGATTAATGACCCCCGTTTCTTTTGTAAAACCATCTATATATTTTTAGAATTCGTTGCATCGCTGTCCCAGATCGCCTCGTTCTGCCGGATAAGACAACCACGACCTTGAAGCCCCGACGAGGGGTCAAATGGGCGGGCAGAGTCACGTTAGTCGGAAATCTTTCCAGTGGAAATATTAGATGAAATTAGTCTGCCAGTCAACATCTTTCCAGTGGGTAATTGTGTCTTCAAGGATCCGACCGAGTCGTGCCGGTCTGTCAGTTCGAAGTCGGGACCTACCGACCCATGCGATGACAGAGCGTGTCATCGCATGGATTGTCAAAATGGAGTTACCCTAAACGAGCTCAACGAGCAGAGGTCCCAATAACGCCAACAGCACACTTGCGATTGCATACGTGACAGCAAAGGGCACGGTAGGCACCGCACTTTCAGACTTTTCCAGCACCTGACCGAATGCCGGATTCGCAGCACGTGAGCCAGCCAATGCACCGGCGAGCAAAGCTGAGTTGTTGTAGCGCAATACGTAGCGTCCGAACAGCATGGTAAGGAGTAGCGGAAAGAGCGCGACAAATATACCGAGTAATAAAATGGTTATCCCACTTTGCCGGATCGTCAAGAGCGCCTGCATCCCGGAATTGAGACCGACCGTAGCAACAAATGCAGATAACCCGAAATCCTTTAACAGTTGCGAGGCCGCCGAAGGCATTGCCCCATACTTGGGATATTTGCCTCGCATCCAACCAAATGCCAGCCCCATCAGAAGGCAGCCCCCGCCTGCGCCGAGCGTCAACGCGAAACCACCGACATAGGCTACGACAAGCCCTAGCAGCAGACCAGAAACCAGACCTAGTCCAAGATAAACGAAGTCGGTTTTATCCGAACAGGGCAAGTCATAACCCGCTACCTCGACCGCTCGTTTGGTGTTTTCAGGAGATCCATAGAACGTAATGACGTCACCATGCTGCAACTCTGTTTCCCAAAGGAGAGGCAGTGGCCGCTCGGCCCGCGTTATGCCGAGGATAAACACACCACGACGCAGCGCCCGATCGAGTGAATTGCGGGCCTTCGAGATCGTCACATGGTTCATGCCTTTTCTGGCAAAAACCGCCTGCCTGCTCTCCATCTCGACACTGATGCCTTCGGCCTCCGCGACCTCTTCTCCAAGCAGGGCCGCAGCAACCACCACCCACTTGCGCAGGCCCACAATCAGAATGATGTCATCCTTCTCCAGCACCACGTCCGCTGCCGGATCGATCAGTCGGTCTTCTCGACGAAGGCGCTCGACGGTGATCAAATCCCTTTGGTTTCCCTCGATTTCCGCGATCGTCCGCCCTGCAGCCGGCCCTGCGCGATACGCCCGGCCGACCAGTCCTGGCATTGATGCGCTCCGGCCGGGCCGTAGCCGTATACCTCCTTCAGCCGCATTCTCGACTTTGATCGCCGCGTCATGCAGACCTTCACGCATGAATCGCGGCACGATATTCACACAGACAAGTATCGCGCTTAGCAATCCAGGCACATAGGTCACAGCAAAGGCGATCGCCACTTCCGATTGCAGAAACTTTACTTCTGTCGGAGGTAACCCAAGCCTCGAGATCGCGTCTCCGGCCGTGCCGACAATAGCTGACTGCGTCAACGCACCGGCCGCCAGACCCGCTGCGAGGCCTTTATTAAGGTGGAATAGCTTTGCGCAGGCGACCACGGTAACGAGTGCCGACAATGCAAGGAAAGCGGCAAGCGCGAACTCGCGAAGCGTCTTGCGATTGAACGACGCAAAAAACTGCGGGCCGGATGAATACCCAACCGCGTAGATAAATACGCTCAGCATCAGCGCCTTTACCCCGCTGTCGATGGTGACACCGGCTTGGCTAATGAGCACGGCCGCGAGCAGAGTTCCTCCCACCCCACCCAGCTGGAAGGAGCCGAAATTGATGCGGCCAATGTAATATCCGATCGCAAGTGAGAGGAAGAGCGCGACCTCCGGCGACCTCTGAAATATGGTGTGTAACTCGTGCATTTTGATCAACGTGTTGAGCAATGGTTGGCGATGTCGCTACATCAAAATCTTTTCGATGGGCAGATTTGGTCGCATGAAGGTCAGGACCGGATGCTGCGAGATTGCTACGCATGACGAAGCGACTGATCGTGTATATCCACCGCGCCTTGACTTGATGACGGGTGCGCGATATGCGCACCCGCCGCAATGACATAGCCCGTCAGAACAGATGATTGACGCGCAAAATACCTTCGTTCGAGCGATACCCGCTTCCAAACTGACCGCCGTATTCCAGCTTGATCTCAGTGTTTTTCGAAACGCTGAGGTTCATGTCCAGCTTCACCTTCGCCAGCGCCGACGGAGCCGATGAGACAGCGGTGAAGGGCGCGACGCCCTGAGCACTGCCGACGAACTGCGCGTCTGTTGCCCAATGGTTCCGGTCGTGAAAAACCGCACCCGCCGCCACGTCCGGGCGCAGGACCATACCATTGGCAAAGGTCCATCGTCCGCCCAGTTCGAACATCGGCGAGGCCGAAAGCGTCGTGGCGCTCGAACTGCTGACAGCGAGATCCAGCGCGCCCGCACCCTGCTCGGTGTAACTGCCCGTATGGAAATGGACGAGATGGAGGTCCAGATACGGCTTCATATACCAGTCATTCATTGGAATCGTATAGGCGATGCGCGAGTGCAGCCCAGCCTCGTAGGTATTGAAGTCACCTTTCGCCTGGGTTGCAGAGCCCGGTAACGTGACGTTGCGCGTGGAGTCATCCCAACCGTAGGCTGCATCGGCGCCGCCGGAGATCGTCCAGCGGCCGATTTCCTTCTTCAAGACGATACCCAGCTGCGGGCCGTGTGCGTTGACGTCGCCTACGCCGTCCGAGCCGTCCAGAGTCGTCGTGCCGTATCCCACGCTGCCGCCGATGAACCAGCCATCGCCCAATCCGTGCTGGCCGCCGAACTGCATGGCATAGGTGCTGGCGTTGTAGCCAAGCCCGTCCGAGCCATCCGCGCTCGTACGGTTATCGATGACGCGCCCCCACCCGCAGTCGTGCTCGTGCATCATCGTATCGGCGGTCCCATCAAAGGTCGGGCAGCTATACATGCGCTCGACAAACGCATGGCTTGCCGCGAGACCTGCATTTCCTATGGCCTGCTGAGTTTCATTGCCGAGCCTGTTGAGCGCAGCGTTATAAGCGGCGTGATTCTGAACGCCGTTCGCCAACTGCGCGAACAGGGTGCCCAGCGCATTGGCGCCCGCACCCGAATCGAAGTTCGCCTGCAGGTGGTTCGCCAACGACTGCGCACTCGCGCTCAGACCTGCCGCGCTGGCGGCGAAGTTCGCGTGCGGCGTGACATCCAGCGACTCGCCGCCGCCCTGCGCGGTGGGCGTGCTGCCAGCCGACAGCGTGTAGTTGACGAGATACGGATTGCTTGCCTGCAGTTGCGACGCGTCGAGCACGCCGTGCACATCCATCACGTCGAGCGTGCTGTTGGTCAGGCGCGTCGGGCGCATGACCACCTCGCCGGCGAGCGTCGCGTTGCCTGTGATGGTTACGCGGTCACTCGTTCCCGCCACATGGTCGCTGTCGATCATGAGCTGCCCGCTTTGCTGCTGCACGACGTTGCCATTGATCTGCAAGGACGAAATCGCTGACCCGCCCACTTCCAGCGTGCCGCCGTTGGTCAACGTGCTGTGGGATCCACCGAGGTCGAGCGACGTCGCGCTCAGCGTCGAGGAAGGTGCTCCGTTGATCGTGCTGCCATCCGCAAGCTTGGTATTGCCATAAAAGTTGGATCCCGCCTCGTTGGTAATCGCGACCGGTGTCGTCGATGCCGATGCTACGACGATTCCGTTGACGCTCGGCGTGTTTTTGTTCGTGAGCGTGCCGTTGTCGATCGTGCCGTAGTTGTCGATCGTGTTCGTCCCCGCGCCGTCAACGAAAATACCGCCCGCCGAGTTGGCCCACGACTCGACAGAGCTGCCACTTCCAATGTTGATCGACGTATTGTTTGAGCCGTTTCCGCGACTTTGTACATAGATGCCATACGCGCCCTGGCCTGAAGTCCGAACGATGGAGCCCCCGCTCAGCGCAACGCTGACGTTCCCCGTACAGGGCTGCGAACTACTGCACTTGGCCGGGCTCGCTCCTGCGAACGCATAACCTGAGTTATTCGCGCCTGCGATAACGCCACCGCCTCCGCCCACCGCTTGTGCGAAGATCGCGTGGGCATCGTCCCCGCCCGTGACGATGCTGCTGTTGCTTCCGATATTGACCGAAACATTGCCACCCTGGCCGCTCTCGGTGGTCGGCGTCGACTGCAGGCCCGAAGCCAGATTGACGTTTTGCATGCTGCCGATCACGCCGCCGCCGCCGCCCACGCTTTGCGCGAAAACACCGACGGCGCCCGCACCGCTTGTCGAGATCCAGGACGTGTTGTTCAGGTTGACGTTGACGGCGCCACCGTCACCAGATTGCTTCGTACCACCGAACAGCGTGGAGAGAGAGGTACCCGGCGTCGCGCCAACGAACAGACCTCCGCCGCCGCCCACGCTTTGCGCCAGAATGCCGTACGCACCGGCTCCCGTTGTCAGCACATACGAGTCACCCGAATGCGGCGCCGCGCCGAGCGTCACGTCAACCTCACCGCCGTTGCCGCTCGCGCCATCTTTGTCACCGATTTGAAGCGGTACGGTTGTCGTCTGCAGAATGCCGCCGGTGGTAGAGTTGGTAGCGCTGGTAGTCGTGAGCGTGCCGCCTCCTCCACCAATGCTCTGCGCAGCGATGCCAATCGCATCCACGCCGCTCGTGGTGACGCTGCCAGGCGCATTCTGACCCATGGTGACTTGCACCGTATTGCCTGCTCCACCGGCGCCGCCGCTTCCGCCGAGTGTCACACTGATTTTCGGGTTGTTTCCACTATCCGATGCACCCACGTCGCTAGACAGCACCTGGGCCGTTCCGCCGCCGCCGCCCACGCTCTGAGCGAGAATGCCAAACGATTCGTTCGCGGAGGTGGCGACCGCCCCATCATTTGTCACCGTGACAGTGCTGCCGTCGCCTCCCGCGCCACCCGAGCCACCAACGATCACGTTGAGATTCTTCAACGCGCCGTCTTGAGATCCGGTGACTGCACCCTTGCCACCACCACCGCCGATGCTTTGCGCATCGATCGCATACGAAGAAACGCCGTTCGTCGCGATGGTGCCGCTGTTGGCGACGGTGACCGAATTGCCGTCGCCACCGCTTACGCCATTTCCGCCAAGCGTGAGTCCCGCATTTGTGTTGCTGCCACCGCCGGTGTCACCGGTGTCTCCAATGTTGGCGCTGCCGGAAAAGCTCGTCGCGCCGCCCACGCCACCGCCGCCGCCAATGCTCTGTGCAAAGATGCCATCGGACTTGACGCCGTCCGTCTCGATGGCGTTCGTATTGGCGACGCTGACGCTCCCGCCTATGCCGCCGGTGCCACCCTTTCCACCAATCGTCGCCTGCAGCGCGAGACTGCCGGCGGAGCCAGAATCGTCATCATCATCGCTGTCGCTATCGCGCACAGCTTGAACACCACCCGAATCACCGCCGGTGATCGCCGAGTTCAACTGCGAGATGCTTTTAATGCCCTTTAGCACGTCGTTGCTGATCTGGTACACGCCATCTGCAACCTTGGTCGCGCCGCCTGCGCCGGCACCCAGCCCGTTGGCAAGCGCATTCGTCATGTTGTTGATCACCGTTTCGGGGTTTTGCGCGCCGCCGGTCGTGGAGGCGCCCTTGCCCGCTTTGCCGCCGCCGCCGCCGATGCTTTGCGCCATGATGGCATCGGCATCCGCGCCCTTCGTCAGCAAGGCTGCGCTGTTGTCGACCGTCACCGGCCCACCGGTGCCGCCCTTGCCGGCGTTTCCGCCCACGGTTACGGCCAGCTTCAGCGTATTGTTGCTGCCATTTGCCGCGCCCGTACCGCCGCCTGACGCGCCGCCACCGCCGCCGATGCTTTGCGCGAGGATGGCATTGGCACCGTCGCCCGCGGTAACAATGTTGGTGCCCGTACCGTTGCCGTTGTTATTGACATTGACAGAACCTCCGCTGCCGCCCGTGCCACCTGAGCCTCCAACAGTAATCGACGTGCTGAAGCTTTGAGTCCCGCCGCTAGTGGACGCCGTCGAGTCGCCGGTGCCGCCCACGCCGCCGCCGCCACCCACGCTCTGCGCAAGGACGCCGTATGCGTCAGCGCCCATCGTCGCAACCAGGCCACCGTTTCCGTTGACGGTGACCGCGCCGCCGCTGCCGCCCGCTCCACCCTTGCCACCAACGCTCGAACTGGCCGAGATGCTGGTGCCATCTTTTGACGCCTTCGCATACGACGATGCAGTCGAGTCGCCGCCGTTGCCACCGCCGCCGGCAATGTTCTGCGCGATGATGCCGATCGCGCCATCTCCGGCGGTCGTGACGAGGCCCGCGTCATTGACTGTGACCGGGCTTTTGGTCTGGTCTCCGCCTGCGCCCGCGCCGCCGCCAATGGCGACGCTGACCGAGGTCGTCGGAAATTCAGGATCGCCACTCAAAGCGACGGCGCTTGCCAGCGCTGAACCGCCTTGACCGCCCCCGCCACCAATGCTCTGGGCCTTGATGCCGTAAGCATCGGCGCCGTATGTCGAGACCTGGTCATTGTTTGTCACTGTCACCGCGCCGCCGGATTGCCCGGAGCCTGCGGAGCCGCCAAGCGCGAAAGACGTGGAGACCTGAACGCCGGCATTGAGCGCAACGGCAGTGCCGCCGTTGCCGCCGCCGCCGCCGATGCTCTGTGCCTCGATGCCGCCTGACTGCTGACCGAAGGTCGTGACAAGACCATCGTTCTGTACGGTGACAGTCGAGCCGCTACCGCCACCCTTGGCGTCGCCGCCGATAGCAAGGGTAGGCGCGATGATGCCTGCCGCGAAAGCATTGCCGCCGTTACCACCGGCGTCCCCGATGCTTTGCGCAACGATGGCGGCCGCGGAGTCGCCTCGGGTGATGATGGTGTCGTTGAGAACCGCCGAGCTCGAGTCGCTGCCTGAGAGGCCGACCGTGACGGCTTGTGCGTCACCGCCGGCGCCGCCATTGCCACCGAATGCCAGGTTGCCGAGTGAGGCTGCGTTCCCGCCGCTTCCGCCACCGCCGCCTATGCTCTGCGCAAGAATGCCATCAGCGCCCGTACCGGTCGTGGTAATGCTGCCGCCGCTGCCCGATACATAGACCTCACCGCCCGCACCGCCATTGCTGGCTGCACCGCCGCGCGAATAAAAGATACCGCTCGCGTCGCCACCCTTACCGCCCATGCCACCGACGCTTTGCGCCAGCACGCCATGCGCGAAACTGCCGCTCGTGGTCACTGTGCCATTGATGACCGCTGTCGCGGTATTGCCTGCGCCGCCCTGGCCCGCGTCACCGGCATTGGTACCAATTGCTGCGCCTTTGCCGCCCGCACCTCCTACGCCTCCATTCGACCGAACCAGCACCGCTGGAGCCACGGAAGATGAACTGGTAGGCGTGTCGTCGCCTTGAGTGGTGACAACGCCGTTGCTCTCGATGGTTACCGATGCCGATCCCGCCTGCCCTCCGATATTGCCCGTGCCACCGCCCGCATAACTGCTGCCCGCCGCGACCGCACCCGCCCCCCCTGCACCGCCATAGCTGATGGCGGAGACCCCTACTGTCGCTTGATGCGGCGCGCCGGTCACGGACGTCGTGGCGCCCGTGACGCCCGTGGGCGTTTGCCCGACATCGACGATTGCATTGCCGCCGACGCCACCCACGCCTCCATTGCCGCCCGTTGTCGTGGTGCCCGATGAATCACCGCCGGCGCCACCGTCTCCGCCACCCGAAACTGCGCTCAAAACATTTATTCCGCCGGTAACGGATCCTCCGGACTGAAGCGTCAACGTAGCGTTGTTGCCGTTACCGCCGTTGCCACCGTTACCGCCGGTACCACTCTGCCCCCCGTTTCCGGTATTTCCGTCGCCTCCCTGGCCGCCAGCACTTCGCACCAGCGCGCCGTTTGACGGTACGACACCCTGGTAGAGAAGTGTTGCTGCGCTGACGGTGCCCGATATCGTCAGGGTGCTCTGCGGAGCCGACCCGCCGCCCCCGCCGGCCCCGCCACCTGCTCCCGACGAATATTGACCCAAACCTCCCTGGCCGCCAGTGCCACCTTGCGCAAGGACGTCAATGCCATCCCCGGCCGAGGACTGAATGGTGCCCGTCACGCTCGCCTCTACGGGCGAACTGGACGCGCCGCCGTCGCCCCCATTGCTGCCCGCCGCCGACACGAGTCCTGCGTTATCGTCCGCGCCCTTCACGCCGGTGCCACCGAAGGCTTCAACGAGCGCACCGGTCGCGACCGTCGATATCGCCCCGCTAATCGCGACGCTCACCGGCCCGCTACCTCCGGCGTTTCCGGATTTCGACGGATAGTAGCCAAGGCTGCCGTCGTCGCCGTACAGCGTCGATCCGCCTTGAGAGAGCACGGTCAGCCCTGGCGAAGAAGCGTCCGTGGAAGAAACAGAACCGTTCATCGTCACCTGAATCTGCCCACCGTCACCTCCCGCGCCGCCCTTCCCAACCGTCCCAATCTTGGCGCCTTGCCCGCCGCCACCGGCGCCGCCCTGAGAGACGAATTGCAGAATGCCGCCCGGGTTCGCCCCGGACGCGTTGACGCCTGCACCTACGGCCGCAGTGATACCGCTTCCCGCCGCGCCTGCGCCGCCGTCGCTGCCGTCTGTGTTGGCTGAGCCTCCCGCTCCGCCATACGTCTCCAGTTGCATTGCGCTCCAGGTGGGCGTCGCAGCCAAAGTCTGTGGTGAAGTCACCAATACAGCGATCGGGGAAGGCGACTGTCCGGTTTGACCAACGCCTCCGCTAGTGCCGCAAAGGATCAGCTGGTTTGGCGTGCCGCTGGCTGGGCTGCAACCCGACGTCGACCTGACGGATTGCCCCTGCGCGAAGGCGGGGACCGCAAACAAGCTTGCCGTCACGCCGGCGATCGAGAGGACCGCGAACGACTGGAGTATTGACACCGTGCACGCTCGCATTGGAAACGGAGCGATGTGGGTTCTGGCGAAAAAGAATCTGGATGCCGACATGAGATGTCCTGTCAAAAACGAAAAAGTGTGTTGATGTACGTACACGCGACATGATTTCGTCGACATTAAATTCGACATCGCATCGCATTCCTAAATTGTTTATTACCGATGGAGCTTTTGTTAATTCTTTCGATGCCTTCGTCTGGACCAGACCGCGATCTTTTCTGGACCAATCGTCGCCAATGCGACGCGCTAACTAGCGCCGAGGATTCTTCAGGGTGATGCATCGGACGCTCAATTCACGTCCGCTTTCTTGGTCAAGTGAAAACGACGCCATCCAATCGACGCCGTTGCTTCCTCTTGCTACAGCGGTTACGGCGAGTCCCGGTTCCCGAGCATCATTGCGATTCGCAAGAGAATGCGGACGGTTCCTGATCAGACATTGAAGCAATGCGGCCGCCGACCGCGGCGACTGCTTCCACCCGCAGACCTTGCGTCCGCGTCTGTTCAGCGACGTGCAGTGCGAGACGCATTTTTACGTTGGAAAGATGATGCCAGCAAGCAGCGGTGCCGTCAACATCTTTCCAATGTAAAATTCAAGGTGGTTTCTGGATGTAAATAGGCGGAGTTTCATGACCCGAATCGTCAGATGATAAAGAGGCAATCCGGTGAACGCTTTGATCTGCGCTGTCGGAAGGGGTAGCTACGCCCGATTCGCCCGGGAGATTCGTCAAGTCAATACCGTTTTAGCGGGTTGTCAGCGGCGGTCTGGCAAATGTTGTTAGACATATCTCCGGATGACGATTGCGGCCGGCGAAGCAGCGTTCACCTTCGGCAATCGAAGAGCCGTTTGCCGAGCAAAGCGGCCGAAACCATCATGAAACCCATGGCGACCGTGCAGGACATGACGCGCTTATTCCTCAAATGACAAGGAGCAGTGAAACGTAGTGCACAGCGCACCGGAGCAGACACAGTGTGTCGACATGGGTGACTGTGCTGACCAGTCGCAATTAGAAATGGTGAACTACACCAGCCGCTACTGTCACCATGCTGCGTGACGACGACGGCGATGAATTGAATCCGTCACCAATGGAGGCAGTCGCGGCAATGATGGAAACGCCATTCGAACCAAGAGTCTGTCCATTCGCTCGCTGATAAGCCTGCACCATTGAGAGACCCGTCCGCTTGGAGAGGCTATAGAATTCCGCCAGCGAGCCTTGCTGATACTGCGCGCCGTTCGTGATTCCATTTGCCTTGCTTGCGGGCGTGTAACTGTATCCAGCAGAGAAATCCCATACCGTTGCCACGCGGTAGTGCTCGGCACGGCCACCCGAACCTGTCGCCCGTCGCGATCAGGCGCGTCAAGACCTATGTGTTGCGCTGCGATCGCAACACCTGTTCAGACGTCGTTCGGTATCGTGCACGACCGCCCTGCGCTGTTCATCGAGGTCATTGCCCAAGACGGCGCATCCGGCTGGGGTGAAGTGAGGTGCAACTTCCCCGCTTGCGGAGCCGAGCATCGCGCGGCGCTGGTGCAGACGGTGCTCGCACTGCAGTCGGGCGAGCCTGGACCCATCGCGCAGGTCATTGCGGGCATCGACCTCGCGTTATGGGACCTGCAGGCGCGGCGTGCCGGTCTGGCGCTCTGGCGGCTGCTTGGCGGTAAGTCCGACGAAATCGGCGTCTATGCGAGCGGCTTGAATCCGACCGGAGCGGAGTTGATCGTGGCCGAACACCTCGCGTGCGGCTTCGACGCCTTCAAGCTGAAACTCGGGTTCGGACGTGAGCGCGATGCCGCGAACCTGAAGAGGGTGCGCGAGATCATTGGTCCGGAACGCCGCCTGATGGTCGACGCCAATCAGGCGTGGGATCTCGACACAGCATTATCGATGGCCGAGGTGCTCGACGAGCATCGTCCCCTATGGCTCGAAGAGCCGCTGCGCTGCGATCGCCCCATCATGGAGTGGCAGATGTTGAGCGCCCGGACCGCCATCCCGCTCGCGGCGGGCGAAAACTTTGCTAATCACGCCGCGTTCAAGGAAGGCATCGCCAGCGGCGCACTCAGCGTGATTCAGCCCGATGCCGCCAAGTGGGGCGGCATTTCCGGCAACTGGCCTGTAACCCAGGCAGTGCAGGCGGCGGGGCTCATGTATTGCCCGCATTACCTCGGCGCAGGCGTGGGCCTGCTTGCGTCGGCGCATCTGCTCGCTGCAGCAGGCGACAGCGGCGGACGCGGTCTGCTCGAAGTCGATGCCAATCCCAACCCGCTTCGTTCGCGGTTATCGGGTCCGATCGAGACGCCTGCAGGTGGCCGCGTGCGTCTTGGTGAAGCGCCGGGCATCGGCATCACGCCTGACATTGCGTCGCTGCGCCGCGAGATTGCGGCCGCCGGATAACCGGACTGCACACCACCCTCGTTCTCTCTACTTGCATGGACATTCAATGAGCACCGCGCCTTCTTATTCCGATACACAACTCTTCATCGACGACACCTGGCGCGCCACGTCGCGCACGCTGCCCGTGGTCAACCCCGCAACGGAGATCGAGATCGGCCGTGTGTCAATGGCGGACACCGCCGACCTCGACGAAGCCGCCGCAGCCTCTTTACGTGGCTTCAAAATCTGGCGCAAGATCCCAGCTTTTGAGCGCAGCGCACTCATGCGCCGCGCCGCGCAACTGATGCGCGAACGTGCTGAAGATATCGCCGTCACCATGACCCTGGAACAGGGCAAGCCGCTTGCGGAGTCGCGCGCTGAAACGCTGGCTTCCGCGGACGTCATTGAATGGTTCGCCGAGGAAGCGCGCCGTACCGATGGCCGCGTGATTCCGTCACGTGTCAACATCGTCCGGCAGATCGTCACACGCGAACCCGTCGGCCCTGTCGCCGCATTCACGCCGTGGAATTTCCCGATCAACCAGGCAGTGCGCAAGATTGCTGCCGCCCTTGCGGCGGGATGCTCCGTCGTGCTGAAAGGCCCCGAGGAAACACCCGCAAGTTGCGCCGCGCTCGTTCGCGCCTTTTCGGATGCCGGCTTGCCGGCCGGCGTGCTGAACCTCGTGTTCGGCGTACCCGCCGAGATATCGAACCACCTGATCGCCCACCCCGCCATCCGGAAGATATCGTTCACGGGTTCGACGGCGGTCGGCAAGCTGCTTGCGGCGAAAGCGGGTGAGCACATGAAGCGTGCAACGATGGAACTCGGCGGCCATGCGCCCGCACTCGTCTTCGCCGACAGCGATGTGCCACGCGCCGCTCGACTGCTCGCCGCCGCGAAATATCGTAATGCGGGTCAGGTGTGCATCTCGCCTACGCGCTTCATCGTCGAACAGTCCGTATGCGACGAGTTCATCGAGCACTTCGTCGTCGCGGCGCAAACCATCCACGTGGGCAACGGTCTGCACGACGGTGTACAGATGGGCGCGCTTGCCAACGCCCAGCGTCTGCATGCAATGGAGCAACTTGTAGCAGATGCGGTCGCGCAAGGCGCGACGATAGCCACGGGAGGCAGACGGCGGGAACGCGAAGGCTACTTCTTTGAACCCACCTTGCTGATTGATGTACCGCAATCCGCGCGCATCATGAACGAAGAGCCCTTCGGCCCGATCGCGGCCGTCTCGACTTCCAGCACTTACGATGAGGCAATCGGCGAAGCCAACCGCTTGCCCTTCGGTCTTGCCGCGTATGCATACACATGCTCAGCGGCCACGATGGCGTCGCTGGGCGACGATATCGAGAGCGGCACGATCTCGATAATCACCACGGACTTGGAATGCCTGAAACACCGTTTGGGGGGATCAAGGATTCTGGATACGGATCGGAAGGCGGCAGCGAGGCGCTGGAAGCGTATCTGAATACGAAATTCGTTTCCGAGCATCGTTGAGGCGTCGTTTGCGCATCGAGCTGCCAGCGAGAGAACGCCTCATGCCATCTTCTCCTCGTCCTTGGATCAGCTGTCCAGTGACGGCATCGACGACTGCATATTGACGAGGCGAGCTGATCAGAAAATTAGGAACACTCGCGAGACATGGTCATCCTGGCCGACGGTTATCAAGAGCACGCGTTGCTCATTTTCCGCTCACTCTCCAGGCCTACGATGCACTCCATCGACGAGCGGCACCTTGATTTACGGCTAATTCCAATTGCCTGCTGCAATCGTCGTGACGCGGTAGACCATTGGTCCGCCATGAATCTAATCACTGACTGGAGTGCATCATGTTTGCGAAATTTTCCAAAACGCTGAATGAGTTTTTCTTCCTCACCGAAGAACAGAAACGCGAGTCCTATCTGGGGAAGTCAGTCGACTTCGTCGATCTCGAACGTCGTATACACGCCTTCGAAATGAACCACCAGCCGATCACTTTGTATTCCGATAGCACGTCGCGTGACCGGCACTTTTGATTTCGCGCGAAACGCGGCCTCGTCATTGTCAGGCCCTTCGGATATCGACATCTCGCCGGCCGGTAACCTGTAGAGGAGGCAGCAACCGTGCGCTAAATCGCCCCGGTATCAGTTAAGCCGGGCAGGCCGGACGCCCGCGTTATACACACGGGGCCGCTCGACACCGTCATGCGCCCCCTTTACTAGACATACCGACGGACCGCACGCGCCTGCCGACTACTGCGTCCCAATGAACCTGACGATTCGGTCAGCCAACTGACGGGGGTACTGATACATCATCGCGTGACCACCGGCCCTCACTTCCACCAGCGTGGCATTGGGCAAGATGTGACCGAGCACAACGGAATTGCTCGGCCGCAGCACCTCGTCGCTTGTGCCAGCGAGGATTAGCGTCGGCACCGTGACGCGATCGAGACCCCGGAGCGCCTGATCGTCCTGCTTCCAACGCCGCAGAATGAGGTCCTGGGCGTGCGTCACTGCGCCCGTGATGTGCGGTTCGGCGTAACCCGCAGGTGCGAACATGTCATGGACAAAACATGCTTTAGCGCTCGGCAGTGCGGACGCAGGAAACAGGGCTTCCATCACGTGGTCGAAATGCTCGCTACCGCTTCCCGACAAGGCCTGGTCAACGTCAGTTGGCGGCAGCGCAGCGCGCGGGCCGGGAGGCATTGACGACAGCAGAATGAGCTTCGAGATCAGAGCAGGCTCGTCGATCGCGAGTTGCTGCGCGATGATGCCTCCCATCGACCAGCCTAATACCGTCGCGTTCTTCAAGTGCAGGCCGCGGAGCAGCGCGGCGGTATCGCTCGCCAGATCGCGCACGCTGTAACTCGCGTCGTGCATCTGCGACTGCCCGATTCCACGATTGTCGAAGACGACAACCTCATGATGCTTCGCGAGATCGGAGAGAAAGTACGCATTCCATTCGGCCATGCTTGCGCGATAACCGGTAATCAGCACGATTGGACTGCCGTGACCGAACCGGAAGTACCCGATCGAGCCGTTCGGGGTCTCGAGTATCCGTTCCTTCAGTCCCGCTTGGCGATCTTGACGGAACGCGCCGGATCCGCATCGCATGTCATCCTGCCAAGCGACCGTTCCGGCATAGGCGACCGGCAGCATCTGCGGGACGAGCAACCCGGAGCAGACCAGCAACTGCGCGATCAGGCGACAACCACTGCGTTTCTGGCGCGACAGCAAACCGCTGGTCACGTCCGACCGATACTTGAATGTCATGCCGACTCCTCTTGACTCGTTGCACGTCAGCGTAACGATCGTTTGTTAGCGCAAAGTGAGCACACGTCGATCCGACGTTTCCGAGACATCGTTCGCAAAAAACGTCAACGCCCCCTGTTTGCAAGATATGACGCGCTAATTTTTCTCTCATTCTGCAGCGTGATGATAAGGCTATGGATCACGAACGGCACAGGCCGCTGCGTTCCACTGTCCCACTACAAAGAGGCACCCAGAATGTTCACAAGGATTCTAGTTGCGGTTAGTGCAAGCTCGGTCGATACGGTATTGGAATCGGCCATCGAAATTTCCAAAAAGTACGATGCGTGCATTTTTGCGCTGCACGTGGTCGACCCCATGCCCTGCTGGATGGGGCCACTCGACTACGACTTCGGACTCGTCGTCCAGGCGCTGGAAGCACATGGACGCGAAATCGTTACGCGAATGGCGGATGTGCTCGACGGTCATTCAGGTCTCACCGAAACCCGCATGGTCACGCTGCCGATATCGGGTCAATCGGTGGGCCAGGCGATCGCCTCTGCCGCCGACTCGTCGGGTGCCGACCTGATTCTTCTCGGCGAGCGGAAATCGGGTTGGTGGCGCTGGATGAGCGAAGATGTTTCCTCGGAGGTACGACGCCATACGAACACGCCGACTCAGACCGTCTCCGGCAAAGTCATCGGCGGCTCGACGCGTCGCGGCGCTACACGCTGGACCGGGGCGCCGGCCGCTGATGCCCAATAGTCCGAGTGCCGGCATCGATCGCGACATTCGCCGCTGACTGGCGACACGGCGGTCACCAGGATTTATTTAACGATGACCCCAATCCTCGGCAGGACATACCTATAGATTAGTTATCCTCGGTTAACAGATGAATGTGATGAATTGAACGACCACGGTGATTCACCGGAATCATTTTAGAGTCCGATTCACTGGGCCATTCTTGCCGAGACAACAAGGAGTAGAGAATGCGTCACTATCATTGCAACAGTCCCGAGGCCGCGGGCCGCATCCTGGCAGCCTGTCTGCTTTCCGACGGACATCTTGGCCTTACGGAACTTGAAGCGCTCGATCGTTGCGGCATGGAAAGGCGGCTGTCGTTAAATCGAAGCCGTTTGCTCTCCATCGTGCAAACGCTGTATGAAGACCTGACGCGCTGCGGGTACCTGAGTTGGAGCGACGTGTGTCAGGTTGATCCCGCGACACTTGCTTGCCTGGCGGCTGATGTGCACAACCGGCAACTCCGTCGCGACATCATCGATCTATGCAACGAAGCCGTCATGGCGGACCATAGCTACTGCGATCGGGAAGCTGACTTCCTGAGACTGCTGCGCGACGCGTGGCAACTTCCGGCGTAATGACTTCAGTTGCATCCCGCTCGCCCGACAGCTGTTGGCCCCTTACGCGGCCACATGCGGCGGGCAGCTCTCTTTGGAAGCGGAAAGATGTCGTTTGAAATTGCAATGCAGGCCATGCGCCGTATGCAGGGATCGAAGGGGCGCCTGCCGGGGAAGTTCAAGACAATCGGGTTGCGGGCGCTGAGTCGCAACCGCTCGCTAGCCTGGGCGATCACCGCCCGCTTCAGCAACTCGGTTGTCGGTCGGTGACGTGTTTTAAGTTCAAGTTATCGTCCGATGAACTTGAGTGCGTCCATCATCGGCGTCTTCGACACATTGACCATTCCCTGAAATGGCGTGTCGAGATCAAGGACAACAAACACGGCAGTCGTCGCCGATAAGGCGCAAAGAAGAAATACAACGCACATGCTCCAGTTTCTGGGTGCACTGAAGCCGAATATGCCGAATATGACAACCAGCCATCCAACCAGGATCGCAATGAGAGGGGTTGGAATCGAGCCCCTCCTGTGTTCGAGTGCAAGCCATCGACCTGCAAATATGCTGTCCCAAAGTTCCATCGCCCGGTCACGGAGTTTTTCCTGCGAAGGGCCGAGGGTCTGCAGAGCGAAAATGCGTCCCTGGATGTCATAGGTACTCGCGAGGATCTCTCGCGATTCTGCCTCTGCGGTCGTTCCCCTTTCGTTGGAAAACAGGAAGGAGATCCATTGGGCATAGTCGTTCTTGATGTCGACGCGCAGACCTTCAGCCGATGGGCTAAACTCGGACAAATTTCGGTCCAGCTGGATCATTGCGACACTATTGTGCTGGAGCGCGGTGTTGACGAGGTCGAGCGATGAATTTCCGGACGAAATCAGCAGGCTAAGCACCAACGCCGACAGCGTCGCCACCAGACCAACGGCAATACGCATCGCGGCAAGTGAGTCTTCAGAGAAATGGTGATCTGCCAGGCTTGCGCGCACATGCGACCCAAGCGCTGCACTCAAAAGAATGAGCGCAAGCACAATGGCAGAAAAGACATAGTGATCCATGTGGAAACGGTTTCCTTCGATCGGGCGGGCCAGGTGATTGAGGTCGAGCTGCCGTGGCAGTCATGCTGCGGATGTAAGACTGGCTGCGCAGGAGGCTAGCGTTTATCGGGCTTCCGACCTGGCGGGTCCTGATGGGCGGTTAATCCGGTATTCCAGGCGACCGTATCCGGCGTGCTGATGGGAATGTCAAGGTCAAGCCGCATGCACGCGGCGCAAACCGTAAGTACGGTGTCTGTTCGTAAGCACGTTACCTCGCTGGCCGAGATAAATCACCGCATTCCAGAAATACGACGTTCGAACGCCGGGATAGTAAGCTCCCATTCGGTCGGATAGCTAGCTGCGGGCAACTAGCTATCCCGACACACTTACGAATCCCGATCGGCGACGAAGCCACGACAAGGCGTGTCTGATGCCGGCCTATGATGGAATCTACGCTTTACCAGCGTGCTGTCCGTATGGAACGCATCGGGACATTCCGCCTTCAATTTTTCGATCGTCATTTCAACATGCTCGATGCCGAACTTTGATGCATTAATTAATTCTACTTGATGAGGATAGCTGATCTTCATGGTCTATCATCCTAACGGAAATGGATCAATAAAATATAAGCGGAAAAATTAGCGTGGGGACGCTCAGCTGTGGCTGAACAGCGCGATTCGACCGCTCTTGTACAGGTCGCGGACTTTACTCGCGAACGGTGCCTGCGGAGCCTGCTTGCACTCGCCAACTATCATGGCTACCGGAGTTGCGACATCGACGACCGTCGTCACGGTCTCGGTTACGCCCAGCTTGTCGACACCTGAGACCCAATAGACGAGCGCCGGCTTGTAAGCGTCGTCCACGGCGAGGAAATCTGAGCAACTCATCTTTGCGGGCGTAACTGGCTTTGCGGCTTGCGCTAGAGCGAGGGGGGATACACATAGACCGGCCAACACGGCGGTCGCAATTGCAAGGTGTTTCATAACATTCTCCAGATGGTGTTGCGGATCTTTCCACCTTCGCGGCGGTAGAGTCCCGCTTGTTGATAAATCAATACCCCCGGCTTCGAGGATGAATGCTCGGGGCTGATGGTGCGCACCCTCGCGAATCGGGCACGCGTACTACGCAATGGAACTTGCCAGGTGTTGTTCACCGCAAGTGCCGGTGCGTTGACTGGATACATCGTATAGGCAGCGAGTTAGGGGAAAATTACCCCGCCGCCATCGACCGCATAAGGCGGACTTCACACCTGTATTCCGACTGCCGGCTCACCGACGCACAGCGATACGAGACGATGGGACCGCGTGGATCGTCAGTATTACCAATAGCCGAAAGTTTGCGGATAGCCATAGACGACGGCCGGCGCAGGCGCCAAGACAGGCTGCGGCGCGTACATTGGCGCGGTCGAATAGACGGCCGGGTGTGTGATTTGATTTCCCTTTGACGCCATGCATTGCGAATAAGCGGCGTCGTAGCGGGCTTGCAGACTGGCCGAAGTGGCCTGAGCGCCGTTGGCGCCCACGGCGCTGCCAAGCAGCAAACCAGCGCCGGCGCCGATCGCCGCGCCGATACCGGCATCGCCTGCTGCGGCGCCAAAAAGCGCGCCTGCTGCCGCACCGCCTACGGTGCCGATCGCCCCGGTGCGTAGACCGTCGTTGGCCGCCGCTGCCGATGGTTGCGAGGCATTGTCAGAGCGGAACGCATAATCCCTGCACGCGTAATCTTCCTGCTGGAATTTGCTCAGCGGCTCTCCTTTGGGCGGCAACGCGACCACGGTCGGGCCGGTGGGAGGAATGACGGCGCACCCGGTCAGGGAGAGGGCGATCAAGCATAAAGGTGTTGCCACGCACACGAGTTGTAAACGTTTCATGATGTTAGATATCCAGTGAGTACACAGATGTCATAGTGACGTCGAAGAATTAGCGCTGAATTACCTCGCAGTGGGTGAGGAACCTATGCTCCCGGAGCTCACCGAGTCAATCGCTGGTCGATTCTTGTCATTTCAAAAATAAGGAATACTAGGCATATTGATCTCGTCGCTCCTGATTCCTTACTGCGACACCCAGCAAGCCCATCGGAGCTATCGCTCGTCGCGCACTACGACGCAAATCACAGAGAAGCGCCGACCACGCTTCTCTGTCGACGCGATTCCGTATCGAATTCGATACGGCTCGTTCTATTGCGCGGCTCATCCTGGAGAAAGGCTTCGATCGCCATACGGTCCACTTTGCCCTGTTCGGTTTGTGGCACGCGATCTACCGCAATAATGTGCACCCGGCTCGAAATGGAAGTGCCGAACACAGATTCGAGAATGCTTGCGCACCGCGCAACCTCCACGTGCCTTCCTGCCCATGGCTCAACCAACGCGTTCCATGTATATCCCGGTGAACCGTTTCCTGGTGCATACGCCGCGGCATACCGCACGTCAGGCAGCCAGCAGAGGATTTCCTCGATCTTGGTCGGGCTGATATAAACACCATCGATCACAGCCACATCGGACGCGCGCCCGAGAACGTGCAAGTGGCCGTCCTCGTCGATGAAACCGGTGTCGCCCATCCGGCACCAGCCGTTGCGAAACTTGCGTGACTCCGCTTCCGGCTGCCTGTAGTAGCCCTGCGCCACACAACGCGACCTCACCTCGATGTTGCCGATCTCCCCTACGCCCGCGAACCGTTCGTCTAAGCGTCGAATGCGTACCTCGACGCCATCCACAATCCGCCCTGCGCTGAATGCCATGTTGACGGTTGCCTCGTACCTCGGCGGAGCAAGCACGCTCACCAGACCCGCCTCGCTCGCGCCGTACATATGCTTGAGCACCGGGCCGAAACGCCTGATTGCGCGTTGTCGCAGAACCGCGGGCGTCGAGCCGCCAATGTGCGCAATCGAACGCAACGACGACAGATCGCGCCAGCGGGCGTCCGGATGGTCCATCGTTTCGAAAAGTTGTGGCTCGACGAGCAGCAGGTCGGTGATGCGTTCCGACTCGATCATCGAGAGCGTCGCGGCAGGGTCGTACTGGCGGTCGAGCACGACCGTGCCTCCACCGATCAAGGTCGAGTCCACAAGTACTTGTGAAATGTACGCGAGCGCGCCATTGACGAGCTGCCGCTTATCTTCTGCCTTCTCTGCTCTGACCATCGCCGAATACGCCGCGAACGATCGCCGGCTGCATTTCGGCACACCCGTCGTGCCACCGGACGATACGATCACGGCGAGCTCATCGGGCATGGCACGGCTGCGCAAGGGTCGATCCGAATGGTCTGCAGCAAGCCGATCTAACCGTAAAGCATCAGCGCCGAAACCCACTGGCACGACGCGCGCGGTCACGCCTTCCGGGACGAGGTGCACGGTTTCTCCGAACACGATCAGGAGCGTGGGCTGGATTCTGGCAAGCAGCGTCCTGTGTTGATCGCGCTTCGCGAGCGCAGGCATGAACAGCGTCGCGGCACCGAGAAGATTCGCCGAGTAGCGGATAGCGAGCGCATCGGGACAATTGAGTGCGAGCAATGCGACGAGAGAACCCCGGCCAATACCGAGTGCCTCAAGCGCACGTGCGTAACGAAAGATCGAGCGACGCAGCGCGCCGCCGGTAACGTCAGTACGAAGATAGCGCAGTACGGGTCTATCAGACCGTATGCCCAGCTGGTCGAGTAATGCATCGATATAGAGCGGCTCTGTTGTTTCGCTGTAACTTGTCATGATCGATCCTCTTTCGTGAGTCATGTGGCGGCCGTCGCTGCGCATTTCGGCCGTGAGCCTGCGCGTTCTCGCGACCCCACCCCACCCTTGCTTTCCACGCATGATGAGCGCGAAAAATGAGCGCAGAATGAGCAAAGGATTAGCTGACCAGTGCGGTCGTGAGATCCCGATGTCCGGAGCCGCTAATTCCCGTCTAAGATTTCGGCACTACTATCCGCTTCATCGATTCATCGACGTACATGAACACATAAGAGGGAAAATGGCATTGTCAAGTTTGAGGCTGTAACCAAACTTCGGAGCACAAAGTAGTTATCCTTATTAGAACGGCAAGTCCGAATTGCCGAATAAGCTAGCGGTGGGAGGTTCGATGAGTCACGCACTTTTCGAGATTTCATCGGCTGTTTGTATTCTGTTGTTCGTCGGCTTCGTTGTTTTCAGAGCATTCACCTCACCGCTTCCGGGAAAGGAAGAGCGTTTTGACTTGTTTATGAAACGAAACGACATCAGCCGGTCGCGAGACACGCTGCGTCACGAGTCCCTTGAGCTTGGCGACAAGACCCCTAGACCGTGACGGCACGGCCGCCACCTTCGGCTAGGTTGCCATCGGCAATCATCTGTTCCGCGCGCATGCATGCATCGACGACCACCTCCCTTTGCTCGTGCACCGTCTTCAGCCCCTCCGCGATCTTCGCTTCGGCGGCTGGTACGTCGAGTCTAGCCATTTTTCTTATTCCCTTGGCGATACACGGTTCTAACCGGACGCTAAGCGTACGAATTTGCGGATTCTGAGACGGCCCCTTTTCGATGGACGCGGTTTGACGTCGCGTCGTATACGACCCGGCCGCCGCGGCACGGCCGGGCGACACGTCGAATCGCGGGCGGCACGCGCACACATGCCGCCGCTGGAAACCCAGGAGCCGTCGCTCAATGCCCATCAGTGGGTAGCTGCCCGAGGATGTGGGGGAGGTCAGAAAGATTGCCTGCCAGCTGTTGATACGCTTGACCACCTCGCCAGCTGTTGAAGTTCGCAAATTCCGCTAATGATGTCCGCTGGGCCGCTAATCGTGTCCGTTAATTCTGCTAGCACGGCTTTTCTGCCGCAACGCAAACTCACTGCCCGACGCGACTGACTAAGCGCAGGACGACGCCGCGCTGATCAACATCCACTCGAGGGGATGTTGAAGGTCGCTGAAATAACACACAAAGTGCCACACTGCATTGCATTTTCGATCAGCGAACTGAGAAGGGTAACTTCCGAAGATCAAAAAAATGACCCCCGGTATTTGCACTCGTGCTGCTTTAAGCGAATGTACCCATCGCACTCCTCTACAACCGCATTAGCGGACATACCAAACGCGTTAGCAAAATCAATGGACTTCCGCGCGTGCGTGCGTTGCTGAAACGCAACGGCTAACCGTTTCTTGTCGCAGCTTATCGAACTGATCCGTTCCCAGCGAATGAAAGGGACTTCCCCGTCCCGTGGCAGCGGTGGAAGCCGTAAATTGGCATCAACATTCGAACCTCTTGAGCGCAGCGTCGGTCTCTACTGTGCTCCATAGCACCCACCCCGAGCGAAGATTCGATAGCTTGGCCGAGTATGCAATTGCCTCTTTACACGGCCCAAGCCTGAATATTTCTACCAACGACGTGCGGTACAGTTTGGCATAGGCCTCGCAAAATTCGACATATTTGTCGAACGACAAAGTTGCCATATGCGACCCAGCAGAATCGAATGCACGCTGCAACACATCGCGTTTTCGTTCCTCCTCTCGTTGCAATGCATCTCTCTGGTGCTCTTCGGCCCGGTTTGCGCTCGAGACCAACCAAGCAGCAGATCCGGCAATGATCGCGCCCACGATTGAGCCTAGGCCGCCAAACAAGGCCGGAACGTATGTACTGGTCGCCGTCGTTGCGGAGCCACACGCAACGACGGCGCTAGCTGCAACGACCGCAGACGCTGCCATTTAACCCCCGATCCAACGTTGTTAATTGCTCTCGCGATCCGGCTGCGTCAGGCTTGGAAGAAATCCCGCTGTCGCGTGGTACGCGTCGCCCGTGTTCGCTTTTCCTAGCTTTGATCAATCTTCGGTAACTCGTCGCTTCGAAGAGCGATATCTCGGCGGTGCTGATTCATCGACAAGACCCTTGCGCGCTCTCGGACGGAGTGGAAAACGCGTCCACATTCCTCATCTGTTTTGCACCCGATGAGCAGGCTTTTCGCGTTGTCCACGATGTCTTGCATCTCGATACGACCTTCCTCTCGTAAAGCTTCCTTCTCTCGGAATTTGTAGAGCGAGATAAGTCCCGTGGCGCCAGCGCTGACAAAAGAGAGGACGGCCAACACCACCTTGCCATACGTGGCAAACGTACTGTCGCTGATGAAACTTGCAAGGGCGCCTGAAACCAGCGATGCGAGGAACGCCGCGCCCGCACATACGTGCCACATCCAATAGTGAAACGTCGAAGCGGATTTGTATTCAGCAAGCTCTTCTTGTTCGAGCCTTGAAATGAGGTCCGACAAGAGTTTTTTATGCTCACCCGGCACCGATTCATCCATGTTCATTAAAAAATAAAGTCGTATAGTTGAAAAAATAAAGTTGTATAGCGCCGCGAGCCGCGTGCGTCGATCAATGCGACGCCATGCGCCGCAGATAGCGTTGCAATGAATCGACATAGATCGTACCCATCGAACCAGACGGAGCGATCGCCCCTCCGGTAACCACTAGCATCGGGAGCGGGCAACATGATCAGAGTCCATCGTGAAAATCATCCGTGGCCGCCACCTCGGTGAACAGTCCCGTTTTGATCGAATGGAGTGGGAATTAGCATATAGCCAGCTCGGAATCAGCCGTCATTATCCGTGCAATCTTTCCCACCGCAGTTGGTTTTCGTATCCGGAAATCAGTATGGTCATTGCGATAGCCGTCTCGCAAATGTCGCGCTCAGCGGCACATCACACGATCAATCCGGTACCATATGAATGAACCGATTATGACGGCCGGTCGGGAAAGCGCGCCATGCATACGGCGCGTCTGATCGCCGATGCCACCGGCCTCTGGATTTTCACCGCTTTCCGACCTATTCAATCTGCATGGACGAACTGCTGCCGCACTACGAACGGGAACTCGCGCATCTGCGCCGTTATGCAAACGAATTCGCTTTGCGGTATCCGAAAATCGCTACCCGTCTCGCTATGTCCGGAGGGCACTCGGACGACCCCCACGTCGAACGGTTGATCCAGTTCTTCGCGCTGCTGGCCGCGGGGCTTGATGCGAAGATTGAGGATGACTATCCCGAATTCACCGAATCGCTGCTGGAGATTCTCTATGCCCAGTATCTGCGGCCCTTCCCGTCATGCTCGATCGTACAGTTCGACGCCGGCAACCTGTTCGACAGGCTGACAGGGCCTGTGACCATCGGGCGAGGAGCGGACCTTGTAACGAAGATCGACGGATGCCGCTTTCGCACCGCGTACGACGTGACGCTCGCCCCGCTGCAGATCACGGACGCCCGATATGCCTTGACTGCATCGGCACCCACTGGCGTTTCCTTGCCGCCGGATACGACCGGCATTGTCTCGATAACGTTCGCGGCAGCGGGCGCTACAGCGAGTGTGGCGACGGCACCAGGCACTGTCCGAATACACCTGAACGGCCAGCGCGAAGTCGTTGCGACCCTGGCCGACGTGTTGCTGTTGCGCACATCGAAGGCCTTCGTCGAACCGGATGGTCAGGGGAAATGGAAGCCTCTTGCGCATCTACCGGTCGCGGCCGCTGGTTTCGACGACTCGGACGCGCTCATTGATGCGCCAGCCAACGCGTCACAGGTCTTCCGCCTGTTGACAGAGTACGTCGCCTTTCCTGACAAATTCGACTTTATCGATATCGATTTTGCAGCTCTCACGCGTGCCACCGGCCCGTGCAGGCGCTTCACCCTGCACCTGGCGATTGACAGCGTACGCAAGGATTCCTGGGCCGCCCAACGGATGGCACAGTTCACCACGGCAAACCTCAGGCTATTCTGCACACCCGTTGTCAATCTCTTCAAACTCAAGGCAGAGCCGGTGAGGACCGATAGCGCAATCACGTCATACCCGGTATTGCCGAAAACGACGAGTCCATCCGCCGTCGAAGTCTATTCGATCGACTCGCTTTACACGGACGATGCGGGCTCTGCGGGCAGGCGCGTCCTTCACCCTTTTAGCTCGCTGATGCACGCCAGCGTAACCCAGTTGTCCGGCCCATACTGGATTGCCCTGCGGGACGAAAAGATCGCGCAGACCAACCCCGGCTTCGAAACCGAACTCAAGATGGTCGACCTTGACGGCCGTCCTGTTGTTTCCGGAATCAGCCAGTTGGACATTGACCTGACCTGCACCAACCGCGATATACCCTGCACGCTGCCGTTTGGCACACCGGGAGGTGATCTGCTGAATGAAGGCGGGGCGCTGCCCTGCAAGATATCAATGCTGCGTCAACCAACCAGGACCGTCAGGTTTGCGCGGGGCGAGGGCGCGCTGTGGCGCCTGATTACGCACCTGACGCCGCAGCCCATCCAGCTCAGTCCTGCTGGGTTCGACGAACTGAAACGTCTGTTCCGTCAGTACGCGACGCGGTCGTCATTGCAGACGCGGCATATCGACGGAGTCACCTTCCAGAATCGCCGGTCCACCATGCAGTGGATCGTCATGAAGCCTTGTCCAGGAATGGTGCGTGGCATCGAGATCATTCTGTCGGTCGATGAGCAGGCATTTACCGGCAGCAGCCTGAGCGTCTTCGTTGAGGTGCTGGATCGCTTCTTCGCCCCTTACGCTGTCGCGAACAGTTTTGTGCAGCTGGTCGTGATTTCGAAGGACACCGGCGCAGATATCCGGCGCTGCACGCCGAGGCAAGGAACGGCGCCGTTGCTTTGAACGAAAAATATCGCGAAGGTGAGACGGTGCCAAACAAATTTGCCGGCTGCATGCCATCGCAAATCGGTGGCACGCGGCGCATCGCACGTACTTACGCCAAGCTCGAAATCAAGTGGCACCCACAAGTGGCCCGATAGCCGTTTCGCGCAATCGGCACACCATCATCTTTCATCGATTCGTCACCATCGATGATCACGTTGGGTTTGATGTCGTGTTTCGGGCATGACACCTCGTCACCTTTGCGGGCCACGAACCGGCCATCGAAGCTCATGGTCGATGAAGCGCTGATGACCTTGCCACCGTGATCAGTATCGTCACCCAGACGAATGAGATCCATCATCGGGACATCCTCCTCGGTATATCGAAATCTATTTTACCCACGCGCGCCGCACTGTTCTTGTTCCGAACGCACGGGGCTCGTGAGGAAGGCATCACATGCTAACCACTTTTGTGGGGCAGCAGTTACTCAGTTAAGCGTATTGTCATTGGCACGACATTGCCATTAGTAACGAAAATAGAGCACGCCAAGCGCACCCGGATCGTCTGATTGTTTGGTCTTCTTGGTGATCGCAGGTAGATCGATATTCTTGACGTCGCTCCAACCAAAACCTTGAAAAATTCCCTCAGCCAACTGCACAAATCCCATCATCTTGCTGGACATACGATATGCAATAAAGCCGGAAATCAACATAAAGCCACTCCCAGATACAAACACGGAGAACATCAGCATCGATAAAGCTGACTGAATACCATCATCGAAAAAAGCAAAGCCCGAAGTGATTAGAGCACCAGTTAAAATCAGAATCGCACTAGTGATGATCCACCATTTAATCGTCTTCCTATAGTGGGCATACCGGCCTCTACTGCAATGCGGGTGAAGGGCTACGATCTTGTCGGAGAACCGGCGGATACCGAAGGCTTGCCACGTATCCCCCAATTGCTCGACTACCACCTCCACCTCATCTCCCTCCTTAAACACCGATGACCACACCCAAGCCTTGATCTGCTTTCCATCCAGATCAAATTCGAGCAGATCAGCTTCCTCCGTCGTGTCAGTGGCCATACCTGCAAGGCCCGTCGCTATGCCACCAAGTCCAGCAAGCCCAGCTACGATCGCGGTCGCGCCCATCTTCGCGCGATCTGCGTCGGTAAAGAAAAAATCCTGACTTCGACGCGACTTGCGCAGATTGCTGATCCTGCCGCGCAATAGCTGTGTCAACGTGGCTTGAGTCGTCTCAGAAGTCATTCCGTATCATCGCCGACGCGAATCAAATTCGTTATGGATCACCTCCGAAAGAGGTCTGTAGCCACGAAACACATCAATAGCGAAAATACAGCACGCCGAGCGCTCCGGGATCGTCTGGCTGTTTGCTCTTCATGGTGATCGCCGGTAGATCAATATTCTTCACGTCAGTCCAGCCGAAACCTTGAAAGACGCCCTCGGCTAGGCGCACGAATCCCATCATCTTCCCCGAAACCCGGGCAGCAATAACCCCTAATATCGCCATGAGGGCAAGTCCGCCAAAAAAGCACACCTCCACAATACCTACCAGGTTCGGATACGATCCGAAGAAAACGATACCCGCGACGAGAAAGTACATAAACAGGATGAGCGACAAGCCTATCTTTAGCCACCACCGAAAGGTGGCCTTGTAGTGAGCGTACCGGCCCCGGCTGCAATGGGGATGCAGTGCCACGATCTTGTCCTTCGCGCGTCGAATGCCGTAACCCTGCCAGCTGTTGCCCCATTGTTCAGCCACAACCTCCACTTCATCGCCTTCCTGAAACACGGATTGCCAAACCCAAGCCTTGACGGGTTTGCCGTCAAGTTCGAACTCCAGCAAATCTGCCTCCTCGGTTGTGTCCATCGCCATAGAGCTCAAGCCAGTAGCAATACCGCCCAATCCTGCCAGACCCGCTGCAATCGCGGTCGCGCCCATCTTGGCGCGATCTTCGCCCGTAAAGACGAAGTCCTGATTTCTACGCGATTTACGCAGATTGTTGAGTCGTCCACGCAACAGCTGTGCAGGTGGCGCTGATGTCATTTGATCCGTCATTCCGCTCCCTCACCTGCTTGCAATCCAACCGCCGCCAATGCCTTCTCAAACTCTTCATGCTGCTTACCCGCTTCCCACGGGGGGTGATTGGGAGACTTTCCAAACGCGCATTTCTCGAACCAAGTCTGCAGATCGTTATCCGAAAAATACCAGATCAACACCTGGATTACCGTGATAACGACAGCAACCTCCCATCCCGCCAGAATCAGTACAGCCCGACCGAGAAGCAACAACCCGCCGCGCGCACCGACCACGACAACTACCTCTTCTACCGCAGCACCAGTTGCTGCCTCGGCCACTGCGCGACCAGCCGCCAGCGCGGCCGCGCGTTCCGTTGCTCCAGCGATGCTTGACCCGACCTTGCCCAGCCATGCAACACCACGACCTCCCGTCATGCGGGCAATCATCGGCGCGGATGAGGACAGGGCAGTCAAAAGATTGGCTCCGGCAACCCCTAATCCGAGACCACTCTTCACGAAGTAAAGGAATGCGAGGGAAATCTTACCATCGCCCGTTTGTGCTATAGATTTCTTCAAGTCTACAAACGCCCCGATTGCCGCCGAGGCTCCACTAAAGTAGCCGGTGATGGCCTTGAGATTCACCAGGGTCCGCGCGGCATCCCTCGCCATGGCGGAGAGCGCTTTCGTTGCCGGTTGCAGACACGCCGATGCGGACGAGAAGCCACTGGCAACCAGCATGGCGTAATCCTCACCGTTCTTGTTCGCCTTTGCCAGAGCGGCCCCAAAGCAGAACAGTTCGATGATCATCAGCGTGCCACCGATGCGAATGCCGGTCGATGCCTCGGCTCCTTCGCTCGTCAACTTAACGGCGTTCCACTTCGCCCGCACCAGCTTCCCGTTGTCATCCTCCGCAAGGGACTCCAACGTTTGCGCGTAAGCCTGTGCGGGCTTAACTCCTTTACTCCGTAACGCCTTATATCCGCTTTGCAGCTTGACCTGCATTGCGGGTTCAGCTTTCGCCAACTCCTTGATCAGCCCGATCGTGTCCGCCTGCGAAATCCCGATGCGCATCATCAACGCGCCCTGAATCATGCGGGCTCCGACAAAGTCAGAGAACTTGCCTAAGCCCGTCCAATTGAACAGCCCACCCGCGATCGCGATAGTCAACCGATCCGTATGGAGATCCTTCAGATAACGCTCGGTGGCGGAGATCGGGTGCTCGTGCTCCTTCACCTCTGTCATCTTTTCGCGAAATTCGACAAAGGTCTTAAGCTTCTCTAACAGCTTGGCAACCTTTTCCGGCCACTCTTTGGCTTCCTCCCAGAAAGTCTCTTTGTATGAGGTCGCGGCAGCCAGAAGGTCCTTTATCTCGGCCTTCGGTTGACTCTGGTTATAGGCAAACGCCCGCCACACCAGACTTTTCTCGTCCGCCGTATCCATATTGTTGACGAGATCGTCCACCACCTTCTTGCCCTTTTCCTCCGAGGGCAGGCCCGAGATCGCTTCCGCGATTACCGCTTCAAACGCGATGCCGTCGACTACCCTGCTATCACGATAGTCGTGGAGCGTCGCAAGCCACATTGGCGCCTTCAGCCAAATCTCGACATCGGCCGTACGCTTCGCCTGCATCTGGCTTACGGCAGCCTGGAGCATCCCGAACCATTGCTTGAAGTCGCCATACTTATCCCGGTCCAGTTTCTTCAGGTACTTTGGCCAGGCCTCCTCCCCAATCTTCTTCGCTTCCTCCGGGCTGATCTCGCCGGCCTCTGCAATGCGTTTGTCGGACGCGGCCTGCATCTCAGGCGTAACAACCGCAGAGTCGGGTACGCCGTCTCCCGCGTTGGGATTGTTTTTGAAACTCTCCCACGCCGCTCGCAGGGACGAACGCATGTTGCTCTTCGAGGCTACTGCGCCGTTGCTCACCGCTACGTCTGCGGCCGCGATCGATACCAATGCGTCAAGCTCAGTGGGTCGCTCGCGTACATAAACGGTCACCATGCTGGCGGCATCATTGCGAAAACCGTTCAGCTCATGCACGCAACCGACCCCGTCCCAGAGCGCCATGAGCATCGGCGGATAGTGTTTGCCTTTCCCGGTTTTGCCGACTGAATTCATCAGCGTCACCAGCGCGTCGCTCGTGGATCCGGGGGTCGCCTGGCGGATGTGCAGCGGGTAGCGCGTTGCCTCACGGCGGATAAGTCCGGCATCGTATTCGCCAGTGACCAGGGTCAAGGGGGTATTGTCCGGTTGCAGCAACTTCGGATTGAAGCCCGGCATGTACTCGACAACGTCGTCGATGCTTTCCTTGGTCGCGACGGTCGTATGCCCTTCTTTGCTCGTGCCGCTCTTGATCCATTCTGACGGCTCGATCCATTGCATGCGCCGCTCGCGCCGGTCTTCGCTTTCGGCGTAGTGCTTGAACGTTTCTTTGGCCCACTCGTGTTCGGAAAACGCGATATAGACGCGGCTTGTGCATGCGTCCGGTTTCTCGATCGCGATGATGTCCATTGGCACTGCAATACTCTTCTTCGCACACGCCGGGTCAGTCAGCGGTATCCCCGGTAAAGGAAGCTTCTGCTGCCAGAGGCGGCCGTCTTCACTAACGAAGTAGACTTCCCAATAGTTGCTGCCACGCGGGCCAACGTTGTAAAAGAGGTAGACCCATCCCTCGCGAAGTGTTCGAAGTCCATAGTGGTGCTCCTTGATGCCGACGTCCGTCACCCCGGCTCCATGGATATCCTTGGGTAGTTTCGCCTGAACGGAAAATGGCAACGGGGTATAACGCACGGGCAGGATCGGCAAGCCGGTCTTTTCGCAGTTCGCACATTTTGGGTCGGTTGTCGCCATACGGTCTCTTCGTGCGTAAAAGTTTTACTGAATCGCCCTGGTATCTAGCGAGCGGAAGTAACGGGCTTGTCGTCGAACCAGGTTCCACCCTTGATCTCGGCTATCTCATCGGGAGACAGGACATTGATGGCCCCTGTATAAAAATCATCCTCTGAAAGTGCCCGCAACAGCTGATGTACTCGAGGATATCGATCGAACTGCGGATGCCACGACAATGCATGACCAACGAACGCAACCAAGTCGTCCGGATCCGAGAGCCATTGCTCGGCGCGCGCGGCGCTAGCGACAGCCGTGTTTACCTCTTGCGGCGACGGTTGACGGTCCACTGCATCCATGTGAAGTCCCAGCGCCCTGTTCACGACTCCATGCCGGTGAATCGACTGCCATTGCTCACGCGAGAGCGCCAGTTCATTTTGCAGCGCCTTGCGCGCCGTATAGACACATGGTTTTGCCGACGCATCGAGTGTGTGCCATGCGATCACGGGCCCCAACAGAACCTGTTGCTGTCCGGGCGACAATATCGGCCAGATCAGACTGAGCGCGCGTGCGTCGTAAAAGCGCAAGACGCACTGCCGGCCCCGATCATCCACCTGCAACACGTGTTGCGCCCAATAACTCGCCAGCGCCTGTGCGGAGACGGTACTCGCCAGCCAGGCGCCGACGCGCTGGCCATGGCCACGCGCGACGCTCTCTGGGAGTCTGTCTTCGAACGCAACACGCACGCTTTCAGACAACAGGGTGGCGCCGTGCTTCGTCGACAGGTCGAGTTCCATCAGATAAGGCCGCTGTGCCGGCGGGAACCCGTCGTGATCGATCTGCACCGCAGAAACAGGTTGCTCACTGAACAGTACGCCTGCTGCAGGCCGATCACGCAGGCCCCGCTGGCTAGGGTCGACCGCCAGCAGACAATGCGCCTCGGGATGCTGGTCGAAATATGCGCGCAACACACTGACCGTCCGACCTGCAAGCGCCGTAACGTCTTCGGGTGAAGCGTTTTCGTATTGAAGTGAGGCCATATTTTCAATCCAGAACAACGCTGGATGCGCTGTTAGCAGATGCCGATTTGTTGCGCCACGAACAACCTTTGTCCACGCTGGAGAGAGGCGAGGGAACCCGCATCGACGCTGCACCGGGCTTATCCCATGACGCGCACTTTTCGAGAATCTGGCCATCCGTCCCGTTCTCGATCAGGCCGGGACCAATCTTGATGTACGAACCGCCCGCGCCTATCCACACTTCCTTTTCGGCAGTCAAAACCAGCTTGCCGCTCGAGCTGGCGATCGTCAGGTCCTTCAGCGCCGTGAGTTTCATTTCGTCACTCTGTGCCTGAATCTCGACTGCACCCTTCGCGGCGAACAGTTTGATCCCGGCGTTTTGTACGAACAGGCTGATTTTCTCGGTCACGCTCGCGATGAGTGACTTTCCCGTCGTGAAATGCGTGCTTTTGCCACTTACCACACTGATGTGCTGGTTCGCCGTCAACTGCGCTGAGTCCTGTGTCGACAAGCCCAGACCCGCCGGGCTCGCAGCGAGCATGATCGGGGTCGAGAACCCGTTCGCGTTTCCGGTACCCCCGCCCGCGGTACGCCCACTCGAGCCAGAACTCCCACCGGACACGCTGTACTGCGTGGCGTCGGCGAATTTCTTCAGCGCATCCTGACTGTCCTCCAGACTCTCCGCATTGTTCGCGACACTGGCCTCCGACATCCTCTCCACCAGCATTTCCGCGCTGACAAGCTGCTCACGCGCCTGTCTCACGTCCAGAGGCTGATCTGCCGACGCCGGATGCGTCGAGACATACAGACCCTGTCCTGCCCGAATGGCGCCATAGGCCACCGATTTCAGATCGAACCCGCTGCCCAGGTAAGCGCCTCGCGTGTTGTCCGTGTGATGGATCAGGTAACCCAAATGCAGATGCGACTGGGAACTGGTTGTGTAAAGCTGAAGGCGGTTCTGCCCCGTGGAGTCATCCATCACGACCTGGTTGTAGCCGGCGCCGCCATACTCCTTGGATCGGTGCCCGGACAACAGCCCGTTGGTGTTCCACACGGGTTGCGTCGAGCCGCCGTGCATGCGCGACAGGATGACGGGGCGGTCGCAGTCACCTTCCATGAATCCAACGATGACTTCGTCCCCCTTGCGCAATGGGAAGGTGCCACCGCGTTGTGAACCGGCATCGGGAAACGCCGAGCGTACCCAGCACGACGCACGCTCATCGCCGTCGTTGCGACGGTTCCACGCAAACAGGACCTTCACCCGGTTCAGCTCGTCCGTATAGATCTCTTCGCTGCTTGGGCCGGCAATCGTCCCGCTCTGCAGTTGCATGATCGGCTTGTGATGCTCGAAGGGGCTGCGAAACGGGACTCGGCGCCGCTGTGCCTCGATTTCGACCAGGAAGAATCCCTCGCTGCCGTCCGGGTGCCGCACGGTCTCACCGGCCCGCGTCTGGGTCGAACGCATCTGCTCCACCTCAGCGTTCAAACTCTGCGGGAAATCAGTGCTACCGTCTGCTCCCTGGATGTTGTTCTGGATGGTCCACTTGACCTCGATGATCGCGAACTCACGATCCTGCTGCGAGCCGCTATCGTGAACCGGATGGCCGGTCAGTTCAAACCAACGCCCGGGCATCGCACATCGCAAACTGCCGGTCCCGTAAAAGCGCTTGGCCCGCGATTCCCATTCCTCGGTCCGCGTGATCACCCGTTGCTCGCCCTGTTCCCGGGCCGACCACGTATAGGCGCCCGTGTAGTCGTAGACTTCACCCTGGGCCGGCAGGTCACTCTGGTTTTTGGTCGCCCCGCTGATCTCCTTCGGCAGATCAGGGCGTTTATAGTCGGACGTGCGCGTTGTCAATTGAGCGCTCTCGACGCTCTGCTGCTCTTTCCACTGGGAAAGGCCGGCGGCCTCATCATTGGTACCCGCGTGGCTGAACTGCACAGTTTGCTGGTCCAGCGCCGGGCCAAAGTAAAGGTCATCCATCACGACCAGCGTGTGCGACTTCCCGTCCTTCGCCTGCTCAAAGCGCGGGAACACGCCGGTCTCTTCCATGCTCCGGTGGACAAAGTTGTCGTCGTATTCCCATTGCACACGGTTCGAGTACGACGGGAGCGGCTCGCGCAGATCGAACCGGTACGCGCCCTGCGCCTGCGGATGCTGATCAAACACGTCGCTCAGAATCTGCTCGCCGCTCTGCTCCTGCCAGTCGCGCATGTCGCGGCGCAACCGCAAAAAGTGCAGCCATGATGAAAAACGCAGTTGATAGTAGGTCAACGGCCCGTCCCCGCCGAGTCGGCTGAACCGGTGGACATATCCGTGAAAGGGCAGATACGAGCCGTCCGTTTGCCGGATCCACAGCGTCACCGCACGCGCGAGAAGTGCCTTGAGCTCGATCTGGCTGCCCCGGCTCGTGACGACATCGACGGTGAATTCATAATCACGACCAAGACGACTGATTCCCCTGACCTGCAGCGGTAGAAGCCAATCAACGCCTAACGGCGTATCGAGTTTGATTAGGCGGTTATATTGCACATTGCCAATGCGGAGCATGTCGTACAGATTCGACCCCATATAACATACTCCTCTTGTTTAAGCGGGCTGATTATCTCGTCGGGAGACGATTCTAAATGACATTGAGCCGGAAAGCGATATTTGTAATATCAATGTTAAATTTAAATCGTTTTGCCTCGCCGGCGGCATGATGCCACTCGTAGTGTCTTATTCTTCAACCTCAAGAAATCGACCGTATCCTGATGGCATATCAACTACCAAATCAATCGTCGGCTGTTCTGAGAAAACCGTTCGCTATGCGATGGGGAATCACGCTTCTAATTGGCCCACTCGTGTTTTGGGCCTACCGGTCGTTGGTGCCTGTGGTCGCATCACAGTTCGATCTATTGACGCGGGCCTTCTATCAGATTCTGATTAATTACGGTCCGGCGGCTCTTTTTCTAGCTTCGATGTTCCTCCTACATAGGAAACTGTTTTTCCCCGACATTAAATTCGTCGGCCAGTTTAATCGCAAACAGGTACTTGCCGGCATGATTGCGATCTCCCTCGTATATTTGGCCGCCTATGGTGCGGCATGGTTCCTGGGCCAGCCTCGCGAGCCGTCGATGGTGTCGCTATATCAATTCAGGACCGGTCCGCAGATCGCTGTCCTTATCGGGACGTTGCTCGTGCTACCACCGATCGTCGAAGAGTTGGCATTCCGTCACTTTCTCCTGTCGACGCTGCCGTTCCGTTCCAGTAACGCGGTCGCGGTCGTTGCCGTGCTAGCGTCGGCAGCGCTCTTTGCGTACTACCACCACCAGTACGTATACCGGACTACCGATCTCACGATATTCGGCGTGGGCGCAATCCTTGCCATTGCACGAATTCGGTCGGAAGGTCTTTTGCTGCCCATCGGATTGCACAGTTGGGCAATCGCCTTCGCATTGGTGTGCAATCAAATTCTCGCTTCGCTGGGACGCTAAAGTTTTTGGACGGATCCGTTCATCGCCACGATGATAGTGACAACTAACCGCCTGGTTCGAACATCCATTGATGTTCACTTACCACCGAGGACGAGGCTCACGCCTAAAAATGCAGTTGGTATCTGCCGCAAACAATGCAGGGAAGAGTTCGGCGGACAGACAAACTGATACTGTTCGGACCTGTTGGTTTAGAGACGTAGACTGGAGGCTTGCAGTTTCATGAATCACTCCGGCATCGGTATTCTTCCTCATGGTGTCTGCCATTTGTCATTTCCCTTCACATCCGAAGCAAGGTTCTCACGTTCCATACCGAAGCCTGTATTGAGCTCATGCCGCCTATACACCGACTGCCGACGGGCCCGTAAACAGGTGTCGTCCCGACTGATCCCGGAGGTACCTGACGCCCCCGGTTTTGACAGTACTTTAGAAACTAACGATGCGTCATCGGACGGTTTGCTTTCGCTCATCTTCTCAACACGTACCTGACATCTTATCGATGCCTTTTCCTCAGTCGCTCACGACCACGTCTTTTGGGCGCAGCCGCACTGGGCGGTTTGATATCTGCTCCTGCAAGCTGATTTCGGGAGGCCGACTCCCAACTTCGGTACAGCATCGCAGACTTCCGCCTGCGTTCGTGACACACTCAGATAGGTCTCGTCAACGCACCATGACCGGCCCGCAGGTATACCAAACCGATTCCAGCGCCTGACGAACTCCGGCGTAAAGCGCTTTACCCAACGCATAATCGTGGTGTGTGCCAGCGACAAACCCCGCTCAGCCATCATCTCGACAAGATCGCGCAGACTTAGCTTGTAGCGAAGGTACCAGCGCACACACAGAACAATGATCTCCCGATCAAAATGCCGACCATCGAACGCCGCCTCCAGACCTTTCTCCTTGCTCATTACCGGCCACCAGATTGATTGGATCGCCACTTTAACCGATCCGATGAGCCTATTTGCACCAGAACCCTTGATGGAAGGTTCCGCTGCGGCAGCGACGAGAGGCAGTAGTTGCGTTATCCGTTGGTCTGAGATCGTCTAGCACGTCGAAAGCTCGGGGCGGTTGACCGACCGCCCGCAGAAACGCACGACGCATTCTGCCTGGATCAGCAAAACCGGTCCCCTGTGCAACTGTAGACGGTAACCTGCCTTGCTCAACCATAAGACGTGCTGCTTCTAGCCGCAAATGTTCTGCAGCCTTCGAACGCGACAGTCCACTCCCCGCGATCAGAACCGGTGGACGATACCTACGCCTGCCGCGAACTGGCTGCGTGACGAGGACGGCGCGCCGTTCTGACCATCGCCGATATCA
>Ga0073928_10001541_pt1 | contig 43963 bp, 39 predicted proteins | sample PaiPotPPA55metaG_FD_76969 | JGI IMG/M metagenome (GOLD analysis project Ga0073928, IMG submission 76969) | Iron sulfur acid spring bacterial and archeal communities from Banff, Canada, to study Microbial Dark Matter (Phase II) - Paint Pots PPA... ...
CGGCCTGCGGGCCATCCTGTGGCGGGCGTGCGGCATGAGCAACTTCAGCCACTTCCGCTTACGGGTACTGCACCTGTTCGGATGAGCCGTATACAAGGATCAGCGGCTCTCGCGGAGAGCCAATAAAAATTGAAAGAAGCCGTCGGCGATACTGTTAGCATCAGCGTCGCCGAGCACGTCTGCAGACATTCCGAATCTTTCGTTGATTCAAATGTCCTTGGCGCTGCTCTGGCAAATAGGGCTGCGCGTAGAGTGTGCTTGCGGACTGGTCCGCTACTGCGTGAATGACGTTCTGAGTATGGTATGGGACGCGAGGGAGAATCTCCTTAAGCCAGTCCGACCAGATGTGCTCCTTTGTCAGACCGGCGTCGTTGCAGAAGACGCATCATCCCGCCGCTGGGGGTTGTTGTACCTTTCGTTTGGACACGCTCAGGGGATCAGACCCGATAAGACATCTTTATTGACTTACGGCAATTCAACGCAAGTGGGACTCGCCTAACACTACAGCGCTGGTTCGGCGATTTGCCACGAAAAAAGTCGGGTCAAACCCACGATCCACAAGGAGTTACGCGCGAACCAGCGCTGTAGTGCTAAACGATTAATCCCTTCACCACCTCCCCATGCACGTCGGTCAGGCGGAAGTCGCGCCCCTGGAGGCGATAGATGAGCCGTTTGTGGTCGATGCCCATGCAGGCCAGGACCGTGGCGTTGAGGTCGTGGATGTGGACGCCGTCGCGGAGGATGTTGTAGCACCAGTCGTCGGTCTGGCCCCAGGAAATGCCGGGTTTAACGCCGCCGCCGGCCAGCCACATGGTGAAGCAGCGGCCGTGGTGGTCGCGGCCGTAGTTGTCTTTGGTCAGCGCGCCCTGGCTGTAGACGGTGCGGCCGAACTCGCCGCCCCAGATCACCAGCGTGTCGTCCAGCAGCCCGCGGGCCTTGAGGTCCTTGACGAGGGCGGCGGACGGCTGATCGCAATCGCGGCACTGCCCGCGAATCTGGCTGGGGAGGTCGTTGTGCTGGTCCCATCCACGGTGCATGAGCTGGATGAACCGCACGCCGCGTTCGGCCATGCGCCGTGCCAGCAAACAGTTGCGGGCGAAGCCGCCATCGGTGGGATTATCGTTGATCCCATACATGTCGAGGACGTGCCGCGGCTCGTCGCTCAGGTCGGTCAGTTCGGGGACCGAGGTCTGCATGCGGAACGCCATCTCGTACTGACTGATGCGGGTGTTGATCTCGGGGTCGCCAAACGATTTCTCGGCGAGCTTGTTCAGCTCATTGACGCCGTCGAGCATGGTGCGGCGGGAGTCGGCGTCGATGCCGGCGGCATTGTGCAGATAGAGCACCGGGTTCTGCCCCGAGTGCAGCCGGACGCCCTGGTGCTCGCTGGGCAAAAACCCGCTGCCCCACAGCCGGGCGAAGATCGGCTGGTCGGCCTTGTTCCCGCTGCCCTGTGAGATCAGGACCATGAACGCCGGCAGGTTCTGGTTTTCGCTGCCGATGCCGTAGCTCATCCAGGCGCCGGCGCTGGGCCTGCCGGGCTGCTGGCTGCCGGTCATGATGTACGTCGTTGCCGGGTCGTGGTTGATCGCTTCGGTGTGCATCGATTTGACGATCGCGATGTCATCGACGATCCCGCCGGTGTGCGGCAGCAATTCGCTCACCCACGTCCCGCTCTGGCCATGCTGCTTGAATTCAAACATGGGAGCGACGCAGGGGAACGACTTCTGGCCCGAGGTCATGCCCGTGATGCGCTGGCCCATGCGGACCTCGCCGGGCAACTCGGTGCCGTGCAGCTTGCGCAGGGCCGGCTTGTAGTCGAACAGGTCGATGTGCGACGGTCCGCCGGACATGAATAGATAGATGATCCGCTTGGCCCGCGGGGCGAAGTGTGGAAAGCCAAGGACCCCATGATTCTCCGCCGCCGCCGCGGCCTGGGCGAACAGGGCCGGGTTCAGAAGCGACGCCAGCGCCGCGGTCCCGATCCCAGCCGCCGTGCGGCCGAAGAATTGTCGGCGGGTCAAGATCGCTTCGCATTCACACTTCGGGTCCATCGTTGCACTCCTGTCAAGGGAGCCGCTTCCGCCAGTATCCCGGTTTGCGCTTCAGATGCATGACTGCGATTACCACAATCGAGTCGACGCCTATTTCATAGACGATGCCGTACGGAAATCGGTGCAGTCGATACCGTCGGATGTTTCGATGAATTCTCGGCCACCTCTCCGGATTCTCCAGGACCTTATCGAAGCCATCCTTCAACTCATTCTCGAACTCGCGGCCTAAACCCGGGACTTCGGCGTCGTAATAACTGGCCGCATCGAACATTTCATTTACTGCGTCCTTCTTGAACCGCAGTTTCATATTTTCTTCCGGGTTTTGAACCGTTCCATCACCTCTTCATGGGAGATCAGGGCCTCGCGCCCGCTGTGGATTTCCTCCAGTCGGCGCTCGATTTCGCGAGTCCACGCGGCATCGACCTCATCCTGCTGCTGTGGACTCAAGCTGAGGAGCAGCTGCTCCGCCACCTCCAGACGGTCATCGATTGGCAGTGCGAGTCCGGCTTCAAGAACGTTTTTCGAATCTTCAGTCATCGGATGCTCCAGCAAAACATGATCTCGCGGCGCGCGACCCTTCGGCCTCCTGGGCGAAATTCATGGCAACACTCCCCGTTCAGATCAGTCGGACATCAGATTCGATCCGCCTAGTATTCGGGTCGCCTACTCGCCGTCATGCCTTGCGCGCCTCTCGCACACGGCGGAGTGCCTCCTCGTGAGTCAGCAGCGTAGCCGTTCCACTGTCGAGTGCCGCCAATCGCCTATCGATTTCTTCAGTCCAAGCCGCTTCCACGGCGGCCTGCTCCGCCTCATCCAGGCTGTGAATCAAACGCTCCGCCAACTCGACCCGCTCGTCAGCGGGAAGTACCAGCGCCGCTTCCAGAACCGCTTTCGAATTTGCGACCATGACGCCTTGTTCCTTTGTATTCATCAACCTTTCGTCACCGTCTCATCCAGATTGAGAATCGTGCTGGAGACGACCGTCCAGGCGGCCAGTCGTGCGGTGTCCAGCTCCTCATTGCGCGGCGACTCGCCGACCGTCAGCAGCTTGCGGGCGGCCGACGGATCGCCCTGGTACTTCTGCAATTCTTTTTCAAACACCTTCATCAGCAGCGCGATCTCCTGGCTCGATGGCGGCCGTGCCGTCGCCAGTCGGAAAGCGAAGGCGATGCGGTCCTGAAACTTCGGGCCCCCCTCCGTCATGATCCGCTCGGCCATTTTCCGCGCCGCCTCGACGAACGTCGGGTCGTTCCAGAGAACCAGGGCCTGGAGCGGCGTGTTGGTGCGGGCCCGGCGGACGGTACAGGTCTCGCGATCGGGCGCGTCGAATACCATCATCGCGGGCGGCGGGCTGGTCCGCTTCCAGAAGGTGTACATCGACCGGCGGTACAAATCGGCGCCATGGCTCTGCACGTACACCTGGGCCGTCCATTTGGCCCCGTCGGAGCGGCTCATCAGCTCTTCCCACAAGCCCGGCGGCTGGTAGGGAGAAACGCTCTTGCCGCCGATCTCGGGATTCAACAGCCCGCTGACCGCCAGCGCCTGGTCGCGGATGAGTTCCGCCGGCAGACGGAACCGCGGGCCGCGCGCCAGCAGCCGATTTTCAGGATCGCGCGCCCTTAACTCGGGGGTCACGACCGACGACTGGCGATAGGCCGCCGACGTAACGATCAGCCGGACCATGCTCTTGATGTCCCATTTCGGCGTCTGATCGTCGCCATCGCGGAACTGCGTCGCAAGCCAATCGAGCAGCTCGGGGTGGCTCGGCGGCTCCCCTTGCGATCCGAAATCTTCGGCCGTCTTCACCATGCCGATACCGAAGAATTGTTGCCATAACCGGTTAGCCGTCACGCGGGCGGTCAGCGGGTTTTGCGGCGAGACGATCCACCGCGCCAACCCCAACCGATTGTGCGGGGCCTCCGCGGGAAGCGGCGGTAGCGCCGCGGGCGTGTCCGCCGTCACTTTTTCACCAAATCGATCGTACTGGCCGCGGATGAGAATAAACGTATCCCGCGGCTTGGGCATCTCCTGCATCACCATCGCCGTCGGCACCTGCTCGTCCAGCGCATCCTGCTGTTTCCGCAACTTCGCCAGCTCGTCGTTCAGCTCCGCGAGCTTCGGGACGAAAGTCGTGCGGTAGTACGTCCGGACCTCCGCCTTCTGCTCTTCGCTGCGCTTCTCGGGGGCGGTCGCGAGAGTGTCTTTAATCTTCTCTGGCACGCCGCTGGCGCCGCCCGGCGTCTTGGAGTTCGTCACCGCGATCCGGAATCGGCCCAACTGGTGCTGCGCGAATGGGGAGTGAAAATCGAGCGTGACCGACAATGTCGCCGGTTGATCGGCTTCAAGCGGATGTTCGAGCTCGAAAACTGCCGCGTGGGGTTTGCCGACCTCCGGGTAAATTCCCCAGCCGCCTTTTGCTTTGCGGTGAATCGCGCTGTCGATCGGGAATTTGTCCTCGCTGAAATCGGCCGAGGCGGCTTTGAGCTTCACGGCCCTGACTTCGCCGCCATCTGGGGCGAGCTCGACTCGCAGGTCGGTGAGTACGATGTTGCCGTTCCCGGACCTGCCTGGCCCGCGTGCGGCCAGGCTCGCATCCGGCAGCGCCTCCAGGCGCAAAGCGGTTATTTCGGCAGACGAGTCCAACTTCGCGGTAATTGTATATGTATCAGTCGCCGGATTAGGCCCGCCGACCAGGACCGACCCATCCGGCAGCTTGTTGAAGGTCGCCCCACCCGCGGACTTGATCTGTGCCGGATTCAGGACCGTCCAGGCGATCTTCTCTGGCTCCGCGACCGCGCTTTCCCATTCCGCTTGTGCCGCATCGGCCTCCGGCATCGGGGCGGCCAGTCGCTCCTCGACCTGCTTCATCGACACGGCCAGTTCGTCCAGCCTCTTCTGCTGCTTTTGGCTGGGCAGCCTGAGCAGGGGCACCGCGTTGCCCTTCTGCCCGTCCAGGCCGTTTTCGGGGATGCCGTTGAAGAACGCGTAGAGCTGGTAAAAGTCCTTCTGCGTGAACGGGTCGTACTTGTGATCGTGACACTGGCAGCAGTTGAGCGTCAGTCCCAGGAACACCGTCGAGGTCGTGCTCACACGATCGATCAGGTAGGCGGTGAGGTACTCCTCGGGGATCGCGCCGCCTTCGAAGTTGATCATGCTGTTGCGCTGAAACCCGGTGGCAATCTTCTGGTTGAGCGTGGGGCTCGGGAGCAGGTCGCCGGCCAGTTGCTCGATGGTGAACTGATCGAACGGCTTATCGTTGTTGAAGGCGTTGATGACCCACTCGCGCCATTTGGTCATGTCGCGGCCGGGATCGATATGGTACCCATGCGTGTCGGCAAAACGGGAAGCATCCAGCCAATCGAGCGCCATCCGTTCGCCGTAGTGGGGGTTGGCAAGCAACCGATCCACCAACTTGTCGTACGCATCGGGTGAGCTGTCTGCCAGAAACTCATGCACCTCATCGGGAGTTGGCGGAAGTCCGGTCAAATCCAGCGTGACGCGGCGGATGAGCGTCGCCTTGTCGGCCTCGGGCGAAGGCCTCAGCCCCTCCGTCTCGAGCCGTACGAGAATGAATTTGTCGATCGCGCCTCGCGGCCAGGTTGCGTCCTGTACATCTGGAAGAGGCGGCCGAACCGGAGGCGTGAACGCCCAATGCCCCTGCCATGCGGCTCCCTGCTCGATCCACTTTTTGAGCAGGGCGATCTGCCGGTCCGTGAGCCGCTTGCCGCTCTTGGGCTCGGGCATCCGCTCCTCGGCATCGTGCGTGGTCACTCGGCGGAACAGCTCGCTCCGTTCCACATGATCGGGCACGACCGGATGCTTGTCTTTGATGGCTTCAAACAGCCCGTCTTTCGTATCAAGCCGCAGATCGGCCTTGCGCTTATTGGCATCGGGGCCGTGACAGGCGTAACAGTTCTCCGCCAGAATGGGACGAATGTCGCGGTTGAACTGAATGCGATCGGGAATCGCCGCGGCTTGGCGCGACTCATCCGCCCGCGCTGCCAACGGAGCGCAGCACGCAATTACTCCCGCCACCGCGATCGCTCTTGCCGCCGCGCGGATCATTCGATACTCCAACGGTCCATCCCACCCTTCCCTGCCGGGCATTATATTACCACAAGCGGGGCTACTCCCCGGCCTCCCGTCAGTATTCTTCTACTTTTCGCTGGAACGTATCGTTGCGGCCGACACTCGAAACTAAATGGCCGTGCGCAATTGTGCGCCACCCTGCAAACGGCCTGGAGAAGCCAACCACAGAGGACACAGACAGCACTGAGAAGAGGAAAAGAGGCATCGATCCACAGATTCACACAGATTTTCACAGATTGAAGCCCCAATCTTTTAATCTGTGTAATTCGTGTAAATCTGTGGATCACCTCCTTCTTTTCCGTGACTTTCTCTGTGCTGTCCGTGTCCTCTGTGCCCTCTGTGTTCGCATTTCTGGCGGACGAGGCGCAGGATCGCGCACACTGATTCAGGGCGGGATCTGACCAGGCAATGACGAGAGCGCATCCACCAGTTCCTTCAAAAGTTTCACGCTGGCAACCGAGTACTGGCCAAACTCGGGCCCGCAGGCGGATAGGTTCGGGCCGGCCGCAAGACTTCGGTCCCGGCGCTTCTCCGTGACCGACGCGTGGACCTGATTGCAGCCGGTGCGGGAAATCAGGTCGGCCACATTGTGGGCCCGGATTCCGCCGGCCGGCAGCACCTCGATCCGGCCGGCGGCCCGGGCAATCAGCTCCCCGATCCGCGTCGCGCCTTCGGATGCGGTTTCGCGGCCGCCGCTCGTGAGGACTCGCGCGCAGCTTACATCGATCAGTGCTTCGAGCGCGGCCACTGGATTGGGCGTGAAATCAAAAGCGCGGTGGAACACGGCCCCCTGGAACCGACCGCCGGGGCGGTCGCCGACTTGTTCAACAAGTTGACGGCAGCGTTCATGATCGATCTCCCCCGTTTCGGTCAGAATTCCGAATGCAACGCCGTCAGCCCCGTCCTCGAGAGCCGAGTCGACGTCGCGCCGCATGACTCGGAACTCCGCCGCGCTGTAGCAAAACCCACCCGGCCGGGGACGGACCATCACAACGATCGGCAGCGAGACGGCCCGGCGGACCTCGCGCAGCACGCCGGCGGAAGGCGTTAACCCGGCCAGTTCCAGCGCCGCATTCAGCTCGATCCGGTCTGCCCCGCCCGCCGCGGCGGTCTGGGCGTCCTCGACCGACGCGACACAGACTTCAAGCAGAATCTGCCTGCTCACAGGTGACGACGATATCATGTTGCCCGGTACTCCCGTGCCGCAAATCCGGAGGCTCCCTCCACCGGTACTCCGGGGGAGGGCCGGGGAGGGGGCCGGAATCGACGCGATCGGCTCACTTGGCGTCACGGCCGGTAGAGCGTCACGGGAACGTGACGCGCGTAGTGCTCGAAGTCCGCATCGGTGGTGTAGAGGGCAAAACCGCGCCGAACGGCCACGGCACACAGCAGGTAGTCGGTATTCGAGCCTTGGATTCCATGACGGCGACACGTGTTGAAGAACTCGGCTGCCTGCTCGTAATCGCCGACCGCAATCGGCAGGTCGGGGAAGGCCCGGAGATGGCTCCTTAGCCGCTCGAATTGAGGCGGGTGCCGAATCCCGGATAAGACCTCCTGCCTTACGGGTCCGATTATCTCCGCCCGTCCCTGCCGCACCAGTTCTGCCAAAGCGGCTGAATGGCCCGGGTCGGGAACAGCCCGACGAAGGGCCGCGGACCAGACTGGCGTGTCGACCAGAACGTTCACCGCCGCTTCCTCTGGGCCTTGTAATTGTAAGCGGGGTCGTACTCGATCGTACCGAACAGTTGCACGAGTCTCATCTGCTCGCGGCGACGGATGTACTCCTCGAGCGCCTCAGTGACCGTCGCCTTCTTCGTGCGGTGCCCCCCGATCTTGAGCGCCTTGTTCAGGAGCTGATCGTCGATTTGCAGGTTCGTTGCCACGAGCGAATCTTACACATGGGCATGTGTGCCCGCAATGTTCGCGAACCCTGCACGCACCGCCCAAGAGAGGATCGTCCTTACCAGCGGAGACGGGCGGCGGTACACTGCCGCGAATGGGAAGGATCACTCGACGGGAATTGTTATCGTCGTCGACCGTTGCGGCAGGAACGTCGCTGCTCGGGCTGCCGGTGCTGGGGGAAGCCGAGGCGTCCGCGCCGGGCCGTCGGTTGAAGATCGTGGTGTGCGGGGCGCATCCGGACGATCCGGAATCCGCGGCCGGCGGGACCATGGCCCGCTATGCCGATGCGGGTTACGAGGTGATCGCGCTCTACCTCACGCGGGGCGAGGCCGGCATCCGACGCAAGTCGCACGAGCAGGCCGCCGCCATTCGCACGGCAGAGGCCCAGAACGCCTGTAAAATCCTCGGCGCCCGGCCGGTGTTTGCCGGGCAGATCGACGGCGGCACCGAGATCAACGCCGCCCGTTATGACGAATTCAGCAAGCTGCTGCTGGGCGAGAAGCCGGACGTCGTGTTCACGCATTGGCCGGTGGATACGCACCGCGACCATCGGATCGCGTCGCTGCTGACGTACGATGCGTTTCTCGTCTCGGGCCGGTCTTTCGCGCTCTACTACTTCGAGGTGATGACCGGCACGCAGACGCAGAGCTTTCGTCCCACCCATTACGTTGACATCACCCAGACCGAGCAGCGGAAGCGCGCCGCCTGCTTCGCCCACGCCAGCCAGGACCCGCCGCATTTTTATGACCTGCACACGCTGATGAGCGCCTTCCGCGGTCAGGAGCACGGCTGCAAACAGGCCGAGGCGTTTGTCCATCACGACCAGGCCCCGCCGGGCCCGCTGCCCTGAAATGTCCGACCCATGGAAGCCGACGGGACACGCCGTTCTCGCCTCAAGAAACTCGGCCGTCGCTTCTTCGAGCAGTCGGCGATCGATCTGGCTGCACAGTTGATCGGCAAAGTGCTCGTCCGCCGTCATCGCGGCAGGGAATACCGTGCGCGGATCGTGGAGACGGAGGCATATCTCGGCCCACAAGACTTGGCCTCCCATTCTTCCAAGGGCCGGACGCGCAGGACGGAGGTGATGTCCGTCAGGATCGCCTTCCCCAGCCCACCCACAGCACCTAACGACCGGGCATAAGCATCGGTGCCGCCGGGAAGACCAGGCACGTGGAACCAGGCATACTGACCGTCCACCCACCAGCACGGGCCGTCAGAATTGATCGGCAACACGCGATTTTCGTTGTCCCGCAGGCCGGCCGATAGTCCAACGATCTTGGGAGCGCCCACTGTGCGTAGGAAGCTATTAAGATGGTGCGACGCGAGCCGCAACTACTCGTTGAACGTCGGGACGCGATCCATCGTGGGGAATACATCGAAGATCGTGCTCATTGCAGTTCATTTTTGTCCGCCTGTCCGACGCGGCGGCAGGCGAAAGGTGGCTGGATTATGGCACTCTGGTGGCTCGATCGGCGGGCGGAAAGACGAGGTACGGCCGCAGGTTTTCCATCGTTGCCCGGCCGATTCCGCGAATGCGCAGCAGGTCGGGCGCGTCGCGGAACACGACGGCATTCGGTTCGCCGGACCGCATCCGATCTCGGTAAGCGACGATTTCTTTGGCCCGCTTCTCGCCCAGCGTGGGAATGGCGGCCAGCGTCTGCCAGTCGGCGGTGTTCGGGTCAATCCGGGTAGCCAACTCGTCATACCGCGCGCCCTGGCCCGCCTGTGGATCGCTCACGTACTGCCGGTTCACGGCCAACTGAATGCAGAGCACGACCAGGAAGACGGCCAGCAGCGCGATCAGTGCGCGACGCTGAGGCCGCGTCCAGCCGAATTGGCGCGACTCACCCTCCGCGGGGCTTCTCATGAGTGCGCCCTCTACTTCTTCTGAAACTGCTTGAGCTTCTCGCGCATCTGCTGGAGCTTCTGATAGCTGGCCTTGGGCTGGAGGACGTCATCGAGCAGTCCGCCGCCGGGCAGGGTCTGGCGGACGTCGGCCAGGTTGGACCAGGCGATGCTCTCGACGAACGGCTTACTGAGGGCGAGTTGATAGACGGCTTCCATCCACTCGGCCTGGAGTTGCGGGTCCCAGGGCCGACGCCAGCGGCCCGCCAGGCTCGGGTTGAGCCGGCCTTCGGATGTGTCGCTCGGGTCGGGCGTCGGCCGCGACGGCGCTCCGACTGCCGTCAGGAACACCGGGCGGCCCAGCGTGCTGAAACGGTCCAGCAAACTGCTCAACTGGAACAGGTCGCGCATGAACATTCCCGGCGCGGGTACGCCCATTTCCACTTCCAGCGCGTACGCCTCGAAGTTGATCCCGGACTGCGAGAGCATCTCGGCGTAGAGCATCGGCGGCACCGCCGCTCGGCCGTGGGCATGATATTCGCCGAAGGGATGTGCGATAGTGACCAGCGTGCGGGCGCTGGGGATGAGGGTCTTGACCTGCGAGACCAGCATGCGGGTCAGTTCGATGATCTGCTCGAACGTGAGCATGAAAGCAGCGTTGGTCTGAAGTGCCGCCGCCACGTTCCACGCCGAGATGGCGCGCCGGTACCGATTGACGACCTTCTGGACGTAGTCGTAGGCCATCTCGCGGAGCATGTCGAAATCGTGGTCCCAGATGACCATCCAGTCCGGGACGTTCTCCTGGTCGAGGCGGATCAGCGGCCCGGCGATGGTGGGCACGCGCCGGCGGCTGAGCATCTCCACCCACTCGTCCACCGCCGCCGTGTCGAACGTCTGCTCTTGCGGCTGAAGCCGCTTCCACGACATCGGCAGCACGACGTAATCGAATTGGGTCGAGGCGATCTCCTTGTACCGCTCGTTCTGCACCTGGTAGTCGACCCTGCACCCGAAGATGTGTTTGACGAACGCGTTGGCGGCCCGCCGGCGACCGAGCAGCAGGTCGCCGTGGAAGGCGGACAGCTCCTCCGACAGGTCCAGTGCCATCATCAGCGATTGGTCGGCGAGCTTCGACGCCTCCGCCCCATCATCGAGCCGGCCCAATGACTCGGAAAACAGCGTCTGCGCCTCCTGAAACCGCGTTGTGAACCGCTCGGCCTTGGGAAAATCGAACAGGCTCCAGTCCTCCTGCTTCTGCATGATCCGCATCAGCCTCGACCGGGCCAATTCGACGTTGAGGTTATACGGCCGCTCGCGCGGCTGCAGCCGCGTTGTCTCCAGGTGAAACGCCCCCAGCGGGCCGCACTCCCACAGCAAGGCAACGCCGGTGGCGTGGTCGTCTTTCCGGTTGACTACCAGGATGCCGTCGCGGAAGGAGATGTCGGCGGGAACGGGAATGCTTTCCGGCCCGATGGCCATTGCCGCCGTGGGCTCGAACTCGGTCAGACGGTTCCCGTCACGATAGATCTCGAACTTAATCGCCATACGCAAGCCACGAATCCCGACGTGTCGGGAGAGCCCGCCCCGGCAGTCAGGGCTCCGTCATTCCGTGTTCGACCCGGCGCATCTTAGCAGGGTTGCCCGGATGCTCCAATGACCTCCGGGGAATCCCATTCGCGGGTTTTGCTTTTTCTCCGCGCCTTCTTACTGTGTCGGGTCAGTGTCTTGGGCATTGCTGCAATCGACGCTTCCACTCCCGGTGCGCCGCGGCAAGGTCCGCGACGTGTATGACCTGGGCGACACGCTGCTCATCGTCGCCACCGACCGGATCAGCGCCTTCGATTGCGTCATGCCCAACGGCATCCCCGACAAGGGAAAGGTCCTCACCGCCCTTTCTCTGTTCTGGTTCGAAAAACTGCGACAGCTCGACGTCCCGATTCACCTGATTGAATCGGACCCCGCACGATTCCCGCGGCAGCTTCAACCGTATGCGGAACAATTGGCCGGCAGATCGATGCTGGTCCGCAAGGCGTCGGTCGTCCCGATCGAGTGCGGCGCCCGCGGCTATCTGGCGGGATCGGGCTGGAAGGAATATCAGGAATCGCGCACCGTCTGCGGCATCCCGCTGCCGGCCGGATTGAGGCAATGCGAAAAACTCCCTGAGCCGATCTTCACGCCGGCCACGAAGGAGCAATCCGGGCACGATATCAATATCAATTTCGATAAGGCAGCCCAACTGGTGGGAACTGATCTTACAAACCGCTTGCGGGACCTGACGCTGCGAATCTACCGCTGGGCGGCCGATTACGCCGCCGCCTGCGGCGTCATCATCGCCGACACCAAATTCGAGTTCGGCACGCTGGAAGACGGCGCCGTCCTGCTGATCGACGAGGTGCTCACGCCCGACAGCAGCCGTTTTTGGCCGGCCGATCGGTACGAGGTCGGCCATGACCAACCCAGCTTCGACAAGCAGTTCGTCCGCAATTGGCTGGATGCCCAACCCTGGGACAAAACCCCCCCGGCCCCCGCGCTGCCCGATGACGTCGTCCAAGGCACCCGGCGGCGATACCTGGAAGGCTACCAACTGCTCACCGGCCGAAAGCTGGCGAGCTAGGGCCACACGGGCCGACGATGACATGGCTCCTTGCCGGCGTGGACGACGGCGAGGGATCCATCATCGGCGTGCGTGCATTCACTCTCACCGCCGTAGCTCAGTCTTTCAGTGACCGTTACTCTCATGGTTGGACTCCCATGGCAGGCCGAAGCCGGATGCGGTGGCGATCGACGATCGCGAGTCGCCCAGGGAGGGCGGCGAGAACATCGGGCTCGCCCAGCAATCGGGCGATGATTTGCAGAACCTCAGCCACCGTGGCGTCCTCCGGGCTCTCGATGACGACGATGCCTTGATAATCCTGCGGCAGATAAAGTCGGATGTCTCCAAAGTCGAAATCGGCGGAGATGAGTGCGTGGCCGCTCGCCCGCGCGTGCCGCGCAACCTGCTGGTCGGCGGCCGGACCCAAACCGATGTCGCGCACGTCAGTCGCCTCGTGACCGGCGCGTCGAACAAGATCGGCAGTGCTGCGCGGGAGGCTGGCATCGATCAGGAAGTGCATCGTTCACGCGCCGGTGCGCTCGAGCTCGCCTTTGGAATGCTTCTCGGAAGGAACGAAGGTAAGGCGTGCAAGTTCCTCATTGGCAAACGCCAAGGCAGCCCTGATGTCCTCGTCGGTGAGGTCATATTCACGCCGAACGATCTCGAAGGAATCGCCCCCTGCAAGGTGCCCCAAAATGGTGGAGACGGGCGTGCGCGTGCCGCGAATGACCGGTTTGCCGTGACAAATCGAGGGATCAATAACGATGCGCGAATTCATGTTCGGCTCCTACGGAGATCACTTGGTCACCGCCAAAGTTCGCGGATTAGTGCCTCCAATTCCGAGGTATAATAGCAGAAGAGTCGCGCCCAATCCCTCCGCGCCTGGAGTTCCCGTTCTCTAGCAGCGCCAGCGCGCCCACATGCAACAATTCTGGGCTGTTGCGCGTCGCGCCGCGCGCGAGCCGCGTTCTCCTGATTACAAGCGGCCCCCCGCAGCGGCGCTCGGCTGCGGCCTTGCCGGGGGGCGGCGGCGGATGGCGTCCAGGGTTTCGGAGACGGGCATTCCCTGGCTGGCCTGCGAAACGATCCAACGGCGGATGTCTTGCCAAGTCGAACGCTCGGCGTCCGATGGGTGGTACTGACGCCGGTGCGGCTCCTTTTGGCCCAGCAACATCGTCAGATAGCCTTCGGGGCCGAACGAGTCGGTGGCCTGGCAGAGGACGTTGCCGAACAACGCGGTCGGGCCGTGGTCGCGGTAAAACTCGACGATCTCTTCAGCCCCGGCCAGGTCGGTGTGCTCGCGACACTCGCGCCAGAAGGGGCTGTCCAGCCGGGTGTTCAGCTTGTAGTGGATGCCCAAAAACCTTCGGATTTGCTCCCATTGGGTTTCGCTGAAGCGGTTGAACAGCGTTCTGGCGGACGCCTGGACCTGTCCGCCGGTGACGAAGAGGACCTGAGCGAGGTTTTGCATCGCGGCGCAGATGACGCCCAACGCCGTCGCCTCCAGCGGCTCGACAAAGCCGATCGCATTGCCGATCCCCACGACGTTCTTCACCCAGGCATTGCGGTAGCGGCCGGTGACGAACGGCACGACGCGGGTGCTCTGGACCTTCGGGTTGTTCTGGCGGAACTCGCGCTCGGCCTGCTCATCGGAGATGAAAGCCGAGCTGTAGACGTACCCGCGATTGATGCGCTTGGGATGGTCGATCCGCCAGCACCAGCCGCTCTCCATGATCTCGGAAGTGGTGTAAGGCTGGATCGGCTCGTCGGCCACCCGGTCCCATCCGCCGATCACCGCCCGATCGCAGAACAGCGTGGATTTGTAACTGACGAACGGCTCCTGCATTGTCTTGCCGAGCAGGACCGAGCGGAAGCCGGAGCAGTCCAGGTACAGGTCGGCGTCCATCGCGGCGCCGGAGGCGAGCTTCAACTGCCTCACTCCCTGCTCGTCCTGCACGACTTCGGTCACCGTGTCGTCGACGATCGGGATACCCAGCCGGACGATGTATCGCTCAAGCAGGGCGACGAAGTGCTGGTTTTCGAGGTGGTAGCCGAAGTCGCCGGTCAGCGCCGGCGCTCCGTCGCGGCCGCGAAGGCACCCGCGGTTACGCGCCATCAGGGCCGCCGATATCGACGCATCGGCGACGTCGTCCTCGCAATAGAACCCGACCTCCATCGGCAGCGCGTTGAAGCGGTAGTTGAACTGGTATCCGAACACGTAATCGAAGTAGGGCCGCGGCCCCCAGCGCAGAAAGCGGATGCCGAGCTTGGGGACCGGGTCGGCGTCGCGCCAGAACTCGCCGACATCGATTCCCAGATACGAGTGAAGGTGCTTGGGGACGATGGCCGTCGTCCCCTCGCCGACGCCGATGATGGCGATGTCTTTGGACCGAAGGACCGTCACCTGAAGCGCGGGGACTTTCATCTTGAGCGTCAGCGCCGCCAGAAAGCCCGCGCTGCCCGCCCCGAGAACGAGAACGCGCTTGATCATGGCCCAAAAAGAAACGGAAGGAGCGCCCGCGTCAAGCGCGGGTGCTTCCTGTGATGGTTGGCGGGTGTGACTCGCGCTTGTGGCGGGCTGGCTCGTAGCACGGCCGAGTCGGCCGTGCCACGAATGGGCACTCGCCCCAAGCGAGCGTCACACCCTGTTAACCCGACCCGTGTTATCCGCTTCACGCCAATCGCGTCGCCAGCGGCCTGCGAGACTGTTTCTGCAACGTGCCGGTATCAGCCGAGACGGTCGGGGTGAGCGCGGCGGACGCCGTCGGCCCGGTCTGGTTGTAGTTTCGGGCCAGCGCTACCAGGTCACCGAAGTCGACCTTCCCGTCGTAATTGAAGTCTCCCATCGACCAGTCGGCGTTGGTCTTGCCGTAGTTGCGGGCCAGGGTAACGAAGTCGGTGAAGTCGACCTTGCCGCTCAGGTTGGTGTCGCCCACCACCGCCTGCTGAAGAAGGATGGCGCTGCCGTTGTCGACGTCAGCAACGGCGAGCTTGGGGTTGGCGGTGATGGCCGAACTGATGATCTGTCCGCCGGCGAGTTCGCCGCGGATCGTGGCCAGCAGGCTGGCGCCGCTGTAGTTCACCTGGACGTGGCTGCTGCCAATGTCCACCTTCTGGCCCGCTCCAAGTGACTGGAAGCCGTTCACGGCGAATGGGCCGTTCAACTTCAGCAGGTTGGGAAGAGGATTTCCATTGCTGCTGTCGAGCACGATGGTATCGCGGGCGGCGGTGTCGTTGATGGTCAAGCCGTTGGCGTCGGTGATCGGAAGGTTTCCGCTCTGGGCGCCGATGGTCCAGTCGATCTGGGCATGGTTGGTGGCGTCTTGTTTGAGGGTAATCGTCTGGCCGCCGGTGGCATCGTTGATCACGTCCTTGGGGCCGCCGGTGCTGCCGTTTGCGCCGGTAAAGCTCCAGCTCAGGATGTCCTGCTCTGCGTTGGCGCCTTGGGTGCCGGCGGTAAAGCCGACCAGCGCGCAATCGGAGCCAATAGTGGTGGGAATATCGACTGTATACGCCTGGCTGGTTGACTTGCCCGATGTCTTGTCGGTAACCGTTTCGGTCAGGGTGGTGCCGTCGTAAACCAGATGGACTTCGTATGTATCGGTAGGGTTTGCGTGGAAGTCGATGCCAGTGAGATTCCCCTTGGCGTCGGTCTTCAAATCGATGGGCGTATTGATCATCGCTGGCGTTGTCGGGTCGACACCCTGACGGGGGTCGACCGCTGCCGTGTTGCCGTCGAAGACGCCGGTCTGGTTGTTCGTTGGCGTGCCGGCCGTGGCGTCAAAGAGCTCGAACTTGACGACGACGCTGTTGGGTATGCCTTGATATCCGAGCGCGCCCCCTAACGCGTTCGGCCCCCACCCGTCCTGAATCCCGTCCTGAATGACGAAGGCAAATCCGTCCGCGTTCGGAGGCGTCGTCGTGCCAAAGCCGAAGTCGAACGTGGTATCGAATTTCTGGATGAGCTGCTCGGACGTACTGAAGGCACCGCGGCCTTCGTTATTCTGGCCGTCGGTGAGTTGCAGCAACCCGCCGGGCGTAATGGTGGCGCCGTTATTGAGCTTCATGTCGGTTGCGCCGGTGAACCCGGCGCTGTGGTCGATCGGCGACGCCTGAAGGCCGGCGGCACTGGCGCTGGCCACGTTCGAGAACGGCGAGTCGCTGTTCGTGGTGCCGTTGCCCAGGGCCTTGATTCGGAACTCGTAGGTTTTGGTCACGTCCAGACCGGTCGCCGAGAATGTGTTCGTGCCCGTGGGCAATGTGCCGCCTATGGGAGTAAAGGTGGCGCCGCCGTCCGACGATTGGTCGAGCTCGAACCCGCTTTCGTTGCGGGTGATATTGGTCCAGCTCAGGTCGATCTCGCCCGGAAGGCATGGGTTGGCGCTGAGGCGCGGGGCCGGCAGAGTAATGGTGCCGCCATTGTTCTGGCCGGTGAACTTCCAGGTGAGGATGTCCTGCTCCGAGTTCAGGCCGCCCGTGCCGCCGGTAAACCCGACGAACGCGGTGTGGCCGTTGACGGCGGCCGGGATGTCGACGTTGTACTGCTGGCTCACCGAGACGCTTTTGGTCACATCGCTGACTGTTTCGGTCAGGACCTTGCCGTCGTAAACCAGGTGCACCTGATAGGTGTCGGAAGGGTTGGCATGGAAATCGATGCCGGTCGCATTCCCTTTGGAGTCAGTTTTCAAAACGATCGACGTGTTCGTGTTGGCCACCGTTGTCGGATCGACCCCCTGACGAGGATTATCGGATTCGGCCCCGCCGATAAAGACGCCGGTCTCATTGTTGGTCGGCGCGCCGCCGGACCGGTCCCACAGATCGAACTTGACGGCAACGCTGTTGGGCATTCCCTCATACCCCAGTCCATCAAACCCGCCGCCTATGCTGGTCGGGTCATTGCCTTGAATGACGAAGGCCATCCCGTCGGCGTTGGGCGGGATGACGCTGCCGTAGGTAAACGTGAATGTCGTGTCTAACGTGTCGATGCCCTGCGCGGTGGTGTTGAAGGCGCTGCTGGCTTCGGCGTTCATTCCGTCGGTCAGTCGCAGCGCGTTGGGCGGCGTATCTGTCGCGCCGGTTACTGTCGCGACGCCGTTCAACTGCATGTCAGCGGCATTGCCGAAGCCGCTGCTGTGGTCGATGACCGTGGCGGCCAGCAGAAGACGCGCCTCAAGTGGCTCGACGGCTCTCCACAGCACTGCTTGTCGCCGATCCCGCCCCGACTGCTTTGCAGTGGCCGGCGTGCCATGTTTTGGAAGACTGCCAATTCGGAGAAACGAATGCCCTGCCATAACTCCTCCTCCAGTCGAGCGATCCAGCACGGCCGCGTCGGAGTTGAGCGGCCCGCATGCCAGACAGCGGAGCACAACAGGAAAAGACCCTACAAGAACAGTGGCAGCATGATACCGAAGGCGCCGTTCCCCCGCAACGAGAATTTTGGGGCAACTATCTGTTATTCAAGGGGATTGATCGGCACCAGACCGGTGGACAAGCGCCCGCGGCGTCGGAACTCAGACGGCTGAAACCGGCCGCCGCCAAAACTGGCGCGAGCAACGTTATCGGGTTTAACGTGTGCCAGTGATGAAGTGTGGGTAACCCCATTTCTTCCAGTGGCCGAAAAAAGCAGCCCCCTCTGTCAACCCCCCGCCTCAGCACGCGCAGAAAGTGCCCGATGCGCAGGGCATGAGGCCCCCGAACCGACGCTCGATCGCCAGGGCTGTTTTCGAGACGCTCGAAGGTCGCACGTTCCTGTCGGCCAACATCAACCTGCACGACGGCGTGCTGCTGGTGCAAGCCGACCCCAACACCAGTTCGCGAATTCAGGTGCAATTGCTTCCCGACGAGCAGTTTGTCCGCGCCTCCGCCAATGGCATGTCGCGAACGTACCTCCGCAGCGAGGTGCGCCAATTGGAGATTATCGGCTCCGATAAGGATGACTTCATCACCGTCGACCCGCTGTTGGAGCTTCCCGCCAGCATTGATGGCGGGGCCGGCAATGACGTCATCGAGGGCGGCACCGGCTTCGATACGATTAATGGAGGATCCGGCGATGACGTGATTCAGGCCCATGGAAAACTGTCGGCCGGGACCGGTAACTCCATCATCCGGGGCACCCAAGGACACAACGTCATCACCGGCGGGCCGGGCAACGACGTGCTGATAGGCGGGTCGGGTCACGACACAATCTACGGCGGCGCCGGCCACAGCACCCTGGTCGCTGGCGCCGGCAGCGACACGCTCTACTCCCAAAGCGCCGAAAACGTCCTCTTCCCTGGACGCCAAAGCGGTGACTCGATTGCGGCAAAGCCCGCGTCGAAACATCGCGAGGCGCGGGCGGGCCAGCGGCCCAAGCCCATCGTGCATCGTTCGCCGGTCTCGACACCGTCCAATCCGGTAACCAAGTCGGCCCCGGTTCAGCCGGTCGTCCAGAATAGCGGCAATTCGAACGGCAGCACCAGCAGCGCCGCCCCGACACGCGCGGTCATCACCCAGCTCGAGCAGTCGATCACCGCCGGCGAGGGAGTCGAGGTCAACGCGTTTAACTCGCTCCTGCATGCCGGCAGCCCGCTCACAGCTCAATATCACTGGAACTTCGGCGACCCTACCGGCCGCTACAACGATCTGACCGGATGGAACGCCGGACACGTTTACGATCGTCCCGGCACCTACAGGATCACCCTGCAATTGGCCGACGCCGCCGGTCAGTCCTCGACCGCCGCTTCGATCATCACCGTCGCGCCCGACAACCGGCCGGTGGTCTACGTCGACAACAACGGGTCGGACAGCAACGACGGGTCGACCCCGGACCAGGCAGTGCTCACGCCGGCGCGCGCTTTCCAACTTGCCGGCAGCAACACCAAAGTCGAGTTTCGCCGCGGACAGACGTTCCAGGTCAACCAGACGCTCTCGCTCAGCGGGCACGACATGTACGTCGGCGCCTACGATGACGGCGCCAATCCCATCCTTATGCGCAACGCGGGGGACGGCCCGATGACGCTGTTCGTCACCCCCGCCGCTTCCAATGCCACGATTCAAGACCTGACGTTCGATTCGCCAAACCCGGCGATCAATGGCGTGGGGACGGAACTGAGCGTCTCCGGCGTCTGGGCCGCGAGCACCAACGTCGTCGTCCGCGGGTGCACCTTCCTCAACCTCGAGACGGCCGTCGATGGCGAGGCGCAGCCGCACGGCATCATCCTCCAGGACAACTCCGCGCCCCTCCTGACCGGCCTTCGCGGGTACTTCGCGTGGGTAGACGGCACCGACTGGTCGATCCTCGGCAACACCGTCGCCAACTCGACCCGCCAGCACGTGGTCCGCGGCAACGACATGGGCATCAAAGGAGTGCTGATCGCCGACAATGATTTTGCCAAGGTCTGCCATCCCGAGGATCCCGGCGAGTTCATGAAGACGACCATCGACTTCCGGGGCGGCAGCTACATCTATATTTCCCACAACATGCTTCGATTCGGGACAGTTGCCCTGTACCCCGACGAGCTGGCCGGGGTCCACCAGAACGTCTCGTGGGTGGTCTTCGAAGACAACTGGATGAGCGGGCAGCTCAAATTCGGCAACGGGTTCGACCACGGGATGGTCCGAAACAACGTGCTGACCTTGACCGGGACGTGTCAGATCTACGTCGTGGCCACCGACGTGAAGCATTACAATACCAAGATCACGGACCTGACGATCACTCACAACACCGGTCTGCTCGACGCCTCCGCGGGGCAATTCCTGGAACTGGCGGGGCCGCCATCCCCGGGGGCCGTCACGCTGACGGACAATTTGCTCGTTGCCCCGCGCCTGCAAACTGGCAAGGACATGTCCGCCGCGGTGCTGGTCGACTGGTCGGACCTGAGCAGCTTCGGGCTGATCTCCGGGAACGTCTGGCCCGCCCCCTCCGGCGCCGACCCAGCCACCCCCGCCGCCGTCAACTATGTCGCCGGCTCGTGGTTCATGGAATCCGGTTGGCTGTCTCCCAGCCAATGGGACGCTGAGCCGAACGTGCACGGCGACCTGTTCCAGGCGACATCGCTCCCCGCGAACGTCTACCAGATCAACACGCCCACCGGCACCGCCGGCGCCGTCGGGCCCGTTCCCGGCCAATCCGCCTGACGGCGGGGTGGGGGGCGCGGAACAATTCAGCGTCAATTCCCTCCTTGACGATAACCGCGGTAGACTCATTCCCGCACACGCATGCCCGGATATTGGAGATGTCCAGATTCGCAATACAAAGGGTTGGTGGCGCGTTGCGCGCCCGGCACCCACGAGGCGGTGTGCGCCGTTCTCGCACGACACCCGGACGTCCGCGGGTCGGTGCTGGACCTGGCCGCCGGCAGCGGCGCGCTGCTGGCCCGGCTGCGCGACAGCGGTTTTGTCGATTTGAGCGCGGTCGAACTCGATGCACCCGCATTCGGCCTCGCGGGCATCGCGCCGCTGGCGATCGATCTCAACACCGACTTTGCCGCCGCCTTCTCGCGTCAGTTCAACCTGATCACGGCCGTGGAAATCATGGAGCACCTGGACAGCCCCCGGCACTTCCTCCGCGAGATCTGGAAGCTGCTGGAGCCGCGCGGCCACCTGCTGGTATCGACGCCGAACGTTGCGCACTGGATGGGCCGGCTATGGTTCCTGGCCCGCGGCGAGTTGCGGTACTTCAAGGAAAGCGACTATCAGAGCTGCCGCCACATCTCCCCGATCAACCGCACGCATATGCGGCTGATGCTTACTGAGATCGGCTTCCGCGTGATCGACTTCACCACTGCCGGCAGCTTTTATGGACCGCTGAAGCGGCTGCTGACCGCCCCGGTGGCAGGACTGTTCCGCCTCATGAACGGCCCGCAGACCGGCGGGGACACGGTGATTTTTCTCGCCCAGAAGACCAGCCCGGACACTACTTCCCCCGGCCGCAGCTCGACCACCTATATCGCCCGAGACCGCGCCATGATCGATCAGGGCGGCAAGAGGCCGGCAGTGGAATAGAGCGCCACCGTCCCCCGTAACTGCCGAGTCCGGTCTACCGCAAATCGCCGCACACCGGCGACTTTTTTCTTGCATTGACGAATTCCTTCGTTATACTCGTGCGCCATTGACGAATTGTTTCGTCAATCCGCTCTCGAAGCCCTTCGCCCGGAGGCTGCCGGCCATGCCGCGAAAACGCTCGCCGCAACCCACCGAAGTCGAGCTGGCAATCCTGCGGGTCCTGTGGGACCGCGGGCCCGGCAGCGTCCGCGAGGTCCACGAGGTCCTTCAGGGCAGCCGCGATACCGGTTACTCCACCACGCTGAAGATGATGCAGGTGATGTTCGAGAAGGGTCTGCTGACGCGAGATGACTCGCGGCGGCCGCAGCTCTACGCGCCGTCCGTGCCGGAAGAGCAGACGCAGATGCAGATCGTCGACGACGTGATCCACAAAGTGTTCGGCGGGTCGGCGCGGAAGCTGGTGCTTCGGGCCGTGCAATCCGAGCACGTCACCGCCGACGAACTGGCGGAGATTCGCAGGATCCTGAAGAAGATGGATGGAGGCAAGCCATGAACCTGCTGCATTCGATGCTTGAATCGCCGGCAATCCACCGGTTGGGTTGGGTGCTGCTCCACTCGCTCTGGCAAGGGGCGGCGGTGGGGCTGTTGCTGGCAGTCATTCTGACAGCGCTGCGACGGCGCGGGCCGCGGCCCAGGTACGCCGCGTCCTGTGTGGCGATGCTGTTGTTGCCGACGATTGCGGCGGCAACCTATTTCCTGATCGCTCCGCCGGCCGCGACGGTGGTCTCTGCTTCGGCCGCAACGGCGATCGCACCGCCAGAGACGGGGCCGGTCGCAACGGCAGTTGCCCAGCCAAACGTGCTCACCAAGTCGGTTACCGGGCGACAAACAGGCGAGTCATCGGCGGATCCAAACGCTGCCCCACTGGCGGCTGGGCCGAGAATCGCCTCGCGGCCGGCGGCCACTACAGCCGCCCAGCCGCGCCATTCGATCGATCTAATCCGTCCCGCCCTCCCCTGGATCGTGTTGAGTTGGGCGGGGGGAGTGCTGGCGCTGTCGCTGTGGAACTTGGGCGGATGGGTCTCCATGCAGCGGCTCAAGGCGCTGACGACCCGGCCGGTCGACCAGGCGGTCACGGACCTCGCGCGAAAGCTGTGCCAGCGGCTCGGGCTGCCGCGCCCGCCGCGATTTGCCCAGTCCGCGGCAGTTCTCTCGCCGCTGGTCATTGGGGCCCTCAAGCCGCTGATTCTGCTGCCGGTAAGCGTGTTGAATGAGCTGCCGCCGGCACAGATTGAATCGCTGCTGGCGCACGAGCTGGCCCACGTGCTCAGGCACGATTACCTGGCGATCCTTCTGCAAACGGCAATTGAGACGCTGCTGTTCTATCACCCGGCGGTGTGGTGGATTTCGCGGAAAGTCCGCCAGGAGCGGGAGAATTGTTGTGACGACCTGGCGGTGAGCGTGACCCGGGACCGATCGAGTTACGTCCGCGCACTGGCGGCGGTGGCGTCGCGGACGCCCGCCCTGGCGCCGGCAGCCGCTGGCGGGATGCTGCTGCCGCGCATCCGCCGCATCGTGGGGATCCCCGATGCCGACGCCGCCCGCGCGCCGCGATGGCTCTCGGGCACCGTCGCAGTCGCGGTGCTCCTGGCCTTGGTGGTCGGCGGCCGCCTGTACGCGCCGGCGGCGGGAGCGAACCCCGCCGCGCCGCCAGCCACTCAGCCATCAGGCATGGAGGTGACCGTAACCGATGAAGAGAACGGTCTGCCGCTGGCGGGCGTGGAGCTGCACACCGTCATGCACGTGAGCCCGCCCCCGGTCGTGACCGATGCGAGCGGTCGTGCGCACGTCGCGCTCCCGCCGGACACTCTCTCCCTGAACCTGTGGGCGAGAAAGAATGGCTACGTGCCGGCGGTGGCGCACTGGGACGCTACTCGGCGCCACGATCTGATCCCGCGGGAGTTCTCGATCCGGCTGGAGCGCGGGGTCACCGTCGGTGGCAGGGTCGTTGACGAGCATGGCGCGCCGATCCGCGGCGTCACTGTCTATGTTTCCGCGAACTCAGACCATAAGGCCACGGCAGCCTTCTCGACCCAGGTATACGACGACGCCTTCGTCACCGACGAAGAGGGCAAGTGGCGGTGCGACATCATTCCCAGAGACGCGGACCAGGTGAATGTCCGCCTGAGCCACCCGGATTTCGCCTCCGATCAGGTCTACGGCCAGAGCGGGCACCCGACCAAGGAGCAGTTGCGAAGCATGAGCGACGTGCTGGTCCTGAAGCAGGGTGTTAGCGTCGCCGGGCGAGTGCTCGACGCGGGCGGAAAGCCGATCGAGGGGGCTCGGCTGGTACTCGGCCAGAACAGCCTCGGCGTGCACGCTCCCGAAACCCGCAGCGACAGTAGCGGCCGCTTCGTACTACGGCATTGCCGCCAGGAGGAACACGCGGTGCTGGTCGCGACCGCCGACGGCCACTCGCCCGATGTCCGGCAATTCCTATTGGACCACGACGTCAAGGACTTGGAGGTGCGTCTGAGCTTGGCGCGACCGTTGATTGTGCGGGTGGTGGACCCGAACGGCCGCCCGCTGCCGGGTACTCGCCTATTCATTCAGAGGTGGCGGGGTTCAAACCTCGTGCAATGGGACGCGCACACCGACGCCGATGGGCGAGCCGTCTGGAAGGAAGCGCCCGCGGACAGCGTCATGTACGACATCTCCCACGACGGCTTCGTGCAGCTCACCGATCAGCCGCTGACCGCCACCGGCCAGGAACAGACCGTCACCCTGCTCCCCGAGGTGAAGGTCAGCGGTACGGTCGTGGACGATCGGAGCGGCAAGCCGGTGGAGAAATTCCGCGTCCTCAACGGTTGGACCTCGCCCGGGAGCGGCCCGTTTTGGGAGCGCGACGGAAACAACCCGCCGATCATTGGGCGCAACGGGAAGTTCGAGTTCAGCGAAGACCTGGCGCGGGACGGGTACGCCGTGCGGATCGAGGCCGACGGGTATCTGCCGGCCGAATCCAGGGTCTTCCACAAGGAAGACGGCAGCGTCGCGTTCGAGTTCCGCCTCAAAACGTCGGCGGACATCAACCAGACGCTGGTCACGCCTGACGGCAGGCCCTTGGCCGGGGCGGACGTGCTGGTCGTTACGCCGTCGAGCCAGATCATGGTCCGAGGCGGCAGCGTGTCTCAGCAGCAGACGCTTACCGAGGGTACGAAGACCGACGCTGACGGCCGCTTCCACGTCCCGCCGCAGTTGGGGGACTTCCGGCTGATGGTCGTGCAGGAGCACGGCTTCGCACTGCTCAGGCCTGCGCAACTGGGCGGATCGGCGCCCATCCCCGTTCCGCCCTGGGGCCGCGTACAGGGAAGGGCGTGGGTCGGCTCCAAGCCCGCGGCGGGACAGACCATTTCCGCCCTGCCGCGAAACAACCCGGAGCTGAGCCCGCAGGTCACGTTGAGGGATGAGGCCGTCGTTGAGAGCAACGGTCGTTTCGTTCTGGAGCACGTTCCGCCCGGCATGGCTGACATTGCCATCCAGGTCAAGGTCGGCGAGTGGCGCTCGTGGTTCTCCTACACCTGGACGCAGCGGACTCGCGTCGAGGTCGAAGCCGGCAAGACGTCTGAGGTCACGATCGGCGGCAAGGGCAGACCGGTAGTCGGGCGGATCGTCGCGCCCCCGTCCGTGGCCGGCCAGATGAACCAGTTGGACGCCAGCGGTTGGATCTCCACCAAGCTCCGCCTGCCGGCCCCGGTCCTGCCACCGGACTGGCAGAAGATGGACGCCAATGCCCGCCGGCAGTGGAACGAGCAGCGGCAAAAGTCCCCCGAAGTGCAGGCGTACGAAAAAGCTCGTGAAGCCGCCAGGTACTTTGTCGTCAGGATTGCCTCCGACGGCGCCTTCCGGTCCGAAGACGTCCCGGCCGGGAGTGACGAGCTGACGATCCGGGTAATGACTCCGCCCGACAGCGAATCGCACCGTCTGCTGGCTTCGGCCGCGCAAGACGTTGTCGTCCCCGAGATGCCCGGCGGTCGCAGCGACGAGCCGCTCGACGCTGGCACCGTCGAGCTGAAGGAACAGCACTAAACCGGCAATGACCGGCCTGACCTCGGTGGGGCAGACATTCTTGTCTGCCTCGGATCGAATATCGCGAATCTCATCGGCTAAGCAATCTCATTCGTCTCATTGGACCGCATACAATATTGCCGTAATCTATTGTGGTTGCCACCCTTAGTGGACCGAGGCGCAGGCTAACGCGTGAGACACTGTCTGGACGTCTCGCCGGTCGTCTCGTCCGACCAACGCCAAACGTCGGGCCCCGGGCTGCCCGTCGGCGCGCTGTCCCTCTACTATATAGGGCAAGTGGGAACATTTTTGCGATTGGACCGTTGTGCGGCCAAGAGTTATGGTTGTTGTGCGCCTTTGCGATTTTGCCCGCTCCGGCCCCCGCGCGTCGCCGGCTCGTCTGACCGGCATCCGTGGGCGGTGCCGGCCACAGACCTAGCGGCGGGCAGTGCCGCCCTGCGTTGGGCATTCGAGCAGTCGGCCAAAGAGCGCAGGGGTCGCGACACGGCGGCGCAGTCGGGTGCTTTCATCGCCGATCTGGGCAAGCTCGATATCGAACAAGATGACGAGGCCCCTACCGGGGCCTTTGCACAGTTGCTGCCGCGGTGCCGCACACATCAACTGACCAGTTACGACGCTACGTATCTCGACCTTGCCGTCCGTCGGCGTTTGCCGCTGGCCACGCTCGATGAGCCGCTGCGGAAGGCGGCAAAAAAATTGGGTTTCAAACTGTTGGGCCGGTGACCGGACACGGGCAACGCCGAGTCACTTCCCGAGCATTTTTGCGACGATGAAGATGAGAATGGCCCCCCCGAGCCCGCCGCCGGCGAGCAGGTATACCAGCGAATACCCAATCGCAGCGAGCGGAGCGGCGGTGGCAACGAAAATGTCCATGTTCTCTCCAGGTCTTATGGGGTCTTCTGTTCCGTGTGACTTGTGCTCGTGTCGTCGGTGACAGGATTCCTGTTGCTCGTCGTCTCTTCGTGCGTGTTGCCGCCAAGGAGGCCGGGGGACCGCCACAATGTCCGGATTTGGTTGCTTTTAGTCACTTTGGCGTAGTCACTTGCGACTTCTGAACTCGCGGACGAGGGCTTTGCGACGCTGCTTTTCTTCCGACCGAGAGGGCGGGTTTTTCTCCCGCACGAACTTCCGGAAGCACCACAGACAGGCCGGAAGGACCACGCCTCCTAACCAAAGGAGCCAGGAAAGAGGTGCGGAGCGGGGTTTCGCCACGTCAGCGGACGGAGTCGTCATGTCTGTCCCAGGTAAAGATCGCGACGCTGTAGGAGCGAGCGAAGCAAATCGTGGGCCGCGGCCCATTATGTGCTTTCCGAGAATGCCATTGGCGCGGAACACCTCGACGATGCAGCCGAGGCCCGGACTTGCAGGCGCCGGTGGTATCTGATATCACCACAAGTCGGCGTGAACCTGAAGGCCGCAACGTCAGGTAGACGCCGCCTCGCTGGGGACCAACCACTCGCCGCCACGCTCGTTGAACGGAAAGGACTCGCGCATGCGATGGATGACGGGACTGTTGTTTGGGGTCCTATCTTCCGCGGCCGTCGGCAACCCAGGGGTGAGTTCGGCCGGGACGACGCAGGAGAGCTTGGCATCATCACAGACCTCGGATGCCGACGGCCGGGCGATTTCCGACGAGGTGGTCCTCGGCGGCATCACCAACTCGTTCGATGACTCGTGGCTTCACCTTGACTTGAACCACTCGCGAGAAGGCTTGCCCATCTCGGGGATAACGGGCGAGGACGCGATCGGGATTCTGACACGTGACGAACTCCGCTACGAGACTGCGGAATCGATCTACAGTCCCTACTCGCTGATGACCCCGGACGACGAGTCACAACCGACGGGATCGCTGGATCTGAGGGGATTCCCGCGCGGAGACCTCAAGGGCGAAGGCGCGCTTGGGTCAAACGACCTTGTGGTGCTGAGTCGCAGTTATGACAATTCGTCCGCGAGCGATGCAACGGGCAATGCCGTTGGGAACGCGAGGTTCAACGACCTGCTGACGCCCGCAAGGCAGTACGGGGAGTACGTTCCGCCAGAAAGTGGATCGGCGGACGTCGGGTTTGTCGCTCCGGAACCCGTCGCGCTCGTAGGCGGGCTGGCGCAATGGATCGGCGGCATAGTTCTGGTGATCGTCATCATTGCGACGGGCATCGCGGTCGGGGTCGGCGGACGCCGAAGCGGCGGCAAAGCTTCCTGACGTGCGAGTGCACGGTGTAAAAGGTGAATCGCATTCGGCAGGCAACCTGCGCTTCCGCGCGGCCGCGTTGCAATTCCTGGAGCACCTGCCGCTGGCCTGTGGCGAATTTACCCTATTGCTCCTCAACGTATTTTCTGAGTCACCCTCGTCCTCAAAGCTGGAACGGAGCAACAAATCCGCGATAAAGTAGCTCCGCATCCACGTCACCGCCGTCGCGATACACAGCATCAGCGACAGGACAGATGTGAGGGTGAACAGCTTCCGTTTCATGCAGCCCCTCGCACGTTCTTGGCGACAGAGGCGCCGCACTCCGGGCAGGCGCCGCTGAGGTTGCCGGTGAGCGAGTAGCCGCAGGCGGAACAGCGGCCTGAGGCGGCGCGGAATCGCCGCAGCGTCTGCCGGACGGCAGGCGGCAATGCCAGCAGCGCCGCGAACAGGGCCGCCAGCGCCGGCAGGACGAGCGCGCTGGACCGCGCCCACCCGGCAGGCACCCTCGAGGGCGGCGCAACCAACAGGTCCTCTCCGCGGGGCAGCGAGTTCAACACCTTGAGGTCTAGCTCGCGCTCGGCCAGTGCCGCGGCGACTTGCGGCTGATTGTCAATACCGACGCGCCCCGATACGAGCCACGCGCGGCAGTGCTCTCCCTGACGGGTAAACGTCGCGTAGATCGGATGGACAAAGCTCCACGCCCACACCGCGGCTACCGCGGCCAGCAGCAGTGCCGACGATATCGAGGCGGACATGAGCAGTCGCCATCTCACGCGCTGCTCTCCTCCCTCCGTGGCACCGGCGTGCCGCATTCCGGGCAGCGGTCGGTAGAGGCGCGGAGATCGTAGCCACAGCCGAGGCAGCCTCCCGCCGCTAGGCGACGCGCCCGTCGCCTCCGCGAGAGCCGACTCACGGTCCACAGTGCTGGCATGATCGCGGTCAGCAGAAACACGGGCCATATCGGGAGTAGAACGTCGTGAGTCACGAGAGTCGTGTCGGTGCCGGACCAGCAAGCGATGCCCGGCAGCCGGACGGAGAACGTCCATCCGTTACGGTCGGCTTCAGCCTCCAAGTCCCGGGGTGGATGCTCAGCGAACCATTCCCATCGTCTGGGCGGTTGGTTCGGCGCGGCGGACACGAAATGGCGAGTGGTCACCTGAACATGGCCGCGGGAATTGAATGCGCCGGCCGTGAGGCGCCGGCCGTTCCACCAGAGGAAGTCGGAAACGAAATGCCCTCGCACGCCCAGCACCACCGTCGTCAGGCATAGCAGCAGCGACAGGGCGGAGGCGAGGGCGAACAGGCGGCGGCGCATTGACCGGATTGTACCGCGCCGCTGATTGCCGTTCCGCAGATTCCCGAGCGTGGGCGGCCCTGCCCCGGCGTTGGGGCGTCTCCGCGCAGGCGATCGCGGTACGGATGGTGCCGGACGGGCTAAACGGCTATACGGACCCGACTGACTGGTCGCTCCGCACCAGCGGCGCCACCCGGCTTCCAATCAATTCGATCGACCGCAGCATTTTCTGGTGCGGCAGCCCTGCCACGCTCATTTGAAAACTGAGCCGCGATATGCCGCCAAGAGACTTGCTGTATGAGAGCACCTTCCGGGCCGCCGAGTCGGGGTCGCCGACGATCAACGCCCCGGTCGGACCGCGGAGCGCCTCGAACTGTGCCCTGGTGACCGGCGGCCAACCGCGCTCCCGACCGATCTCCGTAAACGCCCTGGCGTACCCCGGAAAAAAGTCGGCCGCGGCCTCATCGTCGGTCTGGGCAACGTACCCCAGCGCATGCACGCCGACCTTCAATTCTTGCGGATCGTGCCCCGCTTTCGCTCCCGCCTGGCGGTACAAATCCACCAGCGGCCGGAATCGGTGCGGCTCCCCGCCGATGATTGCCACCATCAGCGGCAACCCCAGCATTCCGGCCCGCGCGAATGATTCTGGCGTCCCCCCGACGCCCAACCAGACCGGCAACGGCTCCTGTATCGGCCTCGGATACACGCCCTGTCCGGTCAACGCCGGCCGGTGCCTCCCGCTCCAATTCACGTGAGTCTTCTTACGGAGCAACAGTAGCAAATCCAACTTCTCGGTGAACAGCGATTCGTAGTCGTCCAGGTCCAGCCCAAACAGCGGGAACGCTTCGACAAACGACCCCCGCCCGACAACCATCTCGGCCCGCCCGCCTGATATCAGATCAAGCGTGGCGCACTCCTGAAACACCCGCACCGGGTCGGCGGCGCTGAGCACGGTGACCGCGCTGGTGAGCCGGATGCGCCTGGTCCGGGCTGCCGCCGCCGCAAGAATGACCACCGGCGCCGAGTCCAGGAAATCCGCGCGGTGATGCTCCCCCAGCCCGAACACGTCCAGCCCAACCCGATCCGCCAACTCTATCTCCGCCAGCAGATTCGCAATCCGCTCCGACGGGGCGATCGTCCGCCCCGTGGCCGGATCGGGCGCGTTGGTGATGAAGCTGTCGATTCCGATTTGCACTTGTGGTGCCGTGCTCAGACCAGATGAATGTTGCGTTCGATGGTTTTGATGACCGAGTCGATATTGCCGGACAGCACCTGTTTGGCGAGGCTCAGGGTGTAGCCCTTTGCCGTGTGGAACGGCACGTGCGACGGCAGCGCAAGCGCAAATGGGTCCACGACCGCGTCGACGACGACGGGACCGTCCTTGTATGAGAGGGCCTCGGCGAGTGCCTCTTTGACATCGCCGGGATCTTCCAGGCGTATGCCCTTGGCGCCCATTGCTTCGGCGACGCGGGCAAAATTCGGGTTCTTGAATTTGACGCCAAAGGGCACCAAACCCGCCTCCTGCTGCTCGATGTTGACGAAGTCGAGCGATTCATTGTTGAGGATGATCTGAATGACGGGCGCCTTGCGCTCGACCTGGGTCAACAGGTCGCCGAGCGCGAGCATGGTGAAGCCGCCATCGCCGCACAGCGCGATCGTCTGCCGGCCGGGGTATGCCAATTGTGCGCCGAACGCATTGGGTGCGGCGTTAGCCATCGACGCCCACGAGAACGAACCGAAGATTCGGCGTTCCGGGCCGCCCTGGATATGCCTTGACGCCCAGATGCACGCCGTGCCCGTATCCACGAAAAACATCGCATCGGGGGCGGCAAGATCGCTCAAGGTCGCGGCCAGAAATTCCGGACGGATCGGCTTGATGCCGGGACCCTTCTCGACATAGTGCTTCAGAAGCTCATCGAAGTCCTTCGTCTGCTCGAGGTACTTGTCCAGGAATCGCCGGTCATTTCTTTCGCTCAGGGCCGCAAGCACAGCTTTGACGGTTTCCTTTACGTCAGCGACAAGCGCCAAGTCGACGGCGGTCCGCCGGCCGATGTGTTTGGGGTTGATGTCGATCTGAACTTTTTTTACCCCTTTCCCGGGAAGAAACTCGGTGAAGGGAAAGTCGGTGCCCAGCAGCAACAAAAGATCGGCGTCGTGAATGGCCTTATAAGCTCCGCCGTACCCAAGAAGTCCGGTCATACCAACGGCGAAGGGATTGTCATACTCGAGCCACTGCTTGCCGCGGAACGAATAGCCGACTGGCGCGCTGAGTCTTCTGGCTAGCTCGATCACCTCGTCACGAGCGTGACGGCAGCCTTCGCCTCCGAAGATCGCGATGTTCTTGGCCTCGGCGATCATTGCGACGAGCTTTTCGAGGTCGGCATCGGAGGGACGAAATACCGGGTAGCCTGGAATCGCGATCGGCGGGGACTCGGAACGCACATCGGATGATGCGACGTCGCCGGGCAGAGAGATCACGGTGGGGCCTTTGTCAAAAACCGCCGTTAATATCGCGGTCCCAACGACTGCCCTGGCTTGTTCGGGATTCACGATGCGCCCGATGTAGAGGGCGGCGGCGTCAAAGAGCTTGTACGGATTCAGCTCTTCGATCGCCGAGGTGTCCATGAGTTTCGTCTCGACATCGCCGGCGATGGCGATGACAGGCGCCCGCTCTTTGCGGGCGTCCATCAGGCCATTGAACAGATGCGCCGTCCCCGGTCCGGCGGTGCCGCACACCGCCACCGGATTATCCGTCAGGTAAGCTTCCGCCACCGCGGCAAAGACGCCATACTCTTCGTGCCTGACGTGCACGAACTCGATCATCCCGTTTCGGCGGAGTGCGTCGATCACGGGATTCAGTGCATCGCCGACGATGCCGTAACAGCGTTTCACACCGGCCTGCTCGAGCATTTCCCACATGACGTCCGCTACGTTCCGCGACATGGATTACCTCCACTTTACACTCTTCTATGAGGCGTGGGTTTATGCTCAGCTATTTGAGGAACTCTAGCAGCGCGGGCGTGACCAGGTCGGCGTGCGTCCCTCGCCGTGGTCCTCATAATAGAGCTCGATAGATCCCGAATTTTCTCGACCGACGTTGACATAAGGCATTGTGCTGCTCCTTTTTTGATAACAAGCTCGGCGGCCGCTGCCGCTCGGTCAGCGGAGCGAGTCAGCGCCATCATCTGTCCAACCTGCGGCAACTACGGGTTACCCGACAGGTCGTTGTGTTATCTCTTTCTGACAACGAGCCCGGTCGGCATGAACTCGGCAAGCACCTACCGAGCCCTTGCGTCGAACCCCTCTCAGCAATCGTTGCACCAACCCCAAAATTCCGTGTTTTTCTCGTCACAAATCCGCGCCGGGCCTCTCAAAGAGAGAGGGAAGGGTCGCGATATTCCTGTCGCCAATGCCGGCAGAGACCGCCTGGCAATCGACGGTGGCAGCGGATCTGCCCACCGGGCAGGTGGAAGGCGTCGAGGTAATCGCCCGGTTGTTGGCGTTCCGGGCGCTGGTCGCCTCCCGCATTGCTGAGAGCGTCCGGGGTGGACAGGTGATCCGTCGGCGTTCTGGCGGTCCGAATCCGCAACGGCCAGCCCGCAAGAGCTCGGCTATAGTCATACCGTCGTGCCATGCCCGCTCGGACCGCTCGCGAAGGGCAGTGGGACCAGTTCGCATGAAAGTATTCGTGCCAAATCAGACCGGTTCGGGCGAAACGCGGGTGGCGCTGGTGCCGGCGGTGGCCAAGCAGCTCGCCTCGCCGGCGGTTGAGGTCATCATCGAATCGCGCGCCGGGTTGATGTCTTGCTATGACGATGAGGCATATCGAGCCGCCGGAGCGCAAATCGTCGGAGCAGACGGATGGGGCGAGGCCGATGTCGTGCTCGTCGTTCGGGCACCATCGGCCGAGCAGATCCAGCAGATGCGGGGCGGCTCGGTGGTGGCGGGCCTGTTGTCGCCGCATCGAAATCCACGTCTGATCGAGGCGCTCGCCCGCCAGGGCGTTACAGCGATGGCGCTGGAGTACCTGCCCCGAATCACGCGTGCGCAGGCGATGGATGCGCTCAGTTCCCAGGCGAACCTCGCGGGTTATAAGGCGGTCATCCTGGCCGCCGAGCGCTGTCCGAAGATCTTCCCGATGCTGATGACCGCCGCGGGCACACTTCAACCCGCGAAGGTGTTCGTCATCGGCGCCGGAGTGGCGGGACTCCAGGCCCTCGCGACCGCGCGACGATTAGGCGCGGTCGTCACGGCCTACGACGTGCGTCCCGCAGTCAAGGAGCAGGTCCAGAGCGTGGGCGCGAAGTTCCTCGAAGTGCCGCTGGAAACCGCGGGCGTCCAGGATGCGGGTGGATACGCGACAGAGCTGACGGCCGAGCAGCAAAAGAAGCAACAGGAGCTGATGTCACGGGCCGTGACGGAATCAGACGTGGTCATCACGACCGCCGCCGTCCCCGGTCGGCCGGCACCGAGACTCATTCCCGCCGGCGTGGTCGCGAAGATGCAACTGGGCTCGGTTATCGTGGACCTGGCGGCGGAATCGGGCGGCAATTGCGAGCTGACCGAGCCAGGCGAGGTCGTCCAGAGACACGGCGTGACGATCATCGGCATCACCAACGTCCCCGCGACGATCCCCTTCCATGCCAGCCGAGTCTACGCGAACAACCTCGCGAAGCTGCTGGAGTTGATCATCGTCGAGAACGGCAAGTTGAAGATTGATACAACCGACGAAGTGATCGCCGGCGTGCTGTTGTGCCACGGCGGGCAGGTGGTGCATCCCCGCGCAAAGGAGCTGATCGGCCATGCCTGATTATGGTTCCGACTTTTACGTTTTCCTCCTCGCTGCGTTTCTCGGCCTGGAGGTAATCCGCCGCGTCAGCCCATTGTTGCACACGCCGCTGATGTCGCTGACGAACGCGATCTCGGCAATAAGCGTGATCGCGGCGATTGAGCTGGCCGGCGCGAAGCAGACGACGCTCGCGACCGTCCTGGGCACCGTCGCCGTCGCGGCCGCATCGACGAATATCATCGGCGGATTCATGATCACCGACCGCATGTTGAAAATGTTCAAGAAGCGGGAGGTGAAGCGGTGAGCATGTTATTGGCTTCCGGTTCCGCACTTGAAGACGCGGCGATATCGAACGTGTTCGGCATGGCCACGTCCCTGCTGGCCGCGGCGCTGTTCATCCTGGCGCTGAAATGGCTCAGCGCGCCGGCGACCGCCCGCCGCGGCAACCTTGCGGGCCAGGTCGGCATGGCGGCAGCGATTGTTGGCGCCCTCCTGCAAAGCCAGATCATCAGTTACGAGTGGATCATCGTGGGATTCGTGATCGGCGCCCTGATCGGCGCGCCGATGGCGATTTTCATGCCGATGACCGCCGTCCCGCAGCGAACGGCCTTGTCGCACGCGTTCGGCGCCCTCGCGGCGGCCCTGGTCGGCACCGCCCACTACTATCTCTTCGATCTCAAAGCCGCGCCGCCCCACCCGATCGTGATGACGTTTCTCTGCCTGGAAGTCCTGCTGGGCGCGCTCACCTTCACCGGCAGCTTGATGGCGTTCGGCAAGTTGCAGGACCTCCTGCCCACGCGCCCGATGGTCTACCGGAATCAGAACATCTACAACCTGGCGCTGCTGGCGATGGCGATCATCTCAGGTGTGCTGCTGACGATGCACCCACAGTGGTCCTGGCTGTTCCCGGTCCTGCTGGTGCTCTCGCTGGCGTTCGGTGTTCTGCTGATCCTGCCGATCGGCGGGGCAGACATGCCTACGGTCATCTCACTATTGAACAGCTACGCGGGGCTATCGGCGAGCATGATGGGATTCGTGCTAAACAACAAGTTGCTCATTATTGCCGGCGCCCTCGACGGCGCAAGCGGATTCGTCTTGAGCATCATCATGTGCAAAGCGATGAACCGAAGCTTCACCAATGTGTTGTTCGGGGCTTTCGGACAGATCCAGACTTTGACGGCGGCGGCAGAGAAGAAGGCGGTCAGGACAACGGGAACCGAAGAGGCGGCCCAGATCCTCGAATCCGCCCAGAACGTCATCATCATCCCCGGTTACGGCATGGCCGTGGCGCAGGCGCAGCACAAGGTGCGAGAGTTGTACGACCAGCTCACCCGCCGGGGCGTCGAAGTGAAGTTCGCAATTCACCCTGTAGCCGGGCGCATGCCGGGGCACATGAACGTATTGCTCGCCGAAGCGGAGATCCCCTACGACAAGCTGGTGGAGATGGATGAGATCAACGGGGAGTTCCCGCGCTGCGATGTCGCGCTGGTGATCGGCGCCAACGACGTGGTCAATCCCGCCGCGAGGCACGACAAAGGATCGCCGATCTACGGCATGCCGATCCTGAACGCCGATCAAGCCAAGACCGTCATTGCGATCAAGCGATCCATGAATCCCGGCTTTGCGGGAATCGAAAACGAGTTGTACACCCTCGATCGCACGCTGATGCTGTTCGGCGACGCCAAGGCCGTCCTCGCCGCGACAGCCAAGGAATTGGCGCAAAACGGTCGTTAGGTCTGCCAAAGAAAAGGCGAAGATGTGGGACAATAATAGACATTCGCATTCAGTGCCTGGGCAGATGGATCGGCTCGGTGGCGGCGGCGGCGGGCTGGGTCGTCGCGTCGGGGCGGAATTCCAGGACGGAGGGAATCGGTTGAGTGGCGGGCCGGGTGTCGGGCACGCGGCCACGGGCCATGCCTTTGAGGTGCTCGTCGAACACTCCCGGGCCGACGGCACGCGGTGTTAGTTGGGTCCCCTTCATTCCTTCATCGCCGACTCGATCAGTTCCCGGAGTATCGAGCGGTGGCAGCGGCTCTCGCGAACGCCGGCGGAGGAGCAGAGCAGGGTGATCAACAGCCGAAACCCATCGTCCGGCTTCGTCGGGTCGTTCCAGCGTCTGGTCTTGATGGGCATGACAGCTCGCGGCCAACCACCGGCGCCACCTTCACGCTGCCTCGGGCGCCAGAGGTTCGATAGCGGTCACGTGGAGCAATGAGAGGATCTTAAATTCCGCTGGCACATCATGGTCGGCCACGTCCACTCCGACCAGAAGGCTCGTTCGAGTCAATAATGCCATCTCAGGGTGACGAATCTCGAATGATTCACCGCTGGACATGGTGAGCCTCACCGGCTGAAAGGGGCGCCGGGCGAGCATTTCGCGGAAAGTCTGCACCGTCATGCAACGAATTATAGCCGGCGGCCGAACCGCTTCGCCAGGCGACGAGTCAGCCGGTCTTGCGGACGATGAACAGATAATTGAACCCCCGCAGGAAGAAGTTCCCCTCTTCCGCGGCCCGGCGGTAGTTGCCCATTTGAAGGGTCTTGTTGTGGCGCACGACGGAGACGATGTCGACCGGCTCGAAATATCGCCGCAGGATCTGGAACAACTCGAAGCCGATGGGGTAGAAGGCTTTGCCTTTGACGAAGGAGTCGCTGACGTACAGGGCCATGTGGCCGCCGGGCTTGAGGATGCGGTGGATCTCGCGGATCACCTGCTCCATCGCCCGGTAATACTCGGTCCCCGAGGCGTCGAGCTTGCCGATGTCGCGCGGGTCGCCGCCGTAGTCGAGGTGGGTTGAATATGGCGGATCGATGAAGACGAAATCCGCCTTGCCGGTCAGCTCGGGCGGCAGCTTCCGCGCGTCAACCCGGAAGATGTCCTTGCGCGTCGAGTGGACGTCGTAACCGAGCGCCCGGCGGTCCAGCTCGCGGGCCACGTCCAGCGTAGTGCCGCTGCCGGCACACGGGTCCACCACGAGGTCCCTGGGCTTGGTATATCGCTGAAGCAGGTTCCAGATGATGTAGCTGGGCGTGGCGCCTTGGAATTTCGGATCGCCCTGAAAGCCTTCGCCGTAGTGCTGGGACGGGTAATCCCAGAGCGTCGTGGGCTGGAGCCGCAGGGGAGGTTTTTTGAACGGTGCGCGCCGGTGGGGCGGCGCGGGCCTCTTGTCCTTCATACCGGACCCATTATTGTCAGGATAAGAGCCAAACAGCATGAGCGAATATCAGTATTACGAATTCCTCGCGATCGACCGGCCGCTGAGCGAGCGTGAGATTGAGCAGGTCCGCGAGTACTCCACGCGGGCCGAGATTACCAGCACGCGGTTCGTCAACGAATACCATTGGGGCGACTTCCGCGGCGACCCGTACAAGTTCCTCGGGAAGTGGTTTGACGTGATGGTCTATTACGCCAACTGGGGCACGCATCGGCTCATGATGCGCGTCCCGGCGGACGCGCTGGACGGGGCCCTTGTCAAGCGCTACTGCGCCGCAGATAGCGCTCACATGAAATCGGCCGGCGACAACCTGATCCTCGACCTCGAAGTCAATCAGGAGGAACAATGGGAATACGAGGAGGCGGACACGTACACCAGCTCGCTGGTCCCGGTGCGCTCGGCGTTGCTGGCCGGCGACTACCGGCCGCTCTATCTCGGCTGGCTGGCGTGCGTGCAGTCACACGACCTTGCCGAACGTGACGCGGAGCCGCCTGTTCCGCCTGGACTCGCAATGCGTTCCGGCTCACTTAAGGCCTTGGCGGATTTTCTGTGGATCGACCAGGACCTGCTGGCGGCCGCGGCCCAGGCAAGTGGTCCGGCCGAGACGGCCGGCGATGAGGGGTTCGGCGACTGGCTCGCCGGTTTGCCGCAGGCCGAGAAGGACCGGCTGCTATTGAAGTTCACCCAGGACCCCGATGTTCACCTGACTGGAAAGCTCCGCCGCCGGTACCGCGACACGACCGGCCGGACGCCGGGATTGCGCCAGACGGGCCGCACTGTCGGGGAACTGCTGCGGGCCGCCGAAGAGTTGCGGGCGGAGCGGGAGAAGGAGGAGGCCAAACGAAAGGCGGAGGAGAGAGCACGGCGCGAGGCCAAAGCCGCTCGCGAGCGCGCCGAGCACCTGGCTTCTCTGGCGGGTCGCGGTGACGCGTCATGGGAAGACGTAAATCGCCTCGTCGAAGCCAAACAATCCAAGAGCTATGCAGAGGCAGTCACGCTGCTGAAAGACCTGCAGGAAATCGCGATAAACGCTGGCGCGGTGGCCGACTTCCGATCCCGTGTCGCGGCGATATGTCGGGAACACGCCAGGCGGGTAAACTTCGTCGGCCAGGTGAGGCAGGCCGGGCTTCTGCCCGACCCGCCCCGGGGCAGCGCGTAGCATGCGGGTCTTACTGATCGCGGAGGCGTGCAATCCCGAGTGGGTGAGCGTGCCGCTGGAAGGATGGTCACACGGCCGGGCGATCGCCGGCCTGGTGGAGGCGCACCTGGTGACGCAGGTGCGGAACCGGGACGCAATCCTGAGGGCGGGGCTGGTGGAGCACAGGGACTTCACCGCGATCGACTCCGAGGCGATCGCGGCCCCGGCGTACAAGCTGGCCGAGCGGCTCCGCGGAGGCGGCGGGAAGGGATGGACGACCATCGCCGGCATCTCCGCGCTCACTTATCCCTACTTCGAGCATCTGGTGTGGCGACAGTTCGGGCGGCGCATAAGCGGTGGCGAGTTTGACATCGTGCATCGCCTGACGCCGCTGAGCCCCACAACGCCGAGCTTGCTGGCCGGGAGATGCCGCGAAGCGGGCGTGCCGTTTGTCCTCGGTCCGTTGAACGGGGGCGTGCCGTGGCCGAAAGAATTCGACGTGGCCCGGCGCAAGGAAAAGGAATGGCTGTCATACATTCGCAACGCATACAAACTGGTCCCCGGCTACCACGCGACCCGGCGGGCCGCGTCGGCGCTGATTGTCGGGTCGCGCGACACCTGGAAGCTGGAGCCGCCCGGCGTCCGCCGCAAGTGCGTCTACATTCCGGAGAACGGGATCGACCCGGCGCGGTTCACCCGAAGGCGCGCCCGCCCTGCCGTTCGCCCCATCCGCGCGGTGTTCGTCGGACGGCTGGTGCCTTACAAGGGGGCCGACATGTTGATCGAGGCCGCCGCTCCGCTGGTGCGCGAGCGAAAGCTGACCGTCGAGATCATCGGTGACGGACCGCAAATGCAGGACCTTAGAGAGCTCGTCGAACGGGAGAAGCTCGGAAATGGCGTTACCCTGATCGGTTGGGTCCAACACACAGAGTTGCAGGACCGATTGCTGGAAGCCGACGTGTTTGCGTTCCCCAGCATCCGCGAGTTCGGCGGCGCCGCGGCACTGGAGGCAATGGCCGTCGGGATCGTCCCGATCGTCGTGAACTACGGCGGGCTGGGGGAACTCGTCACCGACAACACGGGATTCCTTCTGCCGATGGGCTCGCGGCGGCAGATCGCGTGTCGCTTTAGTGAACTGCTGGATCGGCTGGCCGACGATCCGCAACAGATCGACGCAAAGTCCAACGCGGCGTTTCGCCGGGCGCACGGGCAATTCACCTGGGCGGCCAAGGCGCGGCAGGTGGTCGAGGTATACCAGTGGGTACTGGACCGCTCCCGCCCCAAGCCCAACTTTGGCATGCCCTTACCGGACGCGCCGCGTCCGGCCGAGCCGACGGCGCTGCTTGACAGTTGACGGAATTGGCGGTCGGTCATAGCTTTGCCGTCGCGAAACTTCATGGCTGTCCGTCCCCTTTCCGATGTTCAGGCTGTGTCCCAGAAGCTGACTGCTTCGCCCGTACCGCTGGTCCAATCGGCGCCGGGTGCCGCGCGCGACGGTTCCGAATCGGAGACGGTAATCGCGCCCAGCGCGGGTTGGATCGGCGTGAACTGGGGCGAGTTGCTGCGCGGGCGTGAGTTGCTTTACTTTCTCATCTGGCGCGACATCAAAGTCCGCTACAAACAAGCAATGCTCGGGGCGGCGTGGGTCGTGCTTCAGCCGCTGTTCAACATCGTGCTGTTTACGCTGGTGTTCGGACGGGTGGCCGGATTCGATAAGTGGCTTGGACCGGGGTGGGAAGCCGCGTACCCGGTATTTGTGTTAGCGGCACTGCTGCCGTGGCAACTGTTCGCCACCGCGCTGAACGGCGGCGGCATGTCGCTGCTGGCGCAGCAGAACATCCTCACCAAGATCTACTTCCCGCGGCTCTATGTCCCCACTTCCATCGTCGGCGGGGCGCTGGTGGACCTGGCGATCTCGCTGCTGTTCGTCGCGGTACTGATGGTGTGGTTTCGGGTGGCGCCGTCGTGGGGGCTGACGCTCCTGCTGCCGCTGCTGGCCCTGACGATCGGTTGCGCGCTCGGGGCGGCGTACCTCTTTTCGGCCCTCACTGTCACGTACCGTGACTTTCGCTTTTTGATCCCGTTCATCGGACAGGTTTGGATGTACGCCAGCTTCGTGGCCTTTCCGCCTTACTTTCTCTCGCCGAAGCTCCGACTGGTGCTGTCGCTGAATCCGATGTATGGCATCGTGGCCGCGTGGCGGCGGGTGTTGCTGGCGGGCATCCCTGACAAGGTCACCGGATGGGACCCGCGTTGCCTCGGGATATCCATGTTCGTCGCCGCCGGGCTATTCGCGCTCGGGCTGTTTTACTTCCGTCGGACCGAGCGACGGTTCGCCGACATTGCATGAGTAAGCCCATCATCACCATCGAGCAGCTCGGGAAGGCCTACTACATCGGGCGGCAGCTCGATCGACATCAGACGTTTCGCGACACGCTGGCCCACTGGGCGCGGGCGCCGCTGCGCCAGTGGCGAGAGCAGGCGGGACCGACGCTGGAATCGGAGGATGCTTTCTGGGCGCTGCGGGACGTGAGCTTCGAGGTGAACCGGGGCGAGGTGATCGGCCTGATCGGCCGCAACGGCGCCGGCAAAAGCACGCTGCTGAAGCTCCTGAGCCGGATTACCGAGCCGACCGAAGGGCGGGCGGTGCTGCGCGGGCGGGTCGCCTCGCTGCTGGAGGTCGGCACCGGATTTCATCCGGAGCTGACCGGCCGCGAGAACATCTACCTGAACGGCTCGATCCTGGGTATGAAGCGGGCCGAGATCCAGCGGAAGTTCGACCAGATCGTCGCGTTCTCCGAGATTGAACAATTCCTCGACACACCCGTGAAGCGGTATTCATCCGGGATGTACGTGCGGCTGGCATTCGCGGTGGCGGCGCACCTGGAGCCGGAGATCCTGATCGTGGATGAAGTGTTGGCGGTCGGCGACGCGCAATTTCAGAAGCGGTGCCTGGGGAAGATGAAGGAGGTCGCCAGCGGCGAGGGGAGGACGGTGCTGTTCGTGAGCCATAACATGCAGGCCGTGTCGACGCTGACACAGCGGAGCATTCTGCTGAAAAAAGGCCGGATCGCGGCCGCCGGGCCGACGGCCGACGTTATCTCGAAATACCTGCAAGACGGCGGCTCGACGCCGGACATGATCTACTCGGCAGCGCCGTCGAAGGACACGCCGCGGATCACCCGCGTCGAGCTGCGCACCAGCGAGCCGAACAACGTGCAGATGAACGGCAAGCCGATGGAGGTGATCATCGAGATCCAGACGCCGGTGAAGATCGACACGGCCCGCGTGTCGTTTCACGCCTGCAACGTGCTCGGCGAGCCGATGATCCATTTCTGGGCGCACGACCCGGAGTTCCCCATGTGCCGCGAGCCGGGGACCTGGCGGCTGGTTTGTACGATGCCCAGGCTGCGGCTGTATATGGGCAACTACACGTTGCGGGTACACCTCAAGGAGTTCGCCGGCGGACGCGAATTCGAGGTGCTGGAAGGGATTTGCCCCTTCGAGGTCGTCATGTACGGCTTGGACCGCGAAGGCGGGTGGTTCCGCGGAACCTGCACGTACATCGAGGAAGGGGCCTGGACGGTGGGACGAGTGGGGTGATGTGGCACAGCCGCCCTCGGCTGTGTTCCGCCGAAGGCGGAAAACGGGGTCTAACTTCGGCCTCCGGCCGACCACAGCCGAGGGGGGCTATGCCACACACACATATGCGTATCATCTACGCCAACGCAAAGTATGTCCACCGTACCGCGGAAGGCGGCCCGGCGCACATGCGGCAGTTCATCGAGAATGCCACGGCGCTGGAGCACGAGATCTATCTTTGGCACGGCGAGCCGCACCCGCTCACACGGCCAGTTCCCCAAGGCAAACTGGAACGCCTCAAGTTATTCCGATCGGCCGACGTCATTTACTACCGGATTGAGTTTCGGCCGCCGCTCGGATCGCGGCTGATCCTGCCGCCCGTCCGCAAGGTGATCGGCAATCCCCTGGTCGTATGGGAATTCAATACGGTGCCGCAATACGCTCGCGTGCTGGGCATGCCCGAGTCTTATGTCCAGTCGTCCGTGGCGGAGCTGAGGCGGCTGGGCGCCGGCGTTGACCTGGCCGTCTGCGTTTCGCGCGCCATCAGCCAATATGTGCGGACGGAACTGGGGATCGCACGCGCGATCGCGGTCCCGAACGGCTCGGACCCCCAGCGGTTCCGGCCAGACGTGACTCGGGTGAAACGAATCCCGAAGAACGAAGGCCGACTCAACGTGGTCTGGATCGGATCGGCGAACCTGGGCTGGCACAACTTCGAGCTCCTGCGCGCCGCCGCGTGGTCGATCTGGAACAGGGGCGAAGGGGATCGGATCATATTCCACGTCATTGGCCAGGGGATGCAAGGCATGCGGGACGCGCCGCCTAACCTCAACTACTACGGCCCCGAGGAATACGAGCACCTTCCGGAGTGGCTGTCGGCCATGGACGTCGGCCTGAACGTGTACCACCCGGGTGCGGCGGATTACAGCTCGCCGCTCAAGGTGTTCGATTACATGGCCAGCGGGCTGACCGTCGTGAGCACTGAACACCCGCAGGCGCGGGAAGTCTTTGAACAGCTCGGGCAGGCCGATTTATTGGTCCCGACCGATCGGCCCGAGGCCCTGGCTGACGTGTTGCGCAATCTGCAAGTGGATCGGGATCGTCTGCGCCGCCAGGGCGCCGCGGGGAGGCAACTGGTGATCGACAAGTATAACTGGAAGCGTGCCGTCGCGGAGATCTTCGCCGAGATTCAGAAGCTTTGAGTGCAGATGGACCTTCCCCGAATCACCGTCGTCACGCCCAGCTTCAACCAGGGGCAGTACCTGGAGGCCACGATACGGTCCGTGCTCGACCAGGGGTATCCGAAGCTCGAGTACATGGTGGTGGACGGGGGGAGCAGTGATGACTCGGTCGAGATCATCCGCCGGCACGAGGGCCGGCTCGCCTGGTGGATCAGCGAGAAGGACCAGGGGCAGAGCAACGCGATCAACAAGGGCTTCGCCCGGGGTACGGGGGAGTTGTTCTCGTATATCAACAGCGACGATACATTGATTCCGGGATCGCTGGCGGCGGCGGCGGAGTCATACCAGAATGGGCACCAATGGATCACCGGGTGGGCACTGTTCCTTGAGCCGCAAGAGGGCCAGTGGCCCCAGTTGCCGCGGGCCATGGCGACGAACATCGACTGGTTCCGCTCCAACCCCATCTGCCAGCAGGGGACCTTCTGGGCGGCGAGATTCACCCGCGAGCTGGGCGGGTTCTGGGAGGACATGCGCTACACGTTCGATTATGAGTTCTGGATGCGCCTCTGGTTCGTGGCGAAGGTGAAGCCGCTCATGCTCCGACGGTGCATGGGAGGGTTCAGGCTCCATGAGACCTCGAAGACCGTCTCCGAGCAGGAGGCATTTTGGCCGGAGTTCAGGCGGGTCCGCGCCCATTATCGCCCGCGCCTCACGCCCCAGGAGCAGCGGGCGTGGGACGAGGCGGTCCGCCACGAGGAATGGCAGAACAATCACAACTGGGCCTGGCAATCACTTACGCAAGGCGATGTGGCCGCCGCCCGCAAGTACGCCAAAGAAGCGCTGCGGCGAAACCGAACGTCGCTACACGCCTGGAAGTTGATGTATTGCGCGATGCGCGGGTACTAAAGCCAGGGCCATCGCATTTGGAATATCACATTATTGCGCTTGCGCCTTCGGATCGTGCCTGTTAGGCTTCGCCTTGGTTTTGGAAGGCGAAGCTTCGCAGAGTTTAATCCTCTAACGAAAGA
>Ga0073928_10001544_pt1 | contig 43861 bp, 36 predicted proteins | sample PaiPotPPA55metaG_FD_76969 | JGI IMG/M metagenome (GOLD analysis project Ga0073928, IMG submission 76969) | Iron sulfur acid spring bacterial and archeal communities from Banff, Canada, to study Microbial Dark Matter (Phase II) - Paint Pots PPA... ...
CGCGGCCGCGGCGAAGCCCAGGGTGGGCGTCTGGCCGCTGGCGTTCTGGAAGATCAGGAAGCTGAGGGTGACGGTCGAGTTGGCCGCGCCCTGCAGCTCGTAGAACTGGGTGAAGGCCTGCAGTGAGCCGATCGTCGTGATCAGTACGACGAACGTGGTGACGGGACGCAGTTGAGGCCAGGTGATGTACCAGAACTCGCGCCACGGCCCGCAACCGTCGACCCGCGCGGCCTCGCCGTACTCGTCGGAGATGACCGCGAGGCCGCCGATGAACACGAGCGTGGTGAAGCCCAGGTCGTGCCAGAGGCTGTAGACGATGACGGCGGGCATGGCGGAGCCCGGACTGTAAAGCCACTGCGAGGTCGGCAGATGCAGCAGGTTGAGGCCGTAGTTGAGCAGGCCGAAGCGCGGATCGAAGATCATGCCCCAGACCAGGGAGCTCGCGATCAGCGGAGTGGCGTGCGGCAGGTACAGGCCGAGCCGGGAGAGGTTCAGCCAGTGGCCGCCGCGCTGCACGAGCAGCGCGAAGCCGAGCGCGATCGTGGTTCCGCCCACGACCATGCCCGCGGTGAAGTACAGCGAGTGGCCGAAGGCGGCGAGGAACGAGGGATCGCCCTGCTGGAACAGCTCCTGATAGTTCTTCACCCCGATGAACTTGGACAGCGCGATGTCGTACTGGTTCCAGTTCCACAGCGAGATGTAGAACGTGTAGATCGTCGGGAAGATCGTGAAGACGCCGAAGATCAGCACCGCGGGCAGCACGAAGAGGTATCCCGCCTTGGTGGTGCGGAAATCCCGGACGCTACCGCGCCGACGTGCCCCGCGGGTATGCGGGGCCTTGCTTCGTGATACCCCCGGTGCCGGGGCGACTGTCTCTGCCACCCCTGCAGTGAAGCTTGACTACGTTACGGTTTGGCTAATAGCCGAAAAACAATCGAGCAACGGTCTTGAGATCCTGCGCGGACTCTGAAATCCTGTAATGTTCGGCACTCATGCAACGAATCCGTCGCGGCAGAATACTGACGATCTTGCCGCGCCGCGGGTCACCGGCCGTACCCGGCGAGCGCGGCGGCCGCGGTGCCCTGGACCGCCGCGGCGAAGCCGGCCGGGCCGAGCACGGTGACGCTCTCGCCGAGGCGCAGCACGAGGCGCCGGATGCGGTCCTGGTCCGGTGCGCGCAGCCGCACCCGCAGGGCGCCGTCGGGCAGTTCCTGCACCGATTCGCAGGGGTAGTACTCGGGCACCCAGCGCGAGGCGGCGGCGAGTTCGAGCTCGATCAAGGGGTCCTGCGCGTCCACCCGGAGCGCCGAGTGTTCGGCCTCCGGGGCGTTGGCGACGTGCTCGGGCACGTTCGCGGGCTCGTCGAGCACGTCGATCCGCACCACCCGGTCGAGCCGGAACATGCGCCGGCCCTGCGAGGAGCGGCACCAGGCGTCCAGGTAGGCGCGCCCGGAGAGCATCGAGATCCGGATCGGGTCGACGATCCGCTCGGTCACCTCGTCGCGCGAGGGCACGTAGTAGCGCAGTTGCAGGGCCCGTCCGTCCGTCTGCGCGCGCGAGGCGGCCTTGAGTACGACGTCGCGCGCCTCGAAGGCGACGGAGAGCCGCTCGGCGGCGCCCGCCGCCCCCGCGCCGACCGCCGTCTCCAACTTCGCCAGCGCCCGGTCGAGCGCGCCGCGGTCGGCGGCCAGACCCGGCACCTGCGCGAGCGCGCGCAGGGCGACGAGCAGGGCGACGGCCTCGCGGGTGGACAGCCGCAACGGCCGGGTGATCTGCTCGGCCGCGTTGTCCAGGTTGATCGTGCCGCCCTCGCCGACGTGCGGCTCCATCAGGTCGTCGGCGAACCCGCCCGGGGTCCCGCAGAACCACAGGACATTGAGATCCTTGGCGATCTGCTTCTGGCTCACCCCGAACTCGGCGGCCACCTGGGCGACCGTGGTCCCCGGGTGGCTGCGCAGGTACGGCACCAGATTGAGCAGCCGCTCGACCTGCTCCACCGCGGTGCTCACGACGCCGCCTCCCATTCCACCCGCAGCTCGGCCAGATCCTCGTCCACGACGCCGCCGTCCGCGCCGGCTGCCGCGCCGGCGTCGGCCTTCGCCAGCGAGCGCAGATTGCGGATGACCGCCTCCCGCAGGCTCGGCGGCTCGAGCACCACGACGTCCGCGCCGAATTCCGCGATATAGCCCTCGAATCCGTCGCGGTGTACAAGCACCAGCACGTCCCAGCCGTCGTCGCCCTCTTCGATCGCGCTGGCACCGCGCCGCAGCGGGAAGCAGGTGCCCTTGCGCACTCTGAGGCTCGCGGTGCCGAGATCCGTCTCCGGCCGCAGCGCGAAGGCGGCCACCCGCGACCGAACGTCCAACTGGTCCGGCATCGGGTGCACCGGCGCGCGCCCGGTCAGCAGTACCGGACCGGCGATCCGGTCGAGCCGGAAGATCCGCTCGTCCTCGCGGCCGAGGTCGTAGCCGGCCAGGTACCAGCGGCCCCGCCAGGAGTCGATGGTCCAGGGCTCCACCTCGCGGGATCGGACCTCGCCGTCGCCGCGGCGGTAGGAAAAGCGCACCACCTCGCGTTCGTACACCGCCTCGAGCAGCGGCTCGAAGGCCGGCGCCTCCGCACGTACCCGGGGCTCGATGCCGACCGGGGACGCCGGGCCGACGTCCACGCCGGCGGCCTTCAGCTTGAGCAGCGCGGAGGACGCGGCCTGGGCGAGAGTCGCCTGCTGCCAGAACCGGGCCGCCTGGCCGAGCGCGTGCGCCTCGTCCGGTTCGAGGCACAGTTCAGGCAGCGCGTACTCCCCCGGTGCGATCCGGTAGCCGACCTCGTCGTCGAAGTACGCGTCGGCCGAACCCACCTCGAGCGGGATGCCGAGCTCGCGCAGCTCCTCCTTGTCCCGCTCGAACATCCGCTCGAAAGCTTCGTCCGTCGGGCAGTTCCGATAGGGCTCGAGTACCCGCCGCAGCCGTTCCTTCGTCACGAAGGTCCGCGAAGCGAGCAGGCAGATCACAAGGTTGACCAGGCGTTCGGACTTGCTCGCCGCCATGTGTGCCGCCTTCCCTCCGCAACCGGCGTGTGCTCGGCACGACGCTACCTGTTTCCGGCCGGGTTTCGCACCGACTTCCGATAGCGTTGCCCTGTGGTCGGCTGGCGGCAAGGCATCGTGACGGCGCTCGGGCGCCGCTGGTCCGGGGCCCAAGAGCTCACCGTGCGTGTCGCCGACCGAGAGCTCAAAGCTCTAATCTATCCCCTTCTCTCCGGTGAACCCCAAGTCGGCGATCGGATCCTGCTCAACGCGGCCGCGCAGCGGCTGGGCCTGGGCACCGGCGGCTACGCGCTCGCCGTGGCGCTGCCCGACCGCCTCCCGCCGGATCCGCCGCCCGGCCCAGGCCACCTGGTCAAAGCCAGATACACGCCGCTGCAGACGATCGTGCTCGGCGTCGAGGAGCCGGACTCCCCGCACTTCGAGGCCCTGCGCGAGGCGGACGACCTGGCCGGCCTGCCAGTGGTCACCGCGGACCTGCACTCCGCGCTGCCCGCCGTGTGCGCCGCGATCCAGCACGACCGGCCAGGCACCCGCGTCGCATACGTGATGACCGATGGCGGCGCGCTGCCGCTGTGGTTCTCCCGCGCCGTCGCCGGACTGCGCGAGGCGGACTGGCTGTGCGGCTCCGTCACGGTCGGCCAGGCCTTCGGCGGGGACCTGGAGGCGGTGAGCGTGCACAGCGGCCTGCTCGCCGCCCAGCGCGTCCTCGGCGCCGAGGTCGCGATCGTCATCCAGGGCCCCGGCAACCTCGGCACCGGCACCCGCTGGGGCTTCTCCGGCGTGGCCTGCGGCGAGGCGGTCAACGCGGCGGCGACACTCGGCGGGCGGCCCGTCGGCGTGCTGCGCGTCTCCGAGGCGGACGCCCGCGACCGGCACCGCGGCCTGAGCCACCACAGTGTGACGGCGTACGGACGGGTGGCGCTGGCACCCGCCGAACTCGCCCTCCCGGACGAATCCGGGGCGTTCTGGGACCGCGTGCGCGCCCAGTCGGCGCCCCTCGCCGAACGGCACCGGCTACGCGACGTGTCCTGCGCCGGCCTGGACGAAGCGCTGGCCGCGAGCCCCGTTCCGCTCTCCACGATGGGCCGCGGGCCGACCGAGGACCGGGCCGGGTTTCTGGCCGCCGCGTGCGCTGGTCGCCTCGCCCTCGACTCGCGCTAGGCTGAGTCGGGTCATTGCATCACGAGAGGATTGCGGCAGCATGTCGTTTCAGCTTGAGAAGCCCGAAGTCGACTTCCCCGAAGGCCAGCCGCCCAAGGAGCTCGAAGTCGTCGACATCTGGGAGGGCCAGGGCGAGGAGGCCAAGGCCGGACACCAGGTCTCGGTCCACTACGTCGGCGTGTCCTTCTCCACCGGCGAGGAGTTCGACGCCTCCTGGAACCGCGGCCAGGCCTTCCAGTTCCCGCTCGGCGGCGGCCGCGTGATCAAGGGCTGGGACCAGGGCGTGCAGGGAATGAAGGTCGGCGGACGCCGTCGGCTCACCATCCCCGCGCACCTCGCCTACGGCAACCAGAGCCCCACGCCGGCGATCAAGGCCGGCGAGACGCTGATCTTCGTCGTCGACCTGCTCGGCGTCCAGTAGTCCGTCCGCCGCGCCCGGCTCCGCCGGACTAGGCAGGCAACGCCCTCGAACGCACCTGCGTCCGGGGGCGTTCGCCGTGCCGCGTCGGCGCGTCAGCTCAGCGCGTCCACGATGTCGATGACGAACACGAGCGTGTCCCCGCCGCGAATGCCCGCCGAGGGCGCGCCCTTGCTGCCATAGGCCGCCGAGGCCGGCAGGACCAGCAGCATCCGGTCCCCGACCCGCGCGCCCGCGAGGCCGGTGTTCCAGCCGGAGATGACCGTGCTGCTGCCGTAGACGTAGCTGGCGATCTCACGCCGGGCGAATGAGGAGTCGAATTCCTTGCCGGTGTTCCAATCGACGCCGGAGTACTGCACCATCAGCCGCTGCCCGCTCGCGATCTGCGCGCCGCTGCCCTGGATCAGTACCTTGGATTCCACCTTGGCCGGTGGCGCGACGCCGGTCGGAATCGTCACCGCCACCTTGCCGGAGCCCGGGTTTCCGGCCACCAGCGGCGACGAGGCGTCCCGTTCGGTCGGCTGGGTGCCGGTGATGTCCGCGGTTCCGGCGTAGGCGCCGACGATGTCGAGTACGTAGATCAGATCGTCCTTGCCGGTGATCCCGTAGGACGTCGCGCCGCTCTTGCCGAAGGCGCCGGCGGGCGGGGTGACGATCTCGACCCGGCTGCCGACCGTGACCTGGGGCAGCACCTGGTTCCAGGAGGGCAGGGCGCTCGAGGCGCCGAGCACGAACTCCTGGGTCTTGTTCGGGGTCCCGTTCGTGCTGTACGTGCTGCCGATCAGCTTCGAGCCGGTCCAGTCCATCAGCGTGTAGTCGACCACCACGGCGTCGCCGTTCACCAACTGCGCGCCGCCGCCCTGCTCGAGGACGCCGGAGACCACCTTCGTCGGCGCGGACAGGCTCGCCGGGATCGAGATCGAGGCCTGTTCCCCCACCGCGCCGGTGACCGTCGGCAGGCTCTGTGCCGCGCCCGAGCCGCCGCAGCCTGCCAGCATCGCCGCGCCCACCAGCGCGGGGAGCACGAGGAACGCGAGAATCAGGCGGCGTCGGGAACTCACTCCGGGTAGCTGCACGCGCACAGACTACCCGGACGGGCGCGGCTACATCGAGGCGATGAGCTTATCCACCCTTTCGTCCACCGAGCGGAACGGGTCCTTGCACAGCACGGTGCGCTGCGCCTGGTCGTTGAGCTTCAGGTGCACCCAGTCCACGGTGAAGTCGCGCCGCTGCTCCTGCGCCCGCTTGATGAACTCACCGCGCAGCCGTGCCCTGGTGTTCTGCGGCGGCACGTTCTTGGCCTGGAAGATGTCCAGGTCCCGCGCCGTGCGCTCGACCAGGCCGCGCCGCTCGAGCAGGTAGTAGAGCCCGCGCTTGCGGCTGATGTCGTGGTAGGCGAGGTCGAGCTGGGCGATCCGCGGGTGCGCTATCGGCAGGTCGTACTTCTCCTGGTAGCGCTGGATCAGCTTGTACTTGATGGCCCAGTCGATCTCGCGCTCGAGCTTGGACAGGTCCTGCTGCTCGATCCCGTCGAGGGTCCGCTCCCACAGGTCGAGCACCCGGGCCACCGTCCCGGTCCGCAGGTCCCTGCGATCGGCGAAGTCGACCGCCTTGGCCAGGTACTCGCGCTGGATCTCCAGCGCGGTCGCCTCCCGGCCGTTGGCCAGGCGCAGCTTCTTACGCCCGGTCAGGTCGTGGCTGACCTCGCGGATGGCCCGGATCGGGTTCTCCAGCGTCAGGTCCCGCATCACCAGGCCGACCTCGACCATCCGCAGCACCAGGTCGGTCGCGCCGACCTTGAGCAGCATCGTGGTCTCGCTCATGTTGGAGTCGCCAACGATCACGTGCAGCCGCCGGTAGCGCTCGGCGTCCGCGTGCGGCTCGTCCCTGGTGTTGATGATCGGCCGGGAGCGGGTGGTGGCCGAGGAGACGCCCTCCCAGATGTGCTCGGCCCGCTGGCTCACGCAGTACACCGCGCCGCGCGGGGTCGGCAGCACCTTTCCGGCGCCGCAGATCAGCTGACGGGTCACCAGGAAGGGGATCAGTACGTCCGCCAGCCGGGAGAACTCCCCGTGCCGGGTGACGAGGTAGTTCTCGTGGCAGCCGTAGGAGTTGCCGGCCGAGTCCGTGTTGTTCTTGAACAGGTAGACATCGCCGGCGATCCCCTCCTCGTGCAGCCGCCGCTCCGCGTCGTGCAGCAGGCCCTCGAGGATCCGCTCCCCGGCCTTGTCATGCACCACGAGCTCCTCGATCGAGTCGCACTCGGGAGTTGCGTACTCCGGGTGCGAGCCGACGTCGAGGTAGAGCCGGGCGCCGTTGCGCAGGAAGACGTTCGAGGAGCGCCCCCAGGAGACGACGCGGCGGAACAGATAGCGCGCCACCTCGTCCGGGCTCAGCCGACGCTGGCCGCGGAACGTGCAGGTGACTCCGTATTCGTTTTCAAGTCCGAAGATCCTACGGTCCATCAGGCCCCTCCTGGGGTAGGGCTGCACAGGTCGCGCCACCATGCGCGCCTGCTGAGCCGGACGCTAGTCCTCGCCGCTCGTCTCGTCATCGCCGTCGCCCTCGCTCAGGGCCTCGTCGATCAGACCGTTGGTGTCGAGCTCTTCCTCCTCGGCCGCGGCCTCTGGGCTCTGGACGGCCTCCGCCGGCTGCGCCGACTCCGCCTCGGCCGTGTCGCCGTTCTCCACCAGGGCCGCGGCATCCGCGCCGGGCTCGTCCTCGAGCAGGGCGGCCAACTGCGAGCCGAGGATCCGGCGGAACTTGCGCGGCTGCTTGCGATCGCGGTCGAGCACCGCGACCTCGAGCAGTAACGGGTCGATCTCCCGGCTCTCCGTGCCGTTCTGGCCCAGCGCCGCCACCGCGATGCGCAGCACCGCGCCGAGGCCGGCGTTCTCCTGGTAGCTCTCCTCCAGCGCGCTGGAGACCGCCTCGGCGGCGCCGCCGATGACGACGTAGCCGTGCGCGTCCGTCACCGAGCCGTCGTACATGACCCGGTAGATCTGGTCCTGCTCGGCCCGGTCGCCGACCTCGGCGATCACCAGCTCCGCCTCGTAGGGCTTGCCGCCCGGCTCGGAGAAGATGTTGCCGAGCAGCTGCGCATAGGCGTTGGCCAGGCCGAGCGCCGAGACGTCGCGGCGGTCGTACAGGTAGCCGCGGGTGTCGGCCAGCCGGACTCCGGCCTGACGCAGGTTCTCGAACTCGTTGTACCGGCCGGCCGCGGCGAAGCCGAGCTGGTCGTAGAGCTCGGAGATCTTGTGCAGCACCCGCGAGCGGTTCTCCGCGACGAACAGGATGCCACCGTCGTAGTTGAGGATCGCGACCGAGCCTCCGCGCGCGATGTTCTTGCGCACGAAGTCGGCCCGGTCCTTCATCAGCTGTTCGGGCGAGACGTAGAACGGCGTCGACACTTCTGGTCCTCGTCAACTCGTCGGGGTGGTCACAGGGCCTGGCGGAGTACGCAGCGGCGTCGGGGCGGCCTCATCGCAGCGGTGCGTTGGGGCCGTCGGGCCGCCGGTGCCGGCCGTCGACGACCTCTTGGACGAGCTGGGCGAGCTCGGGCTCTGGCAGCCGGTGGTAGCCGTCCTCGGTGACGGTGGCGATGACCGGGTAGATCCGCCGGGTCAGATCGGGTCCGCCGGTGGCCGAGTCGTCGTCCGCGGCGTCGTAGAGGGCCTGGATCGCGGCGGTGACCGCACCGGTCGCGTCGAAGTCGGCGCGGTAGAGCTTCTTGAGCGCGCCGCGCGCGTAGACCGAACCTGAGCCCACGCAGTGGAAGCCGTGCTCCTCGTACTGGCCGCCGATCGGGTCGTAGCTGAAGATCCGGCCCTCGGCGATCTCCGGGTCGAAGCCGGCGAACAGCGGCACCACGGCCAGGCCCTGCATGGCCAGCCCGAGGTTGCCGCGGATCATCGTGGCCAGCCGGTTCGCCTTGCCGTCGAGGGAGAGCGTGGTGCCCTCGATCTTCTCGTAGTGCTCGAGCTCCACCTGGAAGAGCCTGACCATCTCGATCGCCAGGCCCGCCGCGCCGGCGATGCCCACGCAGGAGTACTCGTCCGCCGGGAAGACCTTCTCGATCTCCCTTGAGGCGATCACGTTGCCCGCCGTGGCCCGCCGGTCGCCCGCCATCAGCACGCCGCCCGGGAAGGTCATCGCAACGATGGTGGTGCCGTGCGGCGCCTCGAAGGGCATCGAGCCGCCCGGCACGCCGAGGGCGGCCGCGCGCCGCCCGGGCAGGTACTCGGGGTTGTAGGAGGCGAGGAACTCGGTGAAGGAGGTCCCTGATCCGCCGAAGGCCGCCCGCATCAGCCCATAGTCGCCCGCCGAACCGCCCTGCGCCACTTCCGACCAACCAGTCCTCTGTGTTCCCACGAGCTTCCTCTCTTCACCCAGGCCGCAGCCTTGACCAGGTTCGGCGCGCAGTCCCGGTAACCGTCGGGACCCACGTTACTTACTCGCCCCGCGCCGCGTCCCCGACCTTACCCGTGTCGCGGCCCTGTGCGGCGCGCGAAGCAGCCGGGGCCGCGTCCACGTGCTCTACTGTCCACCCTTTTGCACAAAGCTGCGCACGAAGCTCTCGGCGTCGGACTCGAGCACCTCGTCGATCTCGTCGAGCACGTCCTCGACGTCCTCGGACAGCCGGGCCTGACGCTCCTTCAGGTCGCTGGACTGCTCGACGGCCTCCTCCTCGACCTCCTCGCTCTGCCGCGAGGCGCGCTCCTGCCCGCCCGTGTCCTTGGCTGCCATCCGGACCACCCACCTCTCTCGCACCGTGACTCAGTTCCGCACACACCGGTCTTGGCACCGACCCTACGCCGGTCCACCGACAGCGGGAGCGGCTTTCGCGCTCCGCTCTTGGATCATCCCTGCCCCACCCGGGGGGCGTTCACACGTTCGGCCCTGCGCCCGGGACGCGCCGCGCGCAATCGTGACCTTCCCGGCCGGCCCGGGCCGCCGGCGGCCGCGGCCGCGCCCCGGGTCGGGCGCAGCCGGGTCCTCGGCCGGGGCCGCCGTCGCCGCCTCAGTTGCCGCCGGTCAGCTCGCGGACCAGGTCGCTGGCCGTGCGACAGCGGTCGATCAGCGTCTGCACGTGCTGCTTCGTGCCGCGCAGCGGGTCGAGGGTGGGGATGCGCTGGAGCGACTCGCGCTCGGGCAGGTCGAAGATCACCGAGTCCCAGGACGCGGCGGCCACCGAGTCGGCGTACTTGTCCAGGCAGCGCCCGCGGAAATAGGCCCTGGTGTCCTCCGGCGGCAAGTCCACCGCCACCCGGATCTCCTCGTCCGTCACGATCCGCTCGAACCGGCCTCGCGCGGCGAGCCGCTGGTAGAGCCCCTTGGCCGGGCGTACGTCCGAGTACTGCAGGTCGACCAGGTGCAGCCTGGCGTCCTCCCAGCCGAGCGCGTCGCGGGTGCGGTAGCCCTCGAGCAGTTCGAGCTTGGCCACCCAGTCGAGCTCGCGGCGCAGCAGCATCGGGTCGGCCTCGAGCCTGGTGAGCACCGACTCCCAGCGGTCGAGCACCTCCTGGGTGACCGGGTCCACGTCGGTCCCGTACCGGTCCTCGACGTACTTGCGGGCCTGCTCGAAGTACTCCATCTGCAGCTGAACGGCCGTCAGCTTGCGTCCGGAGCGCAGCTTCACCAGGTGCTTGAGGGAGGGGTCGTGGGAGACCTCGTGCAGCGTGCGCACCGGCTGATCCACCGTGAAATCGGCGCCGATGAACCGGTCCTCGATCATCGCGAGCACCAGCGAGGTGGTGCCCATCTTCAGGAAGATGGAGATCTCGGCCAGGTTCGCGTCGCCGATGATGACGTGCAGCCGACGGTGCTTCTCCGGGTCGGCGTGCGGCTCGTCGCGGGTGTTGATGATGGGCCGCTTGAGCGTCGTCTCCAGGCCGACTTCGACCTCGAAGTAGTCGGCGCGCTGGGAGATCTGGAAGCCGTGGCCGCGCCCGTCCTGGCCGATGCCCACCCGTCCGGAGCCGGCGAAGACCTGGCGGCTGACGAAGAAGGGGGTGAGGTGGCGGACGATGTCGGCGAACGGGGTGGCCCGGGAGACCAGGTAGTTCTCGTGCGAGCCGTAGGAGGCGCCCTTGTTGTCGGTGTTGTTCTTGTAGAGGTTGATCGGCAGCGACCCGGGCACCAGCGCCGCGAAGCGGGCGGCCTCGGCCATGATCAGCTCGCCGGCCTTGTCCCAGATCACCGCGTCCCGCGGGTTGGTGACCTCGGGCGTGGAGTACTCCGGGTGCGCGTGGTCCACGTACAGCCGCGCGCCGTTGGTGAGGATGACGTTCGCGAGGCCCGAGTCCTCGTCCGTCAGCTGGCTGGAGTCGGCCAGCTCGCGGGCGAGGTCGAAGCCGCGCGCGTCGCGCAGCGGGTTCTCCTCCTCGAAGTCCCAGCGGGCCCGCCGGGCCCGCTGCATGGCGGTGGCGTATGCGTTGACGATCTGCGACGAGGTGAGCATCGCGTTCGCATTCGGATGCCCCGGCACCGAAATGCCGTATTCGGTTTCGCTGCCCATGACCCGACGTACGCTCATGCGGACCAGCTTAGGCTCGCCGGGGCGCTGAGGGGACCAGCTTCGACCACGGTTTCTCCCCGAGTGTGCACGAGGCGCGACAGCGGTGTCGCGCCTCGTAGACGGGTGTGACTACAGGTACTGCCCGGTATTGGTGACGGTGTCGATCGACCGTCCGGTCTCCGCGCCCTTCTTCCCGGACACCAGGGTGCGGATGAACACGATCCGCTCGCCCTTCTTGCCGGAGATCCGGGCCCAGTCGTCCGGGTTGGTGGTGTTGGGCAGGTCCTCGTTCTCCTTGAACTCGTCGACACACGCGCCGAGCAGGTGCGCGATGCGCAGGCCCTTGGCGTTGTGGTCGAGGAAGTCCTTGATCGCGGCCTTCTTCGCCCGGTCCACGATGTTCTGGATCATCGCGCCGGAGTTGAAGTCCTTGAAGTAGAGGACCTCCTTGTCGCCGTTGGCGTAGGTCACCTCGAGGAAGCGGTTCTCCTCGGTCTCCGAGTACATCCGCTCGACCGTGGTCTGGATCATCGCGGCCACCGTGGCGGTGCGGTCCCCGCCGTTCTCCCGCAGGTCCTCGTCGTGCAGCGGGAGCGTGGTGGTGATGTACTTCGAGAAGATGTCCTTGGCCGCCTCCGCGTCCGGACGCTCGATCTTGATCTTGACGTCGAGGCGTCCCGGGCGCAGGATCGCCGGGTCGATCATGTCCTCGCGGTTGGAGGCGCCGATGACGATGACGTTCTCCAGGCCCTCGACGCCGTCGATCTCCGAGAGCAGCTGCGGCACGATCGTGTTCTCCACGTCGGAGGACACGCCGGAGCCGCGGGTGCGGAAGAGCGAGTCCATCTCGTCGAAGAAGACGATGACCGGCGTGCCCTCGGACGCCTTCTCCCTGGCCCGCTGGAAGACCAGGCGGATGTGCCGCTCGGTCTCGCCCACGTACTTGTTGAGCAGCTCGGGGCCCTTGATGTTGAGGAAGTAGCTCTTGCCCGCCTCCTTGCCGGAGATCTCGGCGACCTTCTTGGCCAGCGAGTTCGCCACGGCCTTGGCGATGAGCGTCTTGCCGCAGCCGGGAGGGCCGTAGAGCAGCACGCCTTTCGGCGGGCGCAGCTCGTGCTCGAGGAAGAGCTCCTTGTGCAGGTAGGGCAGCTCGACCGCGTCCCTGATCTGCTCGATCTGGCCGGTCAGGCCGCCGATCGAGGCGTAGTCGATGTCCGGCACCTCCTCCAGCACCAGGTCCTCGACCTCGGACTTCGGCACCCGCTCGTAGACGTAGCCGGAGCGTGGTTCGAGCAGCAGTGCGTCCCCGGCCCGGATGACCGTGTCGAGCAGCGGCTCGGCGAGCCGTACCACGCGCTCCTCGTCGGTGTGTCCGACGACCAGGGCGCGCTCGCCGTCCTCGAGCAGCTCCTTGAACGAGACGATCTCGCCCACCCGCTCGTAGCCGTGCACGGCGATGATGTTGAGCGCCTCGTTGAGCATGACCTCGCGTCCGGGCAGCAGCCCTTCGAGGTCCACGCCGGGCGCGACGGCGACACGGAGCTTGCGTCCGCCGGTGAAGATGTCGACGGTGCCGTCCTCGAGCGCCTCGAGAAAGACGCCGAAGCCGCTCGGGGGCTGGGCGAGCCGGTCGATCTCCTCCTTGAGCGCGAGGATCTGGTCCCTCGCGTCACGGAGAGTGGCCACCAGGCGCTCGTTCTTGGCCGTAAGGCCGGAGACGGTCACCTGGAGCTCGCTGATCCGGTCCTCGAGTGCGCGGTTGCCCCGCGGGGTCTCGGCCAGGCGGCGCCGGAGCAGGGCGACCTCCTGTTCCAGGAAGGCCACTTGGTTCAGCGCGTCTTGGGCGCCGCCCGGCTCGCTGCCGAGGGGCCCGCCACGGCCCGCTCGGGAGCCGGGGCGCAGGGGCTTGTCGTCTTCGTGGGCTGGCACGGTCCTTCACCTCCTCGCGGAGTGCTGCGACGTTTGCGTTAGAACGTGACTACCAGGCTTGCGGCCCGGCCAAACCGGGCCCGGCGCCGGCGTCCGTCGTGGAACGCCCGCTGCTCGGGCTTCCGGTGCCGTCAACACTGCCACCATCTGGATTCCCCCTTCACCGCTCGTTCATGTAGACGGTCGGGCAACCCGTTCGGATCAACGCGAGGGCCGATCCGTGCCGGAGCACGATCATTACCCGCTGCGACCCCCGTTGTCCATGACTTAGCCGCGATACGGCCCGATTCTCATCAGCCGGGGTCGACTTGTTAGGGTCGCGGGTGTGAGGACTCGGCAGATTGGGGATGACGGGCCGAATGAGCAGCGAAGACCTAGAGGTCTGGATCGACCAGGACCTGTGTACCGGTGACGGCCTGTGCGTCCAGTACGCCGCGGACGTGTTCGAGCTCGATATCGACGGCTTGGCATACGTGAAGGGGGCGGACGGCGAGCTGCGGCAACAGGCGGGCGTGCGGGTCGGCGTGCCCGCGAGCCTGTTGCTCGAAGTCATCGACTCGGCGAAGGAGTGCCCCGGCGAGTGCATCCACGTGCACCGGCGCGCGGACGGCGTCGCGGTGGCCGGGCCCCTCGCCGAGGACTGACGGAGTCTCAGAAGTTCCCGCGCGGACGGTGTGGTTGTTCACACCGCGCCGCGCGCGTCGGCAGGGCTGTCGGCTGGGTACCTACCGGCTGAGTACCGAAGAGATACCGAGCGGCTACGGCAGCTCGCCGCGGCGGGCGATCCGGGCCTGGCGCGCCTCGGACTCGTCCGGCTCCGCGTCCACCGCGGGCTCGCCGTCCCAGACCTCGCCGAGTTCGGACGCGGCCTTGGCCGGGCGGCGGCGCCGGACGGGCAGTTCCACGCCGTCGGCGATGCGGCGGGCGGTGACCAGGAAGCCGGTGTGCCCGACCATGCGGTGGTCGGGGCGTACGGCGAGGCCCTCGACGTGCCAGGAGCGCAGCATGGTCTCGAAGGGCGCGGGCTCGGCGAAGCGGCCGTGCTCGCGGATGGTCTCCACGGTGCGCGAGAGCTGCGTGGTGGTGGCGACGTAGCAGATCAGCACGCCGCCCGGGACCAGCACCTTGGACACGGCGTCCACGCAGTCCCAGGGCGCGAGCATGTCGAGCACGACCCGGTCGACCTCTTCCGGCCGCAGCGCGGAGACGAGGTCGCCGACGGTCAGCGTCCAGGCCGGGTGCGCGCCGCCGAAGAAGGTCTGCACGTTGTTCTCCGCGATCTTCGCGAAGTCCTCGCGGCGCTCATAGGAGTAGACCCGGCCTCCGTCGCCCACCGCACGCAGCAACGAGCAGGTCAAGGCGCCGGAGCCGACGCCGGCCTCGAGAACGCGGGCGCCCGGGTAAAGGTCGGCCATCGCGACGATCTGCGCCGAGTCCTTGGGGTAGACCACGGCGGCGCCGCGCGGCATGGACAGCACGTAGTCCGCCAGCAGGGGGCGCAGCGCGAGGTAGTCCATGCCGCCGGTGGAGCGCACCACGGTGCCCTCGGGCTGCCCGATCAGCTGGTCGTGGTCGAAGAAGCCCTTGTGGGTGTGGAACTGCTTGCCGGGGGTGAGCGGAAAGGTGTGGTGGCGTCCCTTGGTGTCGGTCAGTTGCACCAGGTCCCCCGGCTTGAGGGGCCCCTGCCGGTGCGCCTTGCCGGTCTCCTCGGCGTGCGGGGACGTCGTCGTTGGCTGGTGCGTTTCGCTCACCGAAGGAGTCTACCGGCCGAGGAAGGCGTGCTCGACGTCCGTCGCGGTCAGGGCTCCGAAAACACGGCATGGCTCCATCTGGCCGCACACCGAAACGCGCTACCGGCCCAGGAAGGCGTGCTCGACGTCCGTGGCGGTCAGAACTCCGAAAATCGCCCCATCGGGCTCGGTGACCAGGTATTCGGGGGCCGGGTTCGCGCGCAGGGCCTGGAGCAGCGTCTCGCCGGACAGCTCGGTGGTCAGGGTCAGGCCGGGGCGCAGCGCGCGGGAGAGGGTGCCCACTTGGACCCAGGGGTGGCGCTCGAGCGGGGTGGCGGCGACGGCGGCCTCGTGCACGATGGCGGTCGGGCGGCCGTCGTGGTCGACGACGAGCAGGCTGCGCGCGCCCGCGGTGGCGGCCTGGCGCAGCGCCTCCGAAAGCGGGACGTCGGCGGTGACCGGGATGGCACGGCGGGTCAGGGTGCGGGTGTGCAGCAGCGGGATGCGCTCGCGCAGCCTCGCCACGGTGAGCGACTGGCTGGCGCCGATCCAGATGAACGAGGCGATGAAGGCGGCCCAGACCAGGGTGTAGAGGCCGGCGCCGCTGGTGGCGTTGCGCGTGGTGAGCATCGCGTAGATGAGGATGCCGACGGCGAGCGCGCGCCCGGTCCAGGCGGCGGCCTGGGTGCCGGCGAGCGGCTTGCGGGTTATGGCCCACACGGCGGACCGCAGCACCCGGCCGCCGTCGAGCGGAAGCCCGGGGAGCATGTTGAACACGCCGACCACGACGTTCGACACCCACAGCGCGGTGACCAGGTACTGGAAGGAGGCCATGCCGACCGAGGAGGTGGGGTGGTCGATCAGCTTCCAGATGCCGAAGAAGATGCCGCCGAGGGCGAAGGAGAGCGCGGGCCCGGCCACCGCGACGGCGAACTCCCGCTTGGGCGTGTCCGGCTCCTTCTCGATCTCCGAGACGCCGCCGAGGAAGTAGATGACGATGCGCCGCACCGGCAGGCCGAAGCTCTTGGCGACCACGGAGTGGGCCAGTTCGTGCAGCAGTACGGATAGGTAGAGCAGCACGGCGAAGCCGAAAGCGATCAGGTAGCGCCAGTTGCCGAAGTCCTCGTCGTTGATCTGCTGGCCGAAGTAGTAGGTGATGAACGCGGCGATCAGGAACCAGGTCGGGGAGACGACGATGGGGATCCCGAACGGCGCGCCCATCGGGATGCCGCCACCCGCTGTGCGGTGGGAATCCGGCCGCCCGCCGTTGTTCTGGTTGTCATCATCGCTCACAATCCCGATGCTACGGGTTGCTCAGCTCCCGCGTGACACGCGGCCGGGCCGGGGCGCCGTGTCGGTGGCTGCGGCTAAGGTTTTCCGACATGGGCGAGATGGAGCCGGCACTGCCGGAATCGGCGTCGCCGGGCGAGGCGCGGGCCGCGGCACTGGCCGGTGCGGGAACGGCGGCGGAGTCGGATCAGACCGGCGGCGAGAGCGCGGACGGAACGCTGTTCGACGCGGGTCCCGGCGTGGTCAAGCTGCCGGCCGCGCTTTCGCCGTCCCGGGCCGGGGACTTCCAGCAGTGTCCGCTGCTGTTCCGGCTGCGGGTGGTGGACAAGGTCCCGGAGCCCCCGAACGCGGCGGCGACCAAGGGCACGCTGGTGCATGCCGTGCTCGAGCGGCTCTTCGACCTGCCCGCCGGGCGTCGCACGCCGGGTGAGGCGGTCGAACTGCTGCGCCCGCAGTGGGAGAAGCTGCTGGCGGAGCGGCCCGAGCTGGGCGGCCTGTTCGCGACGGAACAGGAGCGCGCGGCCTGGCTGGCCGAGGCCGAGAAGCTGCTCGGGACGTATTTCACGCTGGAGGACCCGACGCGGCTCGAGCCGGCCAAGCGCGAGTTGTTCGTGCGGGCGCCGATGGGCGAGGGGGATGACAGGCTGCTGTTGCGCGGCTTCGTGGACCGGCTGGACATCGCGCCGAACGGCCTGCTGCGGGTGGTGGACTATAAGACCGGCAAGGCGCCGCCGCCCGGGTACGAGGAGAAGTCGCTCTTCCAGATGAAGTTCTACGCCCTGGTGCTGTGGAAGGTGCGGGGAGTGGTGCCCAAGCGGCTGCAGCTGATGTTCCTCGGCAACGGCGAGGTGCTGACGTACGACCCGACCGAGGACGATCTGCTGCTCGCCGAGCGGCGCATCGCGGCGATCTGGGCGTCGATCCGGGAAGCCGCGGAAAGCCGCAAGTGGGAGCCGAAGCCGTCGAAGCTGTGTGGCTGGTGTAACTTCCGTGAGCTCTGCCCGGCGCAGGGCGGACAAGAACCGCCGGTGCCCGAGGTGCGAGTGGTACCGACTACGGCCTGACCGATCGGCGAGCGTCGTTTTCTGCTCACCGCTCACCGCTCACTGCTCGCTGCTCAGTGCGCGATGAGCAGGATTCCCAACACCACACCCGCTGACGCCATGACCCTGACGCGGCCGAAGCCTTCCTTGAGCACCAGCGCGCCGATGCCCGCGCCGATCAGGATGCTGGTTTCCCGCAGCGTCGCCACCTCGGCCAACGCGCCCCTGGTCTGCGCCCAGAGCACCATCGTGTAGGCGGTCATCGAGATCAGGCCGCCGCAGAGGCCCCTGGTCGTCTCCACGCGCAGTGCGGGAACGAAGCGGTCTCTGCGGATGGCAGCCACAACGCAGAGCACGAGGATCGCCTGGATGAGGAAGACCCAGCAGGAGTAGCCGAGCACGGTGCCCGCTTTCCGGACCGCCACTCCGTCCACGACCGTGTAGCCGGCGATCACGCAGCCGGTGCCCAGCGCGGCGAGGACGGCCGGCAGGTCGCGGCGGGTGGGCAGGCCGCCCGAGAAGGCGAGCGTGGCGAGGCCGACCGAGACGACCGCCACGCCCGCCACTTCGAGGCCTGACATCGGCTGCCCGACGACCAGGGTGGCGAGCAGCGCGACCACGAGCGGTGAGGTGCCGCGCGCGATCGGGTACATCCGGCCGAACTCGCCGAGTCGGTAGGCCAGCACGAGCCCGAAAGAGTAGAGCGCCTCGAGGACCGAGGAAAGCGCGATGTAGGGCCACACCACGCTGTGCGGCAACGGCAGGAAGGGCAGCAGGATCGCCGCGCACCCGCCGGAGGCGACCGCGATCAAGGCGATCGCGGTGAGCCGGTCCTTGGCGGTGTGAGTGAGCGCATTCCAGAGTGCGTGCAGGACCGCGGATCCGAGGACCACGGCCACGACCATTGCCGACATGGGCTCACCGTATCACCGGATATTACTCGGCGGCGGCAACTTGTCTGTACAAGTTGCCGCCGCCGAGGGTGATTCGACTCAGCTCACCCCAGGGCGCTGAGATACTCGAGGTCCACCCCGTCCAGACTCGGCACCCGGGTGACCCGCGGGTGCTCGGGCAGCACCACCCCGGCCTGCGGAACCGCGAGCACCCGGCAGCCGGCCGCCGCCCCCGCCGCCGTGCCGATCGGCGAGTCCTCGATCACCACGCAGCCCTCCGGCCGCACGCCGAGCAGCTCGGCCGCGAGCAGGTAGGGCTCGGGTTCCGGCTTGCTGCGGGTCACGTCGTCCCCGGAGACGGTGTGCAGGAAGAAGTCCGCGCCGATGACACCGATGCACGCGTCGACGATCCGCCGCGACGAGGCGGAGACCAGGGCGATGGGCACGCCCGCCGCCTGCAGCTCGACCAGCAGGTCCTTCGCCCCCGGCAGCAGCTCGAGGCCGTGGCCGAGCTGCTCGACCATGGCGACTTCGATCTTCTCGCTCAGCTCAGGCCAGGTCAGCGGGATCCCGCTGACCCCGATCAGATACTTGCAGGCGACCTCGTTGGGCTGGCCGAGGACCTGCTCCCAATGCTCCGGGCCGAGCTCGAAGCCCTGCTCGGCCAGCAGCCGCACCTCGGTGTCGAACCAGATGGGCTCGGAGTCGATCAAGGTGCCGTCCATGTCGAACAGCACGGCGGTCGGCTCAGGCATTGAAATACTTCGCTTCCGGGTGGTGGATGACGATCGCGTCGGTGGACTGCTCCGGGTGCAGCTGGTACTCCTCGGAGAGCTCGACGCCGATCCGGTGGGGTTCGAGCAGCTCGACGACCTTGGCGCGGTCCTCCAGGTTCGGGCAGGCCCCGTAGCCGAGGGAGAAGCGGGCGCCGCGGTACTCCAGCTTGAGCATGCCGTCGAGCGTCGCCGGGTCCTGAGATCCGAAGCCGAGCTCGCCGCGCACGCGCGCGTGCCAGTACTCCGCGAGGGCCTCCGTCAGCTGGACGGAAAGGCCGTGCAGCTCGAGGTAGTCCCGGTAGGAGTTGGACTCGAACAGCTTCGCGGTCTCGCCGGCGATCCGCGAACCGACGGTGACCAGCTGGAAGCCGACCACGTCCGGGCCGTCCTGGCTCTCGGCCGGCCGGAAGAAGTCGGCCAGGCACAGATGCCGGTCGCGGCGCTGGCGCGGGAAGGTGAACCGGGTGCGCTCGCCGCCGTTCTCGTCCAGCACGATCAGGTCGTCGCCCTTGGCGACGGCCGGGAAGTAGCCGTAGACGACCGCGGCCTCGAGCAGGTTCTCGGTGTGCAGCCGGTCCAGCCACATCCGCAGCCGCGGCCGGCCCTCGGTCTCGACCAGCTCCTCGTACGAGGGGCCGTCGCCGCCGCGGGCGCCGCGCAGTCCCCACTGGCCGAGGAAGGTGGCCCGCTCGTCGAGCCAGGAGGCGTAGTCGGCCAGCTGGATCCCCTTGACCACTCGGCTACCCCAGAACGGCGGGGTCGGGATCGGGTTGTCGACGGCGACGTCCGAGCGCGCGGGCAGCTGCTCGGGCTCGGTGACGACCAGCCGGTTCGCCTGGGCGTGCACCCGCCGCTCCCGCCGGGCCGGCAGCGCGGCGCCGGGCACGCCCATCTTGACCGCGGCGACCGCGTCCATCAGGCGCAGGCCCTCGAAGGCGTCGCGGGCGTAGCGGACCTCGCCCTCGTACACCTCGGCGAGATCCTGCTCGACATAGGCGCGGGTCAGCGCGGCGCCGCCGAGCAGCACCGGCCAACGCGCGGCCACGCCCCGCGAGTTCATCTCCTGGAGGTTCTCCTTCATCACCACCGTGGACTTCACCAGCAGCCCGGACATGCCGATCGCGTCGGCGTGCTGCTCCTCGGCGGCCTGCAGGATCGCCGTGATCGGCTGCTTGATGCCGATGTTGACGACGTTGTAGCCGTTGTTCGTCAGGATGATGTCGACGAGGTTCTTGCCGATGTCGTGCACGTCGCCCTTGACGGTGGCGAGCACGATGGTGGCCTTGCCGCTGGCGTCGGCCTTCTCCATGTGCGGCTCCAGGTAGGCCACGGCGGCCTTCATCACCTCGGCCGACTGCAGCACGAACGGGAGCTGCATCTGGCCGGAGCCGAACAGCTCGCCGACCGTCTTCATGCCTTCGAGCAGCACCTCGTTGACGATCGCGAGGGCCGAGCGCACGGTGAGCGCCTGCTCCAGGTCGGCTTCGAGGCCCTGCCGCTCGCCGTCCACGATGCGCGCCTGCAGCCGCTCCTCCAGCGGCATCGCGGCCAGCTCCTGGGCGCGGGTCTCCTTGGACGAGGCGGCCGAGACGCCCTCGAAGAGCTCGAGCAGCCGGGAGAGCGGGTCGTAGTCCTCGGTGCGCCGGTCGTAGACGAGGTCGAGCGCGGCCTGACGCCGGTCCTCCGGGATCCGGTTGATCGGCAGGATCTTCGAGGCGTGCACGATCGCGGAGTCGAGCCCCGCCTCGGCGCACTCGTGCAGGAAGACGGAGTTGAGCACCTGGCGCGCGGCCGGGTTGAGGCCGAAGGAGATGTTCGAGAGGCCGAGCGTGGTCTGCACGTCCGGGTGCCGGCGCTTGAGCTCGCGGATGGCCTCGATGGTCTCCAGTCCGTCGCGCCGGGACTCCTCGAGCCCGCTGGCGATGGTGAAGGTGAGGCAGTCGACCAGGATCGCCGACTCCGGCACGCCCCAGTTGCCGGTGATGTCGGCGATCAGCCGCTCGGCGATCTCCATCTTGTGGGCGGACGTGCGCGCCTGCCCCTGCTCGTCGATGGTCAGCGCGATCACGCCGGCGCCGTGCTCGGCCGCCAGCGCCATGATGCGGGCGAACCGGGACTCCGGGCCGTCGCCGTCCTCGTAGTTGACCGAGTTGATCACGGCCCGGCCGCCGAGGCGTTCGAGGCCGGCCTGGAGCACGGCGGGCTCGGTGGAGTCGAGGACGAGCGGCAGCGTGGAGGCGGTGGCGAAGCGGCCGGCCAGCTCGCGCATGTCGGCCACGCCGTCCCGGCCGACGTAGTCCACACACAGGTCGAGCAGGTGCGCGCCGTCCCGGATCTGGCCGCGGGCGATCTCCACGCAGCCCTCCCAGTCCTCTGCGATCATCGCCTCGCGGAAGGCCTTGGAGCCGTTGGCGTTGGTGCGCTCGCCGATGGCCAGGTAGCTGGTGTCCTGGCGGAACGGGACCGACTGGTAGAGCGAGGCGGCCGAGGGCTCCGGCTGCGGGTGACGCGCCGGCGGCACCGTGCCGTGCACCCGCTCGACCAGCTGCCGCAGGTGCTCGGGGGTGGTGCCGCAGCAGCCGCCGATGAGGTTGAGGCCGTAGTCCGCGATGAACCGCTCGTGCGCGGAGACGAACTGCTCCGGGGTGAGCGGGTAGTACGAGCCGTCCTTGGTGAGCACCGGCAGGCCCGCGTTCGGCATGCAGGACAGGCCGATCTGCGCGTGCTTGGCCAGGTGGCGCAGGTACTCCGGGTATTCGTCGGGCCCGGTGGCGCAGTTCAGGCCGATCAGGTCGATGCCGAGGGGCTCGAGCGCGGTGAGCGCCGCGCCGATCTCCGAGCCGAGCAGCATGACCCCGGTCGTGTCGATGGTGACCTGGATGATCAGCGGCAGGTCGGCGCCGGCCGCGTTCATGGCCCGGCGGGCGCCGATCGCGGCCGCCTTGGCCTGCAGCAGGTCCTGCGCGGTCTCGATGATCACGCCGTCGACCCCGCCGGAGATCATCCCCTCGACCTGGGCCTGGTAGCCGTCGCGCACCTCGGCGAAGGTGATGTGGCCGAGCGAGGGCAGCTTCGTCCCGCCGCCCGCCGAGCCGAGCACCCAGCGCGGCCGCTCCGGCGTGGCGACCGCGTCGGCGGACTCGCGGGCGATCCGCACGGCGGCCTCGGCGAGCTCGAAGATGCGGTCTTCGAGCCCGTACTCGCCCAGCGCGGTGCGGTTGGTGCCGAAGGTGTTCGTCTCCACGCAGTCCACGCCGGCGGCGAAGTACGCGTCGTGGATCGAGCGCACCACGTCGGGCCGCGAGATGTTGAGGATCTCGTTGCAGCCTTCGTGTCCCTGGAAGTCCTCGAGGGTCAGATCGACGCCCTGGAGCATGGAGCCCATGGCCCCATCGGCGATCACTACGCGCTCGGTGAGCGCCTGACGGAGCGATGCGGCGCGGCTGCTGCTCATCACTGACCCTTCGGTTCGACAAGGACGAGAAATACGCGGGGGAAACCCGCTTACGCTCTTAGCGTACCGATCGGCCGCGACACGCCGGTCTTGTGTCCACAGGGCGTAGTCTGGGCATGCGCTCAGGTGCCGGGTTGGCACGGTGCCTTCCCGCGCACGACCGACGACGACGAGGAGGCACGGTTGATCGAGCTCGAGGAACTGCCCGAGCTGGTCGAACCGGTGATGATCGCGGCCTTCGAGGGCTGGAACGACGCCGCCGACGCGGCCTCGAACGCCGTGCGTCATCTGGCCGAGGTTCTCGACGCCGACCTGTTCGGTGCGATGGACGCCGAGGATTACTACGATTTCCAGGTCAACCGGCCCACGCTGGCGCTGACCGAGGACGGCGAGCGCGAGCTGGTCTGGCCCACCACCCGGTTCTCGGTGGCCCGGGTGCCGGTGGCCGGGACTCCCGAGGGCGAGACGCCGCGGGTGCGCGATGTGGTGCTGGTGCACGGCATCGAGCCCAACATGCGCTGGCAGTCCTTCTCCGAGGAGCTTTTCGATCTGGCCAGGGACCTCGGCGTGAGCAGCGTGGTGGTGCTCGGCGCGCTGCTCGCCGACGTGCCGCACACCCGTCCGGTGCCGATCAGCGGCTCCTCCGGTGACCCTGACCTGTGCTCGGCGCACGGGCTCGAGGCGCCGACGTACCAGGGCCCTACCGGGATCAACGGGGTGCTGCAGGAACTGGCCAGGCAGGAGGAGATCCCGCTGGTCTCCTTCTGGGCCGCGGTGCCGCACTACGTGGCGCAGGCGCCGTGCCCCAAGGCGACCCTGGCGCTGATCCGCCGGCTCGAGGACCTGCTCGACCTGACCATCCCGGTCGGCGACCTGCCGCAGGAAGCGCAGGAGTGGGAGTCCGGGGTGGACGAGCTCGCCGGGGAGGACTCGGAAGTGGCCGAGTACGTCCGCAGCCTGGAGGAGGCCAAGGACACCGCCGACCTGCCCGAGGCCAGCGGCGAGGCGATCGCGCTGGAGTTCGAGCGGTACCTGCGCCGGCACGAGCGCAGGCGCAGGGGCGGCGGCGAGGACGGGCCGACCGGCGGCTGAGCCGGATTGCCTCGCATCCGGTCGATCATCAACTACCAGGGCCTTGGCTCATGCACGGGTATCCGGCATGAGCCAAGGCCCTGAGGTCTTTGCTTCGCTACTGCGGCTTCGCGCGTCGCCGGTCGGCCGGTTGGCCGGTTGGCCGGTCGGTCAGAGCGCGATGCCGAAGAGCGCGTCGAGGGCGCGGGCCGCGAGGCCGGGCGCTGCCGGGTCCGCGCGGCGCGCCGCCGGGTCCGCCGAGTCGACTGGTGCGGCGAGCACCGCGTCGGTCCACTCGTCCATGGCCTTCAGGGCGCCGGGCGCGTCCAGGTCGTCGGCGAGCCGTTCGCGGAGCACGGCGAGCAGTTCGTCGGCCGACGGGGCGTCGGGGCGGCTGACCGCCTCGCGCCAGCGGGCCAGCCGCGCCTCGGCCTGCTCCAGGTCCTCGGCGTGCCACTCCCAGTCGCTGCGGTAGTGGTGGGCGAGCAGCGCGAGGCGGATGGCCATCGGGTCGTGGCCCTTGGCGCGAAGCTTGGAGACGAACACCAGGTTGCCGCGCGACTTGGACATCTTCTCGCCATCCAGGCCGACCATCCCGGCGTGCACGTAGGTGTGCGCGAAGGGCCGCTCGCCGGTGACGACCTGTGCCTCGGCCGCGCCCATCTCGTGGTGCGGGAAGGCCAGGTCGCTGCCGCCGCCCTGCACGTCGATGCCGGAGCCCAGGTATTCGAGCGCGATCGCCGCGCATTCGATGTGCCAGCCGGGACGGCCGCGGCCGAGTTCGGTGTCCCAGGCGGGCTCGCCGGGGCGCTCGGCCTGCCAGAGCAGGCAGTCCAGCGGGTGGCGCTTGCCCGGGCGGTCCGGGTCGCCGCCGCGTTCGCCGAAGATCTGCCGGCGCAGGTGCTCATCGAGTCCCGAGACCTTGCCGAAGTCCGGCTCGGCGTGCACGTCGAAGTAGATGTCCTCGTCCACGTGGTAGGCGGCGCCGGACTCGAGCAGCCGGCGCACCAGCGCCACCACGAGCGGGATCGCCTCGACGGCGCCGATATACCGGTAGGGCGGCAGGATCCGCAGCGCGGTCATGTCCTCGCGGAAGAGCGCGGTCTCGCGCATGGCAAGCACCTGCCAGTCGCCCTTGTCCCGGGCGGCCCGCTCGAGCAGCGGGTCGTCGATGTCGGTCACGTTCTGCACGTAGCGCACGTCGTACCCGGCGTCCAGCCACGCTCGCTGGACCAGGTCGAAGGCCAGGTAGGTGGCCGCGTGGCCGAGGTGGGTGGCGTCGTACGGCGTGATCCCACAGACGTAGATCCTGGCCGGGCCGTCCGCGGCGGGACGGGCTGGAGTGGTCGCGAGGGCGGCGGTCGAGGTGTCGTGAAGCCGCGGGGCCTGCCCGTGACCGGGCAGCATCGGCAGATGGGTAGTAGGCCAGGCATCCATGGTGATCTAACTTACCTTGCACGGAACGGCCTGGATACGCCGGTGCCCAGGCCGGAGGGCGGCGGCCGGACTCGCTGGTCCGCCTGATCTGCCCGGTCTGCCTAGATCGGCGGCCAGGGAACCGGGCGCAGCCGGCCGTCGGGGCCCGGCAGCGCGTCGGCCGCGAGCAGCGCGTCGATACGTTCATGGAACGCGGCGAGCTCGGCCGGGCTGAGCAGTCCGGCCAAGTGGGCGGCCAGCCGCTGGTCGTCGCGAAGCCTGGTCAGCTCCGCCCGCTCGGCCGGTTCGAGCCCGCGCTCCGCGAAGCCCCACAGCAGGGTGCGGAGTTTGTCCTCGGCGTGGAACGTCAGGCCGTGGTCGATGCCGAGCACGCTGCCGTCGGCCAGCGGCAGCAGGTGGCCGCCCTTGCGGTCGGCGTTGTTGACCACGGCGTCGAACAGGGCGATCCGGCGCAGCGCCGGGCCGTCGCGGTGGGCGAGCACCCCGTCGGAGCCGTCGGAGAGCCGCACGGCCAGTACCGGGCACCACTCCTCCGCCTCCTCGGATCGCAGGTCCTTGAGTACGGTGACCGCGGCGGAGAGGTCGGATTCCTCGATCCATTGCTGGCACATGCCCCGGCCGAAGGGTCCGTCGCGCTCCACCGTGCGCGGCACGATGCGCCAGCCGGCCGCCTCGCTGACCGCGAAGGCCGCGAGCTCGCGCGCGGCGAGCGTGCCGTCCGGGAAGTCATGCAACGGCCGCTCCCCCGCGACCGGCTTGTACACGCACTGCATGCTCGCACCGTCGAGCTCGACCCGGCAGTAGAGCGTCGCGTTGGACGCCTCGGTCAGCCGGCCCTGGACCGTCAGTTCGCCCTCGCGCAGCAGCCGCTCGGCGTCCACCGCGGCGGCGCCCCCGTTATCGGCCACGCCCCCCGAACCCTCGATGTGCTCCACGGTAGTACTCACACCGACCGGCGGCGGTAGCCGTTCTGCCGCGGACACACGTGGCCGTCGCGGTCCAGCGGCAGGCCGCACAGCGGGCAGGGCGGCCGGCCGGCCGCCACCACCGCGCCGGCCCGAGCGGCGAAGGCGCGCGCCTGACCGCCGGTGATGTACACCCGCAGCGCGTCGGGGGCCTCGGCGAACAGGTCGTCCGACAGCGGCTCCGCGGCGTCCTCGACGTCCGTCACCGCGCCGGCCTCGATGACGATTTTGGAGTGCGACTCGTCCCACGCCAGAGCGAGCGAGCCGACCCGGAACTCCTCCAGGATCGGCTGTTCGAGCGGGGCGGTGTCGGAAAGGCCGGCGGGTACCGAGTCCGGGATGCCGGAGACCGCTCCGGTGCGCCGGACGATCTCGTCGAGCAGCTCGCCGAGCCGGGTGGCCAACAGCGCCACCTGCTCCTTCTCCATCGCCACCGAGGTGACCCTGGACCCCGAACGGGCCTGCAGGTAGAAGGCGCGGCTACCCGGTTCGCCCACGGTGCCTGCGACGAACCGCTCCGGCGGGTCGTACACGAACAGCTGCCTTGGCACGGGAACCCGGCCTCCCTCGAGTGCTGGAACGCGGCATGGGCCACGGAACGGCTTCGTAGGCTTACCGTACAACGGATCTCGGTCGCTAAGCCCCTGCGCCCCCGCCGACCGGCGCGTCTCCGGCCTCGCCGGCGGCCGGCTGCACCGGTGGAATCAGGGCACTCACATCGCCGCCCACGTCATTCAGCCGGACCACGGCCGGCCTGGTGCCGTGATAGCGCACGACGGTGAGCGAGCACGGGTCGGCCTGGATCCGCTGGAACAGGTCGAGGTGCATGCCGAGGGCGTCGGCGGCGATCGCCTTGATGACGTCGCCGTGCGAGACGACGGCGTACGTCGCCTGCTCGCCGAGCTTCGCGTTCCAGGCGCGGATCGCGGCCACCGCCCTGGCCGAGACCGCGGCCAGCGACTCGCCGTCCGGGAACTCGGCGGCCGCCGGATGCCCCTGGACGGTGCGCCAGAGCGGCTCCTCGGCCAGCGACTTGAGGGTCCGGCCCGACCAGGTGCCGTAGTCGCACTCGGTGAAGCGCTCGTCGACCTCGAACAGGGTGTCCTGGCGCGCCGCCATCAGCCGCTGCGCGGTCTGCCTGGTGCGCTCCAGCGGACTGGATACGACGGCGTCGAGGCGCACCTCGGCCAGCCGCGCGGCGAGCGCCTCGGCCTGGGCGATCCCGCGCTCGTCGAGGTCGACTCCCGGCGAGCGCCCGGCCAGCACTCCGGCGGTGTTCGCGGTGGAGCGGCCATGTCGAATGAGCAGAACGGTGGTCATCGGACGACAGCCTACGCCTCTGTGTGTTCCAGGAAGGCGGACCGGCTACGCCTGGACGCCGCCGGCCTGCGCAGCAGTGGCGAGCGCGGCGAGTCGGGCGTCCAGGGTCGCGGCGAAGGGGGTGACCGAGAGCGTCGTCACGCCGGCGTCCGCGAACTCGCCCATGCGACGGGCGATCCGCTCCGGGGAGCCGAGCAGGCTGGTGGCGTCGATGAACTCGAGCGGGACCGCGGCCGCGGCGTTGCGGTGCTCGCGGGCGAGGTAGAGCTCCTGCACCCGGGCCGCCTCCTTCTCGAAGCCCATCCGGCAGGCGAGCTGGTTGTAGAAGTTCTGCTCGCGGCTGCCCATGCCGCCGATGTAGAGCGCCGCGTACCAGCGCACCAGCTCGGCGGCGCTCTCCACGTCCTCGTCCACGACGATCGGGACGGTCGGGACGATGTCGAAGCCGTCCAGGGTCTTGCCGGCCTTCTCCCGCCCGGCGCGGATGGCCGCGAGCTGGTCGTCGGCGAACTGCGGGCTGAAGAAGACGGCCAGCCAGCCGTCCGCGATCTCGCCGGCCAGCTCCAGGTTCTTCGGGCCGACGGCGGCGAGGTAGACCGGGATGTGCTCGCGCACCGGGTGCACGGTCAGCTGCAGCCGCTTGCCGGGGCCGTCCGGCAGCGGAAGCTCGAAGTGCTTGCCGTGGTACTCGAGCCGGCCGCGGCTCAGCGCGAGGTTGACGATGTCGACGTACTCGCGGGTGCGGCCGAGCGGGGCGGCGAAGCGCACGCCGTGCCAGCCCTCGGAGACCTGCGGTCCGGAGACGCCGAGGCCGAGCCGGAAGCGGCCGCCGGAGAGCGAGTCGAGGGTGGCCGCGGTCATCGCGGTCATCGCCGGCGTACGGGCGGGGATCTGGAAGACGGCCGAGCCGATGTCGATCCGCTCGGTCTGCGCGGCGACCCAGGCCAGCACGGTGGCCGCGTCAGAGCCGTAGGCCTCGGCGGCCCAGCAGACCGCGTAGCCGAGCTTGTCGGCCTCGCGGGCCAGCGCGAGGTTGTCCGAGTCGTTGCCCGCGCCCCAGTACCCGAGGTTCACACCCAGCTTCATCGGCAGGTCACTCACTTTCTTCGGTTTCGACGGTCTCCGGATCCGGCACGGTCGCGAAAGTCGCGAGACTTACCCTACTCGCAGGTAACTTGTCGCGGAAGCCGCAGCCTGCCGAGGTCTCCGGCGGCTGGCGAAGGCGGGCCCTGATGTAGGCCGAACGGGTGCGCGCGCCCGGGGGCCGCCTCCAGACGAGTGACAGCCTCTTCACCTGTCGGCGCCACCCAGTAGATTGCCAGCCATGGAGCAACGGCATCTGGGGCACACCGGGCTGCGCGTGTCCCGGCTCGGCCTCGGCACGATGGTCTGGGGCCGGGACACGGACGAGGGCGAGGCGGCCGATCTGCTCAAGGCATACCTTGACGCCGGGGGCAATCTGGTCGACACCGCGGACGTCTACGGGGACGGCGAGGCCGAATCGCTGCTCGGGCGGCTGCTCGAGGGCATCAGGGACGACGTGGTGATCGCCACCAAGGCGGTCTCGGTGCCGCACCACGACCGCCGCTTCGACGCCTCGCGCAGGCATCTGCTCGCGGCGCTCGACGCGTCGCTGACGCGGCTGGGCACCGATTACGTGGACGTGTGGCAACTGCACGCGTACGACGACCGGACGCCGATCGAGGAGACGCTCGCGGCGCTGGACACCGCGGTGCACTCGGGCAAGGCCAGGTACGTGGGCGTGTCGAACTACTCGGGCTGGCAGTTGGCCGCGGCGGCCTCCTGGCAACGGGCGGTTCCCGGGCGGGCACCGATCGCCGCGGTGCAGATGGAGTACTCGTTGCTGCAGCGCGGGATCGAGCGCGAGGTCGGTCCGGCGGCGAGGTCGCTCGGAGTGGGGCTGCTGCCCTGGTCGCCGCTCGGTCGTGGCGTGCTCACCGGCAAGTACCGGATGGGCATGCCGTCGGATTCGCGCGCGGCCTCCGACCGTTTCGCCGGGTTCGTCGAGCCGTACCTGACCGAACCCGCGCGCCGGATCGTGGACGCCGTGGCCACGGCCTCGGACGGGCTCGGCGTGGCGCCGATCGAGGTGGCGCTGGCCTGGGTGCGCGACCGGCCGGGCGTGGTGGCGCCGATCGTGGGCGCCCGGACCCCGGCCCAGCTGCGCGGCGCGCTGGCCGCGGAGGACCTGACGCTGCCGCGGGAGATCCGCTCTGCGCTCGATGATGTCTCGGCGCCCGCCGTCGGGTACCCGGATCACGGCTGGAACCGAGGATAGGTAAGAGGGTAGGCACAGCATGTCAGAGCACGAGGGTGGGGCGTCGCCGCGGGATTCGCTGCGGGACGCGGAAGAAACGGCGCAGTCAGGAGAGTCCGCGGGGTCTGCGGACTCGGCAGCGGCGGCGCAGGCTCGAGAGCGCGCGGCGCGGATCGCCGCGCAGCGGGCCGCTGCCGACGCCGCGATCGCCGCGGTGGCCGGAGGCAAGCAGGCGCTGTCCGCGATGACGTCGGCCGCCGCAGCCGCGGCGAAGTCCGCCAGCGAGGTGGAGAGCAAGCGGAAGGCCGAACGCGAGGCCCTGGCTACCGAGGAGGCGGCTGAGGCGGCCGGCGAGGCCGGAGAAGTCGAGGCGGGACAGGAAGAAGCGACGGTCGCAGAGGTCTCAGAAGTCGCAGACGTCTCAGAGGTCGAGCCCGACGTTGACGAACACGAATCCGCTGTACCGACGTACGCGCCCACACGCGCCCCTGAGCCCGAGATCCAACCGGACTACCCGGCGCCCGCAAGCCCGGAACGTCCGCCGGCTCGCACTGCGCGAATCGCTCCTCCGCCGCCCGCACCGACCCGCCTGCTCGGCCCGGCGGAACCGCTCGACGAGTCGATCGCCCGCTGGCTCGCCGCAGAGGGTGCGCCGCAGTCCTTCACCGACGTGCTGCGCGCCGAGTTCGGCGAGGGCGCGGAAGCGGGCGATCGGCTGACCGAGAATCCCTGGCTGATCCTCGAACTCCCCGGCGTCCGGCCCACTGCGGCCGACAACCTGGCCCGGCACCTGCTCGACTTCGAGTCGCCTGAGCAGTTGCGGGCCGACCCACGGCGCGGCCGTGCACTGGTCAGTGCCCTGCTGCAGCGGGCCGCCAGGCTCGGCCACACCGCTTCGCCGGCCGATGCGGTCAGCCGCGACCTCGCCGAGTTCGGCGTGCCGGACCCGGCGGGCGCGATCGCCGACGCGGTGGAAATCGGTGCGGCCCTGGTCTTCGCCGACCGGATCGCGCTGGCCGCCGAGGCGGAGAAGGCCCAGCCGGCCGACGATGCGGCGCAGTCCGAGGCCGCTGAGTTCGAAGCCGTGGACACCGCGGACGACGACGATCCCGAGACGATGCTCACCAGCCCCTACACCCTGCTGGCGCTCGACAACTGGGCATTCCTCGAACAGTCGGCGGCCGAGGCGGTGCAGCGGCTGCTCGCCACAGCGACGCCGACCGACAAGGAGACGGCCGACGGCGCGGACCGCCTGACGCCTGCAGCGGGCGACGCGGCGGAGGCCGAGCGGGTGGACCGCGTGACGCAGGCGGCGGCCGAGTGCGGCGTGACGCTGGTGACCGGCGCAACCGTTGAGCTGCCCGGCCTGGTCGCCGCGGCCTTCCCCGATGCGGTCCTCGCCACGCCGAGCCCGGCCGGACTGCGGGCGCTGGCAGCGGCAGGCTTCGCGGCAGTCGATCTCAGAGCCCTGTCCGAGCACACGGAGCGTTTCGAGGAGGCCACGGTCGTCGTGGTCGCGGACGCGCAGCTGGTGCCGCTGGAACTCGGCGTGGACCTGCTGGAGCTGCTCCCAGACGATGCGCACCTGGTCCTGTGCGGCGACCCCGGCTCGCTGCCCGCGACCGGACCCGGCCGCCTACTGCGCGACCTGCTGGAGATCGACGACCCGGAATTCGGCGGCGCGTTGCCTCGGGTCGAACTCAAGCGTCGGCCGACCGGCCCGCTGACCTCGCTGGTCGACGCGGTGCGCTACGGCGGGCTGCCGCCGATGGACCTGCTGGGCGACGGACAGACGAACGAAGTGAAGATCATTCCGGTCCGGGATCCCGACGAGACCCGGCTGCGCACAGTCCAGCTGGTGGCGGACTCCATCCCGCGCGCGCTGGGATTCACCGGCGACCAGGTGCAGGCCATCGCGTTGCGCGAAAAGGGGCCTGCGAGCGCCGAGGATCTGAACGCCGCGCTCAAGGAACGGCTGAACCCGGGGCCCGGCGTCTGTGCGGGCTTCGACGCCGGAGACCGGGTGGTCGTGCGCGAGGGCGGGCGGCTGCAAGAGCTCGGCTTGCTCGGCGGCGAGACCGGGACTGTGGTGGCGGCGGACGGCGCCGGGCTCCGCGTGCGCTTCGACCCGCCGCATGGAGATGAATCCACCGCGGACGAGAGCGACGGCGACAGCGTTCCTGCTGCGATGGAGCCGGTCGCGATCGACGCCTCGCTTGCTCGCGCGCTCCGGCATGCCTGGGTACTGACACTGCGCGAGGCCCAGGGCGGCCGGTGGCCCGCGGTCGTCGCGGTGTTCGACGGCGGCTCGGCGGCGGCCCTCACTCGCTCGGCGGTGATCGGCGCGTTCGCGTGCGCGGGCAGCCACCTGTCCGTCGTGCACGGCGCCGGCTCGGCGCTGGCCGAGGCCGTGGAGCAGCGGCCACAAGTCCCCTGCCGCACCCGGCTCGCCCAGGCACTGCGCAATTAGCCAAATCAGCCAAAACAGCTGAACCCGGAAAGCTACCGGCGAATACGCGAGCTGCGAGGAGCTTCGGCAGTGCAGGACGTCATCAGTCCGGTCCTCTGGACCGGCGAAGCTCTTCGCATCATCGACCAGACCGCCCTGCCCGGCCGCCTGGAGCACCTCGACCTGGTCGAGGTCGACGAGCTTGTCTCGGCGATCCGTCGACTCGCGGTACGCGGGGCGCCCGCGCTCGGCGTCGCGGGCGCGTACGGCGTGGCGCTGGCCGTGCAGCAGGGCGAGCGGGAGCACTGGAGCGACGAACAGTTGCGTGACGCGGTCGCGCGTCTGCGGGCGGCCAGGCCCACGGCCGTCAATCTCGCATCGGGCGTCGACCGAGCCGCAGCCCGGCTCGGCGACGGGCTGCCCGCCGTGCTCTCCACGGCCGCCGCCGTCCTCGAGGAGGACCTGACGGCCAATCGGACCCTCTCCGCCCTCGGCGCGGACTGGCTGCTCGCCCGGCTCGGCCTCGCGAATCCGGTCGCACAGCGCCCGCTGCGCCTACTCACCCACTGCAACGCGGGCGCGCTCGCGACGGCGGGATGGGGCACCGCTCTCGGCGTCGTGCGCGAGTTGCACGAGCGCGGGCTCGTCTCGCTCGTCTACGTGGACGAGACCCGGCCACTGCTCCAGGGCTCCCGGCTCACCGCCTGGGAGCTCGCCCGCATGGGGATCGCGCACCTCGTGCAGGCCGACGGCGCCGCGGCGAGCACGATCGTCTCCGGGGCGGTCGACGCGGCCATCGTCGGAGCCGATCGGATCGCCGCCAACGGGGACACCGCGAACAAGATCGGCACCCTCGGCGTCGCATTGGCCTGCGCACACGCGGGTGTGCCGTTCCTGGTAGCCGCGCCCACGAGCACGGTGGACCTGGAGACGATCACGGGTGCGGACATCCATGTCGAACTGCGAGACGAGGCCGAAGTGCTGTCCTGGGCCGGCGAAGCCACCGCGCCGCGCGAATCGCGTGGCCACAACCCGGCCTTCGACGTGACTCCGGCCAGTCTCGTCAGCGCCCTGACGACGGAGCTCGGCGTGGTGGAGGTCTCCCGCGGCGAACTGCCCGGCGCACTGTGGGAGACCGAATAGCCGGGATACGGCGCGGCCGCCACAACGAACAGCACGGGCGTCGACCGAGAGATCGGCCGACGCCTGCGTAAAGCCGTGAAATATTCAGCGCGGAAATACTCGGCGCGGCAGCCCCGGCAGGGCGCCGGGCCGGTCAGCTGAGGATCGTGTCCTCGGCCTCGAGTTCCTCGTCGTCCTCGTCATCTTCGTCGACCTCTTCGTCGATGACGTCGTCCCGGTAGAGCAGCAGTTCGGCGTCGACGTCCGAGAACGGGTCGTCGTGCCAGCCCACCACGCCCTCCGGATCGGCCGCCACCACCCACATCGTCGAGTCCGCCGGCTGCAGGCCGAGCTCGTCGGCCCGATAGGCGATCTCGTCCGCGTCGTAGGCGTCGAAGATGTCGAGCAGGGCGCTGCGGGTGGTCGCCGTCTCCGGGTCCACCCCCTCGGCCGCGGTGCGGGCCGCGGCGGCCAGCGCGTCCGGGTCGGCCACCAGGTAGTCGCGGCGGATGAACACCGAGAGGGCCTCGATCTCGTCCGGGCCGTTGTAGTCCGGCTGCGAGTCGGACATCACCTCGAACGGCGTGACCTCGTCGTGCACGGCGTACAACAGTTCGTCGTACTCCTCCGCGGCGGCGGCCAGCGCGTCGAAGGCCTCGAGTACGGCCGGGTCGAGTTCGTCCACCCGCGATTCCACCGCCCGCAGGTGGGCGTCGATGGCGGACTTGAGCGCCTCCGCGGCCTGACGGACCTCGGCGGCGGTGGCGGGTGGCACCGCGATGGGCGGTGTGGTGACCGACGGCTGTGTCACGGACGGCGACGTCTCAGGCATGGGATGACGGTATCCGAACGGCGTGCTTGTTGGCACCTCGAATGCCGTTCGATCGCCGTGTCTCGTCGTGGTGCCACCGCGCTGCGCCGAGCGCCGCAGGTCCGGGGTCCGGCCGGACTGCCGCCGACCCCGGCCGAGGGCGGGGCGAAAAGGGCGATTACCCTGCTGGACGAGAAGTCTTCCGTCCCGTACGCGTACGCCAGCCCTGAATATGTACAGCCCCGCCATGACCGGCGGAATGTGCCCCATACGCCACGTATACCCGAGGATGCCCGCCATGACCGAGACGCCCGCGGTCCCCGCCGTCGCCTTCAAGACCCGACCCCTGCTGCTCAGGGCCTATGTCGTCCTCGCCTGGATCACCGGGACCACGATCACGGTCCTCGAGCTCGTCGCGCTCCCGCTCACCTGGTGGGCGCACTCTCCGCAGCTGGGCAACGTGCTCGGCGTCGTGCACGGCATGGGCCTCTACCCGGTGTACGTGATCGTCTGCCTGATCGTCGCCTTCGCCTACCGCGTCTCCATCCCGCACATGGCCATGATGGCGCTGGCCGGTCTGCTGCCCTTCGCCTCGCCGGCGGTGGCGCACTGGACGCTGCGGCACATCGACCGCCGCGAGGCGGAGAAGGCCGCCAAGGCCGCCGCACGCGCGGCGCGGCAGGCGGCGGGACCCGGCAAGGCGAAGCAGCGCCGGGAGACCGAGGCGGCCGATGCGGTGCCCTCGGCCTGAGCACCCAGCGGTACTCGACGGCACTCGGCAATACTGCAGACCCCGGTGGGATAGGCATATCGGACAGGGCGGATACTGACAATCGTGTCGAGCACCGAAGCCCCCGCCGTCGCGGCCGAGGAGGACGAGCCCGAGGAACTGCTCCCTCCCCGGCTCACCCCGCGGGACCTGCGCCGACCCTCGTGGGTCGCCGCGCACGTCGGCATCCTGGTGCTCGCGGTCGCGTTCGCTCTGCTCGGCCGCTGGCAGTGGGACGTCGGGCACCGGGTGGCGCCGCTGACGGCGAGCGAGCTGACGGCCTGGCGCACGCCCGAGCCCGTCGACTCGGTGATCACCTCGGACAACGGCCTGAACGGCACTCAGGTCGGGCAGGCGGTGGAGGCGACCGGCACCTACGACTCCGCCAGGCAACTGCTCGTGCCGGGACGGGTCCTCAACGGAAGCACGGGCTACTACGTCCTCGCTCCGCTGGTCACCTCCTCCGGTGAGGCGGTCCTGGTCAACCGGGGCTTCCTGAGCACCGCCGGCGGCGCGGAGCCCGCGATCCCGGCCGCGCCGAAGGGACGGATCACGGTCACCGGCTGGGCCGCGGAGCCGGAGTCCACCACCGGCGAGGTGAACGCCAACGGGATCGTGCAGTCGCAGACCACCGGCACGGTCAGCGCGGCGAACGAGATCGAGTTCATCTCCCCCGCCGAGCTCGTCAATCAGTGGCCGTACCGCCTGGCCGACGGCTATGTGACGGCGACCGACCCGGCGTCGCTCTCCGGCGGCCTCCGGCTGATCGCCGCGCCGCTTCCCCCGCACGGCACCAGCTGGGACCTGCTCAACATCTGCTACGCGTTCCAGTGGTGGCTGTTCATCGGCATCCTCGGCTGCTGGTACGTCATCTACCTGCGCCGCGAACTGCGTCCGCAGCCGGCCCGGGATCCCGGTGACGAGGATTGGGACGACGACGAGGACGACGAGGCCTGAGCCGCTACGTGGGCATCAGGCAGTGAGCAGCCTGCCGAAGCGCCTGGCCGCGATGCCGAGGCCGACGACGGCCATCACCGCGAGGTAGAGCGCGCGAAGCAGCAGACCCGAGTCGACCACGCCCAGCATCAGGCCCCGCACGATCTCAATGCCCTGGTAGAGCGGCGTGGCCTCGACGAACAGCTGAAGCCCGCGCGGGTAGACGCCCAGCGGGAAGAAGGTCGTCGAGAACAGGAACATCGGCATCATCAGCAGGTTGACGAACTCGAAGTCCTGCCAGGAGCCCATGTAGCTGGCGATCGCCATGCCGAGCCCGGCGAAGGCGAGTCCGATCAGCAGTGCGGCCGGGATCGCCAGCGCGGCCCAGGGCGAGGTGAGCACGCCGAAGAAGGAGACGACGACGGTGAAGGCCACCGCGTAAAGTCCGCCGCGGATCAGGCACCAGATCAGCTCGCCGAGCGCGATGTCCGACGGGGTCAACGGCGTGGCCAGGACCGCGTCGTAGACCTTGGCGTACTTGAGCCGGAAGAAGATGCCGAAAGTCGCGTCGTACATGGCCCCGTTCATCGCGGCGGTGGCCAGCAGCGCGGGGGCGACGAAGGTCACGTACTTGACCGGCGTGCCCGCCGGTCCGGTGACGTCCGGGATCAGCTTGCCGAGGCCCACGCCGAGCGACAGCAGATAGAAGATCGGCTCGAACGCACCGGTGAACAGCAGTAGCCACATCCGCCGGTACGCCGTCAGGTTCCGCTCGACCAGGTGGATGGAGCGGCGGCTGCCGAAGGCCCCGGGCAGTCGGGGCGCAACGCGCGGTTGCAGGGCCAGCGAGGTCATGTCGTACTCCCGGTCAGCGGTCGAGGTAGAGGCGGGCGCGGAAGTTGCGGCGGGCGAGCCAGTAGACCAACGCGAGGGCGGCGAACAGGTAGCCGAGGTGGATCAGTACGGAGCCAGCGTCCGGGGTGCCGAGCGTCAGCTCACGGGAGAGTTCGACGCCGTGCCACAGCGGGGTGGCGAAGGCTACCGGGTGCATCCAGGCGGGCAACTGCTGCCAGGGGAAGAACGTGCCGGAGAACAGGAACAGCGGCATCATCACGAAGCGGAACACGACGTTGAGCGGCTGATCGGTGTCGATGGTGACCGAATAGGCCATCATCCCGAACAGGAACACCGCACCGGTCAGCAGCGACGCGGGCAGCGCGAGCAGGCCCCAGGCCGAGTGCACCGTGCCGAAGCCGGCCATCGAACCGAAGAAGACCACTGACATGGCGAAGATGCGCATCAGGCCCTGCATCGCGGTGCCGAGCATGACGTCCTGCGGGCGCTGCGGGGTGTTCACGGCGGCCCAGTAGTTGCCGTGCCATTTGAGGCTGCCGAGCACGTTGAAGGAGCCCTCGAAGATGCCGTTCTGCATCGCGGTCGCGGCCAGCACTCCGGGCGCGATGAAGGACAGGTAGCTCACCCCGCCGGGCAGCGAACGGTTCTGATCGACCAACGTGCCGAGGCCCACGCCCATCGCGGTCAGGTACATCACCGGTCCGAAGACGGCGGTGAGCACCGTACCGCGCCAGGTGCGGCGGAACAGGACGAGCCAGAACTCGAATTGGCGCCAGCTGAGCACCAGGCCGCCCGGGACGCGTCGGGAGCGCTCGGTGGCCTGGGCGTCGAGGAGGGTCGGCGAAGTCACCGTCATTTCGGTCATCCCAGCCACCTCAGTCCACCAGCGTCCGGCCGGTCAGGTACAGGAAGACGTCCTCGAGGGTGGAGCGGCGCACGAGCGCCGTCAGCGGCTCGAGCCCGCGGCCGCGGGCCTCGCTGAGCACGGCGTCCCCGTCATCCGCGTAGACCAGCACCCGGTCGGGCAGCAGCTCGAGCCGGCTGCCGAGCCCGGCCAGCTTCTCGGCGGCCTGCTCCTGCTCGCCGAGCGGGAAGCGGAGCTCGAGCACCTCCCGAGTGGCGTAACGCTCGATAAGTTCGCGCGGGGCGCCCTCGGCGGCGATCCGGCCCTTGTCCATCACCACGAGCCGGTCGCACAGCTGCTCGGCTTCGTCCATGTAGTGGGTGGTCAGGATGAGCGTGGTGCCCTGCTGCTTGAGCCGGTAGAGCCGGTCCCAGACCACGTGCCTGGCCTGCGGGTCGAGGCCGGTGGTCGGCTCGTCCAGGATGAGGATCTCCGGGTCGTTGATCAGCGCCCGGGCGATGGTCAGCCGGCGCTTCATACCGCCGGAGAGCGGCTCGACCTTGTCCTCGGCGCGGTCGGCCAGCTGGACGAACTCGAGCAGCCGCTGCGCCCGCTCCCGGATCACCGGGCGCGGCAGGCCGAAGTACCGGCCGTAGACGTGCAGGTTGTCCCGGACGCGCATCTCCAGGTCCAGGCTGTCCTCCTGCGGCACCACACCCAGCCTGGCCCGGATCTCCGGGCCGCGGGTGTTCGGGTCGAGCCCGAAGAGGCTGAGCCGGCCGCCGCCGACCGGCGAGACGCAGCCGATCATCCGCATGGTGGTGGACTTGCCCGCCCCGTTGGGTCCGAGGAAGCCGAACACCTCCCCACGCCGGACCTCGAAGTCGATTCCGGCCACCGCGGTGAACGGTTCGCTGTTCTTCTTCGCGAAGGTCTTGATCAGGCCTTCTGCCTTGATGAGCACTTCGGGGGAGGCGGAGGGTTCGGACACTCCACCGACGCTACTCGTAACGTACGACAACGCTCGACCCATTATTCTTGAGCCCGGGACGGCGGCCACCCTCTCAGTCTGACTTCACGTGCCGCTGCTAGCTTGCCAGCCCACCGCAAGAGAGACGGATATAGGCTCATGCTCCTTACCGAGCGGATTCCCACCTCAGATCCGGTTCCCGCGACCGACGACTCCGTCACCGAGAGTCAGGTGGACGTCACGGTCGTGCTTCCCTGCTACAACGAGCAGGACCATGTACTGCTCGAAATAGCCCGGGTCTCCGAGGCAATGGACGCGAGCGAGTTCACTTACGAACTCCTGGTCATCGACGACGCGTCCACCGACAACACCCTGGAAGTGCTGCAGCAGGCGCAGGCGGGCTACCCGCACATGCGGCTCGAGCCCTTCCAGCGCAACGGCGGCACCGGCACCGCCCGGCGGATCGGCACGCAGATAGCGCGTGGCGAGATCGTCGTGTGGACCGACGCCGACATGAGCTACCCGAACGAGCGCATTCCCGAGCTGGTTCGGGTGCTCAAGGAGAACCCGCGGATCGACCAGGTGGTCGGCGCGCGGACGTCCGAGGAGGGCTCGCACAAGCTGCTGCGCGTGCCCGCCAAATGGATGATCCGCAAGATCGCCGAACGCCTGATCAACCAGAAGATCCCCGACCTGAACTCGGGGATGCGGGCTATGCGCCGGCAGGTCGCACTGCCGTACCTGCGGCTGCTGCCGCCCGGATTCTCCTGCGTCACCACGATCACCATGGCTTTCCTGGCGAACCAGCACGACATCTACTACCTGCCGATCGATTACTCGAAGCGCGCGGGCAAGTCGAAGTTCAAGTTCGTCAAGGACGCCTACCGCTACATCCTCCAGGTGCTGCGGATGGTGATGTACTTCAATCCGATCAAGGTTCTGCTGCCGCCCGCGCTGTGGCTGATCGGGATCGGTGTGGTCAAGGCGATCTACGACATGGCCGCGCACTCGTTCAAGATCGCCGAGGACACGATTCTACTGTTCCTCAGCGGTCTGATCATCGGCTCACTGGCCCTGCTGGCGGACCTGATCGTCCGTTCCCGCGGGGACGACTGAGCCGAGGTGCACGCGGGAACCTGAGCTCGAAGCAACAGCCCCGGGGCAGTGCCCCGGGGCTGTTGTGCGTTCCAGGTCAGGCCTGGGCGGCCGCCGCCCTGCGCCGCCTGCGCCGCGGCCACCACCAGCAGTCGGCGACCACCGCGGCGATCAGGCCGACCGCCGTCACGCCGCTGATCGCGAGGCCGAGGTCGAAGTGCGGCGCGGAGTAGGTGAGGGTGACCACGTGCTTGCCCGCGGGCACCTCGACCGCCACCAGGCCCTGATCGGCCGCACGCAGCTCGGCGGACGCGCCGTCGACGGTGGCCGTCCAGCCGACCTGGTCGGCGTCCGCGACGACCAGGTAGCCGGAGCCCTTGGCGTCCACCGTGCTGCTCACCACGGTGTTCCCGTCGGTGTCCACCGTGACGTCGGCCGAGGCGCCGCTCGCCGCCGGTCCGGAGCTCGAGAGCACCACCTGGTTCGCGCCCACGCTGCCCGAGGAGAGCAGGTTGAGCCGGGTGGGCTGGTCGGTGACGACGGTGGACGTCGAGGCCCAGCGGATGCGCGGCTGCGCGGTCAGCCGCTGGTAGATCGCCGAGTCGCCGACGTGGACGAGCGTGAGGCCGTCGTCCTGCCCGGCGACCGCGCTCAGCGCGGGCGAGCCGCTGTCCGCCTGGACCGTGAGCGGCTCGCTGCCGCGCCAGGTGAGGGTCGCGGTGAGCGCGGTGCCCGCCGCCTGCGTGTCGGCCGCCACCGGGACCTCGAAGAGCGAGCCCGCGTTCATCTGCACCGCGAGAGTGCTCGCGAGTCGGTCGGTCTGCGCGATCGTGGCGCCGGAAGCGTTGCGCACCACCACGTCCAGCGAGTCGGTCTTGGTCGCGTTGACGGTGCCCACCGGGGTGATGCCGACTGCGCGCAGGCGGCCGGTGGCGGGAACCGTGACCGTGACCGACTGGTTCGGCTTGAGCACATAAGTACTGCCGTCGGTGGTCGCGTTCACCTGATTGCCGAGGACCGGGTCGGAGAGCGCGGTGACCCAGTACTTCGCGCCGAGCTGGTCCAGGATCGGGCTGGTCGCCGATGCCTGGCTCTCCGGGAAGTCGACGTAGGTCTCGTAGTTGATCTGGCCCCCGGGAATCGCGTCGATCATCGCGGCGAAGGCCTGGTTGATGAAGTTGTGTCCGTTGACGGCGCGCAGCGGATAGGCGCTGTTCGTGCCGAAGACCATGCCCGTCGAGGTGGCGGCGTAGCGATCCTCGCCGAGGTTGCCGGCGAGGTACGAGTGGGTGTCCGTGACCGGGTAGAACGTGTTGACCGGCGAGCGCGGGAAGAACTGCGAGGCGAACACAGAGCTCTGCCAGGCCAACAGCAGCGGGAGCGCCGCCGCGGCGGTGAAGCGCGCCGAGCGCAGCAACTTCGCCTTGTCGGGCAGCAGGGCGCGACCCTCGCCGCCGGTGTACCAGATCACTCCGGCGCAGAGCATCGCCGCCACGATGAAGGCCGCCGCATAGGCCACCTGGTGCTTGAACAGGCTCATCGCGACGGATTCGCCCAGCGCGGCGGCGCCCGCGCCCCTGACGTCTGACAGACCGTTGACGAGTACCGCGATGAACACGCCGACCGTGCCGAGGCCGATGACGGCCGGCCACATCCAGCGCAGGCGGTGCGACGAGATGGAAGCCGCCGCAGCCGTTTCCCGCCGACGCATGAGTACGTCGTACCCGACCGCGACCAGCACGGCGAGAAGGAAGCCGAGGATGCTGCGCGAGCGGCCGATGAAGTTCTGGCCGAACAACGTGCGCACAATCGGGGTGTTCTGCAGCAGCGCGAGCGGTGCGCCGCCGACGTAGATCAGCAGCATCCACAGCCCGCTGGCGGTGGCGAAGAAGGTCCAGACAGAACGCGGCAGCAGCTGCCTCGCATGCCATGGGAGCGCCACTGCGATCAGCACCAGAACGAGCGCCGCGGCCCCGATGTAGGCGATGGCTTCGACCGCATTCGTGCTTACATACCAGCCCTGCGAGTGGGGGTTTCCAGTACCGAAGGCCCACGGGGCGATGAGGGTCAGCAGAGTGGTCGCATCCAGGTGGTCGCTGCCGGTCTGGCTACGGCCGATGATCAACCACGTCTTCATGAACGACTGGAAGGGCAGCAGCTGGAACGCGACGAGACAGACGCCTGCGACGACCCCGCCTACGTAGCCGAGGGCCGTTGAAAAGAGCCGGCGCAGGTTGTCGCGGTGCATCGCGAGCAGTCGGGCCAGGACGTAGCAGCAGACCGTGGCCGTCGCGTAGAGGGTTACCGAGGGGAAGCCGCCGAGCAGCATCGACGCCGTCGGGACGGCGATCAACGCGGCGTCGCGGACCCGCCGCGTCTGCAGGAAGCGCTCTGCGACCCAGAACAGTGCCGGGATGAAGGCCGCCGTGCGCGTCTGCGGGAAGTTCACCCACATGACCATGAAGCCGCTGCCGACGAAGGCGAGCCCGCCGAGCAGGCCGGCCACCCGGGACAGCCCGAGCCGCCTGAGGAACAGGAAGGACGCGCCGACCCCGCAGATGATGATCAGGACTTCGGTGTACGCCGGGCCCATCCAGGTCGGCAGCACATAGTAAGGCAGGGTGAGCGGTGAGAGCAGGGCGTCGTTGGGCACGGAGCCGAGCGCGCCGCCGCCGTCACCGTTGGGATCCCAGCCCGCGAATTCGCCCTGGGACAGCGCCTGCTTGAACACGATCACGCCGGGAGTGGCCGACGTGTACGTGTCGTACAGCAGGTCGTAGCCGCCGGTCGACTCGTTGAATCCGGCCTGCGGGTACGGCCCGGACTGGACCATCGTGCCAGTGGCCGCCGTGGTCGCCCCGCCGATCAGCGGTGTCCCGATGCCCCAGGCCGCGAACAGCGCGATGGCCAGGACCGCGAGCACGGTCGACGCCCGAGGCAGCCGCAGCCGCCAGGGGCCGACGCGCAGCGAGCGCGTCTGTCCGGCGCCGTCCTCATTGTCGTCGTCATTGTCATTGCCGCTCGGCTTCCCCAAAGCCACGGCAGGCGAGGTGGTGGCCTCGCGTTCATCCTCCCCCATATCGCTGGCCACCCCGCTCCCCATGCCGCCGGAATCGTGGTCGAGAGTGTCGCCGCTCAAGTCGTGTCCAAGGGAATCGAATCGCAATTGACGTACGGGGATCAGGAGCCGGATTCCGGAGCGCCGCGGCGGTCCGCCCGGCCGAGCCGCTGCACGAGGGGGTCGACCACGGCCGCGCAGCCGAACCGCTCGCGCACCGCGTCGTATGCGCGCTTACGGGCCGCCGCGAGTTCGGCCCGGTCCTCGGCGAGCCGGGCCAGGGTTTCGGCGAGCGCCGCGGCGTCGCCCGGCGGGACGTACACCGCGCCGTCGCCGAGCGCACGCCGCTGCGGAGCGGTGTCCGAGGTGACGACCGCGCAGCCGGCCGCCGCCCCCTGGAAGACCTTGTTGGGTACTACCCGCAGTGCCTTCGGCCCGGTGCCGAAGATGCCGAGGCAGACGTCATGCGACGCGACGAGCGCTGGCAGGTCGCCCGAGTCCACCCACTCGAGCCAGCGGGTCTGGCAGCCGCCCTTGGCCGCCGCGCGCGTCGCCTCGAACTCCTGACCGTGGCCGATCATCGTGACCTCGACCGGAGCTCCGGCCAGCTTGGCGAGCGCCTCGCCGATGACGGGTGCGCCCTGCAGCGGCGTGTAGAGGCCGAAGAACGCGACTCGGAGCTTGCCGTCCTGTCCGCCGACGGAGTCCTCGGCGGGCGCCGCGGCGAACCAGTCCTCGGGCGCGCCGACCGGCACGACCAGGCCCCGCTCGCGGTGCTCCGGCGGCAGCGCGGCCAGGTGCTCATCGGTGTCCACGACGATGACATCGGCCGACTTCAGGGCACCTGCGTCGATGGCACGCAGCAGCTTCGCCTTGATCCCGCCACCGGACAGGTTGCGGTCCTTCGCTGTGTCGCTCGCGCCGATCAGGTGGTCGAGCACGATCGTCTGGCGGCGGAAGAGCAGCCGGGCCAGGCGGACGTCGAAGTGCCCCATGTAGCCGACGACGATCGCGTCCGGAGCAGCCGCGCGCCGAGCAGTACGGGCCAGCTTCAGCCAGCGGGAGCCGAGTTTCCCGACCAGCACGGGCAGGCGCCAGGGCTGCGCGAGAATGGCCACCCGGGAGGCCGTGTCCAGGCCCAACGGCGCGTTGCACTCGGTGACTTCGTGACCGTGCGCACGCAGTCCCTCGGCAAGCACACCCACCCGGGGATGCGCCGTCACGTCGTAGGTGCCGAAGAACAGGATCCGCATGGCACCACACAGTAGAGCATGCCTCAACTTCTCCGGCAGTAGGTCCGCGGACGGGATTGGACACGCCTGAAGGGGGCCTGAAGACGGCAAATGCTCTCAGGCTCAGCGCGTATGCTCTCCGGCATGCCAGACCCACGCACCACGGCGGCTGCTCCGACCGCGCCAGTCTCCGCGCCCGCCGAGCGCGGAGAGGCGACGAAGCCGTCTTGGCGCCGGGCTCTCGGACTTGTCCTGCGCACGCTGGAAAGCCGCCAATTCAAGCTGCTGTTCGCGCTGGCGATGGTCGCGCTCGGGGTCTACGCGGTGGTCGACCAGTGGTCCGGCTTCAAGGCCGGGCTCGATCAGCTCGGGGTGATGGCCGCCGTCGAGGC
>Ga0073928_10001546_pt1 | contig 43826 bp, 47 predicted proteins | sample PaiPotPPA55metaG_FD_76969 | JGI IMG/M metagenome (GOLD analysis project Ga0073928, IMG submission 76969) | Iron sulfur acid spring bacterial and archeal communities from Banff, Canada, to study Microbial Dark Matter (Phase II) - Paint Pots PPA... ...
AGCGAAGACAACACGCCGGCATACGCCGCTACGCACAGCGCGCAGGTGAACTTTGACAAAACGGCTAGTGCTGCACTCGAGACTACCCCTAACACTCCGGGCGGCGATGGCCTCATTCTTTTGGCTCGCTTAGGTGCTGCGACCTCTCGCTTAATGCGCCGACGATGGGGCACGGCTCGGCGGGTCCCTCCGCCTCGCACGCCGCGACGAGTTCCGCTAACTCACCGCGCAAGGTGACCAGATCTGCGACCTTCTCGTCGACGGCCGCCAATTTGGTGCGTGCAAGTTCCCGCGCTTGCATGCGGTGGGCAGGGCGACCGTCGCGTAGCGCTAGCAGACCCATGATTTCGTCGAGCGTGAAGCCCAATGCTTGGGCGCGCTTGATGAAGCGGACGCGGTCGACTTCGTCGGGCCCGTACACGCGATAGCCCGATGGCCTCCGGGCCGGCGCACGCAATAGACCCCGGCGCTCGTAATACCGAAGCGTTTGCAGGTTCACGCCCGACCGAGCGGCCAACTCACCTGTACGCATCCCGTTCCCTCGATTCTTCTGAGCACGCCAGGAAGATGCACCCGATACCTAGGTACCGAGTCAAGCCCCGTGGCGAAGGGGGTGCGGGTGACCGCTATGCTCGCGCAGCGGTTGGCGCCCAAGCCTCTCCAATGGCGCGAACTCGAGTCTCAAGCGCGAGCCGCTGGAGCTTCTCAATCGGAAGCGCCAAGAGCAAGTCAATGCGACGCGCGAGGAGCTGGAACGCGAGATCGAAGGCGCGGGTCTTCTGTTCGTCTGTCCCTTCGACGTCGGCAGGGTCCTCCATCCCCCAATGCGCGATGATAGGGTGGCCCGGGAAAAACGGGCAAGCCTCCTTCGCACGATCGCACACGGTAATAACGAAGGCCCACGGTTCGTTCTCGAGTCCATCCACGCTGCGCGGCTGATGGCCGGCCCACCAGAGGTTGGCGCGCTCAATCGCGGTGATCGCATAGGGGTTGACGCGCTCGGCGGGTTGCGAGCCCGCGCTCTCAGCGTGAAAGCGTCCCTTCCCCTTGTGGTTGAGGAGCACTTCGGCCATCTGGCTGCGTGCCGAGTTGCCCGTGCACAGGAACAGCATGCGGAGTGGGCGCGGCTCTGACGCGGTGCCTGACGCGGTGGCCATGAGAGGTCCCTCGTCGGAGCGAGTGGTACGTCCATGCGGGCGAGAGCGAGCGGTATACCCCCGCAATATATCAACGCTTCTTTATGCGTCAACCGTCGCCAGTCAATAGCACTGTCGCCGCCGCCACCGCGGGCGTTGTGGCCGCCGTCGGCTCGGCCCTGTGCTGCGTCGGTCCGCTCGTCGCCGTATTCCTCGGCCTGAGCGGCGCTGGGCTCGCGGCGACGTTCGAGCCGTTGCGCCCCTATTTCGTCGCGGGCACAGCACTCTCCTTAGGCGTCGGGTTCGCCCTCGTGCATCGCGAGGAGCGACGCGCGTGTGAGCCGGGGAACACTGTGCGCGTCGTCGCTCGGCCGGCGGCGGATGCGGTGGGCGCTGTGGTTCGCGACAGCGGTCGCGACCCCGCTCCTCACCTTCCCTGGTGGTCGAAATTCGTGCTGGGTTAGAAATGTCCATGACGCGGGTTCATCCCGCAGGAGATTGACCATGTTGCCATTCGTGAATGCCGGGCTGCTCGTCGCCGCTGGGGCCGGGCTCACCGGCGCCGCATTCTTCTGTCCCCTCTGCGGCGGGAACGTTCAGGCCGCCGGGGTTGTCGCGCAAGCCTCAGACACCGCTACGGTCCGACTGCACATCTGTGTTGCCACCTAGTGCGTTTCTCACTATCGTCGGTGTAACGAGCAGGACATCTACTACGCGAGGCGGGTTGTGACGTATGTGATAACGGAACCCTGCATTGGGGTCAAAGACAGGTCGTGTGTCGACGTGTGCCCCGTTGATTGCATCTATGAGGGCCCGGAGATGCTCTACATCCACCCTGATGAGTGCATAGACTGTGGTGCGTGCGAACCTGAGTGTCCAGTGACGGCGATCTTCCCGGAGGAAGATGTGCCAGCAAAATGGACGCACTTCACCCAGATCAATCGCGACGTTTTCAAGAGTTCGAACCCGCCGGGGCGGCCGAGTGCCGAAAGGGGCATGAAGTGGCCTGAGGCCGGCTAAACCACCGAAGCGTAGGGTGTCGGTCGCGGAGCCTCGACCCGGACCTGCTCGAGCGGATCGCGAACGATCTAGGGGTCGATCACGCCCTATTACTGGCCGCTGAGCCGCGCGGCGCGCGCTCGGGCGCTCGGGCGCTCGACTCACGATCTCAGCAGCAACAGTCATCGCACGCTGCAGCGCGCAGGCCCTCGATGCCCTCGCGCGCAATGATGGGGATGAATGCGAGCGCGGCGACCGGGTCCGCCCACCGCCAGCCTAACGCGACGTTGAGCGCCAATCCGCCGAGCACGATGGCGGAGAGGTAGGTACAAAGCGCTGTCTGTGTCCCATCGGCGCGGAGAGCGCCACTCGCGAGTCCCGCGGAGACGCGGCGCTTGGCGCGGGCGAGCAGCGGCATCGTAATTAGCGACAGGCCAGCGACCGCCAACCCGAGCTGGGTCCCGCGCGGCACGTCGCGTGTGAGCAGGGCGTGCAGCGCGTCGACCGTGATGTGCGCGGCTAGCGCGAGGAATGCCGCGCCGATGATCCGTCGCGTGCGGCGCTCGACGCGCTCGCGCTCAGCAGGGCGGCGGTCGGAATACAGAGGCCAAAGCGCCGCGGTGGCGGACGCGAGTTCGATCGCGCTGTCCGCGCCAAACCCCACGAGCGCGACGCCGGTTCGAGTCCGGCCTCGGGAGCTGGCACGCAGTAACGGCTCAGGTCACCGCTGCGCTGCGGGCGGCGCGCCCCTCACGTGAGGCATTCCGTGGGACCGACTCTTAGATCCGCGCACGTCGCAGTGACACGGCGTTGACAGCAACGAAAATTGACGAACCTGACATGAGGAGCGCGGATACCTGCGGGGCAAGGGCCCATCCCAAGGAGTGGTGAAACACACCGGCCGCCACCGGAATCGCGAGCACGTTGTAGACGGTTGCCCAGGCCAGATTCTGCTTCATTTTGCGGACCGTCGCCCGGCTCAGGCGAATCGCGTGCGCGACGTCCGCCGGGTCCGACCTCATGAGCACGACCTCTGCCGCTTGGATCGCGACGTCTGTACCTGCCCCGATAGCGATCCCGATGTCCGCTTGGGCCAGCGCCGGGGCGTCGTTGACGCCATCGCCGACCATCGCCGTCACTTGGCCTTCCGCCTGAAGCCGCTGCACGTAGTTCGCCTTCTCAGCGGGCCGCACCTCGGCGAACACGCGTGAGATGCCGACTTCTTTCGCGACGCGCTCGGCTGTCGCTTTCGCATCACCGCTTAGCAGCACCGAGGTGACGCCGAGGGACGCGAGGTCGCGGATGGCCGCGGCCGCGGTCGGGCGGATGGCGTCCGCGATCCCGATCACGCCGATTGCCCGTCCCCCGACGGCAACGTATGTCAATGAGCGGCCTTGCGCGGCGAGCGCTTCGCCCGCTGCACGCAGGGGCCCCACGTCGACCTGCTCGCGCTCGAGCAGTGCTGCGTTGCCGACCGCCAGGGTGGTCCCGTTCGCGCGGGCCGTGATCCCCATGCCGGGGACGTTCTGGACAGCCATGGCGGCGCTTCCGGCCGCCAATCCCTTACCCATCGCCGCCCGCACGATCGCCGCCGACAATGGGTGCGTCGACTGCGCTGCGGCTGCAGCCGCCGTCTGGAGTAACTCATCCGCGCTCACGCCTGCGGCCGGCTCGATCTCCGTGACGCTGGGGTGCCCTTCCGTGATGGTCCCGGTCTTATCAAACACGACCGTGCGAACACGGCTGACACCTTCCAGCGTCGCAGCGTCCTTGATCAAAATGCTGTGCTTGGCGCCGAGCCCCGTCCCGACCGCCACCGCGGTCGGCGTCGCCAATCCCAGAGCATCGGGACACGCAATGACGATCGCCGATATGGCGAACGTGAGTGCAGTCAGAAAGGGAGCCCCGGAGATCGTCCACGCGGCAAACGTCAACACTCCGGCCCCGATCGCGACGATGACGAGCACGGCCGCGGCTTTGTCGGCAAGCCGCTGGCCCGGTGCTTTGGAATTCTGCGCGCGTTGGACGAGGGCGGCGATTTGGGCGAGCACGGTGTCGTTGCCGACCTTGGTCGCACGTATGGTGACGGCGCCACTCGTGTTGATCGAGCCGCCGACGAGGCTTCCGCCTGGTGTCTTGTGGATCGGCAGGCTCTCACCCGTGACCAGCGACTCGTCCACATCCGTGTCACCGTCGACGAGCTCACCGTCCACCGGAATCTTGTCCCCTGGTCGGAGGCGAAGGGCGTCGCCCACGACAACCTCCGCGGTGGGCACGGTGACCTCCTGTCCATTCCGGAGTACCCGGGCCGAAGGCGGCACGAGCGCGAAGAGTGCGCGGAGCGCGTCCGTTGTCCCGCGCCGCGACTTCATCTCCATCCAATGGCCGAAAAGCACAAAGGTCACCAGCATCGCCGCTGCGTCGTAGTACGTCGCTGGGACGCGGATGACGGTGAGGTAGACACTGGCGAGGTACGCCGCGAGCACGCCCGTCGCGATGAGCACCGACATGTCGAGCGTGCGGCGGCGGAGGGCCCCGACGGTGCCGGCGAGAAACATCCACCCGCACCACCATACGACGGGCGTCGCCAGCACGAATCCGATCCAGTTTGCTACCGGCGCGCGGACGAGTGGGGGAATGCCGAGCACTGTCCCGCTGAGCAGCACAAGCGGGACGGTAAGAGCGAGGGCGACCCAGAATCGGCGACGGATTTCGCCCTCCATCGACGCCGCCATGGCCGGATCTGACATCATCGCCGAGTGGTCGTGGCGAGCGTGTACGTTGACCGCGGACGAGACGATCGGTGCCGTAACGCGCTCCTCTACCACGGCGTGATGGACAGACAATTATAACTGTCGCCCGGGAGATCTCTGTCGACGCTGGAAGGCTGCCATCAGAACGGCGCGGGGGGCTAGATTGTGGACACGATGGTCCTGCGGCGACTCGTCTCTGCTCTGTCTACTTTGCTTCTCGCGCACATGTTCATTGCGCAGAGCCTGGCCGCGTGTGGTTCTCGCCACCGCGTTAGACGTGTCGGCGCCTCCGACCACTGCGAGCGGATGGGCACCATGGCGCAGACGGATGCTCGGCGGCCCCACCGCCCGTCGTCCCACCACACTTTGCGGGGTGACGGCCGTCCGGCAGAGGACTGCTGCACCGTGATGACCTCCTGCGCGCCAGTTATGCTCGGCGCCTCGGTCATACGAACCAGTGAATCCGAGCTCGTGGCAGTAGCGCCGCCTGCAGTGGTACCCGCTACCGCCCTCACTCGCGGGACGGGGCCCGAACCCCCACCCCCAAGACTGCTCGGTCTTTAGTTCGTCGCTCGCGGCACGGCCCATAAACCGTGTCCGCGGTGGCGTGCCATGGCCCCCCGGGTCCTCCGGGTAACGGGCCTGGCCCGTCAGGCCTTGAGCTGAGTGGACAATGCACAACCGAGAACAGCGTCGCGGCCGCGCGCGGCATGCGCGTCGCGCTAAAGCACGTGTGGAGGCGTCGTGAGCGACGAAACCGTCGACGACGAGATCATTCATGGCGGCAAACTTCTTCTGCCTCCGCGCGGACGGCTTCGGCAGACCGGTGAAGTCGACGCCGTTGACAGCTACTATCGGCCGGGGATTGGCTGGGTCCTTCGCCGACGCCTCGTCTGGATCCGTGACGCGTTGCCCGCGCACCCGCTCTCACGGGTGCTGGAGGTAGGCTATGGCAGCGGCGTCTTCTTCTACGAGCTCGCTCGGCACACCACCCAGCTCGTTGGCGTCGAGGTGCACGCCAACGGCGCAGACGTCCGGCGGCGGGTCGCAGCCGACGGAATCACGGCGGGCTTGGTACAGGCCAGCGGCATGGCACTGCCGTTCCGAGCCGGGACCTTCGAGGCAGTCCTGATCGTGAGCGCGCTCGAGTTCATGCCCGACCCGCTCGCGTGCCTCCGCGAATCATTACGGGTGACACGCCCCGGGGGCCGCGTCGTAGTCGTCACTCCGCGAGTACTCGCGTGGGCGGATCGCCTTTACCGGGTGCTGGCTGGCTTCGATCCGGAGTCCGAGTTTCGCGGTGGCCGCCAGCGTGTGCAGCGCGCATTAGCTGACCCAACGCTCCGAGTCGAGCGACAACCGCGGCCGGGCGGATTTCCCCGCTGGCTCGCGCCTTATGAGCTTGTCGTGCTCCGACCCGAGGCTACCGAATGAAGCGGACATTGCAGCAGGGTGTGACCGAGCGCGCGGTCACGTGGATCGACGTCGATGAGGACCCGGCGTCGCTAGTGCCTGCTCCCCCTCCGCTATGGCCCGCTCGCGCGCCATCCAGCGGGCAAAACGCTCGAGCAGTGCCGTCAGCACGTGACGCGCACCCTCATCCGTGAGCCGCAAAGCCGAGTCGAACTTCTCATGCGCCTTCGCCAGGAGTAGCTCCGGCGGCGGAAGCGTGCGGGCGTGTACGTGTCCGAGGAGTTGGCGGAGGTGAAGTTGCGCCCGCGCCGTTCCGACCTGACTCGGAGATGCGCCCATGAGGGCCACTGGCTTGCCCGCGAGAGGAGAGCGGCCGGGAAAGCGCGACCCCCAGTCGATCGCGTTCGTGAGCACCGCTGGGATTCCGTCGTTGTACTCGGGGGTCGCGATGAGAACGCCGTCGGCCTCAAGGACTGATGCCTTGAACGCCGCCACGCTGGCGGGGTCGCCTTCCGCCTCGACATCCGCGCTGTAGAACGGCAGCTCGCCGACCTCGATTGGCGCGATTGTCATGCCCTCGGGGGCAAGCTGCCGTGCCGCTTGCACGAGCGCGGTGTTAAAAGAGCCACGCCGCAGACTGCCGGAAAACGCGACGACGCGCGGCCCCGCGTTTGTCCGACCGTCGCTCAGGGCGTGCTCAACGAGGAGGCCCCTTCTCTAGGCGCTGTGCGCACCACATGCACGCTTCGATGTGCTCCGCCACGGCGATCATCTCTCCGCGAGGAAGCGTGCTCACGAGGTAGCGCTCGAGCCGCAGGGCGATCAATTCGCACGTCCAGCCAGGGGGATAGCTCGTGAACCGCATCGGCGGCATTGGTCTTACGATCTTCGGCCTGCCCCCGCGTGACGCTTTTGGCAAACAAACCTCCGCGACGTCTCGCCTCAGTCGGGCCCGCGAAGGCCAAATAGGCCGACGGGCCGTGGAGCGGTCAAGTCGGCGTGGCGCCACCGCCGTGCCGGCCAGCCGGCCGCAGACGTAAGAAGATCCCGAACCCGTAAGGCGTCCGCGTCCGGTAGGCGGGCGCGAGCGTCGAGGGTATCGCATCGACCATGATCACCGCACCGATTGCCGCCGAGCCGTATTTCGTGAAAGGCCCAATCTCACGCAGATACCCGATGCCGAACGACTCAATGTTGAAACGATCCGCGGCTGGCGGTGGCGGGGTCGGCACCGCCAGCTCGCTCGGCGTCTTGTTCACGTACTCGATTCGACCAAACAAGGTGTTCGTTCCGTCGAGATCCGCGTTGGTCTCGAGCAAGACGCTGTTGCTGAGCCGCGAATCGTCCGAGTTGAGATTCGCTCCGTAGATAAGTGCGCTCGAGAGACGCCCGTGAGTGCCGAGTGGTCGTTCATTCAGGAGCGACGCGCCCATGCGGTGCTGCGATACGGACGGCTCAAGTTGCTCGGGGCTCCGGAGATATGAGTACCAGCTAGAGACGCTCCAGGCAGCAGACGGGTTTACGGTGACCCTGCCCGAATACGAGTCGATCACCGGGCTGTGCTGCGTGTAGTCGAAATCAGCGCGGTGCTGGTCGGGCTCGCGGCCGTTGAAGATCGATCCTTCCAGCTTGATGGTCTTGGTAAACAAGCCCGCGGTCAGAACGCCGAACGCGATGTGAGTTGCGTCCTGCCAGTGGTGGGACAGCGGCGCGAATGGATCGCTCGACGCCGACGGCCGGTGTGGAAAGGCAACCGGACCCACGGCTGGCTCTCCAACAGGTGCAGCATAGGACTGAAGCCGGACGCCGCGCGAGAGCGGCGTCTCATATATCGCGGCCAACTCCATGAAGAGGTCATGCGGATGCTGGCGATCATGCAGCGGTGCCCCGTCGAACGCCTCGCCCGATTGCAGAATCTCGGGATATCCGCGCTCCGTCACTGTCCATGGATCCGCGCTGAACATGCCGCGGAACCGAATCGCTCCGGCGCCCAGCGGGTGAGACGCCATTCCCATGAGCCAGCCGACCCCGCCGAATTGCGAGTCGCCGCGGTTCCCACCGACCTGGCGGTCAAACTGAAAAAACTCTACGCCGTGCAGCATCAGCCCCCAGGCGCCCAGCGCGAAGTGCTGCGCATGCATCGGCGCGGCATCCGGGAGCCACGAAGTGCCCGACCCCTCACGCGACATGTCACCCATGCCGCGCATCGACATGCCGCGCATCGTCATGTCGTGCATCGTCGTGTCGTGCATCGTCGTGTCGTGCATCGTCGTGTCGTGCATCGTCGTGTCGTGCATTTCAGCGCTGTCCGCGCCGGCAGGCATACCCATGTGCGTCGAGTCGTGCGGCAGCGCAGGCGGTTGGCCTTGCGCCGCGAGCGCGGCTGGTAGAATGACCCCGGCGATAACCATTGTCACCGCACGCGATGCACAGCGGCGGTGCCGTTTCCACGTTGGCATTGTCCCAAACGAGTCGAGGCTTCGACGTCTCGGGCCGCGCCCCGGACCATCCGGGTGGGCACGCGAGACGCCGCCCCGTGGCCGGCTCTGTTACGAGCTTTGTTACAAGCCTTGTTACAAACCGCAGCCCCGGGGACTACCTAGTAGGGGCGCTGTTTGGGAGGTGGGGGCTCGGGAGCCGTGGCGTGCGACAGCGGCGCTTCCAAGCGATCCAACGGCACCGAGACGTCGATGGCCGCGAGGCGGGTCGCGACCTCCACTGGGGGCGCGTACACCAGTGAACCGCATGACGCGAACAACGAACAACAGGCCGGCACGTCAGGTATGTGGTGAGCGGGTTGCTTCCCGCCGCCGGCCGAATGCGCGGGCACATTGTGCGTGTCTACCGCCGCGGCCATATCCTGACAATGGTGCGCAGGGTCCGATTGACCGCCAGCGTGATGGCTCGGAGCGCACGCCAAGAGACTCTGAGCAACCACGAGGTGGCCCATGAGCATCAGCGAGAAAACGCCTTTCAGGTGCCGCGGGGACATTGGAGACAATTATAGCCGTCCCACAAGAAAATGAAGTCGGCCCTAACGCAGCCGCCGCGCGGACTCGGTCACTCTGGCGAGCGCCTCCTCAGGGGTGGCGCCGACCGCGGCCATGTGGCCCATCTTCCTCGCCGGACGAGGGTCGCGCTTGCCGTACAGGTGCAATCTCGTGCCTGGCACACTGAGGGCCGCCGAGAAATCAGGCGGCCGCCCGTTGCGCCAGGCGTCACCGAGGATGTTGGCGATAGCGGCTGGACGTACGATGTCCGTCGTCCCCAACGGAAGATCGCAAACGGCGCGCACGAGTTGCTCGAATTGGCTCGTAACGCACGCCTCCACCGTATGATGAAAGCTGTTATGCGGCCGCGGGGCCAGTTCGTTCACGCGCAATTCGCCGTTTCGAGTCACGAACATCTCGACTGCAAGTAGGCCGACGACATCCAACTGCTTGGCGATCGCGGTGCCCATCACCGTGGCTTCGCGCGTCAGAGCCGCTGGCACCGGAGCTGGTATTACGGACCATTCCAGCTGACCTGCCTCGTGGTGATTGAGGGCCGGCGCATAAGTCGCCGTCTCACCCTTGGGGCGGCGAGCGATCATGACTGACACTTCGCGCTCGAGCTCCAGCGCCTGTTCCACTACGCAGCGTTCCGCGCGCAGAGCGGCCCATGCCTCTGCGCACTCGGCGGGGTCGCCCACCCGGACTTGGCCGCGCCCGTCGTATCCACCAGTAGACGCCTTGACGTAGCTCCCGCCGAAGGCGGCGACGGCCTGCTCGCACTCGGCGAGACTGCCCACCGCGCGATACGGCCCGACCGGAAAGCCCTTACTCTCGAGCCACTGCTTCTGCCGCTCGCGGTTTTGCACCAACGCGAGAACCGATGCCGCCGGACGCACAGGCACCCACTGCGCAGCCGCTTCAAGGCTGGCTACGGCGACCCGCTCGATCTCGATCGTAAGGACAGCGCACTCGCGTGCGAGCCGGACGGCTGCGTCTACGTCATCGAACGCCGCGCGAATGCAGCTCGTCGCTACAGCCGCCGCAGGAGGCGCAGGGTCGGGATCAAGAACGCGAACCTCATAACCCATCTCTCGCGCCGCAAGCGCCGCCATCCGCCCCAACTGCCCGCCACCCAAGAGCCCGATCGTTGCACCGGGCTCAATTACCGTCACGGGGGCAACGTCTGTTCAAGTACGTCGTCTCGCCGCGCATCGCGCCAAGCGCGCACCTGCTCACGCACTTCAGGATGCCGCAGCGCCACGATCTCGGCCGCGAGAATCGCGGCGTTCGCCGCGCCGGCAGCACCGACGGCAAGTGTGCCAACCGGAACGCCCTTGGGCATTTGAACAATGGAAAGAAGCGAGTCCAAACCGCCCAGATGCGCACCCGGGATCGGTACACCTAGGACGGGCAGCAGCGTCTTGGCAGCGACCATGCCGGGCAGATGCGCCGCGCCGCCGGCGGCGGCGATGATCACTAGTAGCCCACGAGATTCCGCCGTTGACGCGTACTCGAATAGCCAATCCGGCGTCCGGTGCGCTGAAACGATTCGCGCCTCGTACGGCACCTCGAACTCCGCGAGAAGATCGCACGCGGGCGCCATGTGGGCGTAGTCGTTTCGGCTTCCCATGATCACCCCAACCCACGGTGCAGTCATGCGAAGAATGTGCACCAAATGTTCGGCCGACGGTACCGCAGTCGGCTCGACTCGGCCATATTCGGTTGTGCCGATCGTTCCGATATACGGCCACGACGTTGTAAGGTCGCGACTCGCAATGGCTGTTGATCAGGCCACGCTGCCGGCCAGCCTGCTCCTGCACGGGCCGAGCGGGGTTGGCAAGCAGCGACTGGCGCTCTGGCTCGCGCAAGTGCTGCTATGCCAATCCGATTCCGGACGCCCATGCGGTAACTGTCAGAGCTGCCGGTACGCCAGCGCACTGACTCATCCCGATCTCTACTGGGTTTTCCCACGCCCGCGCCTCGGCGACAGGGCGGACTCGGCCGAGGTGCGGCAGGACTACGGGGATGCCATAGGCGAACGTGTCCGTTCCGCGATGCTTTACGGCCCGCCCTCGGGCGCGGACGGAATATTTCTGGCGACCGCGCTGTGGCTCGTTCAAGCTGCCGCGCGCACTCCGGCGATGGCCCGGCGCAAGGTCATTATAGTGGGTGACGCTGAGCGGATGGTGCCCCAAGAGGGCGCCGACGCGGCGGCCAACGCGTTTCTCAAACTGCTCGAAGAGCCACCAGCTGACACGGTGCTGGTCCTCACATCGAGCGAGCCCGGCGCCCTCCTGCCCACTATTCGGTCCCGAGTTACGGCGGTGCGAGTCGGGCGCGTCAGCGATGCCGACGTGCGGACGTTCGTTGGCGATCCCACAGTGGCCGCGGCCTTGAGCGCCCGTCACGCCCCGCCCGGCGACGCCGAGCGAGTGCGGCTGGCGCACGGCGCGCCCGGCTCGCTATTCGATGACCGCATGTCGCCCGAGATAGTACAGACTGCGCGGGCGTTTCTCGCCGGCGCTGAAGCGTCCGGTGCCGACCGCTACAAGACGGCCCTCTACCAAGGGGCGGCCGGAGCGCGCGGCGCGCTGGCGCACGCTCTGGACGCCCTGACGGTATTATTGCATGCGCGGGTTCGGGACGCTGCTCAGCGTGGGAACCAGGCCGAGGCGCTAGCCGCCACCGCCGCCATAACCGCAACGGAGCACGCCAAGGCTCGAGCCAGCGGCAACGTCAGCCCCCAGTTGATCGCGATATCGCTGATGCGCGGAATTGAGCGCTCGGCGAGCGCCGCACGAGACCGGATATGACTCAGCTCACGCATGTGGCCCCAACAGGGGACGCCCGCATGGTCGATGTCAGCGAGAAAGCAGACACCGTCCGCGTGGCTCGCGTGACCGGGTCGATCCGGATGCGGCCCGATACGCTCCGCGCGATCCTGGACAGCGCCGTCACAAAAGGTGACGTGATCGCCGTCGCGCGCGTCGCTGGCATAATGGCCGCCAAGCGCACGGCCGAATTAATTCCGTTGTGCCATCCGTTGGCGCTGACAGATGTGCAGGTGTCTATCACGCCTGAGGATACGCTTCCTGGATTGAGAGCCGAGGCCATCGTTCGGACTGTCGGAAAGACAGGTGTCGAGATGGAAGCAATGACCGCGGTTGCTGTGACCCTTATCACGGTTTACGACATGGCCAAGGCGCTAGATACCAGCATGGTCATCTCGGACATTCTCCTTGCCGAGAAGCAAGGTGGTAAGTCCGGGCATTGGATTCGGCGGTAGAGGTTGGCACGGCCGTTGCCCCTAGATGGCCATAAATAAGCACGGGGCGCGAACGTTGCGTCTTGGAGGTCGCCTTTAGAGCGGGAGTGTAGCTTATGCGGGCTCTGTATTCGGTCTCGCCTCGGCACGAGTCGCCGGTGGAACGTGCTCTACGTCGCGGTCCGCGGATGGACTGGCGTCGGGTGTTCACGGCTGCCGGCGCGGGTGTCGTGCTCCTCGGCATCGCGAGCTTCCGGCACGCGCCGGAGGCCCGGGCTGACTCTCATGAGCCCCATCAGGCACTCGCCGGCGCCAAAGCGGGCAGGTTCTTCGGGCTCGGCGGCCCATCGTTGCGCGATCAGCTGGATGAGAAGCAGGGCCAGCTCGATCTTGCGAACGTGCAGTTGCAGCGGCTGAACGCGCTTTTTGGCTTTTCCAGCCGCTACAAGATCAGCGCTGACCTGGCGGCCTCGATTTACGACGTGTCGGTAGCCGAGGGGATCGAGCCAGAGCTGGCATTCCGGGTCGTGAAGGTCGAGAGCGAATTCAACGAGAGAGCTACCAGTTCGGCCGGCGCAATTGGCCTCACGCAGATCATGCCGGCCACGGCGCAGTTCTTCATGCCCGGCGTGACCCGCGCAGCGCTATACGATCGCGAGACGAATCTTCGCGTGGGGCTTCGATACCTTCGCCAGCTCGTGCGTGACAACCACGGTGATCTTGCGCTTGCGCTTCTCGTCTACAACCGTGGCGAGGTTGCGGTCGGTCAATCCATCGAGCGCGGAGAAAATCCGTCCAACGGCTACGAGCGCCTAGTCACCCAGGGCTACAAGGGGTCCGGAGTTACCGACTGAGCGGTGGGCGTCAGCCGCCCACGTGAGCTGTGCGGACATCGGGCCCGTGCTCGGTGCCATGCACCATACGCGTTTCACGGATCGGGCGCAAAGTGAAGTCGGCGGCTGACGGAACCGTGGGCGCGACCTTGTGGGTCTCGGGTGCGAAGCCGATACGGCGGACCGTGATCGTATAAGTATGCTCGGCCGCAAGGCCGCCGACTTCGTAGGCGCCATCGCCGCGTGTGAGCGTGGCCACGGATGCGCCGGTCATGCAATCCACGATGTCGACGTGAGCGTCGCCGAGCGGTGAGCCGGTCCGATCGGACACGCGGCCCGTGATTGCCTCGACCGTGGGAGTCGAGCCGCCGATCATTCCGGCGTACTGCGCCTCTGGCATCTGTGCGGCGAGCGCACCGCCGCTAACGATCGTGGCGGTCAGCGCCACGATACCGAATCGCTGCTGCATCTGACCCTCTCTTCGTGGGTGTCGTTGCTTCCTTGCTTACACCACGATGAGATGCCCGAGAAGGTTTCAAGGTTTGCGCGATCGGCTGTCACGGAATAGTCACCGGGGTGTGAAGCGGCCGGTGACGACACTGGCGCTACGCTGCGTGTCGCGCGCGCCGGTGAATCGAACGTCGGGATCCGGAGACCACGAGCGCCTGGCCGGGAAGAATGGTGCTCTTGCGTAACCCGTTCAGACGCATGAGCACCCGCACGTTCGTGTGGTAGCGCACGGCTACGACTCCCAGAGTCTCGCCACGCTTGACGATGTGAATGCGACGACCACCGACGCCGTATCGTTCGATCGCGGGGTCGGGCACATCGAGCGCAGACGTGACGACAACGACACTTGGCACTCGTATCTTGCTGCCGGGCGGGACACGTCCGTTGCGCGCGGCGTGCACGGTGGGGTTGTACCACTGCAGTTGGTGCCCAGTCAAGCCGAAGTGACTCGCCAGCGACGCAAATGTGTCGCCGCGCTTCGTGGTCGCGGTGCGCACATAGCCGGTGCGCTGGGATGCTGGGAGCGAGGCGAATGCCGAGTCGAACGAGTCCGCCGCCCCAACTGGCACGCGCACGGTGAACGAATCCTTGGGCGGTGTGATTCCGCGCAGCACGTACGGATTCAGATCAACTATCGTCGCGGCCGATGTGCGGGCCGCCTTGGCGATTGCCGCCAGTGGAGTGGACGGGCCGACGCGTACCGTATCGTAGATGTATTGATCCTGCGCTTCCACGTGCAGCCCATAGCGCTGCGGTTCTTTTGCGACGAGCGCGGCGGCTATCAACTGGGGAACGTAGTCCTTGGTCTCGTCCCGCAAATAGTCTTTGTTGGCGAGCGCGAAGAACAGATCGTCGCCGGTCGTCCCAGCGAAGTCGTCGGCATAGCGAGTGAGGCCGCGGGAAATGCGGCCCGGGCCCCCGTTGTAGGCCGCGGCCGCGAGGTACAACGAGCCGAATTGGTCCTTGAGGTATCGTAGGAAACGAATGGCAGCATCCGTGGACCGAACCGGATCGCGTCGCTCGTCAACCCACCAGTCCACGCGGAGTCCTGAGCCGCGAGCAGTCGAGGTCATGAGCTGCCACATGCCCACGGCCGCGGCGCGAGAGTATGCGTGCGGCGAATAGCCGCTCTCGATCAGCGCGAGGTAGACGAGGTCCTCCGGCAGGCCAGCGGCGCGGAGCTTCTCGCGCATCATCGGCTCGTACCGGGTTCCACGCTGCACCCAAATGCTGAAGTGGTCTCGCGCCTCGCCCGTGAACTCTGCCACGAAATGTTCCACTCGACGCTGCGTCTCGTAAGACCGCACATCGATGTCCCAAGTTGGTCCGCTCACCGTGTCGCTCGCGGGCGTCTCCGTGTCGGGCTCAGTCGCTATAGAATGAGAGACGGAATCTCCAAAAACCTTCAGAGCCTGTTGCGTGACCGCCGAGTGGCTGACAGCCGTGTCCCGCTGGATTGAATCCGCGGGCGCCGTCACGCTGTCGCTGGCTGGCGCGACCACTACCGGCGTCGGCTCGGGAGTCGGAGCGGCGCGCGGCGCAACATGATGCCCACACGCGATCACGGTCAGAGCCGCGCCCAGCGGGCCGGCCGGTACAAGCCTAATTCGCATGTGGACGCCTTCTACCCCCGATCTCCGACCTCAGGTTCCGGCTGCCGGCTCGAGAATCGAACTCGGCGCCTGTAGCCGCCCATCACCGCGTTGCGATGAAATTGCCCAGCAACCGGTTTGTCGCGTTAAGCACCGCAATGACAGCGGCGCGAACGGGATCGCGCTCCGCAAGGTAACTGCCCAGTAGCCTCTGCGGACCCTCGCCCTTGCGCAGCCCAACGGCGACGATGACGATGTTGGCATCGAATGCCCGGAGAGCCTTTATGCCGGCGAGCTCGAACGCAAACGCACCGCCCGAGAAACTCTCCAGCGCTTTGAGCGCTGCTTCGGCCGCGACGCGCAAGTCACCCATCGGGCTCGACTGTCCGGTAGCCTTGCCCATGACCGTGACGCCGTCAATCCACTCCAACTGGACCTCGGCCGAGCAGATTCCCGACGGCGTGCGCAGGAACTGAAAATCGCTGAACCGGAGCCGCTCTCGCTTGGCCTCGAGCGGAGCGACGGCTGCGCGAGATTGCGGATCGGTTTGAGGCATACTCACGTCCAACACGAGCCATGTGGCTCAAACGCAACGCCCCGCAAGACCCAGGGCGCTTTATCTTGGCATATGGCCCGTGACGGCTTGGGCGCGGCCGCGGCAGCGAGCCCCGCACCCCAAGCGACTAGCGTGTTGATCATTGACGATGAGCCTCAGATCCGGCGCGTCGTGCGCGACGCGTTGCAGGGTGAGGTGGGAGTAGTCTTCGAAGCTGGAACTGGCGCTGGCGGTGTGGCGCTGGCGGCGACGGAGCGGCCCGACCTCATTGTGCTCGACCTGGGGCTGCCCGACGCGGCAGGAGAAGCCGTGTGCCGACAGCTGCGCGAGAAATCCCGGGCGCCAATTGTCGTTTTGTCAGCGCGCCACACGGATGCCGAGAAGGTGATGCTCTTGGACGCGGGCGCCGACGACTATGTGACGAAGCCGTTCAGCTCTGACGAGCTGCGCGCGCGAGTGCGGGCACAATTGCGCCGCGCCTCGGGGGCCCTTCGGGCCGACCACAACGACACGTTGGAACTCGGCGCCGTGACCATCGATTTCGCGACTCCTTCGCTTAAACGCGAGGGTGTGCCGGTGCATCTGACGCGAACGGAGTGGGACGTCCTCCGTACTCTCGCGGACCATGCCGGGCGCACAGTGACGCACGCCCAGATCTTTCGCGCAGTCTGGGGCAACGTGTCGGGGGACGCGCAGCAGTATTTGCGGGTCTACGTCCGCAGCCTGAGACGGAAGCTCGAGGCTGACCCGGTTCGCCCGCGCCTCATCGTGACGGAGCCAGGCGTCGGGTATCGCCTAGAACGACCGGCAGGATCGTAACGTGGCGTACAACCTCGCGTCGCTCCGCCCGGGTCGCCCCCTTCGCGCCGCGGCGTGGACCGGCGTACTCGCTCTGGCGACCATTGGAATGCTCGCGGTGCGTCCGCGTCTCAATGAGGCTCACGTCGCCCTGGTCTATCTGTTGGTGGTTCTCGGGGCAAGCGCCTATGCCGGGCGGAGATTGGGCCTCGGGCTCTCGGCCGTCGCGTTTTTGCTTTTCGACTGGTATTTCCTGCCGCCCTACGGGTCCCTGGTGGTCGTCAACCCACTGGACTGGCTGGTCCTGTTCGCGTTCTTCGGCACGAGTGCCGTCGCAACTCAACTATTGTCCCGCGCACAGGAAAAGGCCCAAGACGCTCAGGCACGCGCGGCGGAGATCGATCGGCTCGCCGTCCTGGGCGCGGAATCGCTGAAAGCTGGGCGCGCTGATGAGGCCATGCCCGCGATCGCGGACGTCATTCGCAGCACGCTCGATGTCGAATGGTGCGAAGTCTATGTGCGCGACCCCGATACTGGGGGGATCCATCTTGCCGCGCGGGCACCCGTGCGCGACGCAGCGGTTGAAAATCCGCCTATCGGCGAGGGCGGCCTAGTGCACTGGGTGGACGAACACGCCACCGAGGCCGCAATCCTTGACGACGGCACCTCACGAGTCGCGGCAACGGATGGCGCCGAATTACAGGCATTGTTTGTCCCCCTCCAAGTGCGCGAGCGCGTGGTAGGCGTCTTAGGCATTGGGGAGGAAGGGACATTTAGACTGACGCCCGCACGGCGACGCGTGCTCCGCGCGCTGTCGTATTACGCGGCGCTTGGCGTAGAGCGCGCCCGACTGGCCCGCGACGTCGAGCATGCGGAGGCCCTACGCGAGGCAGACCGTCTCAAGGATGCATTGCTCGCGTCCGTGTCGCACGACCTGCGCACACCACTTACGACGATTAAAGCGCTCGCGAACGCGATCGCCGCCAGCGGAGACGACCGGGCGATCACGATCGAGGAGGAGGCGGATCGCCTCAATCGATTTGTCGAGAACCTGCTCGATTTGTCCCGGATCCAAGCGGGGGGGCGTCCGGTACCGACCATGCCAAACGAAGCGGAAGACTTGGTCGGCGCCGCCTTGCAGCGTGTTGCAGGGCGTGCCGCTGAGCGTGAGATCTGCACGAAGATCGTGGCCGATGAGAACGCCTTCCTGATCGGGCGCTTCGACTTCACCGACACGCTGCGTGCGCTGGTGAATCTTTTGGAGAACGCGCTCAAGTACTCGCCACCGCCCAGCCCGGTCGAGCTCACGGTGTGGCGCGACGGCGCGCATCTCGCTTTTGCCGTGGCGGACCGGGGGCCTGGCATCCCGCCGGGCGAGCGGGAGCGCATTTTCCAGCCGTTCTATCGGCCTACGGGGTTGTCGCCCGATGTCGGCGGCGCGGGATTGGGCCTCTCGATCGCGCGAAGCCTGGCCGTCGCGCAGGGCGGCTCACTTACGTGTGAAGGACGCGACGGCGGCGGCAGCGTGTTCACGTTGCGGGTACCGGCATTGGACGCATCCGACCCTGGCGACGTCTAGTCTCCCACTTTTTTCACGAAATCTTCACAGCTACCCCACCCGATCTTCACGCGCCATTTACGCCTGCGACATTAGTCTTTCCCCCCACATGGATCGCGTGTGGAGGATCGATGTGGTTTTCACTTGCAGTCATTGCCGCCCTTGTTCTCGCGCTCGTCGTGCAGCTCGTGCCGCACATGTTCTACGCTGGCGTCCGCCTATACGTCAGTGATTGGGATACTGCGCGAGAGGGCTCGCGTGTCGGGCGCCACCGACGCTCGTGGGCGGCGGCGGAGAGGCGGATTGCATACCGCGGGAGCCGCCGCTCATGAGCGCGCGCGGCGCCTGGGCGCGGGACGGCGCATCGCCGCGTGAGTGGCGTTACGATCTTCGGATTGATCGCGGTGACCGCGATGCTGGTGTTCTACACGTTAGAGAGGCGGAGCCCGTGGTTCATATTGGCGTTCGCCGGAGCATGTGCCCTGGGGTCCATGTATGGCTTCCTTCAGGGCGCTTGGCCCTTTGGGATGCTCGAGGCAATCTGGTCGCTAGTCGCCGCACGGCGGTGGTGGCTAACCGCAAATCCAAAGAGATGACTCGCAAGTGAGGACTTCCAATGCTTGACGTCGTGTATGTGCTGGGCATCGCCGGCTTCTTCGGGCTGATGATTGCGTTCGTTCACGGGCTGGAGCGTCTGGGTCATGACGCGACCGCTCCCGGCGACGGGGAGGCTTCGTGAGCACGGATACCGTCATCGGCGGGCTCGTCTCGGTAGCGACTCTCGTGTATCTGGTGTACACGCTTCTACGGCCCGAGCGATTCTGACCATGACGTTCGCCGGCTGGGCTCAGATTCTCGTCTATTGCGTCGTGCTGCTGCTGGTCACGAAGCCAATGGGCCTGTATCTCGTGAAAGTTTACGATGGCTCGTTCAAGTGGCTGGGCCCAGTCGAACGCGCACTATATCGATTGGGCGGCATTGAGCCGAGCGAAGACCAGCATTGGACGCGCTACGCCGCGTCGCTGCTCGTGTTCACGGCGGTATCGACCATCGTGACGTACGTGGCGCTCAGACTTCAGGGGCGGCTGCCGCTCAATCCCGAGAACCTGCCGAATGTGGTCGATCGCCAGGCGTTCGAGACCGCTACGTCGTTCACGTCGAACACGAACTGGCAGTCGTATAGCGGCGAGACAACCATGTCGTACCTCTCGCAGATGACCCAGCTCGCGTTCCACAATTTCGCCTCGGCCGCCGTTGGCGTGGCCGCGGCCGTAGCGCTCGTGCGCGGCATTGCGCGGCGCTCCGCCGGCCGCATCGGCAACTTCTACGTCGACCTCGTTCGCGGCACACTGTACCTGTATATCCCGTTCTCGATCGTGCTCGCGCTGCTGTTCGTGCAGCAGGGAGCAATCCAGAACTTTCATCCCTATCTGCACATTGCCACCCTGGAAGGCGCCAAGCAAACGCTCGTCATGGGCCCAGTCGCCAGCCAGGAGGCAATCAAGCAGTTGGGCACCAACGGCGGCGGCTTCTTCAACGCCAACTCGGCACACCCGTTCGAGAATCCGACGCCCTGGTCCAACTTCCTGCAGATCCTGGCCATTTTCCTCATTCCGGCGGGACTGACATACTTTCTGGGTCGCACCGTAAAGAGCCAGCGGCATGGATGGGCTGTCTGGTCCGCCATGTTCGTGCTGTTCATTGCCGGCGTCGCGGTCGCGTATTGGGCGGAGGCGCGGGGCAATCCGATCCATGCGGCCCGCGGGGTCGACGTCGTCGCCTCAGCGAGCAATCCCGGCGGTAACATGGAAGGGAAGGAAGTGCGCTTCGGCATCGCAAACTCCGCGCTCTTCGCGACGATCACGACCGACGCTTCATGCGGAGCGGTGAACAGCATGCATGACTCGTTCACTCCGATCGGCGGGATGGTACCGATGGTCAATATCCAGCTCGGCGAGCTGGTATACGGAGGAGTCGGGTCGGGCTTGTACGCGATGATCGTCGAGGTGGTGCTTGCCGTGTTCATCGCCGGCCTGATGGTCGGACGAACTCCGGAGTATCTCGGCAAGAAGATCGAGAGTCGCGAGATACGCGTCGTGATGGTCTACGTCCTCGTGTACGCCTTCGTGGTCCTGACGTTCGCGGCGATTTCGTCCGTCATCCCCGCTGGCCTCGCTGGACTGAACAACACGGGGCCGCACGGGTTTTCCGAGATTCTCTACGCATTCAGCTCCACGGTGGCCAACAACGGCAGCGCATTCGCCGGCCTGACCGGGTCCACCTACTACTACAACACGATGTTTGGCTTCGCGATGCTGTTCGGGCGCTTCGCGATGATGGTGCCAGCGCTGGCTCTCGCGGGATTCCTGGCCGAGCGCAAGGCCGCGCCAGAATCGGCTGGCACTTTCCCCGTGACCACGCCCCTTTTTGTCACGCTTCTGGTGGGCGTGATCATGATCGTCACGGCGCTGACGTTCTTTCCCGCGCTTTCACTCGGCCCGATCGTCGAGCATTTCCTCATGCAGGCCGGGAAACTCTTCTAGCAATGGGTCGCTGACATGGCAGCAGCCGCGCGTCCGCTGTTCGACCCGCTGATCGTCCGGCGGGCTATTCGCGACTCGTTCGTCAAGCTCGCGCCGCGCCACATGGTGCGCAATCCGGTCATGTTCGTGGTTCTCATCGGGAGCGTGTTCACCACGCTAGTGCTGGTCCGCGACGTTATTGGTGGGCGAGGAGGCGCAGGCTTCACGGTCCAGATCGCGATCTGGCTCTGGTTCACGGTATTGTTCGCCAATTTCGCCGAAGCAATGGCGGAAGGCCGGGGCAAAGCGCAGGCGGACGCCCTACGCAGGGCTCGGACACAAACTCAGGCCAAGCGCCTGCTCTCGCCGGAAGACCGCGACCGGTTCGAGATGGTTCCGTCGTCGGCGCTGCAGAAGGGCGACTGCGTACTTGCAATGCCGGGCGACGTCATTCCCGGCGATGGCGACGTGGTCGACGGAGTCGCGTCGGTCGACGAATCAGCCATCACCGGTGAATCGGCTCCCGTTGTGCGCGAATCGGGCGGTGACCGTTCCGCGGTCACTGGCGGCACCAAGGTGCTATCAGACTATCTCGTCATTCGCATTACGGCCAATCCGGGCGAGACATTTCTCGACCGCATGATCGCGCTCGTCGAGGGCGCCTCACGGCAGAAGACGCCGAACGAGATCGCGTTGACGATTCTGCTCTCAGGCCTCACGATCGTCTTCCTGCTTGCGGTCGTCACGCTGCAGCCGTTCGCGACGTATAGCGGCACGCCCGTGAGCATCCCGGTCCTGGTGGCCTTACTGGTGTGCCTCATCCCGACGACGATTGGCGGGCTCTTGTCGGCAATCGGCATCGCTGGCATGGATCGAGTCATTCAACAGAATGTGATAGCCATGAGCGGCCGGTCAGTCGAGGCCGCGGGCGATGTCAACACGCTGCTGCTGGACAAGACCGGGACGATCACCCTCGGCAATCGGCAGGCGGTCGAATTCGTTCCGATGCCCTCCGTTCGGGTCGAGGAGCTCGCGGACCGTGCGCAGCTCGCGTCACTCGCGGATGAGACGCCAGAAGGCCGGAGCATCGTCGTGCTGGCGAAGGAACAATTCGGCCTGCGCGGTCGGCAGTTGGGCGAGCTCGAGGGCTCGTTGGCCGGGGGGGGAGGCGGCGGCGATCTCGAGTTCGTTCCATTCAGCGCGGCCACACGCATGAGCGGGGTGAACCTCCGATCGGGTTCCGAGCTGAGGAAGGGAGCTGGCGACTCCATTGGGCGGTGGGTACGCGATCACAATGGAATTATCCCGAACGATCTGGAGATCGCAGTCGAGCACATCGCCCGCGAAGGCGGAACGCCCCTGGTTGTAGCGGAGGGTCAAGACGGCTCCGCGCGCGTGCTCGGCGTCATCTATCTCAAGGACATCGTTAAGGGAGGCATGCGCGAGCGGTTCGACCGTTTGCGCGCAATGGGCATTCGCACGGTCATGATCACGGGCGATAATCCACTGACCGCGGCGGCCATCGCTCAGGAGGCCGGCGTGGATGACTTCCTCGCCGAGGCGAAGCCTGAGGACAAGATGGCGCTCATAAGGCGTGAGCAGGCGGGGGGCCGACTGGTGGCCATGACTGGTGATGGCACCAACGACGCCCCGGCTCTGGCACAGGCTGACGTCGGCGTCGCAATGAACACGGGAACGCAAGCGGCGAAGGAGGCGGGGAACATGATCGACCTCGACTCCAATCCCACGAAGCTGATCGAGATCGTGGAAATCGGTAAGCAGCTGCTCATGACGCGCGGATCGCTCACGACGTTCTCGATCGCCAACGATGTCGCCAAGTACTTCGCGATTATCCCGGCCATGTTCGTCGTGACGTTCCCCGTCATGCGGACGCTCAACATCATGCGCCTGCATTCCCCGCAGTCGGCGATACTGGCGAGCGTGATCTTCAACGCGCTCATCATCATTGCCCTCATCCCGCTTGCGCTGCGCGGCGTCAGATATCGCCCGCGCGGGGCCGGTGCCATCCTCCGCCGCAACCTGCTCATCTACGGCGTCGGAGGGATCATCGTGCCGTTCATAGGGATCAAGGCGATTGATATGCTGCTCGTGGCATTGCACCTCATCTGACCGAGAATAGGCCGACCTCCATGCTGCGTAATCAGCTGCGACCCGCACTCGCGATCACGATTCTCCTCATCGTGATTACGGGTTTGATCTATCCAGGCATCGTCACCGCTCTCGCCCAGCTCTTGTTTCCCGGCCAGGCGAACGGATCGCTGGTGCAGACCAACGGTCACGTGGTGGGAAGTGCCCTCATCGGCCAGCAGTTCTCGGACCCGGCCTACTTCCACCCTCGGCCGTCCGCCGCAGGCTCTGGATACGTGGGAGATTCATCCTCGGGAACCAATAAGGGCCCGACGGACACCAAGCTCGCGGACACCTTGATCGCGCAAGCCGTCGACAGCGCGGTCAAGAACGATGGGGCGGTCAAAGGCCACGTACCGTCGGACATGGTGACATCGTCCGCGTCCGGGCTCGATCCGCACATCTCGCCCGCCACAGCCGAGCAGCAAGTCGCGCGTGTAGCGCATGCGAGAAATGCGCAGCCAGTGCGCGTCGCCGCCTTGGTGAGCGCCCACACGGAGGGGCGCCAATTCGGATTCTTCGGCGAGCCTCGCGTGAATGTCTTGGCCCTCAACCTCGCCGTAGACAGCGCCTTTCCGCGGGCAGTTCCTCCTAATCCGTAGGGTGAGGCCGGCGCGGACGGCCGCGACGTGTGAGATTTCGCCATGATGGCGCCCGCCCGCGATGGCTCGTCCGTTCCCGCCGCTGCTCCCGGTCTCTCAGACGCATCACTCGCTGGGGAGGCAGGAGTCGCTGACTTTCTCGCGCTCGTGCGCCAACGCGAGCGTGGGAAGCTCAAGCTGTACATTGGCTCGGCAGCCGGCGTGGGCAAGACTTACCGAATGTTGGTCGAAGCGCACGAGCTTCATAGGAGAGGCGTCGACGTGGTTATCGGATTCGTCGAGTCGCACGGACGGGCCGAGACCGAATCGCTTATTCAGGGATTGGAGATCGTTCCGCGCAAGCGGATCGAATACCGTGGCGTCGTCCTGGAAGAGATGGACGTGGCCGCGATCATCGAGCGCCGCCCTGAGGTCGCGGTTGTCGACGAGCTTGCGCACACCAACGTCCCGGGGTCCCCCCACGCGAAGCGCTGGGAGGACGTGATCGAGCTGCTCGACGCCGGCATTAACGTCATCTCGGCGGTCAATATCCAGCATCTCGAATCGTTGAATGACGTCGTAGCCGAAACGCTCGGCGTTACAGTTCGCGAGACGGTCCCCGACTGGATCATCGGCGCGGCGGACCAGGTCGTAAACCTCGACATATCGGCCCAGGACCTCCGCCAGAGGCTACTCGAAGGAAAGATCTACGCGAAGGAAAAGATCCAGGCGGCGCTGGCGAACTTCTTCACCGAGGAGAACCTCACCACGCTGCGCGAGCTCGCGCTGCGCGAAGTCGCGAGCTCGGTCGATAGGACACGCGAGCACATCGTTCGCCGAGAGAATGGTGGTGCGGACCGGCCGGCGGCGGTGGATCGCGTGCTCGTCGCGATGTCGAGCGACACGCCACACACGGCGGCCCTCCTTCGCAAAGCCAGCCGGATCGCCGGGCGCCTAAACACCGACTGGTTTTGCGTATATGTCCAGACGCCGGAAGAAAGCGCCGACCGCATTGACGCGAGCGTGCAGCGACGGCTGGTGGACAACATTCAAAGGGCGCAGGCGATGGGGGCAGAGGTGGTGAAGCTCACGCACCGAGACGTCGTGCACGCCATCACGCACTTCGCCCGGGAGCATGGGGTGGGCCTCATTCTCGCCGGTCGCAGCCGCCGAGGATGGTTGCACAGGGTACTGCGTGGCTCGGTCGTCGGACGCCTGATCAACAACACGGCCGGGATCGATGTGCTCGTTGTAGCCGATACCGATGCCCGCGGTGGCGGGGAGGCGTAAACATGACGGTCGGGCAGCGACTGTTCCTGTCGGTCGTCCCCGCCATCCTCGGGGTGTGCGCGGTGGCCGGACTAGCCTACTGGGGCCAGTATCAGCGCCAGGTGCCGCACGTTCTCGTCGTCACCGCGGTAGTGGCCTCGGTCGCCTCACTGGGCATGACATGGATGAATGCGCGCTATCTCGCGCGCCGGATCCAGCGGCTCGTGACGACGATTCCGGCGCTCGGCACCGGAGCCAGCACGCGCGTCGCGCTGCGCGCGCTCGGCATTCGCGATGTCGCGGACGCTGTCACGGGTCGGGCGATTGCGACGGACAAGCACGACGAGCTCGATAGCATCGAGCAGTCCGTAACGCATCTGAGCCAGGCGGCCGCCCGCGCGGAAGAGACCGGAGCGCAACGCGCCGCGGCCGCGGACGGCCGTCTGCGGGAGTACGCGAGTCTTCTGGCGGCAGCCACTCTCGCTCTTACGAAGCAACTGGACGAGGTGCGGCTTCCGCTGCACATCCTGCTCGACAACAGGTTTGGCGATCTCAACGAGAACCAGGAGGAAATGTTGGGCGCCGCTCGAGCCGCGGCCGAGGCCGCGGATGCCACAGTTCGACGCCTGCGCGAGATAGTCGAGCTGGATCGCGGCGCAGTGTCGCTCAGGCGTGACGCAGTTCCAGCGGGCGACCTCATCGCTTCCCTTTTGCCTGGGCTCAATGCCGACGGCGAGCAGGCCGGTGTTCGGGTTACCACGGACCTCGCCCCAGCGCTGCCGCGCGTGACGGGCGACCGCGCTCGCCTGCAGGAAGCGTGCGGTATGCTGCTGGCCGACCGCGTGCGCGCGATGCCGCCAGGCAGCACTGTGACGATCACGGCATCGCCATCTGAAGAGGGAAGCGGCGTGCGAATCGAGGTGACGCACGCAGGGGCGTCGGACGACGCCGGCGCGGACAACGCCCTCGCGCGACGTCTCATCACGGCGAGCGGCGGCGATGTTCAGAACGAGCCGGGCCGAACTACAATCACGCTGCCGACGCAGGCTAGGCCGACGGGGCCGGCGGGGCCGGCGGGCGCGTCAGCGCAGGGAAAGAACTAGGAGATCCGTCAGCACCGCGATCGCCTGTCCCGCCAGGACGTCGCCCGGATAGTGCACGCCGAGCGCGACGCGCGAAAATCCGACGGCCGCGGCCAGAACCATCAGCGGGACCGCGAAGGCCGGGAAGGCGGTGGCATAGATAAACGCCACGGCCATCGCCGCCGTGGCGTGTCCGGACGGAAAGGAGAAGGCGTCAGGGCTCGCGATCAAGGATTCCCGCTCGAGCGCCGGACGCTCGCGCAGCACATTGCGCTTGATGATCTGCACGATGCCGTGCGAGATAGCGAGCCCCAAGAACGCATGCATCGCCGCCACTCGCACTGGCCCCTCGATCGCCAGCGGGAGCAGCGCTGCCGCAACGCTGCAGCAGACACCACCTAGATGCGTCAGCGCGGTCCACGCGCGGCGACCAGTTGTTTCCCGCTCGATAGTCCATCGGGCAAACAATGCGCGGTCGCGCGCGTCTAGGCGAGCAAGCAGAGAGCTACCCATGCACGAACCCTACCGTCGCATCGCGACGGGGCGGCGACCGGACGGCAACAATGGCGTAACGACTACGAAGCATCCTTGCGCACTCTCTCAGCATGCTACCGGTCACCGCGCGATCGCGCAACGTTAGGCGGCCGCCGCCGCTTGGGCACACGCGAATGCTTCGCGCAATGGCCGCCCCTCATACGACTCCGGGATTGGCGCACCGAGCAGCCAGAGAACCGTCGCCGGAATGTCGAGAATGCTGACATCCGTCCCCAAGTTGCCCGCGAGCACGGTCGCGCCGGCGACGATCACAGGTATAGTGCGGTCGAGCGGATGATCGCTCTCGTGCGGAAGGGCGCACGCCCATGAGCAAAGACGCCATCGCGGCGACCGTGATGCTCGGCTCGACTGTTTGCGCGCTCATGGTGAAGGCGCCAGATGCCGCGAGTGCTGCGATGTTGCTTAGCCCAAAGTGCGCGATCGCGTCAGGACGGAGTCCATCGAGGACCGTCACTACCACTCGCCGAACAGCCGGTCGCGGCGCGCACCACGGCGGCCACTGATCGGATAGTGTTGGTGATCGTAGCGTGATCGGCATATTCATAGCGGCTCCCGAGAGTGGTCTCTACATTTCCGCGCACAAAAGCCATAGCATGCGGCGCTCAGCGCATCCCCGTTGTGTGACACACACGTAACGCTTCGCTCACGAATGCGCGTTCTTTACTGCAGCGACACCTATCCGCCCCAGGTAAACGGCGTCTCCGTAGTAACCGCGCTGTCAGTCGCGGGGCTCGCGGCGCGAGGATGGGATTGCGGCGTGGTCGCGCCGCGGTATCCCGCCGGCGAGGGATCTGTATTTGGCGAGGGACCAACCGAGAGCGACGCACTCTTGCTGTCGGTGCCGAGCGTCGCGTTCCCCAAGTACCCCGACGTTAGACTGGCTGCGCCGCAATACGGTGCGATCGCCCGGATCATGCGCCGGTTCAACCCCGACCTCGTGCACTGCGAGACGGAGTTCGTGATCGGCCGACTGGGGCAGCTCGCGGCGCGGCGCGCGGGGTTCCCCGTCGTCTCGTCCTACCACACGGACTTTGCGCGCTACGCCGAGGCGTACGGTGTCGCCTGGCTCCGCGCTAGCATCTCGCGCTACATCGCCCGATTTCACCGCCGCAGTCGCCGCACGTATACGCCCTCGGTGCACTCGCGCGATGACCTGATTCGCATGGGCGTACGCGACGTGGAGGTATGGGGGCGTGGTGTCGACACAGACACCTTTTCTCCCGCCCGCCGGAGTGATGCATTGCGCCAGCAGATGGGAGTAGGCGAGCGCTTCTTGTTTCTCCATGTCGGGCGCCTTGCTCCCGAAAAGCGGGCAGAGCAGGTCGCAGAAGCGTACCGTCTAGCCGTCGCGCGACTTCCTCCGGACTCTACTCGCCTGGTAATTGCCGGCGCGGGACCAAGCGAGGCGGCGGTGCGCGCAGCGGCGCCTGAAGGCGCGATTTTTCTCGGCTACCTCGATCGCACGCGCGAGCTGCCGTCGTTGTATGCCAGCGCCGACGCATTTGTGTTTGCGTCGCTCACGGAAACGCTGGGGCTCGTGGTTCTCGAAGCGATGGCGAGCGGACTACCCACAATCGCCGCGCCAGCCGGAGGGGTTGCCGACCACCTCCGCGACGGCGTAAATGGCCTCAGTTACCCGCCGGGCGATGTTGACGCAATGGCGGACGCAATGGTTGCTCTCGCGGGTGATACGGCACGCTGGAGAGCCCTGGCGGACGGCGCGCGGGCGACCGCCGAATCGCTATCGTGGGGGCGAGAGCTCGATCGCCTCGACGCGAGCTATCGCGAGGTCTGTGGGGAAGCCGCGCTCGGCACTACTATCGGCACTACTAATGGTCATAGCCACGAGATCACCAGCGCAACGGCGGCCGCGCCCATCACCAGCAGCGCCGCGACGCCCAGAATGTTGAGCGTCCAGCGATTACGATAGCGCTGCATGATAGCGCGATTGTTGCAAACGACGAGTATGATCGCGATCAGGGGTGGTGCGAGCAGGCCGTTGATCACGGCGGACCAGAACAGCAATCGGATCGGGTCGAACCGCAGAAGGTCGAACGCCACGCCGAGCGCTGTGGAGAGCGTGATCAGGCCATAGAAGTAAGGGGCGGCCTGTGGTCGGGCATCCATTCCGCGAGCCCAGTCAAACGCTTCGGCCACGGCGTAGGCGGCCGAGCCGGCCAGCACGGGCACTCCCAACAGCCCCGTGCCGACTATGCCTGCCGTGAAGAGCAGCGACGCCTGCCTTCCGGCCAACGGCCGCAGCGCTTCCGCCGCCTGCTGGGCCGTCTGCACGTTGGTCAACCCCGCCCCGTGTAACGTCGCCCCCGCGGTCAAAATGATGAAAAACATGATGCCGTTGGAATACGTCATGCCCGTCGTCACGTCCGCCCGCACATCACGCAGCTCGCGCGACAGTGATCTCGGGCGCCGCAGCCAAAGGCTGTTGAGGACGTGCTCATGCTCCTCGGCGTTTTGTGAAGCTTGCCAGAAAAAGAGATACGGCGAGATCGTAGTACCGAGGAGCGCCACGACCGTTAGTAGCGCGTCTTCCGTCAGCTCAACGTGTGGTATGAGCGTTCCTCTGAGAACGGCCCCCCAATCCGGGTGCGCCAGAAAGGCGGCGGCCACGTAGGCGAACAGGGAAAGCGTGAGCCACTTGAGCACACGTGTCATCACGGAGTAGGACGCAAACACGAGAAGCCCTACGATCAGCGCGGCGAACACTGGCACGTAGATGGCGCCACGCAGGCCCGTGATGAGTTGGGCGGCGGCTCCCATGCCGCCAAGGTCTGCCGCTAGGTTGACCGTGTTCGCTACGACGAGCAGCGTGCACGCGAACCACAGCAGCCGGCGGGAATAGTGCTTGCGCAGCACGCTCGCCAGCCCGATGCCGGTGACCGTCCCGATGCGCGCGCACATGAGCTGCACGGCCGCCATGAGCGGCAGCGTGACAAGCGCGGTCCAGAGCAACGCGTACCCGTAGGCCGCTCCTGCTTGCGAATAGGTGGAAATTCCCGACGGGTCATCGTCTGCGGCGCCGGTGATGAGGCCCGGGCCGAGCGCGCGCAGGTATGCGCGTAGCCCAGCGCCCGCGCCTCTCGGCTCGGCTACTTCCGCCCTATGCGGCGGGATTACTTCTTCTTCAGCGTGTCTACGTATGTAGTCTCGACCACGTCACGCCCGCGGAACGTGACGATGTTCGGAATGAGAGCCCAGACTATCGTGCCGGTCTGCTCGGGGACATACGTGAAGGACGGCGCCCTGATAGGCCGCGCAAGTTGCCGTTCGGCGACCAGCCTGTAACGCTGAGCACCGGACGACGGCGTAATGGTGAATGTCTTGGTCTCGTTTCCGGGCACGTATCCGACCTGCTGCCGGATTCCGCCCGACACGAGCCACACCGTAACGTCAGTCGGCACGGTCAGGTTGTTCTGTACCTCGATGTTGACCGCCGGCACGGGCCCGCCCTTCCCGCCGGACGCGCACGCGTAACCGATCGCAAGGCTGGCTGCGAGCGTCAGAATCGCCATGCGCCGGGCTGATCCGGTGAGTGCGATGGACATTTTGCTTTTCTCCTCTGGCGCCGCGCGCCTTGCGCGCGACCCGGTTAAGAGTCGCCTTCCTCGCTCTCCCAGCTACCTGTGGCGGCCAGCGTGCCGGGCGCCACTCTGTGCTCCTCATCCAGCCGCAGCTCTCCGTCGGCGTCGTTGTACGTGAACAGCTCCGCATAGCGACCCCAGTCGACCACGGTCTCAAACTGCCTTCGCGCCTCCTCCCCGCTGAAGGAGTGCTCCAAGTCATCGAGCACGCGTTCAGCATCGAGCGTGTGCGTAGGGCTCGCCTCGAGCTCGCGGACGATGTACCGGAGCAGGGAGACGTGCTCCAGCGCAAGCTCTCGGAACAGCGCCTTCTCTTCGTCCAGGTCGGAGTCAGCGAACTTGATCCCCACCGGCGTTAGTATCACCTGACGCTCCTGCAAGTCCGCCAGCCCAAGGATGTCGGTCGCCTCGACGATCGCGAGCAGGTCGTCGCTACGCATCTGCAGGTCGCGTGTCAGGTCGTGGATGGTGCTCCGGCCGCCGATGCTCGACAGGTATTGCACGAAACCCGAGAGCTCGTCGACGCCGACAGGAGGCAGCGTCTGATACCGGCGCGGCCGCGCCGGGCCAGAGCGAGGCTCGGCTCGACTGGGAGCTGCGCCGGCAGGCGCCACCTGCTCCACCAACGTCGCCGCATCCGCATCGGGGTTGGTCATGATGCGGTAGATGGTGTCGACGAGGCGCGAGTGCTCCGGGCATTTCGTGCGCCGCTCTTCCATCGAAAGGCCTTGCAGAGCGATCCGGACGTGACCCGGGTTCGCCCCGAAGATCAGGACACGGTCTGCAAGTGAGACCGCCTCATCGATGTTGTGTGTTACCAGCAGCACCGCCCGCGTCGGTATGGAGTGCTCGGCCCAGAGCTCCTGCAGCTCGGTGCGCAGGTTCTCTCCAGTTAGTACGTCCAGGGCCGAAAACGGCTCGTCCATGAAAAGCACCTCCGGTTGCACGACTAGTGCCCGCGCAAAGCCAACTCGCTGTTTCATCCCGCCGGAGAGTTCTTTTGGGAAGGCTTCCTCGAATCCGTCGAGGCCTATCAGGTCGATGGCGTTGAGAGCGCGGTCGCGGCGCTGTTGAGGTGTCAGGGTCGTCGCAAGCAGGCCCAGCTCGACGTTCTGCAGAACGGTGAGCCACGGAAATAGCGCAAAGCTCTGGAACACGATCGCCACGTTCGGATTCGGGCCTCGCAGCGGCTCGCCGTGCACGAGGACCTCGCCTTCCGACGGCGGCATGAGCCCGGCCAAGACTCGCAGAAGCGTCGACTTGCCCGAGCCCGACGGCCCCAGGAGCGCAACGAACTCCCCATCTCGCAGATCGATGCTCACCCGCTCGAGCACGGGCGTGCGGTCGTCGCCGTAAAACTTGCTGATGTCCACCCCGGCGAGCAGAGCCCCTCCATCCGCCGGGGGTGCGGTCGCCGTGAGACTCGGGATCGTTGCTGTGCCCATGTGATCTACCTAGTGAACCAACGCATCTGATCTCTCACTCGAGACGGTAGCGCGTTTCAGCTAATCCGTACAAGCGCCGCCACACAAGTCGATTGACCGTGATTACAATTGCCGCCATCACGATCGTGCCTGCGAGGAGCAATGGAAAGTTGGCATCGTTCGCGGCGCCGGTCACGAGTGCCCCCAGCCCGACTGTACTTACGGTTTTGCGATCCACGGTAACCAGCTCAGAGACGATGCTCGCGTTCCAGGCGCCGCCGGTCGCCGTGATCATTCCAGTGACAAGGTACGGGAAAATCGCCGGCAGGATGAGTGTTCGCCACCGACGCCAGCCCGACACTTTGTACGTAGTCGCTGCCTCCCGCAGATCCGAGGGGATGGCTGTGGCGCCCGCGATCACGTTGAACAGCACGTACCACTGCGTCCCCAGTAGCATGAGCAAGACCGCGCCGATGTTGAGCCCACCAGGAATGCGTATGAGGGCCAGCACAATGATCGGGAACACCGCGGTGGCTGGCACCGACGCGATAACCTGCACAACGGGCTGCGCGCGGTGCGACCAGCGTGGATTGAGACCGATCGCGACACCGACTGGAACCGTCCACGCCGCCGCCAGCGCCAGGGCGACCGCCGTGCGCGCAAATGTCGCCATCGCGGCGACACCTACGTGCTCCCAGTCCCGGCCGGGCAGGCCAACCAGCTCCCTCGCGGTGGCGATCGCGCCCCAGCCAGCAAGCCCGACCACGATGACCATTACGGCGACGCCCACCGCGCGCCGCCGCCACCACCGCACGGTCATCGGGCCGGGTGGCGCCTCGATCGGCGGGGCAACGGGTTTCGGCCGCAACCAGCGATCCAGCGTCAGTCCCACTGGGCGGAACACGCGGCGAGCTAGCGCGGAGAAGAGAGCGGAACCCTCAATCAGGTCCAACACGCCCGAACGCGGAACGTCGGCGCTAGCCGACTGCTCGATCTTGAACCGGTCTGACCACGCAACGAGTGGGCGCCAGAGTACCACGTCCAGTAGAACAATCACGACAACGAGCGTGAGCAGGCCGAGCCCCAGCGCAGCCGCGTTCCCAGTTTCGGCCGCCCCCGCGAGATAGGCGCCGAGTCCGGGCAAACGAAAGCTCTTGGGGCCAAGCACGAATGCCTCCGCCGCCGTGAGGAAGAACCAGCCACCCGCCCAGCTCATCATGCTGTTCGCGATCAGCGAGATCGCGCCAAAGGGAAGCTCCAGCCGCGTGAATCTCCCCCAAGCGCCCAGCCGATACACAGTGGCCGCCTCGCCCAGCTCCCGAGGGATCGTGAGAAGCGATTGGTGAAAGCTGAACGCCAGATTCCAGGCCTGGCTCGTGAAAATCAGCACGATCGCGGCGAGCTCGACGCCGAACTCACTGCCCGGGAAAAGAGCGGCCATGCCCAGTACGACTCCCGGCATGAACGACAGGATCGGAATGCTCTGCAGGATGTCGAGTAGCGGCAGCATGAATCGTTCGGCGATACGATTCCCCGCCGCGATCTTGGCATAGGCAATACTGAAAACGAGAGAGATCACGTAGGCGATCGCCATGCGCAGCGTCGAGAACGTGGCGTACAGAGGGAGCTTGGCTACGCTGAGATCGATGGGGCCCCCCGACGGCGCGCGCGCCGTCAGCTGCGTGGCCGCCCGCAGCAGGGCGTAGCCGGCGCCCGCGACGACACACAGCATGAGCAGCTCCACCCAGCGCGGAGTGCGCGGCGGTACCGGCGCGGGGGCACGGCCCGGCGCTGGGATGGGGAGTATCGGCTGTCCCATACGGCGCGCCAAAGGTAGCGCAGAGCCTCTACCATCGCGGCGCGTATTCCCGTGCCGCGGCGTGCGCTCTGAGCGCTGCTCCGCTCGTCTGGAGCGGGTGAAGTCTTGACTTTCGGTTTCTCTTCGGGTACTCTGGCCTAGGGTCCCGGAGGGTCAAAATGCGGCGGCAACTAGAGCTCAGCGATCGGTTGGCGGTACTGACTGCGATGGCTGTGGACGATCACGAGGGCGTGCCGGGACACCGCGCCTCACGCGTGGGCCTACCACCGCCTCGGCTACGCCATACGGGCGATGTGGGCGCGCTGCGTCCGTTCAACCTGCGGCCGATTCGGATGCCGGGAGGCGGGCGCACCACGCTTCTGCGTGTGCTCATGACGAACGCGTGCACCTTCAACTGCCACTATTGCCCGATGCGCCGTGACCGCGACATGCCGCGCACTCTGATCAAACCAGAGGAGCTGGTGCGTGTCTTTCTCGCGGCCCGCCAGCGAGACTGGTGCGAGGGCCTATTCATTACGACGGGTATCGCCGGACGGCCCATGACCGTGATGGACGAGCTGATCACGGTGCTCGAGTTGCTGCGATTGAAGCACCGGTTCGCTGGCTACGTGCACGTCAAGATGGTACCGGGTGGCGATGCCGCACAGATCGACCGACTCACACAGCTCGCGAGTCGCGTATCGATCAACCTCGAAGCTCCCTGTGGAACCACGCTGCAGCAGATCGCTCCGGAGAAGAGTCTCGAGACGACACTTGTGAGTCTTGGCCGCGCACGCGATCAGGTGGTGGAGGCATGGACCGATGCAGCCGGCGGCCGGCCGCGCGACGCGCTGCGACCGCGCGGGGCGGCGGGGATGACAATGCAATTCGTGGTCGGCGCCACGCCCGATGCCGATCGCACGATCATCGGCAGGGTGTCCGAGCTGTACGGAGCCGGCGGTGTGCATCACGCGCATTTCAGCGCATTCCGCCCGATCAGGGACACGCCCATGGAGAGCGTCCAGGCGACCCCCGCGTTGCGCGAGCATCGGCTGTACCAAGCTGACTACTTGCTACGGTCCTACGGATTCGCCGTCAATGAGCTCGTATACGAAGCCGATGGCAACTTGCCACTAGGCCGCGACCCGAAGGTGGCGTGGGCTCTGGCGCACCCAGAGCAGTTCCCGGTCGAGGTACAGAATGCGACGCGTGAGACATTGCTTCGCGTTCCCGGCATCGGTCCAGCTTCCGCTCGGCGCCTCGTCGCAGCCCGACACGCAACCGCTATTCGCGATCTCGCCGACCTACGGCGCCTAGGCGTCGTGACGGCTCGCGCCGCTGGCTTTCTATCGCTGCGCGGGCGGCGCTTGCGGGACGCTCAATGGGCCGAGCAACTGGGATTCTGGCGCGCCGAAGACGAGGTTGGAGCGCCGCATGTCATCTACGACGTGAGCCCGGGAACCTTTCGGTGATGCGCCGGCGACTGCTGGTCGAAGGCGTGCGCCAGCTGCTGCCTGATCAATGGATGCGCGCGCACCATGTAATAGCCCATGGCCGCGGCCGCGATAACGTTGCCCGCCATGACCTGATACCACGCGAGCGTTCCGAGCGCGCTCGCCTGCTGCAGAAGTGCCACGAGAGCGTAAAATCCGACTTCGCACGCGGCGAAGAGAACGGCGAATCCCAGTAGCACCGACGGCTCGTGATTCGCCATACGCGCCGCGACCGCCGCAACGAAGCCTACGGCGATAAACGCCGCGTAGTGAAACACCGTATAGCCAAGGATTGGACCGAAGTCTCCAAATCCCGACGGCGTCGGGCGCAGCACTGAGAAAAGCGCTCGACCGAGCGTGAGCGGTGTGAACAGCGGTCGGCCCGCGATGAGATCTACAATGAAAAACCATACTGCGATGCACGTGGCGCCGATCGCGCCGGCCACGACACCCTCCCGAAGGATCGGATGTGGTGCTTCGAGTATGCCGGCGACCGCCGTGCGGATCGCCTCGGGATTGCGCCGCCACGCCAGACTGAGCAGCAGCACGAAAAGGGCAATCGGCACATACACGCCCGGCTCACCGCTCATTATCTGTGTTATTGTGGCGGGCACCATGAGCACGGCGAGGCCGACAGCCGCGTAAGCCGCGAGGCTCGGGACCAGAAGCGAGAGAGCGCCGGCAATTTCGGCCACCCCCACCACCCCGCGCAGCCAGGGAGGGAACCCGCGCATTGCGGCCGCTTGCAATCCCAACGTCCCGGTGCCGAGCAATTTCGGGATTCCCGCGCCGAGAAAGACTATCGCGAGAAGCACGCTGAGCGTCCAGACAAGCGCGGTGTTCGCTGTGCGCCGATTAGTCATCTCAACCTCCTGTCCGTGCCGCGATCATTGCTGCATGAGCTGAGCCAAATAGCTCCAGTGAATCGCGAGCGCTCCGGTGTCCGCTCACGACGTCACACGAGCTTGGCTGGTTCGTTGCGTCAGCATTTGGAGACGAACGAACGCATAGGAGCCCAGCACCAATAGGGCGGCGATGAACTGGGCGCTAAGAGTTTCAACAGTGGGGAACACGGAAAGCCACAAGCCCATCCAAGGCCGGATCACGTCAGTGAGCGCCCGAATCGGCGTCGTAGGCAGCCAATGCGCCAGCTGCATCTCCTGCGCTTGCTCGCCCACCATCACGAGCAACACGACGCCGAGGCAGACGCCAGTCAACACGAGCATTTTCCGATACGGCAGGCGCCGGTGCGCCACGAACGTGAGGACAGCCACGGTTCCCGTGAAGAGAAGCCCCAACACCACGCCGCCAAGGACGGGGTTTCCACCAAGCTTGAGCCGGTAGTTCTGGAGAAAGAGCACGACCTCGAATCCTTCACGGTATAGCGACGTGAACCCCAGGAGAGCGAGACCCCACAGCAAGCGCGCTTTGGATGCGGTCGCGTCGTCTGCGCGGTCGAGCAACGTGCGCTTGCGTTTGGTATGCACTGATATCCAGCCGGTCCAATAGAACTTGTGGAAGAACCAGTTCATCACGACCAGTAGCACGACGATCGCGAGCAGTCCCGTCGCGGCCTGGATTTGCAGCGCGGGAAAGTTCTGCGCGAGATTGTCAATTATGCCGATCGCGACACGCCACGTGATCAGCGTGGCAATGAACGCGAGTCCCGCACCGAGCGCGATCGCGCGTTGGTGATGCCGCTCGGGGCCATTCATGCTAGCCGTGATCGCGGCGAGCACCAGAACACACTCCAGCCCCTCGCGAAACACCAGCACGGCGATGTCGACCACGGCGGCCGCCGAGCCCGTGTGCGAAGCGGTTGGGTCGGGGTTGCCGGCCGACGTGAGGGCCTGCCACGTCATCAGCACTGCGACGAGCAACGCCGCTATCACGAGGGCAGCCAAGGCAACCATCCGGAAGCCTTTGCCGCGCTGTGATTCGCGGTTTAGTGCCTGCGCGCTAGACATTTCGGGAGAGCAAGGTTGGGGAGTTTCATCGCGCGGTTACCGAGCCAGGCTGAATGTCTGATAAACGTTATCGGGATTACCACTATCCGACAACCTCTGGACCCGGTGGTGACGGTCGCGCGGGCCGCGGCGGCGGGGGGCGGGGGCGCGCCCCTTAGACTTAATCAGATCGTGACCAACGTGTGAGCGCGCTTCCCCCGCCCTACCTGACCCCCGGGCATCCTCTGCTTGGCCTAGGGTACGCTGCGCCGCACCGCAGCCGGGAATTCCTCCGCCTAGAAGGCGATACCGCGAGACCGAGCGCGGCCGAGGTCGCCGAAGAAGTACCGATTGCCTTCGTTTACAACATGCGACCGCATCTCGTGATGATGGCCACGCCCGCCGACTATGACGATTTCGCGGTCGGGTTCACCCTGTCGGAGGAGATCGTGGCCTCAGCCGGCGACATCCGCGGCTGCCAGGTAATTCCCTATAGTCAGGGCGTCGAGATTCAGATCACGATTCCGGAGGGCGCAGCCGAGGCGCTGGCGAATCGCGGGCGGCAACTTGTAGGCAGGACGGGCTGTGGCCTGTGCGGTGTGCAGACGATAGATGAAGCACTGCGTCCCACCCGGTCAGTGACGCATGACTGGTCGGTCGCTCCCGATGCGCTGTGGCGCGCCGAAGCCGCCTTATCCGAGCGGCAAGAGTACAATCGCGCGACCGGTGCGGTGCACGCGGCGGCATGGGCGGCACGCAACGGCGAGCTCGTAGTCGTGCGCGAGGATGTCGGCCGGCACAACGCCCTCGACAAGGTAGTCGGCGCTCTGGCGCGGGCCGGCCGCGATGCGTCCACGGGCTTCCTAGTGATGACCAGCCGAGCGAGCTACGAACTGGTACAAAAAGCGGCCGTCGCCGGCGTGCCTTTGCTGGCTGCTGTCTCGCGCCCGACGGGATTGGCGGTGCGGCTAGCCGACGCCGCCGGCGTCACACTGGTCGCCCTGCTCCGCGGCCAAAGCGCCAACGTGTACACCCATCCCGAGCGCATCGGCGCAGGTTGACGTGAGCGCGCAAGCGCCACGTTGCGTGTAGGAACGAAAGAGCTGGGCCCCAAGGGGCCCAGCTCTTGTCCAAGGTCGGGGGCCGGTAGCCGGCCTTCCCAATCGTGTTACTGAAACGTCGGACGGCCTGGATTGAGACCGCACGCCGCCTGCGACGAATCCGACACCACGGTGCCGGTACCGCCCCACACGAATGTCTGCGTGCCGGGCACGACTAGCGAGGCTCCGAGCGACAAAGTCTGGCCCTTGTTGAACCCTCGCTGCAACGCGGCTGCGCTGTCGCGCGAGAAGAGGATCAGCACAGGAACGGCAACCGGGTTTGCGTTGGTGCCCTGCGGTGTGATCAAGTGCAAATTGATGTCGCGCCAGTACGTGGTCGTGTCGGTCGAATCGGTGTTGTCGGTGCGATAGATGCTTTGCTTGTACGTCACCGTCGAGTCACAGTATCCGAACGTGGTCTTGGGTCGGAATGTGATCACGGCCGACATCTTCACGCCAACGCACGCGTACGATCCGGCCGCGGGCGACCCGCTGAAGAGCGTCGGGTTCTGCAGGAAGTCCTTTACAGACGCCTGCGTCCCATAGTCCTGGACTAGCGTGTAGTTGCTGCAGTCTGCATTCGGGCTGATGTAGAGCGCGTACATCCCGATCGGCAAAGCGGCGGGATCGCCAAACAGAACGCCCGGACCCCCCTGGCCCGACCCGCGAACAAAGATTCCGCGTTTCACGCTGGAATTATTCGCGCTCGATGACACTCCACCTTTAACGGTAAGTGACGCCGAAGGGCTGGTACCGGACGAGCTACATGCAGCGGCAAGCGCCACGGCCGCGATACCGATCACGCGCCCGGTGTGATTGACTTTCATTACGACTCCGCAAGAGGGGGATGGGACTGGCGCTGCCAGCGAGCTCGGCCGCCATGAACTTGACTGGAGCTTGCGTCGCTCCGTCACCCCTCTCTTCAACAATTGTGGTTAGAGATCGCTAACGATCGTCGATCGGGGCCTTGCGTGCGTCAGCGGCGGGAGAGCCGCTGCCGAAGCGGACCATCTCTCGTGCGCGCTGGAGTAGCAGCTCACGCTCCCGTGCGTTTCGGGTTAGTGATGCCGCGCGCTCGAACTCCGCACGCGCCTCGCGGAAGCGACCGAGCTTTGCGAGTAGGTCGCCGCGTACGCTCGGCAGCAGATGGTAAGCCTTCAACGACGGCTCTGCGGTCAGCGCGTCGACGACCTCGAGGCCGGCCGCTGGACCGAACGCCATCGCGAGCGCGACCGCGCGATTGAGCTCCACGACAGGCGAGGGCGCAAGTTGGGCGAGCGCATCATACAGCGCGACGATGCGCTCCCAATCAGTCTCGCCCGCGCTACGCGCTCGCGCGTGACAGGCGGCGATCGCTGCCTGCAGCGCGTAGGGGCCGTGCGCGCCACCGAGCTCTCCGGCGCGCTCGAGTGCTGCGAGACCTCGCCGGACGAGGAGTTGATCCCAGCGCGCGCGGTCTTGATCGAGTAACAAGACCGGCTCCCCCGAAGCGCCGATTCGCGCTCCCGAGCGAGATGACTGGATCTCCATCAGCGCAGCTAGGCCGTGAACCTCAGGCTCGTTTGGCGCGAGCTCGGCCAGAATGCGCCCAAGGCGAAGCGCATCCTCGCACAGCGCAGGCCGCAGCCAGTCTTCGCCGGCACTGGCCGAATAGCCCTCGTTGAAGATGAGGTAGATGACCTCTAGTACCGATGACAGCCGGCCGCCGAGCTCGGCCCCGCGCGGCACTTCGAAAGGAGCGCGCGCCTCCGCGAGGGTCCGCTTGGCCCGCACGATTCGCTGGGCGACGGTTGGCTCCGAAACCAGAAACGCGCGCGCGATCTCGTCGGTCGCCAGGCCCCCAAGCAATCGCAGCGTGAGGGCAATGCGCGCCTCGCGCGAGAGAACCGGATGGCAGCACATGAACATGAGGCGCAGCAGATCGTCGCCCACTTCGTCGTCGATTGCGGCGTCGAGGTCTGGCACGGACGCCTCGAGCCGGGCTTCGATCTCACCATTGAGCTGCGCTTGCTTGCCCTCGAGCCACGTTTTCCTGCGCAGCGCGTCGATTGCGCGATGCTTCGCCGTTGCCATGAGCCAGGCGCCTGGGTTGTCAGGAACGCCCGACTCAGGCCAGCGCTCGAGCGCGGCGACGAGCGCGTCCTGCGCGAGATCCTCGGCAAGACTGACGTCGCGCACGATTCGCGTGAGCCCGGCGATGAGCCTCGGGGACTCGATTCTCCAGACTGCGTCGATCGCGCGATGCGGGTCGGAAATGGTCAATGCTTAGCCTGCATCTCGGGAAACTTGGCCGCGGCTTCCTCGACGTCGGGGGGAAAGTCTGGGATCATGGGGATCATGGGGATCATGGGGATCATGAGCATCATGAATCGCATTGTATGTCTCCTTCTGATTTCGGGTCGCATGTAGGAATCCGCGCGGTGTGGGCCGGGCCGGCTCTGTGGATTCTACCCATGCGACGAACGGGCAGCCGCAAATTCGACGGGCTCCCCCGTCATCCAGAAGGCGTCGTTATTTGCCAGCGTGGAATGAGCCGTCCGACGGCTCGACCGGGCCGGATCAGTAGTGAAGGTTCAGGCGGATCGTGTACACGTAGACCGGGCCGCGGTCCTCGTTGTAGCCGGGGTTTTGGATGTGCTGGATGGCCGGCGAGATCTGGATGAACGCGGCGTGCGGCACCTGAAACCGGTAGTAGACCTCGACGATGTTCTCCGTGCCGTAGCGAAGCCTCCCATCGCCCAAGAGAAATCCGACGCCGCCGGCCGCGAGATAGTCCGCGTGATCTTCTGAGAGCCCATCGACAAGCGCGGCGATCCCCAATCGGTCGTCCGGTCGGCTCCATCTAGTGCCAGCTAGCTGTAGTCCGGCGCTGACGGTCCTGTCGGCCTCGGTAAAGACGAAATCCTCAGTCTTCCCGTCGTTCCAGCCCAGTCGAAGGAACAGCCCCGTGTTCCCCGAGTCGGCGAGTGGCTGCTCGAGATTCAAGCCGAATCCGTACTTGGCTCGGCCTTTTCGGTCGTCGGCGACAATATCTGGCACGGTATCGCGGGCCTTCGCGATTTCGATCGCGTCGCGGTATATCCCCATGCGCCCACGGTTGTCGTACGCCAGGACGCGGACGACGGTGCCGGCGCTGCCGGGTTGAACCGTGAGCTCGCCGTTCAACCCGTAGGCGTGCGGGATGTCGCCGTCGAAGGTGTTGCCGTTCGCGATTGTCGGCATCTGCACCGCCGCGAACCTGAGCGCCCAACGCGGGCTGACATACCCGACGAGAAGCCCGTTCGTGTATCCGCGCGTGTCGGCCGCGAAGTCCCAAGTGCTGTTGTTCCACAGCCCCCAGTCCATGAATTGGTACCGGGTCGTGTTGGCGTACCGGTTGAGATCGAGATCGTCGTTCAGCGCCCACTTGCCAGCTTTGATCTCGATTCGCCTGCTGGGCCGATCCCCAGGCAGCTGGTCCTGAGCGCGGCCAAGGGTGTCGCGGGCATCACCCAAGGGAATGAGGTAACGCACGAATGCCCGCGCGAGATACGGCGCCTGGCCGAGATCGACCGATCCTTGCCGAATCACGTCGCCGTCGGTCAGCCCCGCGAGCCCGGAGGCGTGGCTGACCCCAGCCCCACGCGCCATTTCCCCGTCCACATACAGCTGAAAATTCTCGGACAGGCGCGAGCCGACGTACACCCCATAAGTGTGCGTGCCCTCGAAATCACCGTGTGGAGTAAGGCTGTTCTTCCCCACGTATGGGGAGTTGAACGGTTCGAGATATTGCCCGATGTAAGTGAACTGCGCGGCAAGAAGGCGCGGGAGCCACGGATATGTCTCGTACAGCCCCGCCTTGGCGTCGCGCCGAGCCGGGGCCACTGAATCGCTCGATGATGTACCGCGCGACGCGGATGAGTCGCGGGTCGCGGCCTGCGCCCGCAGCGTAGCCGGCACGCCGAAAACCAGCACCGCAAGACCGATGCGCGACATGATGCGGCAATACATACCTAGGCTGGGTATCCATGTCAAGTTAGCAACCCGGTAGCCATGTAACAGGTGGCACATGATAGACTTGCAGTATCCGTGGCCGGCAACTGGCGCACATACCGACACGGCGTATACCATTAAAGCAACCCGGAGCGTGATGAGCCACAGTAAGGGACTGGCGGACGACCCGCCGGGTCAACACGACTTGGTCCGGACGGTCGCGCACACCGTCCGCGAAAAGCAGAAGCTCATCAACCGCGTGAAACGTCTCCGCGGTCAGGTTGGTGCGCTCGAGGACCAGCTGGAGGGTGACCTCGATTGCGAGCGGGCGCTGCACACACTCGCCGCGTGTCGCGGCGCGATCAACGCGCTCATGGGCGAGATCCTCGAGGACCACATCCGCTATCACGTGATCGCGCGCGACGCAGACCCGGGGTCGCACGAGCGACAAGCCGCCGAGCAGCTGGTCGACCTGGTGAGGAGCTACCTCAAGTAGCGCGGGTCGGTTCGGAGACCTCTCCGCGGAGTCGCGAAATGTAAGGGGGCCGGACTCCGCCGCCCGTCATGCCGGGCAATGATCGCGCACGCGAGCGATGCAGCGCTGGGCTATTCGCCGCGATCGGGTTGATGCTCGCGTGTGCCCACCATAATCCGACCAACCTGCGCCTGGAGACGGCCTGCCACATGAGGCGCCGATTGATTCAGTGGCGTGCATTGCGAATGTGGTCTCATGAGACTACATTCCGTCTTATGATCGCTACGGGCATCCGTGAGTTGAAAACCCACTTGAGTCGCTACTTGCGGCAGGTCGCGGGCGGCGAGACGATCCTCATAACGGATCGCGGCCGCGTTATTGCGGAAGTGCACCCTCCCAGCGTCGGACCGGCGGCATCCGATCCAGGGGACGCTACGTACCGGCAGCTCGTAGCCGCCGGCGAGATTCGGCCAGCACTTGTACCTGACGATCGGTCGTGGACTGAGTGGGCCGGACTGGGGCTGCCCGCCGGGACCGCGCAATTGCTGCTCGACGCCGACCGCGCGGAATGACGGCTTCGCCCCTCCCAACACCCGATGCCTGGTACGTCGAGACGAGCGCCGTGCTGCGCGTGCTCGCCGAGGGCGATCAGCAACTTGCGCGCGAGCTTCGCCACGCCAAGCGACTCGTGACGTCGATTCTGACGCTGGTCGAGTGTGAGCGCGGCCTTCGCCGAGCGGTGACCGACCGCCGCCTCGACGCCCAACAGCACAGAGCGGGACAACGCTGGCTGGCGCGGTTCAGCCGGGCCAATGTCCTCGTCGCCTTGAGTGAAACTGTCATCGAGTACGCCAAGCGCGCCTTCCCCGCCGAGCCTGTACGTACCCTGGATGCCATTCACCTCGCCACTATCAAGGTGTGGGACGAGTCGTTCGGGATGGCGGGTGTGCTTTCGACTGATGCGCGGGTGCGGGACAACGCGGCGGCATGGGGCCTAGCCGTCCTCCCGGAAAGCTAGAAACTGCGTTCGGGCTGGCGGGTGTACCCGCGGTCGATCGCCACGAGATCTAGGCCCGCGGTCTCGAGATCGGTCTCCAGCAGCGCCGTGTAGTCGAGCGGGGCAAGCACGGACACGGCTTTGAGATAGCCGTGACAGCGCTCGCAGCAATCGGCCTGCCGTACGCCCGCGTCACCCTCGCGGTGCAGCGCGCTCAGCGTGTTGGTATCCTGCTCGCCGCACCAGGCGCACGCGAGTCGAGGGAATCGCCAGCGTGCCGCGCAGCGGGCGCAGCGCAGCGACCGCGCGCCGTCCTTGCCCGACAGCTCGGCGAGAAGCGGCGGCGCGCCGCAACTTGGGCAGCGCGTGCGCGCGCGAGCGATCACGTCGTCTCCCCCCCCCCCCCCCCCCCCCCCCCACCCCCCCCCCCCCCCCCCCCCCCCCCCCCCCACCCCCCCC
>Ga0073928_10001549_pt1 | contig 43758 bp, 27 predicted proteins | sample PaiPotPPA55metaG_FD_76969 | JGI IMG/M metagenome (GOLD analysis project Ga0073928, IMG submission 76969) | Iron sulfur acid spring bacterial and archeal communities from Banff, Canada, to study Microbial Dark Matter (Phase II) - Paint Pots PPA... ...
CGCTATTACGCCCAGACCGGCCATCATGTCGGCGGTGTATCCCAAGCCCACGATCGACTCGTTGATCGCGTCGCCAAGCGTCTTCACTTCGAAAATCGGCAATTCAGGATCAATGGCCGCGATTTGCGTTTGCACATCTTTCTCGAGACCCGGCGGGATCGCCGCAGCTCGAATCGCCAGCAAGCTGTCGTGCGCCGGCGCTTGCGAGTAGGGAACGTAGATTGTTGCCTCGGGGCGTTGATCCGTCCAATCGTACAGGACGTCTCCGGCGATGCCGACGATTGTCACCCACTCGCCCCGCGGCGTTGGATCGCCGATCCGGATCCGCTTGCCCAGCGCGCTTTCGTTGGGCCAATGCACTCGCGCCAGTTTTTGGCTCACGATTGCGACGCCCGGCATGTTCGCCCGGTCCTGCGCCGTAAATTCACGTCCATCGAGCAACGGAATGCGCATCATTTGCATGTAATTCGAGCTGACGGTTTGAAGCACACCGAACGGCATCGCGGACGAATCTGCCACCGGCCTCCCGTCGATTTGGAACGAAGTCCACGCCGTTCCGTTGTTGCTGATCGGAATCGTCGTGAACGCGCCAGCCGACGTCACGCCCGGCATAGCGCTGAGTTTCTCGAGCGCCTGCTGATAGAATCTCTCTCGCTTCGCCCCATCCGCATACCGTGATTCCGGTAAACTCACTTGAAATGTGAGCGTGTTTGCGGGCGAGTACGATTCCTGCACTCTGGCCAGCTTGCGGAATCCTTTCACGATCAGCCCGCCGCCGATCAACAGCACCAGTGCGACCGCTATTTGTCCCGCGACGAGCAGGCTTCGAATGCGATGATGGGTCCGGCCGCCCGATGACCCGCGGCCGCCTTCCTTCAGAGCCTCCGCAAGGTCAGTCCGCGAACCCTCCACAGAGGGCGCAAGTCCCCCGATGATTCCAGCCACGAAAGCAAGCGCAAGCGTGTAACTCAGCGAACGCCAATCCAGGTGAATTTGATTCCAGCCGGGGATGAGTCGCGCGATCTCCGCCGGCATGTTCGCCGTGCACAGTCCCAGCACCCAATTCGACAAAACGATGCTGGCCGCGCCGCCGAGCAGGGCAAGCAGCACGTTTTCCGTCAGCAGAAGCCGCACTCTCCGCCAACGGTTCGAACCGAGCGCCGTGCGCACCGCCATTTCTCTCTGCCGCGTGGTGGCGCGCGCCAGTTGCAGGTTCGCGATATTCGAACACGCGATGAGCAGTACAAATCCCACCGCAACCAGAAGCATCAAAGTGTAGGCGCGCGTGATCGACCCTTCCACAAACTCAATCACGGGCATTACGTGTGTACGGCGATCCTTGTTCGTTTGCGGATAGTCCCGGGCGAGCCGCGCTCCGATGGTTGCCATTTCCGACTGCGCTTGCTGCATGGAAACATCCCGCTTCAGCCGGCCGATCACATGGATCGTGCGATTTGCCCTGTCGGCTTTTTCCTTGGCGTCCAGCGCGAGCGGAATCCAAATATCGCTCGGCACGGGAAACTCGAAGTCTTTTCCCATCACGCCGGCGATTGTGTACGCCTTCGAGTCGAAATCGACCACTTTGCCCAGGACGTTCGGATCGGCTCCGAAACGGCGCTGCCATAGTCCATAGCTCAGCACCACCGCCTGATCGCGTCCGGGCTGATCCTCATCTTGCAAAAACGTGCGTCCCACCGCCGCTCGCACATTCAACGTATCGAAGAAGTTTGACGTCACTCGTGAACCCAGTACGCGCTCCGGCACACCGCTGCCCGTCATGTTGATGTCCGTTTGCCGGTATGCCGCCATCGATTCGAACGACGCGCTTTGGGTCCTCCAATCGAGGTAATCCGCTGGAGTCGCGGGCGCCTTTTCGCCCACTGCAATCACCGCAAGATGCTCGATGTCCGGGAGAGAAATCGGATGAACCAGGAATGCGTTCGCGAAGCTGAAGATCGTGGTATTCGCGCCGATGCCCAGCGCGAGCGTGATTACCGCCACCGCGGTAAAGCCCGGATTCTTCACCAGCATCCGGAGGCCGTATTTCACATCCTGTATCAAAGTTCCCATACCACGGCTCCCGTCTCTAGTTCACTCCCGAAACCTCGGCTCGCCAATCATTCGTATCGAAGCGCCACCAGCGGATCCACTCGCATGGCCCGCCGGGCCGGTATGTAGCAGGCCAGAAGCGCCACAGAAACGAGAACTACCGCGACCCCCGCAAATGTCAGCGGATCCGTTGCGTTCACGCCATACAACATCTTGTCCATCTGGCGCGTAAGCCCGAACGCCGCCACAAGTCCGATCGCGACACCGGTCAGAGCCATCTTCGCGCCCTGGCCGATGACCATACTCATCACATCGCTCTGCTGCGCGCCCAGCGCCAAGCGAATCCCGATTTCGTGAGTTCGCTGCCCGACGATGTAAGAAATCACTCCGTAGATTCCGATGCTCGAAAGCACCAGCGCCAGACCGGCGAAAATGCCGAGCAAAACCATCGAGAATCTCCGCGCCGCCAGCGAATCCGCAATGACTTCGTTCATGGTTTGAACTTCATAGACCACCTGCTTGGTGCTCACTCGGCCCACCGCTGCGCGGATCGCGCTCGTCAACGCGAGTGGGTCGCCCTGGCACCGCGCCACAACCCCTGCGCTCCTGAACAGCGGCATGAATTGGTCGGGCACCTGCAGCATGGGCAGATAGAATTGAGCCTGAATCGGCGATTTGGCATCGGAATCCAGGCCCCAATGCTTCACGTGTCCAGCCACGCCGACGATTTGGGGCTGACCTCCCAGAATTTCCAGGTTGATGCGCTTGCCGATCGGGTCCTGATTCGGAAAAAACTTACTGGCGAAGGATTCGTCAATCACAATCGCCATAGGTGCGTGTTCATTATCCTGCTCGATAAGGAACCGGCCGCGCTTCAACGGAATGCCCATCGCTTTCAGGTAGTCAGGTTCCACCAGATAAAACAGCGCGCTGCTCATGTCGTTGTCGTTTGCCGGCTTGGGTTGCCCTTCCAGCCAGAATGGGAGCTCTGAGTCTCCCATCATCGGCAGCGAACCGCCGTTGAGCGACAACGCCTGCATGCCTGGAATGTTGGCTAGCTCCCCGTGGAGTTGCCGCATCAACGCGCGAGCCGCCGGGCCGTTCGTTCCGATCCCGGGCGGCAACGCGATGTTGAGCGTCAGCACATGGTCCGGGTTGAACCCGGGGTTCACGCTCCAGAGCGCCGCCAGGCTGCGAACCATGAGTCCAGCGCCCACCAGCAGTACCAGCGCCATGGCCATTTCAATCACGACAACGACTCCCTGCGCCCGATGCCTTGCGCCGCTCAGCCCGCGGCCGCCTTCCCGCAGTGTTTCCTGCAAATCGTGCCGCAGCGTCTTGATTGCAGGCGCCAGCCCGAAAAGGATCCCGGCCAGGATCGAAACCGCGAACGTAAACATCAGCACGCGCGTGTCAACGCCGATCTCCTGGGCCCGTGGCAGCGCGTCCGGCGTCAGATTCACCACGAGTCCGGTGCCCCACGCCGCCAGAAGCAGCCCCAGCCCTCCGCCTATCACCGCGAGTAGCACGCTTTCGGTGAGCAGTTGCCGAACCACGCGTGTCGGACTTGCGCCAAGCGCCGTGCGGATGGCCAGCTCACGCGCTCGCCCGGTCGCGCGCGCCAGCAGCAGATTGGCCACGTTCGCGCACGCAATCAGCAGGACGAATCCCACCGCCCCCAGCAACACGAATAGGAACGGTTCGATATTCCCTACCATGTACGTTTTCAGCGAGACCACGCTGATTCCAGCGCCCTTGTCCGCCTCGGGATATCCGAGTTCGAGGTTGTGCGCAATCCCTCCCATCTCTGCTCGCGCTTGCTCGATCGTTACGCCGGTCTTCAGGCGCCCCACGGCTCGCGTTCCCATGCTGACTCGACGGTCGCGGAACGTCGGATCGTTCCATTGGCCGATCGGAACGTACACGTCGTTACTGCGATCGAAATGAAAGCTGGCCGGAACCACGCCGACCACCTGATACTCCGTCGAGTTCAGCGTCAAAACCTTGCCCAAAATCTCCTGCGATCCGCCGAAGCGCCTCTTCCAGAAACCCTCGCTGATCAACGCAATGGGCGCTCCGCCGACGCGATCTTCACTCTGAGCAAAAAGCCGCCCGATTACCGGCTTGATTCCAAGCAACGGGAAGAATTCGGCAGAGACCATGCCGGTTTTTACGCGCTCCGGGTCACCTTGCCCTGTGAGGTTGAAATCGTCTCCGCGGTATGCCCCGATAGCCTCGAAGGAGCGATTGTCTTTCTGCCAATCCAGAAAATCCAAAAACGAAATGGAAGCATCTTCAAACTCCGGCGTCTTCCGGGATATCTCTACGATTTGATCGGGCTTGGGATACGGAAGTGGATTCAGCAACACTCCGTTGACCACCGAGAAAAGCGCTGTATTCGCGCCGATCCCCAGCGCCAGTGTGAGCACCGCAATAGCCGTGAATCCCGGATTCTTCACCAGCATGCGCGCGGCATATCGAACGTCTTGCAAGAATGTTCCCATCATTGCTCCCGGTATCTCTACCGCACTGCACGCGTCTCACCGCGAGGGCGCCACCCGCATCAGTTTCGTTCCACGTAAATACCGCCATTTGTCGTTCGGGCTTCAATCGTGGGCCCACCCGAACCCAACTGAAACGACAGGCTCTTTCCGATTTCACCGCTCACCGTGATCGGAAAATCCACGTGAACGCCGCCGTTCACCGTCGACGCCTCCACCTTCGCCGAGTAATTCGCCGGGACGCTAATGCGGATGCCTCCATTCGTTGTTTCCGTGCGGAGACCTTTTCCGTCCCAGCTACTGCCTGCCAGCTCGATCTTCACGGACCCGTTCGTCGTCGAACCGTCCACATCGCCGCCGACTTTGCTCAGGTGAACCGAGCCGTTCACCGTGTTGAACCGAATCTCGCCGTGTAGATCATCAATCCCGATGCTTCCGTTGTGGGCTTCCGTCTCCAGATTCGAGGCGTTTGGCATCCAGACCTCGTACGACACGTCCCAATGGTGACGATGGTCTTGCGACGGGCCGTCAGGCTCAATCCGTCCGGGACCTTCCGCGATTTTCACCTGCGACGCCAGCGTCCGAGCTTCCGACTCCGACGGTGCCGCCGTCAAAATGCACGCGCGCACCAGCACGTCGCTTTGACTCCAGCCATGAATCCGAACCGATCCGTTTTCTCCCGGATCGACGCGGTTTGTGGAGCTCGCCGCCAGCCGTTGATCGCGGCTTTCCGCGTACGTCGCCAGCCGGTTTCTCTCGTAGTTGTGTGCCGAACATTCGTGTTCGCCTTGCGGCGCGTTATCCTGCGCTCGAGCGGCCTGAAGTGGAACAATCGACATCGCCCCAACAGCCAAAATCGGAAGAAGAGTTGTGCCTTTCATGAGTGCCTCCTCACATCACACATACGCAATTCGTGCCCCGGGAGTTCAATGAATGATTCTCCCTAGTTATGAGTCGCTCCCGAACCTTCGGGATCACCAATCACGGTTACTTCTCACGAGTCACGCTGTCTCTCTCTCGTCACTCGTCACTTGTCACTCCTCACTGCCTCACTCATACCGCAGCGCCACCATCGGGTCCACGCTCGCCGCCCGACGCGCCGGCAGCCACGCGGCCAGGAACGCCACCACCGCAAGCAGCACCGTCGCGCCCGCGAACACGAGTGGATCGCTCGCCTTCACTCCGTACAACTGAGACTGAATCAGCAGTCCCAGCCCGAACGCCGCCGCCAACCCAATCACCAGCCCGATCCCGGACATCCCCATCACCTCGCGCAAGACCAGCCACGACACATCCTTCGGTTCGGCGCCAATCGCCATGCGAATGCCGATTTCGCGCGTCCTCCGCGCCACCATATATGCCAGCACGCCGTAAAGCCCAATCGCCGCCAGCAGCGACGCCAGCGCGCCCAACGAGATCGAGAAGAACGAGAGCAGCCGGTCGGAATAAACCGAGTCCTCCACTTGCTCCGCCAGTGTCCGCACATCGAACACCGGCAGATTCGAATCGAATCCCTGCACGGTTTGCCGCATCGTTCCCGCCAGAGCCAATGGGTCCTGATTCGTGCGCACGTAAAACGTCGCGGTCGTCAGACCACTGTCCTGCGCGTAAGGCTGGTACACGAACGGGTGCAATTCGTCCCGCGCATCATCGTGTTTGTTGTTCTGCACCACGCCCACAATTTCGATGTCGAGCGGAACCGGCGGATTATGCGACCCCCAGACCATATGCATGCCGACAGGATTGCGCCCCGCAAAATATTTCCGCGCCATCCTTTCGTTGATAATCACTACTTTCGGGCTTGCCGCAGCGTCACCGTCGCGAAACTCCCGCCCCGCTAGTAGCGGAATGCCCATCGCCGAAAAGTAATCAGGTCCGACAGAATTGCGAAACACGTGCATGTCTTCGTCGGGCCCAGCGGTGTATCCCTCAATTGTGAGGTTGCTGCCCCAATCGTTCCCCTGGAACAACGCCTCCCTCACAACGCCCACTCCGCGAACGCCGGGAAGCACCGCTGCGGCTTCGCGGATTCGATCCAACAGCGCAACCGTTTGTTGCGTCGTGTATCGATTCAGAGACGGCGCCACCGAGAACTGCACCACATGATCCACTTTCACGCCGAGGTTTTGGTGCTCCAGGTTCATCAGACTTTTCACAAAATATCCCGCTGAAGCCAGCAGCATCGTCGTCAGCGCCACTTGCGAAATCATCAGCCACTTTCGTAACTGCACGTTCGATTTTGCGTTCGATATGCTCGCGCCTTGATCCTTCAGCGTGCTCTGCAAGCTGGTTCTCGTGGCCCGCAGCGCAGGACCGAGCCCGAAAAGAACTCCGGTCAACGCCGAAATCCCCAGAGCAAACAAAAGCACGCGCGGGTCGAGCCGCGTCTCCAGGCCTGCCACCCCGATGCCTTGCTTGAGTGAGCCCACCAGCGCTCCCAATGTCCATTGCGCAGAAATCACGCCGGCAAACCCTCCCAAGAGCGCTAGCAGAAAGCTCTCTGTCATCAGTTGCCGCACCAGCCGCCATCGCCCCGCTCCCAGCGCTAGTCGCACCGCCATCTCCCGCTGTCTCGCCTCTCCTCGCGCCACGAGCAAACTCGCCAGATTCGCGCACGCGATCAGCAGAATCAGCCCCACCATCGTCAGCAGCACGAGTAGCGGCGATTCCGCGTTTGACTGAAAAATCGGACGCCCGTGCGCCCCCGTGTCCAGTACGATTTTGCGATCCAGGAACCGTTTCTCTTGCTTGCTTCCCGGCGAAATCTTCAGAATCGGAATCTCCGCTTCTTCGATCGAGCGGAACGTAGGCGCAATCGCCGCCTCGGCGCTCTGGACAGTGAATCCAGGCTTCAGCCGCCCGATGATATTCAGCCAGGCGTCGTTGCGCGCATCCATGCCGTCCCAACCCGGCGTCATCAGCGCTTTCATCGACATCGGAATGAACATTTCTGTGTCGCGTCCGATCTGTACGCCGCCGAACCCCGCTTGCACCACGCCCACAATCGTCAGCGATGTCCCATTCACCGTCACCGGCTTGTTCAGAATCTCCGGATCTTTGCCGAATCGTCGCGTCCAATATCCGTAGCTCAGCACCGCTACGGGATTCGCTCCCGGCGCCGTGTCGTCTGCTGGCGACAACACGCGGCCCAGTGCAGGATTGACGCCGAGCACTTCGAAATAATTCCCCGATACGAGTTCTCCCGCGCCCCGTTCTGTCTCGCCGTTCGCCGCGACGTTCAGCGACGTTCCGAATCGCGCAAGCAAGCCGGAAAACGACGGCGCCTGGTCGCGTATGTCCTTGTATTCCGGATACGAAAACGAAGTCGAGTCATCCATGTCCGACGATACGTGACCCGTCTTGAACCCTACCCCGCGCACGATGACCAATCGATCCGGATTCCGCACCGGCAACTGCCGCAGCAACACCTGGTCCGTCAGCGAGAAAATCGCTGTGTTGGCGCCGATCCCTAGCGCCAGCGTCAAGACGGCAACCAGCGTGAATCCCGGATTCTTCACCAGCATCCGCATCCCGTATTTCGCGTCCTGCATCAAGGTCATGCTCGTCTCCCTCCCCGATCTCGAATCACTCCAGAACCCTCGGGATCGCCACTCACTACTCGTGCCTCAACGCCACCATCGGATCCACGTTCGTTGCTCGCCGCCCGGGTACGAAGCACGCCGCCACCGCCACCACTCCAAGAACAAATCCGGCGCCGAGATACGTCACCGCATCCACAGGCTTGACGCCAAATAGCAGGCTCGATACCAGACGTGTTAGCGCCACCGCTGCCACCAAACCCGCGCCAACGCCGTAGATCGCAAGTCGCAAACCCCTTCGCAGCACAAGCCGCAGCACATCCTCGCGTTGTGCGCCAAGCGCCATGCGAATGCCGATCTCGCGCGTCCGCCGTGACACCGAATACGAAACAAGCCCGTATAACCCGATCATCGCCAGCACCAGCGCCAGTCCCGCAAAACTTCCGATCAGAAACGATGGAAACTTCCTCAGAAACACGGCCGGAGACTCCGCAATGGTTTGCTCCATCGTGGCTGGTTCGATCAGGGGAAGCTGCGGATCGATGCCTCGCAGAATCTCGCGCGCGGGAGAAATCAGGCTTGTGGGATTCGACGTGCTTCGCACTGCGAAGTACATATATGAATCTACGTCCTGCTCAAACGCGGGGTAAAGGGTCGGCGCCATGGGCTCGTCGAGCTGGCCCTGATTCTCGTTCCCCACGATCCCCACGATCTCGCGGAAAGGCTCCTTCGGCGAATAGGTGAACCGGATTCGTTTCCCCACAGGGTCTTCGCCGCGAAAGAATTCCTTCGCGAACGCCTGATTCACGATCAGCACCGGCGGCCTGCCCGCGATATCGGTGCTTCCGAAGTAGCGTCCCGTAATCAACGGAATCTTCATCGCGCTGAAATATTCCGCGCTGACGTCTCGAATGTTGCATTCATCCTCTTGCCCTTGCGCGATCGGCCGCCCTTCCACAACGAACCGAATCGTGTTGCCGCCGCCCGTCACAGGCAGTTTGCTCGTGATTCCCACGCCCTCAACGCCGGGCAGCGCTCGCAGCTTTTCCGTGAACGTGTGCGCGAACTGAAGGGCGCTCGCATCGTTCTTGTAGGAGTTATCGGGTAGCCCCACGGCAAACGTCAGCAGGCTCTTCGCGTCAAATCCTGGATCCTGGTGCATCAATGCGCCTACGCTCTTCACCATCAGCCCGGCCCCCACCAGCAACACCAGCGCCAGCCCGATTTCCGCCACCACCAGCCCTTCGCGCAGGCGCGACTTTTCCACTCCGGCCGAAGCGCTTCGTCCCTCATCCCTCAGCCCTTCATTCACGTCCGTGCGAGACATCTGCAGCGCCGGAGCCACGCCGAACAAAACCCCGGTGATCACCGCCGCAAAGAACGTGAACGCCAGCACGGCTGGATCGATTTGCGCCGACTTCAGGTACGGCATCATGGCGAGTTCGTCTTTCGGAATAACCGCCAGCATCAAATACACGCCCCACTGCGACCATAGCAGTCCCAGTGCTCCTCCCGTGATTGCGAGTAAGAGGCTCTCTGTCAAGAATTGCCGGATCAGTTCGCGTTTCCCCGCGCCGAGGGCCATCCGAACCGCAATTTCCCGCCTGCGATCCGCTCCGCGGGCCAGGGAAAGACTCGCCACGTTCGCGCACGCAATCAACAAGACGAAACTCACGGCACCGAGCAGAGTAAGCAGCAAAGGCTGCACTTTGCCCACGATCCGGCCGCGTAGAGTCCCCATCACGATCTGCACGGAAGCGTCCTGTTGTGGATAGGCTGCCGCCAGCCGCGCATTGATCGTATCCATTTCGGAACGCGCTTCGGACGAAGTCATCCCCGTCTTCAGGCGGCCGATGATGTTCATCCATCGGAGATTTCGCCGTGTCATGCCATCGACGGGATTGATCGGTACCCAGACCGGCGGAGAATTCAGCGGAGCAAATTCGAATTCCTCGGGAAGAACGCCGACAATCGTGCAGCTGTTGCCGTCGAGCCGCAGCGTCTGCCCAGCCGCCTGGCGGTTCGCTCCCAGACGCTGCTGCCAGAAAGCATGGCTTACCACGGCCACTTTGGGTCCGTTCGGACGATCTTCACCCGGAAGAAAATCACGCCCAAACGCCGGCTTCACGCCAAGTGTTGCGAAGAAGTTCGCAGTCACTTGTCCGCCTTCTAGAGTCTCCGGATCCCCCGCGCCGGAATAAATGAATTGGTCGCCTGAATAGCCTCCAAGCAACTTGAAACTCTTTGCCTGCTCCGTCCAATCGATGTAGTCCGGGTAGGATGTGTTTGCCGTTGCTTCGTCCTGGAGGGGAGTTTGGCTTCGCGTCTCGCCCACTGTCAGAATGCGCTCTGGCTGGTAGTAAGGCAGCGGCCTCAGAAGCGCGGCATAGACCACGCTGAAAATCGCGGTGTTCGCCCCAATGCCAAGCGCGATCGTCAGGATCCCGACAACGGCAAAGCCCGGGTTCTTAGCCAGGTTCCGGAGCGCATATCGAACGTCCTGCATCATGCTTATCTCCTCACCAGTCACTCGTACCGAAGCGCCACCATCGGATCCACCCGCGTCGCTCTCCGCGCCGGGATATAACTGGCAATCAGCGCCACCGACGCGAGAATGAACGAGATCGCGGCAAACGTAATTGCGTCAGTCGAACGCACGCCATACAACAACGAGGAAAGGAAGCGTGCGGCCCCCAGCGCACCCGCAAGCCCTATCGCCAGCCCGATGCCCGTCAGACGCAGGCCATACCAAAGCACATCGCGCATCACGAGCCCCGGCGTTGCGCCCAACGCCATGCGAATGCCAATATCACGCGTCCGCTGCGCCACTACGTACGAGAGCACTCCATAAATCCCCACCGACGACAGCAGCAGCGCGATGCCGGCGAAGAGCGCGAGCAGAAACGTATCGAAGTGCGATTCTTCGAGGGTTCCGGCGATCTTCTGCTGCATGGTCGATAGGCTGTAGATAGGCACACCCGGAGCGATGGAAGCGACCATCGTCCGCAAGTCATTGGCCGGAAACGCGCCGCCCCGCGTGCGAACCACCAGGTCCATCGTCCGCCCAATCCAATCCCAGGAGGCAGGTGGCATCTGCGCCATGGGAAGGTAGAACTCGGGCTGCACCTGGCGATCAAGGCCCCGCGCGCGCACGTCTCCCACAACGCCCACCACTTCATGCCACACGGGATCCATGCGGCCTGTCGGTCCGGCCTCGCAGCACGCGAAGCGTTTGCCGATCGGGTTCTCGCCCGGCCACATCGTGCGAGCAAGCGTTTCGTTGACGATCGTCACCAGCTTTTTGTCCCGCGTGTCCTGTGACGTGAACTCGCGTCCGGCCTTCAGCGGCACGCGCGCAGTCGAAAGATAGCTTGGGGAAACAATCTGTAAGAACGAGTTGACGAGGTTCGATGGATCAAGCGGTCTGCCTTCCGCAAGCAGGCCGTTGCTGCCCCCTCCGCCCGCGAGCGGAGCGCGAGAGACCACCCCAGCCGATTCCACGCCGGGCAAAGCAGCCGACGCCGCGATCATGCGTTCGAACGTTTGCCGCGCGACACTTGGATCGCGATAAGCGACATCGGGGAGTCCTACGCGGCCAACAACCAGATTTGACGCGTCGAAGCCCGGGTCCAAATGCGCTACCAGCAGTGCGCTGCGGATCAGGAGCCCCGCCCCGGCCATCAACATCAACGCCAAAGCCACTTCACCCACCACGAGGACGCTCCGAATTCGATCGCGACTCCCGCTCGATTCTCGTGCGCCTTCTTTTAGTGCGTCATTCAACTGCGTCGAAGCAGAGCGCACTGCCGGCGCAAGGCCAAACAGGAAGCTCGATAGCAACGCGATGCCGCATGCAAACGCAAGCGCGCTCGCGTCCACGCTCGATTGATCCAGCCGAGGCACGTTGGCGGGTCCGTTCGCGACAATCCACGAAACTCCCCAGAATGCCAAGAAGATGCCCACGATGCCGCTCGCGAGGCCGAGCACAACGTTCTCCGCAAGGAGCTGCCGGACGATACGCCGGGGTGACGCTCCCAGAGCTGCCCGCACGGCCATTTCCTTTTGCCGCGTGCGCGACCGGGCCAGTTGCAGGTTTGCGATGTTTGCACAGGCAATCAGGAGTACGAACGCGACGGCTGCAAGCAACATTCGCAGTACCGACTGCTGATCGCCGAGCAGGGCCGTCGCGAGCGGCAGAAGCCGAAAGCCGCGATCTTTGTCGTCGATCGGGTATTGCTGCTGCAGCCGCAAAGCGATGATGTTGAGTTCCGACTGTGCTTGCGCCAATGAGATGCCGGGCTTCAGCCGGCCGATTACGTTTAGATAGTGGTCGTCGTGATCGCTGAGTTGCTGCGGCGTGAACGCCTCCGGAATCCAAACATCGCTGCTGTTCAGCAGCGGATCGAATGTTTTCGGCATGACGCCAATTACCGTGTAGGGCATCCCGTTGATGCGAAGCGCTTGTCCCACAATCGCGGGATCTGCGTGAAGGCGCGTCCGCCACAGCTTTTCGCTGATGACCACCACCTGCGCGTGACCGGGACTGTCCTCCTCGGCCGTGAAGACGCGGCCGGCTATCGGCTGCACTCCAGCGGTTGCGAAGTAGTCCGCCGTGGCAAGTTCACCCTCCACCCGCTCGGGAGCTTCCGGCGTGGCTAGATTGAAGCTCGCGTTATTGGAGGCGGACAGGTTTGAGAAAGAGGTGCTTTGGCGCTTTGTATCGGCGAAGTTGCCCACCGAAACGTCCGGAAAAATGTCTCGCCACTGTTCCTGCAGATAAACGACGCGCGAAGGGTCCCACATCGCCAGCGGTTTCAGCAGGACGGCGTTGACGACGCTGAAAATCGCCGTGTTAGCCCCGATTCCCAGCGCCAGCGTAAGAATCGCAATCGCCGTGAACCCCGGATTTTTCACCAGCATCCGGATCCCGTATCTCACGTCCTGCACTAGCCTCATGCTCATCTCCGCAGCTTCACTACTCACCACTCATTAATCACCAGTCACTCGTACCGAAGGGCCACCATTGGATCCACTCGCATCGCGCGCCTGGCTGGAAAGTAGCACGCGATAAAAGCGACGACGCCCAGCAGCACCGCGCTGCCAACAAAAGTGACGGGGTCTGTCGGACTCACACCAAATAGCAACACGGCTAGAAAACGCGACGCACCCAGCGCCACAACCACGCCGATCGCAATGCCCAAGCCCGCAAAACTCGCGGCGTTTCTAAGCACGAGCTTCAGAACCTGCCGGGGATCGGCGCCCAGCGCCATCCGAATCCCGATTTCGTGCGTGCGCTGCGTCACGTTGAACGCCATCACCGCGTAGATCCCGATCGCTCCCAGAAACAGCGCCAGGCTGCTGAAGAATCCCATCAGCTTCGCCGTGATTTGGAAGCCGGAATACTGTTCATCCATCATCGCTTGCAGAGGCTGCACCAGCGAAACCGGCTGCTCGGCATCGGCCGACCACACAGCGCTGCGAATCGCGTCAGCAAGCGTCGCGTGGTCCGCGCGCGACCTCACCACAATTCCCATTTCTCTCGATGGGAATTGGCCGAACGGCACGTACATCTCCCGGTTGTGCCTTCCGCTTGTCGAGTTGTAAAGCTTCACGTCTTGAACCACACCCACAACGGTCGCGGTAACGTCGTGGTCCTGGTTGAACCTCAGCTTCCGTCCCACGGGATCTTCGTCTGGCCAGAAATAATTCACGAGAGCTTGATTGACGATCACCACCGGCGGTGCCAATGGTCCATCCGACGCCGCAAAATTTCGCCCCTTCACCAATCCGATCTCCATTGTTGAAAAATATTCCGGCATCACCGCACTGTAGTCCGCCCAAGGAACGTCGCCAGTGCTCGGTGCCGGCTTGTCCACTGCGTAGATCGAGGCGTTCGCGCAACAGTCTCCGAACGGAATGGATTGGCTAATGCTGGCCGATTCCACCTGCGGCAGCGCTCTCACTCGATCGATCACCTGCTCCGAGAAATTCCGTATATCTACAGGCAGTTTGTATTTCGTCGGCGGTAGGTCCAGCTGCGTCACCATCAGATTCTCCGGTTGGAAACCTGGCGCCGCGCGGATGAGTCCGAGCAAACTCCTCACCAGCAACGTTGAACAAGTCACGATTACAACGGCCAGAGCGATCTCACCGACCACAAACGCTCCCCGCAGTCGCGCGCCCTGCCGGTTGCTCGACGTTCGGCCAGACGCCTCCTTCAGCATCGTGTACACATCCAATTTCGTGCTGCTGATCGCGGGCGCCAGTCCAAAAATTATTCCCCCGACAAACGCAATTCCGAATGTGTAAAGCAGCGTCTGGTAATCCAGGGTCACTTGGCCGTAATTCACCAAATAGCCGCGTATTTTCGCCGGAATCGCCGCTTCAACCCACGCCAGTGTCCAGTACGCAACGCCTATTCCGGCTGCGCTACCGCCAAGAAACAGCAGCACCGTCTCGGTAACGAGTTGCCGGACGAGACGCCCTCGTCCTGCACCGAGTGCCGTTCGCACCGCCAGTTCCTTCGTTCGCCCGGTTGCGCGCGACAGCATCAAGTTCGCCACGTTCGCGCACGCAATCAGCAGCACCAGCCCCACGATCCAGAAACAGATCACCACTTCCTCGTTCCCTTGATGCTCTCCGATTTCGGATTCGAGCGTCCGCAGAAGCATTCCAGAGTCCCTGTTCGTAGTTGGATAAGCTTTCTCGAGCTGCGACGCGATGCCGGACACTTCCTCCTGGCCCTGCGCCATCGAGACGCCTGGCTTCAGTCGCCCCATCACGGAGAGCCAGCTATTCCGACGGTCGGCGCGCTCCTGCGAAGAAAGCGCCAGAGGCAGCCAGATATTCGCTTCGCCCGCCAGTGGAAGTTGGAATTTCGCCGGCATCACGCCCACGATCGTGTAAGACTCGCCTCCGATCTGGACGTTGCGGCCCAGGATGTGCGGATCGCCCGCGAATCGTGTTTCCCAAAGTCCTCGGCTGAGGATTACCTCGTGGCCGGCTCCGGACTGGTCCTCTTGCGGCAAAAACGTGCGGCCCAGCGTGGGTTTCGCGCCGAGCGTCTCAAAAAAATTCCAGCTTACCCGATGCCCCTGAATCCGCTCCGGTGGACCATCTCCCGTTAGATTGAAAGATGTGGGATTCCATGCGCACAGTTCTTCGAAGTCCTTCGTCTCGCGCTGAAAATCGTAGAAGTTCCCGGGTTCGATGCTGTTGTTGGTGGTTCCCGTCTTTTTGTTTTGGCCCAGGAGGACAACCAACCGGTCGCCTTGCGGATAGGGCAGCGGGTGCAGAATCCACGCGTTGACGAAACTGAATATCGCCGTGTTTGCGCCAATCCCCAGCGCCAGCGTCAACACCGCCACCGCCGTGAACCCCGGGCTTTTCGCCAGCATCCGGATTCCGAATCTCACGTCCTGCACCAAATTCATCCTCGTCTCCTGAGCCTTCCGAGCCCGCCGTTCACACTTTCAATTTGCGACGCGCCACCAATCACTAATCACTACCCGGCTGTCTTTCTCTCGTCACTCGTCACTCGTCACTGCTTCACTCGTATCTCAACGCCACGATCGGATCGACGCGCATCGCGCGCCGCGCCGGCAAGTAGCAGGCAGCGATCGCCACAAGGGCGAGCAGCCCTGGTACACCGGCAAAAACCAACGGATCCGTGGCCGAAACGCCCATCATTAAGTTCGCCAGCAACCGCGCGAGAGCAAACGCCAGCGCGAGCCCGATTCCGAGGCCGATCGCCGCGAGTCGAATTCCGCGTCCCGCAATCCACCGCAGCACTTGTCCTGGTTCCGCGCCCAGCGCCAGGCGAATGCCGATTTCGTGCGTCCGTTCGGTCACCGAATGCGCCATCACGCCGTAAACGCCCGACGACGCCAGCACCAGCGCAATCAATCCCAGCACCGCCATCATCGCCGCGATAAAGGAAATGCCGATCAGCTCTTCGTACGTGAGTCGCGCGAGTGTTTTCGGTTCGTAAATCGGCTGGTTCGCATCCACGTCGCGGATTTTCGCGCGCACGGCTGGAATAAAACTGAGCGGGTCCCCCTTCGTCCGCAGCAGAAACGCCGCATTGATATTGGCATTTTGCGCGTACGGCACGTAAACGACGCCGTCCACGCTCTGAAAGTACGGGTTGTACTTCGTGTCGGAGACCAGCCCGACGATCGTCAGCCACGGCTCTTTCGAATCGGGCTTCCCCTGCTTGATCCGTTTGCCGATCGCATCTTCTCCCGGCCAGTAGCGATCCGCCATCGACCGGCTGACCATCGCTACCCGCATCGCGTCCGGCCCATCGGAGTCCGTGAATTCGCGTCCCCGCAACAGCGGCAAATGCAGCGTGCGGAAATAATTCGCGCTGATGGATTCCGCAAGCGCGATGTGCCCTGAATCTTCCGTCCACGTTTTGCCTTCACCCATGAACGGGTGATAACTGAAGTCGTCCCCATCCGGCACCACGGTTGCCAGCGACGCGGATTCGACGCCCGGAATCGTTTCCATTTGCCCGAGTGCCTGCTGGAAAAACGCCCCCTGCTTCACCTGTTCCGAATATTTTGCCGAGGGCAGGGCGATTTTCATTGTCAAAAGGCTCTCCGGAGCGAATTTCTCGTTCTCTTTGAGCAGCGCGCGGAATCCCTTGACGAGCAGGCCCGCTCCCACCAGCAGCACCAGCGACGCCGCAACTTCCGCAACCACCAGCACTCCGCGCAGCCGGTGCGAAGCGCGGCCTGGACCCCCGCGCCCGCCTTCCTTCAACGAAATCGAAATATCCGCGCCCGAATGGCTAACCGCTGGCGCAAGCCCGGCGAGAATTCCCGCTAGAACGGCAATTCCTACCGTGTACGCAATCGCCCGCCAGTCGAGCGCGATCCGATTGGATCCAGCCACGTATTGCGAAAGCTCCGGGGGCATGTAGGCCACAATCAGGCCAACGGCCCAGTTGGCCAGCACCAATCCCGCCGCCGCTCCCGCCAGCGCCAGAATCACGCTTTCGGTGAGCAGTTGCCTCACCACGCGCCACCGGCTCGCCCCGAGCGCCGAGCGCACGGAGATTTCCCTTGCGCGTCCCGCCATGCGCGCAAGCTGCAAATTGGCCACGTTCGCACAAGTAATCAGCAGCACGAAACCCACCGCCGCCAGCAGCAGCAACATGAAGTTGTGCGTCATCTCATCGGTCGCATAGGTTCGGAACGGCACCACGCGTACAGCAAGGTCTTTGTCGGACTTCGGAAATTCCTGGGCCAGTTGCTGTCCGATGCCTGCCAATTCCGCCGCTCCTTGGGACACCGAAACTCCGGGCTTCAGCAATCCCACGGGGAACAGGTAATTGTTGTCGCGATCGGTCTTGTCTGCTGCGGTGAACGCAATCGGCGTCCACAGGTCCGTCGCAGTGGGGTAGGAGAAATCCTTCCCCATCACTCCCGCAATCGTGTAGCTCCGCCCATTGATGTGCGTTTCTTTTCCGATGATGTTGGGATCGCCGGCGAACTTGCTTTGCCACAATGCGTAACTCAGTATCGTTTCCTGATCGCGTCCCGGCTCTCCATCCTCGGCCGTGAACCCGGGCCCCAGAATCGGCCGCACTCCGAGCGCGTCAAAAAAACCCGTGGTCACTCTCGCCGCTTGCTCGCGCTCGGGATCGCCCTGCCCCGTCAAATTGACGCCCTCCGGAACGGACGCGGCGAATTTCTCGAATGATTTGCTCCGCGTGCGAATCGCGTCATAGTCGGCGGGGTACAGCGAATTCTCGTCCGTCAGCGGAGCCACCTTGTTGAACACCAGCGCCAGCCGGCCTAGATTCGGAAACGGCTCAGGACGCAGCAGCAGGGGATCGGCGACGCTGAAAATCGCCGCATTCGCGCCAATGCCCAGCGCCAGCGCGCACACCGCCAGCAGCGTCACGCCGGGATTTTTCATTAGCATCCGCAACCCGTATTTCGCGTCTTGCAGCAAGGTCATGCTTCTCTCCTGGATATCGCAACCGGCCAGGCCTACTTCTCGTCAATCCATTTCAAAACCGCGCACCGAAAAGGTTTTCACGAGTCACAAGACACGAGTCACGCCGAGCAGACACACCCATCCGTCAGCACCGAACAGATTTCTTCGGCTAATGACCAGGAAAATTTAGGAAATCTTTCGGACCTAAACCGTCGCCGTGCGCGAACCAATCGTTTCTTCAACGATGCGTCCGTCGAAGAGATGGATCGAGCGGTCGGCTATGCTCGCATAGCGCGGGTCGTGTGTGACCATGCAGATCGTCGCGCCTTCACGGTGCAGTTGCCGCAGCAAGTCCATCACGGCTTCGCTGTTTTTTGAGTCCAGGTTTCCGGTCGGTTCGTCAGCCAGCAGGATGGACGGTTGGCCCACCAGCGCTCGCGCTACTGCCACGCGCTGTTGCTGACCTCCGGAGAGTTGTGAGGGGTAATGCTTCATGCGGTGCGCCATACCCACGCGCTCCAGCACTTCCTGTACGCGCTTCTTGCGCTCCGCCGACGCCATGCTCCGGTACGTAAGCGGCAGCTCGACGTTTTCGAACACGGTCAGGTCGCCAATCAGGTTGAACGCCTGAAAGATGAACCCGATCTCGCGGTTCCGGATGCGCGTGCGATCGGAGAGCGAAAGATTCGCCACGGCCTGCGTATTGATCCAGTAATTGCCTTCCGTCGGCGAATCCAGCAGCCCAAGAATCGAGAGCAGCGTCGACTTGCCGCAGCCCGAAGGCCCCGCGATCGAAAGGAACTCCCCGCTCTTGATTTCCAGGTGCACGCCGCTCAGCGCATGTGTCTCCACTTCATCCGTATAGAAAACCTTCGTCACTCCATCCAGCCGAATCAAACCTTTTTCGGTGCTGTTCATTCTAGGCTCCTTCGAACTCTGTAACCTTCAATACGAATGCCGCGCCCTGAAAAGTTCCCCGTTATCTCAAAGTCATCTCAACAATCACTTCAGCTCGACCCGGTCGAAATTGTCATAGGCCGACATGTCGGAGAGGATCACCGTATCCCCCACCTGTAAGCCCTTCATAATCTGCACATAGCTCACCGACGTCTTGCCCAGTTCCACCTGGATCCGCACCGCTTCCTTCGCGTCGGACCACGGCCCAACCACCTTGAACAGGCCCACCGTGCTGTTCGGCTCGCCATGCACCGGCCGGCCCACAAACATCACGTTGGGCAGCCGCTCGATTTCCACCGTACCCTCAACGCTCAGGTCCGGCACTGCGCCCTCTGGCAGCGGCCCGTCCAGTTTGACGTCCACTGTGCGCGTTCCGTTCACCACCGATGGATCAATTCGTATCACGTGGCCCGGAATAACGCCGTTATGTGTGTCGATTGCAGCTTTTTGGTTTAGCTGAACGTCCTTCGCCTGGGTCTCCGCAATCTTCAACGCCGCCTTCAACTGCGATGGCTGCGTCACTTTCGCCAGCGGCGTCCCCTGCGTCACACGCTGCCCGACATCCACATCCAGTTCCTGGAACATGCCGTCGATCCCCGGCCGGATGTGAAGCTCTTCCATCTGCGATGAATAGAGGCCGTATAGCGCCTTCTTCTGCTCGATCGCCGCCTCTTGCACCGCAAGTTGCGACTGGATTGAGTTCTGGAAGGTCTCCACTTCCTTCTGCGCCAAATCGTTCTCTTTTGCCAGCTCTTCGGCCTGAACCACCGATTGCTTGTAGACCAGGTCGGCTACAATACCCGCTTCGTTCAGCTGCTTATTGGCTTGCGACTGTAGGTCCGCTGTATGGTATTGCGAACTGATCGCTGCCGCTTGCGTCCGCTTATCCATCAACTGGTTTTGCAGCAGCGCCTTGGTTTGCTCGTACGTAGCCTGCGCGCCCTTCAACTGGTATTCCGCATCCAGCACTTGTTGCTGCAGCTGCGGGTTCACCAAATCCAGGATCACCGTATTCGCTTTCACAGCCGTGCCCGGCAGCAGGTAGCGTTCCTTCACCACTCCATCTGTGGCCGCCGAGATCACATGAATCGTCTCCGGCACGAGCGTTCCCAATCCGCGCACGTCCCGAAGCATTGGCCCTTGCTTCACCGTATCAGGCCACACCGTCGCCTTATCTATGCCCGGAGCCGCCGGCTTCAGCCGCGACAGCGCTCCAGTGATTACAACCGCCACCACTAACGCCACGCCGATATACGCAATCCGGCGCATCTTCTTCTTGCGCTTTACATCCGGTCGTTCTATGTCCACTGAGACAACCTCACACACCTATATATCGCAAATTGCCTTCCGGTGCGTAAACACTTATAAAGCCTTTGTAATCTTAGTATTAGATGGGTTTTGCAGGCGCCGATTCCCCTCGCTTGCCCGCTCGTGGGAATATTCCGTCCCGCAACCGAACACAATCTCGGCCCAATTTGGCCCTACGCTGACATCGTTTTGCGCTGTCATCCCGAACCCAGCCGCGCTTTTCGGGTTTCAGGGTTTCTACTTGCAAACCCTGAGTTGAAAACCTGCCTTTGAAGATTGTTGAAACTCGCTCTATCCGCCCGTTTCCATGCTCGCGCGAATTTCCTGCCACCGCTTCGGCCGCCTTTTCGCGTCGAGCACCTTCTTCCGCAGCCGAATCGACTTTGGAGTCACCTCAACGTACTCGTCATCCGCGATGAACTCGATCGCCTTCTCGAGCGTCATCTCGCGCGGCGGGATCAGTCGAATCGCCTCGTCCGCCGAAGACGACCTCATGTTCGTCTGCTTCTTTTCCTTCGTGATGTTCACGTTCATGTCGTCTTCGCGCGAATTTTCGCCGACGATCATCCCCTCATACACTTCCACGCCCGGCCCGACGAACATCTCGCCTCGCTCTTGAATCCCCCAGATCGCGTACGCCACCGACACGCCCCCGCGATCGGCCACCAGCGCGCCCGTCAGCCGCATCGCCATATCGCCCGCATAGTCGGTCCAACCCTCGAGCAGCGAATGGATCAGCGACGTGCCTCGCGTGTCGGTCAACAACTGGCTGCGCAGCCCGATCAATCCCCGCGACGGTATGCTGAACTCCATGCGCACTCGCCCGGAATGATGGTTCACCATTTTCTTCATTTCGCCGCGTCGGCTTCCCAGCGATTCCATCACGATCCCAATAAAAGTTTCCGGGCAATCCACGATCAGCAACTCGAGCGGTTCGGTCCGGCGCCCGTTCTCAGTACGCACCACGATTTCCGGCTTGCCCACCATCAGTTCGTAGCCTTCGCGCCGCATGGTCTCGATCAAAATCGCCAGTTGCAGCTCGCCGCGGCCCAAAACGCGGAACGCGTCCGTGGTTCCCATATCTTCCACGCGCAACGAGACGTTCGTCAGCAGTTCCTTCTCGAGCCGTGCGCGGAGATCTCGCGACGTCACGTACTGCCCCTCGCGCCCGGCGAATGGCGAAGTGTTGATCGTGAACACCATCGTCAGCGTCGGCTCATCGATCAAGAGCGGCTCCAGCGGCTCGGGGTTTGCGAGATCGGTGATGCTTTCGCCGATCTGGATTCCCTCCACGCCCGCGATCGCCACAATGTCCCCCGCCGACACTTCCTCCGCTTCGTCGCGTTCCAGACCGCGAAACGTAAAAAGCTTCGTAATCTTCGTCGGCTGGATCGTTCGATCCAGTTTCGAGATCGCCACTTCCGTCCCGCGCTTCAGCGTTCCTTGAAAAACGCGCGCAATCGCCACGCGCCCCAGGAAATCGCTGTAGTCCAAATTCGTAACTTGAATTTGAAGCACGCCCGTCGGATCGCCCGCCGGCGCAGGAATCGAAGCGATGATTTCCTCGAACAACGGCAGCAGCGTCGTCGAATCGTCGCCGATCTGGCGATGCGCCACGCCGGTCTTTGCATTCGTATAGATCACCGGAAAGTCGAGCTGATCTTCGGTCGCGTCGAGATCGATGAAAAGATCGTAAATCTCATCCAGAACCGCCGCGGGACGCGCGTCCGGCCGGTCGATTTTGTTCAACACCATGATGGGCGGCAGCTTCGCAGCCAGCGCCTTCTGCAACACGTAGCGCGTCTGCGGCAGCGGCCCCTCGCTCGCGTCCACCAGCACGAGTACGCCGTCCACCATGCGCAGCGCTCGTTCCACTTCGCCCCCGAAATCGCTGTGCCCCGGCGTGTCCACGATATTGATCTTCGTTCCGCGAAACGTCAGCGCCGTGTTTTTCGCCAGAATCGTGATGCCGCGTTCGCGCTCCAGCTCGTTCGAATCCATCACGCGCCGCGGCACATCCTGGTTCTCACGGAAAATTCCGCTCTGGTGCAGCATCGCATCCACCAGCGTCGTCTTCCCGTGGTCCACGTGCGCAATAATCGCAATATTTCGTATCGCCGCCATATTCAGTAGCCCTGGGAACGCCAATCTCCCGATTGGCGGAATTTCGTCGCCCCCAAACAAAAAGGGCTGCAAATGCCGCCTTGCAGCCCCGATCGATTCCGCCTCAATGTTGGGACCAACAAACGCACGGCTATTCTAACACGACTGAATCTTCATAGGTCGCGCCTTCACCTATACCAATCGTCCGGCCGGGCTTTGCCCCGCCGACTTCGTCAATTCCCTCGACAAATAAATCATCTGCCCCACATGATGATACGCATGCGCGGCGCAACGAAAAACCGCCGTGAAACGGTCTTTTGCCAGAGGCTCGCGCTCCCCCGCAAACGGCTTCGTCCAATCTTCCGGCGACTGCTTCCGAATCGTGTCCACCACCATCGCAATCGTGCGATCGAAATCCGCGAGCACCTGCTCCTTCGGCTTCCTCTGCGTGTCCGCGAACTCCAAATCGCGATGTCGGCTGTAGCCCGTGCCCGCGATCTGCGCGCCAATGTAGTAATTAAGGTTGCCGCTCAGGTGCAGCAGCAGATGTCCCACGCTGTTCCCGTAGGGATACGGTCGCGCCCAAATCTGCTCCGTCGTCAGCGGGTCCACCCACTGATGCACCCGCTCGCGCACCTCTTCGTAATATCCCGCCATCCCCGTCCCCACCACCGCCGCCAACTCCCCCATCGCCGACCTCCTCTTGCTTGGCCCTTCTGAGTATACCAACTCCCATTTACGACGGGTGGCTAAGCGGAACGCCACAGGCAACTCGACCCATGTTAGAACTCACGACTCCCACTCAGGTACTCCAACTCATAGTTCCGTAGTATTGCGAATATCTTTTTCGCCGCGCCCGTTGTACGCTCGCTTATTTTACGATGCTCGGCGGTCAACAATACACAACACGCAAACGGCCTAAAGTCGCCGCCAGAAAATCAGTATATGATTTTTTCAATCGGTACACTTTGCAAACGGAAATCCTCGTAAGTTACTCAAAACACTCACTCGCCTCCCCGTTCAATCGGTACACTTTCGGGGCCCTGCAGAGACGTCCCGCCTCCCGATATGGAATATGGTATTCTCCGCCCGCCGCTACTGTGTCGCGCAAGGGGATAACGTTTTGATCCGCATCCGCCGAATATCTCGCGTCCTTCTCATCTCGCTCGCGCTCGGCGGCACCGCGCTCCTGCTCTTATCCGCTTCGCGCGGGCGCACCTCCGCCCAGGCGCCCGACTACACCGCCATATTCAACAAAACCGACGTGATGATTCCCGCCCGTGATGGCATCAAACTCCACACCGAAATTTACGTCCCGAAAGATGCCAAAGAACCGCTCCCATTCTTCCTCACGCGCACTCCCTACGGCCTCTCTGACGATGACAAAGGCTACTCGCATGAGCTGAATCTCTATCGCGAGATGATTCCCGACGGCTACATATTCGTCTTTCAGGACATCCGCGGCCGCTACGGCTCCGAAGGCAAGTTCGTCATGCAGCGCGACCCGCGCGATCCCAAAGATCAGCACTCGATCGATGAAGGCACCGACACGTATGACACCATCGACTGGCTCGTCAAAAACATCCCGAATAACAACGGCCGCGCCGGCGAAGCGGGGATTTCCTACGGCGGCTGGCTCACAGCCATGTCTCTCATCGAACCGCATCCCGCGCTGAAAGCCGTCTCCGAACAGGCCTCTCCCTCGGACATGTTTCTCGGCGACGATTTTCATCACAACGGGGCGTTTCGCCTCAGCTACGGTTTCGAATACGCGGCGCTGATGGAAACCGACAAAACGAATTTCCAGTTTCAGTTCGATAAGTACGATACCTACGACTGGTATCTGGCCCTCGGTCCGCTCTCGAATGCCAACGCGCTCTATCTGCACGGCAAGCTTCCCACCTGGAACGACTTCGTCGCGCATCCGAACTACGACGACTTCTGGGACAAGCAAGCCTTCACCCGCTATTTCAAGAATCTCACGCTCCGGGTGCCGAACCTCAACGTCGCCGGCTGGTGGGACCAGGAAGATTTCTTCGGTCCCATGCGAATCTACGAACTGCTCGAGCCGCATGACACGAAGCACAACAACTACGTCGCGGTCGGCCCCTGGAATCATGGCGGCTGGGCCGGAGGCACCGGCAATAAGCTCGGCAACATCGACTTCGGCGCCAACACAGCCGAATATTTCCGCGCGAAGATTCAGGCGCCCTGGTTCGCATACTGGCTCAAGAACAAGGGCGAACTTCCCGCGAGCGCAGCGACGACGTTCGAAACCGGCTCGAATCAGTGGAAAAACTGGGATGCTTGGCCCCCGCGCGAAGGAGTCACGCCGAGCCGCTTGTATTTCCGCGAGAACGGCGGCCTTTCTTTTGATTCTCCGGGCGCCGAAGAAACTTCTGCGCCGAACTCGCAAGCCGCGGAAGAGTTCGACACCTATGTCTCCGATCCCGCGAATCCAGTGCCTTATCGCCATCGTCCCATTGAGGAAACCTACTCGGAAGGGAGCCGTTGGTACACGTGGCTCGTCGAAGACCAGCGCTTCGTCGAGCATCGCCCGGACACACTGTCTTGGGAGACCGATCCTCTCCCGAAAGACGTCGCCGTAGCCGGCAACATCGTCGCGCACCTCTTCGCTTCCACCAGCGGAACCGACAGCGATTGGATCGTGAAGCTGATCGACGTCTACCCCGAAAAATACGAGCCCGATCACAAAATGGGCGGCTACGAGTTGATGGTTGCGGACGAAGTATTTCGGGGCAGGTTTCGTAACAGCTTCGAAAAACCCGAACCGGTCGTCGCGGGACGCGTGACTCCGTACACCTTCAGTCTTCATACGAACAACCACGCGTTCCTAAAGGGCCATCGAATTATGGTGCAAGTGCAAAGCACATGGTTCCCCGTGATCGACCGCAATCCGCAAAAATACGTGCCGAACATTTTCGAGGCCAAGGCAAGCGACTATCAGAAAGCCACGCAGCGCATCTACCGTTCGAGGCAGTACCCATCGAACGTCGAAATCCCTGTCGTCACACGCCAATGAGCGCGAGACGGTTTTGTAGCGCCGCCCTTCGGGGCGGCATCTCGGTTTTTGTTCAGCGAGAACGGGGACGCTGAGCAGCGAAAGAGAGAAAAAACTTGACCGTAAGCCCAAACATGGTCACCACGGCCTTCGAACTACAAGGCTACCGCGTATTAAGAACCATCGGCCTCGTCCGCGGCGTCACTGTCCGCTCGCGCAGCATCCTCGGAACCATCGGCGCGTCTCTCGAAACGCTCGTGGGCGGCAACATCACTCTCTTCGAGGAAATGTGCGAAAAAACGCGCGAGGAAGCCCTCGAACTGATGATGCAGCACGCCTCGCAGGAGGGCGCGAACGCGGTCATCGGCGTGCGCTACGACGCCACCGAAGTGATGCAGGGCGTCACCGAAGTGCTCGCCTATGGCACAGCCGTGCAGGTGGAGCGCTCAGCGTGATTTCGATTCGTAAGTTGGCGCGCAAATCCCAAAGGGCTAGAATCGTCGAGTCCGCAATTTTTGGAGGATGGTAGATGAAGGTTACGTTCAGAATGCTCGCGGCCGTGATCTCCGTGAGCTTGCTCGCCGCTTCAATCACGGTTCGCGCCGACGGCCCAAAAACTGAAACGGTTACGTTCCCGAACGGCAAGGATACGATCGGCGGTTTTCTCGCCACGCCGGAAAAACCAGGACGCTATCCCGGGCTCATCGTGGTTCACGAATGGTATGGCCTCAACGACTGGGTGAAGGAGCAAACGGTAAAGCTAGCGTCGGAGGGATTCGTAGCTCTCGCAGTAGATCTCTATCGGGGCAAGGTCGCTGCCGATGCGGGCGAGGCGCACGAGCTGAGCCGCGGGCTGCCCGATGATCGCGCCGTACTCGATTTGATGGCAGGCATCGTCTATCTCACCACGCGCAACGACGTTGATCATACACGCGTTGGCACAATCGGCTGGTGTATGGGCGGCGGTTACGCGGTCCAGCTCGCCATGCACGTGCCGCGCCTGGGCGCTTGCGTAGTGAACTATGGCGCTCTCCCCACGGATCCAAATGACCTTCAGAATATCGGCGCGCCTTTCCTGGGCAATTTCGGCGCGGACGACCGTGGTATCACGCCAGCCGACGTGCAGGCTTTCCAGAAAAGCATGGAAACGCTTGGCCGCAAGGTGGACATAAAGATCTACGACGGCGCCGGACACGGGTTCGAAAATCCCAACAACAAGGACGGCTATCGCCCCCAGGCCGCCGAGGATGCGTGGAACCGAACCATCGCCTTCCTGAATAAATCTCTCAAGTAGGTGTCGCCAGAGCGCGAACCAAATTCTTAACGCGCTCTTCCGAAACAACAAAATGCCGATATTCCTGCTCCGGAACGCTTCCCAGCGAAATCTTCTCGTTCCGGTGCCGCATCTGGCTCCGAACGGCCGCTTCAACTCCGCGCTGGCCCACATGAACCTCGCGAGCCCCGGTCGCTTCGATGATTTTCCTCGCGTTGTTTTCGCGCACGCCGCCGCAAACCATCACCGCAATCCGGCTCTGCGCCGCTTCCACCAACGCCCGAATCGCGTCCACCGCCTTCTCCGCCGCCGCCTCTCCACCCGAAGTCAGTATCCGCGCCGCTCCACACTCGATTACGGCCTCGAGCGCTTTCGAAAGATTATTGGTCATATCGAAGGCCCGATGAAATGTAACGCCCGCCGGCCTGGAAAGCTCCACCAACTCGCGCGTGCGTTTCACGTCCACAGTTCCATCGCGGCTCAGAATTCCCAGCACAATCCCGTCCGCGCGAAGCTGCTTGGCCATCAGGATGTCGCGCTTCATCACTTCGAACTCCTGCGCGCTGTAGCAAAAATCTCCGCCTCGAGGCCTGACCATCACCTGCAGCCCGATCGATATCGCCTTCCGCACCGTGGCAATCAGACCCGCGCTCGGCGTCGTCCCCCCTTCCGGCAGATTCGCGCACAACTCCACTTGCCCGGCGCCGCCGCGCTGAGCAGCGACGGCCGACTCCACAGAATCCAGCGAGACTTCAAGTAAGGTCTTCGATTTCACGGGAACTATTCCGGCCCTATTCTGCATGCGCAGCTCGCGAGCCACCAGCGAAAGCTCCGCCGCCCCTATGTTAAGATACTTCAGCCACTAGGCCCGTAGCTCAGTTGGCTAGAGCGCCACCTTGACACGGTGGAGGTCTGCGGTTCGAGCCCGCACGGGCCTACCATCTCCTTTATGGCATGCCTCTATATCTTGCAAAGCCAATCGACGGGCCGATATTACGTCGGTTCGACCAACGATCTCGATCGACGCCTCAGTGAACATAATCGCGGCCATTCTCTGGCGGCCCGCAGACTTGAACCAGCGCCGCCCTCGCTCGACAAGCTTGTTCAAGTAAATCGGTGGTTTCGAATTTGAAGCACGAAGGGCCGCAGCCAAACGAGTGATAGAATTTAGCCTTAGGCTCCCCACGGAGAGAGGCAATTTCTCTCGGAAATCGAATGGATGCAACCTTACCACCTCCCGCGCGCACGTTCTCTCGCCGCGAGATACTCCAAGATCTCTTCCGCACCGGACTTGTCGTTGGACTCTCGGGTCTCAGCGCATCTGGGACATTGCCGGGCGGCATGCTGCGCGAGCCATTTCCCGCGGCCCTTCCGCGCACGATTTCCGCGGACGACGAAGCCTTTCTCGACGAAATCGAACGCGCCCATTCGCTCTTCTTTTGGGAAAACGCGGACCCGCTGACTGGATTGGTGAGGGACCGAAGCCTGGCGACTGGTCTGGATTCGCGCGAAATCGCGAGCATTGCCGCCACCGGCTTTGGCCTCACTGCCCTTTGCATTGCTAGCCAGCGCGGGTACCTCGAGATGGCCCAGGCCCGCGACCGAGCGCTCGTGACACTGCGCTTTCTGGCGCAGAAAATGGAGACTCAGCACGGTTTCTACTACCACTTTGTGAATTTCCGGACAGGTGAACGTGCCTGGAAGTGTGAACTCTCTTCGATCGATACCTCGCTGCTCCTATGCGGAGTGCTGACATGCCGTGCCTTTTTCCGCGATGACGAAATCCGGAAGCTGGCCGCTCAAATCTACGAGCGTGTCGACTGGCCCTGGTTTCTCAACGGCGGCAAGGCGCTCTCCATGGGCTGGCACCCCGAGAGCGGTTTCTTGAGCGCGCGATGGGATTCCTATTCCGAACTCATGATGATCTATTTGCTCGGGTTGGGATCCCCGACGCATCCCTTGCCGCCGGAGACTTGGGATGCTTGGAAGCGGCCGCTGTTCAATTACTATCATCTGCACTATATCGGCTCGCTTGCCCCCATTTTTGTGCATCAGTATTCACAAGCCTGGTTCGACTTCCGAGGAAAGCAGGACCGCTACGCCGACTATTTTTCGAATTCGATTACCGCCACGCAGGCCCACCGTCTCTTCTGTCTGAACCTTTCGCACCGGTTTCCCGATTACTCGCCCGATCTATGGGGAATATCGTCCTCCGATTCAGCGAAGGGCTACGTCGCTTGGGGCGGCCCTCCGCCGACGGGGCCGATTGATGGAACCGTCATACCTTGCGCCGCGGCGGGATCGCTTCCGTTCCTCACCGCCGAATCCCTGCGCGTGCTGCGAAACATTCGAGAGAATTACGGCAAACGAGCGTGGAAGCGTTACGGTTTCGTCGACGCGTTCAACCCGCTGACAAATTGGTACGATCCCGACGTGATCGGAATCGATGTTGGGATCTCCCTTCTGATGGCGGAAAACTTACGAAGCGGATTTGTGTGGGAAACATTTATGAAGAACGAGGAAGCGCGCCGCGGAATGGAGCGCGCCGGATTCAAGCCTAACGCAGTATCGAAGAGTCACGCTTCCACACAAGCGCCGCGGAATGGCGACGTTGCACCAGCTTTGACGTTCCGTCCTGGCCGAGCACTTGAATCAGCGAATTTCGATCAGGGCGAGCGCTTTAGGGGCGAGCTTCAAATCGATGCGTCCTTCGTGAATCGGTAGCGAGACTGATGGCGGGAGTTCGGCGGCTTTTCGAAGCGATTGTATCTGCGCCTGCGTTGGATCGATCGGACTCCCCATGGCGGCGTAAGCCTTGAGCAATGAACCGTGATCCGCGTCCACCAGATCCAACGTAGCGCTGTGCGTCCCGGTCAAACCCTGCAATTGTAAAGTGATGTCCTTTTCCGCGCCCTTTTCCTCGGGCAGGGAGAGATTCCAGACGGCGATCGCGAGCGAGCCATCTTTTCGGCGTGTCACCAGTACGTCCTTTGCATCTGCCGGAACTCTAGCGTCGCCCAGGTGGTGAAGCAGTTTAAAAGCGTTGAATGACGGTTTCGGAAGATCGTCTTCCGCTATCAGGCCGAATCCACCGTAAAAAGGCCGCTTCACCACGCCCTGCTCCTCAAAAACATCCGAAAACGTCCAGTAGCTCATCATGTCGACCAAACCGTCGCACTGGCGAATCGTGTCGGCCAGCCACGGGCCCATGAACTCCGTGTCGGTCACGTCCGGCTCGTTCATATAGCTGGCGTTGAACTCGCTCCAAATCAAAGGCACGTCCGGCCGCGCGGACGCTCTGATTTGATCGTGCACTTTCGCCACGGCGCGGCAAACCATCTGTGTGCGAGGAATCACTTCCTTCGTGCCGAAGACGTCCTTCGCCTTGTCGTTTCCGTAGACATGTGTCGATACGAAGTCCATAGGGACATTGCTTTCAACGGCGTGCCGAATGAATCGATCCACCCAGGCGGCCTGTGCGGTGGCCGGGCCTCCAACGCGCAGCCGCGGGCTGACGCTCTTCACCGCCCTTGCGGCCGCGTCGTAGAGCTGGTAATACGTCTGCTCCCTGGGTTCGCCGGTCCAAAAATCAAGGTTCGGCTCGTTCCAGACTTCGAAATACCATTGCGACACTTCGTCGATTCCGTAGCGATCCACGAGGTGCTTTGCGAATTGATGGACCAAATCGCCCCAGCGACCATAATCCTTGGGCGGAGAAACGTTCGGTTTGTACCAAAATGCGTGCAAGTTGTTCTCGGCCGCCAGTTTCTTCGGCATAAAGCTCAGCTCCACGAACGGCCGCACGCCGTCGCCGACCAAGCCGTCGTAGATCTCGTCGACATAAGAAAAGTTTAGGATGGGATTGCCGGAGGCGTCTTCATCGTACACGCCCACTTCGTCGTGGAAAATGGCGTGGAAGCGAACGTACTTGAATCCAGTTACCTTCTTTACCTCGCGCAAATCCTCTCGATAGCTCCCTCGCAAAGAGAGAATCGCTCGCCCCGATCCGAACATCTGCTCCCAAAAATGAGGGAATGGTCGATCCGCGGCCCTGACATCAATCGGAATGATTTCGGCTGCGCGGCCCTGCGGGCGCGTGGAAATGGGAACCAGGCAAAACAGAAGCAAAGCAACCGCATAGACCACTCGCGCGGGCCGTTTCATGGCCGAAAACCTCGCAGGGTAGATACGTGAGCGACGGAGGAGATTCTACCCTTCCTCCTCCGCCGCTTGGCTGTCTCAAGTTACAAATTTAGAAGCTGAACCGTGCCTGAGCCTCAATCACGCGCCCAGCCAGCGCGAATCCGGACTGATCAAATGTGCTGTTGAAAAGACCAGCCGCTGAAGGATTCGTCTGCACGCCAGTGGTCGAGTCCAACTGGATGGTGCCAATCTGCTGGCTCCCGAACGATCCAAGGTTTACTTGATTGAACAGATTATAGAAGTTGGCGCGAATCTCCAATTTGGCATTCTCGCCGATCACTTTCATGGTTGGGAACCCAAACGCCTTGGCAACTGTAAAATCCACGGCTGAATAACGCGGTCCGCGGAACGAATTGCGCCCCACTCCCGGTGTGGGGGGAACACCGTTCACCGTAAGCGCCGGTGGCGTGAAGTACGTGTACGCCTGGTTCGGGAAGTTGCCGGTCTGCTTCTTAAACGTGTCGTTGCTGTAATCGGTGCCCGCACCCCCCAGATAAGCAGCTGGCCTCACACCACAGTACCCGCTGTCATCAAAGAGCAGACTACACGCATTGCCATCGGGTTCACCGGTCACCTGGACGCCGTAAGTTGGCGTCCACGGGAAACCCGAGTGTGCGTTCCAGATGCCGCTGAATGTCCACCCGCCGGCGACCTTCTCCATCCAAGCGCGGTCGCCGCTAAAAAGTTTCGGCGACCACAAGCCCCACAGCTTGAAGTTATGTGTGGCGTCGTAGTCTGACGGGCCGTACGCCGCCTGCGCATTAAAGGGATATTGGTCGAAATAGAAGTTGTTTGAGGCTTCGTCCATCGATTTGCTGTACGTGTACTGCGCATCCACCTCGAATCCATGCGAAAAATGCTTCTGAAATTCCGTCTGCAGGGCGTTGTAGTTTCCGTTGACGTCATTCGTCCAGTAACGCAGGCCGTTGACTTCGGGATTTTGAGGCTCAAAAAGGATTTGCCCTTGGAACACCCATCGGAGCAGGCGATGGGATGAACTGCCGTCGTAACCGACGGTTGCAACCATGCCGTGTCCCAAGTCGTACTGTGTCTCGAGCGAGTAACGATAGGTGTAGGGAGACAGTAGGGTCGCTGGCAACGCACTCAACGTAATCGGCGCTCCGGTTGTCGGGAGATTCGTAGTCGGATCGAAGGTAAGCTTCGCGTTAGGGTTGGCTGGATAGGGAGCAAATTGATGAGCACTAGACGGCGCGGCGTAGACGATGTTGGCTCCGTTGAGGGAGAAATTTGCGAAAATCGGAGAAGGGTTCGTGAGAGCGTTTAGCGGAATGGCGTCCTCCGTCCGGTTATAGCCGATGCCGAACCCGCCGCGAACCACGAGTCGATTTTGGAGGTCATGGTGGAGAAGAGGCAGCGAACTCGGGCTCCAGGCAAAACCAATTTGCGGACCAAAATTATGGTGGGTGGCGTTATACAGGTTCCCGCCTGACTTCACGCTGATATCGGCTAGTTGGTTCGGCGACGCCCCGAGCACCGCGGTCTCGAGGTGCCCGTATTTCTCGTGGAAGGGACCGAAGTACTCCCAGCGCAGGCCGAGATTAATCGTCAGGTTCGGTTTCAACTTAAAATCATCCTGCACAAATAGTGCATCGTCGTTGTCGCGAATGTAACTCGTCAGCTCAGTTGGCACCCCGGTTACAGGATTGAAGTTGCCGTTTTCCTGAACAGGGGCGTCGTTTGCGAAGTCCCAAAGGTTATTGAAGTTGTAGGTTGGGCGCGCGCCTCCGCTTTGTGTCTGAGTATTCTGCTCCTTGTAAATATCGACGCCGAATCTCAGGGAGTGCCGGTTCAGCACTTTTGTGACCGTGTCTCGAATGTTGTATCCAGTCTTGTAGAAAATTCCAGGGCCGTTAGCGCCATACTGGATACAGCACGTGCTCGCCAACCCAGTGATAGTGCCCTGGGGTAGTCCCCACGGTTCCTGAGGATTGCTCGTCACCTCGTTGAAATACCAACGCGATACATTAAAGCGCGCTTCGTTGATTAGCGTCGAACTGAATGTGTGGTTCCACAGCAAAGCACCGGAGTAATTGAGCCGGTTGGATTTCCATAGGTTCGCCGCACGCGCTTGGCCATTGTAAAAAGTCGCATCGTTCGGCACCCAGTAGACGCTGAAAGTCACCAGATCCCGGCTCGTGACCTGATAATCGAGGCGGCCATTGTATTGAGTGGCCGTAAGAATCGTGGGGTTCGTGGTCTGCACAAATTGAATATCCGGCGTGCCGTCCAGACCGCACCCCACACCGAACTGAGTCGTGGCCCCGCCATACGTAGGGTCATGTTTGCCATAGCCCGGGTTAGCAATGGAACAGGTGGTGGACGTCAGTGGCGACCCAATATCCAGGCCCGTGCCCGCTGGCTGACAATTTGCTGCTGAAGTAAAGCCAGCTTGCGAGCAGGTGGAGGGAAGAACTTTACTGTACGACGCGCCCTCACCTGGGAAACCCAACAAGCCTGCCGAGATGTTGCCGCTCAGGGCTTGGACCGCCGAAAGGTACTGAGGCGTTTCCACCCACACGTCCCCCGTACCTACCGAATTATTCCTGAGCGTTTCATACGAGAAGAACGCGAACAGACGATTCTTGATGATCGGTCCACCGACGCTGCCGCCAATCTGATTGAAACGATTGCTGACGCGCGTATCGGCGCCCGGGCTGCTGGGACCGTTATATGCCTGTTTGGCGTTCAATCCCGGCCGGTCCAACTTGAAAAAGACGCTTCCGTGGTAGGTGTTCGTGCCACTTTGTGAAACCACTTCCACCTGCGCTCCGCTGCCGTGACCGTATTCAGCATCATAGGAGTTGGCGGTTACCCTGACTTCCTTAACCGACTCCTCGTTGGGCGTAATAGTCGCCGCACCGCCCCAATCCAGACTGTTCACGGAAACACCATCAACCGCAAAGCTGTTTGCTTCGTTGCGCTGCCCATTCGCGAAAACTTGGACCTGGTTTTCCGTCTGGAAAATGCTGCTCGTCGCGCTGCTGCCGCCTGGTCCGGCGCTGCCGGGAATATTTTGCGAGCCGCCTCCGTTGTTGTGGGCGTCATCGCCGAAAACACCCGGGGCAAGCTGAAGTAATTGATAGGGGTCGCGGCCAAAGGACGGAAGGTTCTGCACCTCCCCTGTCGACAGCGTGCCGCTGAGTTGCCCCGTCTCAGTGTCAATTGTGGGCAGACTGGACCCGTTCACAGTCACCGATTGGCTCACCTGGCCAACCTCGAGGGCCACGTTCACCGAGCTCACCTGCTCCGCGAGGATATTGACGTCGTCGAGGACCTTTTTTTGGAAGCCGCTTTTCTCCACGACGATCGTGTACAGCCCAGGAGCGAGGCGGTTGACGCTGTATACGCCACTTGCGTCCGTCGTGGTTTCCTGCGATAGCCCCGTGTCCTTGGCCGTAACCGTCACTTTCGCGCCGGAAACGGACGCGCCCGACGGGTCACTAACCGTTCCCTGAATACCCGCGCGATATTGTGCGTTTGCTGTGGCGGCGAAGATGACAAAAAAGACGACGAGCGAGACCGTGCGGACGAGCCGGTTCCTGGAATTCATGTGACGCTCCTCAATGGTGGAGGGCAATTTCACAAACCACTGCCCCAGACGCCGCGCGCCCCTGGAGTACTAAACCGAATCTAAAACGATTTAACCCTCACCCGTCACTTGTGATAGCACACGAGATTTGCGGCGGTCAAGCTGTTTTCCCAATCGATTGTCTTGCCGGACAAATCGGACTATGGGAGACTCCCCAGCGTGTCGCCGAAAAAAATTGGACCTGCTCGACGTTCGCACCCCGCGCATCGGTCCGTAAGTCTGAAACAATTGGCGGACCACCTCGGGCTTTCGCCTGCGACGGTCTCAGTCGTTATCAACCGCGCTGCAGTTGCCGACACGATCTCCCAGGACACCAAGGACCTGATCCTTGCGGCCGCCCGCAAGTTCAACTATCGCCCCAATTTTTTCGCGCGCTCCTTGCGAACGCAGCGCAGCCTCACGATCGGCGTCATGGTGCCGGAGGTCAGCGACGGTTACGCCACCGGCGTGCTCAGCGGCATCGAGGATTACCTGTTGCAAGAGGGCTACTTCTATTTCGTCGCCAGCCACCGGCATCGCGCGGATCTAATCGACGAATACCCAAAGCTCTTTCTCGATCGCGCCGTGGACGGAATCATTGCAGTCGACACTCCATGGCGCCACAAACTGCGCGTTCCGGTCGTAACGGTCTCGGGGCATAACGAAGCACCGGGCATCGTCAACGTGGTGCTGGACCATGAATTGGCTGCGGATCTGGCGCTGAAGCACCTCGTCGGACTCGGACATCGACACATTGCCTTCATCAAGGGACAGGCGTTCAGTTCTGACACCGACGTGCGCTGGGACGCCATTCTTGACGTAACCGCCAAACTTAGGATTTCAGTCTCCCCCGAACTCACGGTCCAGATGGAAGGAGACTCTCCGTCGCCGCACCTTGGATATGAAGTGACGGCGACGCTCATTAAATCGCGCCGGCCATTCACGGCGATTTTTGCGTTCAATGATATTTCGGCGATGGGAGCGATTCGAGCGCTTCACGAATCAGGTTTACGCGTGCCCGAAGATGTCTCGGTGGTCGGCTTCGACGATATTGAGAGCGCGGCTTACCAGAACCCCGGACTCACCACTGTCCGTCAGCCATTGCGAAAAATGGGAGCAATTGCCGCGGAGACCGTGTTGCACAGCGTCCGAACGCCTTCGGTGCGCTCGAAAACCAAACAAATTACCGTGGCGCCTGAGCTCGTCGTTCGCGGAACTACATCCCCAATGAAGTGCCCTGTCTCGTTAGCCCCGGCGAAGAACCGCTGACTCGCGCTCACCGGTGCCAGCGAAAGCGGCTTAACCGGGAGATCCCGGTGCGAAGCTAACATCAGCTTCGAACCCGCAGGATGACGATGGGCGTCGTGCGTTTCACATCCTCGATCCGTTTCCCCACAAAGTCCGCCGTTTCACCCTCAACCACTGGTACCAAAGCTCCCCCGTTTTCCAATTGCTGTAAGGGGCCGGCGATGGCGGCAGGGTATTCCGGCGAACGCACCACCCACCGAATATTCTCCCGGCGAAAGAGGGCAAGCCACGCCTCAGGTGACTCAAGTTTTTCCGGGTCGATCGGCCAGCTCCCGCCGGGGTCGCCATAGACGAACGGCACGTTCAAATAATAAATGTGCCGGAAGAAAACCAGCGTCTTTTCAGAGCTTCCCGTCCCTAGCAACGCCTGGTTGACGAACTCCGCTCTCTCATAATCCGGAGCGCGCTGCCGCAAGTATTCTTCCCGGCTCACAAGTCCCGCCGAAACGGCCAGTGGATATCGCTCGTAGATCAGTAATCCCGCTATTCCCATCAACAATACGCAGCCCACGGTGGCCACGGACAAAGCCTTCGCGAGTCTCCACGACGATTCCCGCAGCCGCGCAACGGAGGAAATCGACGCGGCTAGTGCGATTGGATACACCGGCAGCAAGAACCGCGCCATATCGGAGGTAAAGGTAATCCCGAGGCTCGACGCTAACCACGTAATCGCAACGGCGCGCCATAACGGCGTGTTTCTAATCGCCAAAATCACAAAGGGCGCCAGAACCAGGCACAGCGGTCCGTAGTATTGGAAGAAACCAGGACGCGCCGGATCAAAGGCCGCAAATGTTGTCATGCTCAGGAATTTCAGCGCGCCGGCATGTCGGCTGGCGCCCGTGTACAGCATCACTGCGGCAAGCGTGAAGTGGTTGATATTGTTTAGGCTGAACCAACGAACTCCGAACGGAAAAAACGGATCGCCCGTCCAAGAGAAATTGCGAGCGTAGGGCCAAATGCCCGCCCAAAGCGCTCCGCCCAGAAAAAACACCTGTGCACGCAGCGACCGCGCTTCCCACAAGAACGCCAGGGCCAGACTAGCCGCACTGATACATCCGGTGTACTTCGCTCCTGCAACGGCTCCCGCAAACACGCCGGTCCACAACGCCAACCCTACGCAGGATTGGTCACGGTAACTGGCGATGCAAATCACCGCCATGGTCACAAAGAAGGCCATCCACACATCGGGCGCGCCAGACAACGTCATCTGCCAAAACACGAGAGGCGTCAACAACAACGCCAGCGCTGCGAGCAACCCCCAAGCGCGTGGTGCCCAGCGCCGCGCAACACAGGCCGCCGCCCCCGCGGCTAGCACTCCTCCCAGATACACCAGCCCTAAGGCGAGCTTCTCACTCCCCAACGACAGGCCTGTGAGAATCAGCTGGTGGCTTTGCCCGAAAAAAAAACTGTGGACGACAAAGAAGTTGGGGCGAAATCCATCCCTCAGATAGAACTCTGCCGCGGTGAAGTGATAGTGAAGCGCGTCCGAGCCAGTCAGGGGCGCCATGGCCGAGATCCCCTCCAGCGACACCACCAGGAAAACCGCTGCGGCCAGAGCTTTTTCGATCGCGGAAAAGTTTGCTCCGCGAACCGTTGCAACTACGTTTCGGAAAACGCCGCGAAGCTCCGGTATCGCCACCGCCAAGGCCAGTATCACCAGGACGCCGATGCCAATACGGAATTTGCTTGTGTATGAAACGAGGGCGACGCCCGCTTCAAACACGACCACGCCCGCGGCGGCGCTCAGCAACAGATTTTCAACCGAACTTAGCGAAGGTGTCTTGGTCCATCGAAGCAGCCGGCGGCCAAACGAAACAAAAAGGAGCGCAAGAAGCGCGACACCGCCCAGGGCGCCCAGCGATCGCACTAAGGCCATAGTCGGTGCCGAACAGACTTGAGAAGAGGGTCGAACGCCGGCATGAATCGCGCGTAGTACCAAACCTGAGCCGCCACGATCCAAAAACAAAACACGCTATTCTTGACCATGGCAGCTCGTTTGGAGCCTTTGTCCGTCATCTTGATCCTTCGTCGCACGCGAGCTTAGCGCGTGGATTCCAATTGCCACACACCGCTCACTGATTCTTGATCACTTCGCCGCCCTTCATCACGAAGCGAACGTTGTCAGTTACAACCTTGATGTCGGCCAGCGGATCGCCCTCCACAGCAACGATGTCGGCGAAATAACCCGGCGCAATTGAACCCAGCTCATTCTCCTTTCCCAATAGCATCGCGGCGTTCTTCGTGGCCGTTGTCAGCGCTTGTTCCGGCGTCATCCCGAGCTTCACAAACCAACCCAGCTCGCGCGTATTCTCGCCGCACATCGTGAACAGCGCGTCGGAGCCCATCGCAAAACGCACGCCAGCTTTGTATGCACGCCGAGCCGTTTCAAAATTGCGCCGGATGTAATCATTCAGGCCCGCGACAATATCTGGCCCCCAGCCGAAGATTTCGTGGTGCTCCACATACCAGCGGTTGTGGTCGATGGTGGGCACGTAAAAGGTCCCGCGCTTCGCCATTTCCTGAATTGTGGCGTCGTCCATGTCCGTGGCGTGCTCGATCGAGTCGGCGCCTGCCCGCACCGCGTCGCGCGCGCCGTCGGGACCGTAGCTGTGAACCGCGAGCCGCTTGCCGTACTTGTGAGCCAGGTCGGCAGCGGCTTTGATTTCGTCGTATGTAAACGTTTGGTACCCGGTCACGTCCTTGTCGGTGCCCGTCGATGCGTACATCTTCACCACGTCAACGCCCGCGGCGATTTCCTCGCGGACAACCTTCATGACTTCTGGCAAATTATTCGCTTCGCCTTGAAACGGTTCCGTATAACCTGAACGCGGCGCCGCGCCGGCCACGGAAATACCCCATCCCGCAACGAACATCCGCGGGCCTATCATCGCGCCCCGATTGATCAGATCGCGCATGGCAATGTCATCCCAGTCGCTTGCCCCCAGATCGCGCACGGTTGTCACGCCATCCTCGAGGGTTCGAAGCGCGTTTTCCCGGGCGAGAAACACGGACACTGCGGGAAGACGAGAGCCGCCCTGTTGGTCAAACGGATGAACAGGCGACGTTTGGTCCCAGTAGTAAGTCGTGTGTGTATGAACGTCGATCAAACCTGGTATTGCGGCGTACCTCCGCAGATCGATCACCTGCGCATCGACGGGGATTTTGCTCGCGTCGGTCGTCACATCGGTGATGCGGTCGCCATGAATTAGCACGACGGCGTCGGCCCAGACCTTGCCCTTTCCATCCACAATCTTCCCGAAACGCAGGGCTTTCACGTGATCGTCCGCGTGAGCCAATCCCGCACTGCTGAAACCTAGACACGCCAGACAAATCAGCGCAAGCAATCGACGCATGCTCACCTCGCGAGAATCGGGATTTTCGCTAAGTTCAGAAGTCGCCGCGCCCCTGGGAAGATTAGGCCGCGCGTCCTATTCCGGGCAAATCGCTTCCGCGTCCTTCCTTCAGTTGAGCGCAGATTACGTCCAGGGTCGCGGAAATGGAGGCAACGTAATCTCGAGCAACGGTCTGAAGGTCTGCCAGGTTTTGTGGCGTCGCGTCGTCCATATCGTTCGACGCAGGCGACAGGTTCTCCACCTGTAAGCGAAAGTAAGCGCATCCCGGCATGGCTCTCATTTCGTAATCGACGGCTTCAGAAACGCTGTCCATGAATACCGGAACAATCTCCGCAGCCCAGCCCAGCAATCCCCAGTCCTTCGCTTTCGAATACGGAATTTGATCCTGCCGGTTGCCTGTTCCGGCGGACACCACCACGAATTCCGCCGCATCTGTGTAAAGCGACCGAGCTTCGGCGTACGCAGCCATCGAAGGGTTATTCACGTACACGCCACCATCGACGAGAGCGTAGTTCTCGGCATCCCGGACCAGAGGGAACGGTGGGAAGAATGTCGGCGCCGCGGAAGTGGCGCGCGCAATGGAAACTACCGGCCAATTGTAATTCGGCTGTGCCGCAATTCTGTGGCTCTTGAAAAAGAAAGGGAGCTGTCCCTGCAGATCGTAGCTCGAAATCAGGAGGGGAGTCAGGGCCGTCTCGAACTCCGCGTCGCCGAAGAATTTCTTGAGCGCTGCTTCCAGCGCATCTGGCGAATACTTTGGCAGAATCAGTTCCTTCTCCAATGTCAGCAGATTCTTCTTGAAAATTGCGGACCCGCTCTGTAGGTACAATTGCAACAACTCGTCCGGAGAATACGGCTGTCCGTTTTTGCAGCGAGTTCCGATCCCCAGCGCAATGATCCCTCCGGTCGAAGTCCCGGAAATGAGGTCGAATACGTTGTACAGATCGGCCCCGAGGCGTTTCTGAATCTCGCTGAGGATCACGGCGGGAACGATTCCGCGAATTCCGCCGCCGTCGATCGCGAGCACTTTGATGCTCTTCACTCCGCCTCCCTCGGGGCCGGCGTCTCGGTCGTTTCCCTTGGCGCCGTCTATTGATTCTTGATTACGTCGCCGCCCTTCATTACGAACCGCACGTTTTCGAGCACACGCACGTCTGCGAGCGGGTCGCCATTCACGGCAACCAAATCCGCAAGCTTTCCTGCCTCGATCGTTCCGACTCGATCCGACCAGCCGAGCAGGTCCGCCGCGTTCACGGTCGCAGCCTGAATCGACTGCAGCGGCGTGAGGCCCATTTCAACCATCTTTCCGAACTCGTGCGCGTTCAGACCGTGCGGATAAACGGCCGCATCCGTTCCAAATGCAATTTTCACGCCCGACTTGAATGCGTGCGACTCATTCTTCTGCGCGATCGGGAGCACGACTTTGGCTTTCTCGATCATGTTGGCAGTCAGGCCAAGCAACTTCATGTTCTCGCCGAGCCAATCTTGCAGGTAAACCGTGGGCACCAGATACGTTCCGTGCTCCTTCATCAACTGAATGTCTTCGTCATTGATGTAGCTTCCGTGCTCGATCGAGTCCACGCCCGCAAGCACCGCGTACTTGATTCCGAGGGCGCCGTGCGCGTGCGCCGCTACCTTGCGTCCCAGGCCGTGCGCCGTATCGACGATCGCCTTCATTTCGTCCGGGCTATACTGCGCCAGCGCGGGATTGTCGCCCTCCGAAAGCACTCCGCCGGTCGCCATGAACTTGATCACGTCGGCGCCGTATTTAATGTTCTCGCGGACTTTCGCGATTACGCTATCCACTCCGTCGGCCACGCCGTCGCTTGAAAAAGCGAACTGAGGTGCGAGGTAGTTCTCATCTCCATGGCCCCCCGTAATGCTGAGAGCGGGGCCGGATGCCAGCATCCGGGGACCCGGCACATCACCCGCGTTGATAGCGTCGCGCAGGGCGATGTCCGCATATCCGTGGGCTGCTACGTTGCGAACCGTCGTGAACCCCGCTTCGAGCGTCACACGCGCGTTACGCGCTCCGATCAACGCCTCGCGCGGATAGGAAAGCCGCAGTCCGGTGGGGCCGCTCGAACCCGGACTCATCGTCAAATGAACGTGACAATCGATGAGCCCTGGCAGAATCGTGGCGTTCGAGAGATCGATCAGCTTCGCAGTGGACGGTAACTGCTTCTGGATGTCCGCCGACTTTCCCACCGCCTTGATCCGGTCGCCTTCAATCCAGATAGTCTGGTCGGTCAGATAATTTCCGGTCCGAACGTCCAGAATTCTCCCGGCCTTCACCGCGACGACGTTTGCCGTCGAGGCCTGTTGCGCGAAGCACCCAGATGTTGCGCAAATTGCGAAAAGCACGACAATCCCAAATCGCTTCATCAACGCCCCCAGAACGTAACCCGACCCCGCGCGCGAACCGCGACCGCGCCGAATTGTATATCTACTTCTACGTGCGTTTCGTGATATTTTCGCGTACACGGAATCTGTAGTCGGCTCACCCGAATTCTTCCTGGGGCAGTCCTCTCGCACGCGGAGGCGCACATGAATTGGAAACATTTTCTCCTCGCCGTCCTCGCAGCCGGCGTGGCGAGTTCGTTCACCGACTGGCTTTTCGCCGGCGTCCTCTTCCACGACAAGTACTTCGCTTATCCCGAAGTTTGGCGCCAAAAGCTCCGCCAAGACGACACTGGCGCGATCACCTGGAGCATGATTCTCGGCCTTCTCACTTCTGCGGCATTCATGGCCACGTGCGTCGTCTTCAATATTCACGACTACCGCTCCACCCTGGAGTTCGCGGCGCTCGTCTGGCTGATGGTCCCGGTGCCGCTCACGATCACGAACGCTCTCTTCATCAAACTCCACCCGCTGATCGTCGTTTCTCATTCTCTCGGCTGGCTCGCAAAGCTCGCCCTCGCAGCCCTCGCAGCTGGCTGGCTCCTTGGCTGACTCCTATTGGTGAATCTCGCGCCCTCACGCCAATTAACGCTTGACACGTTTGCCTCACACTGTATGATTATGCAGTCGCATGAATATTCACGCATAAACTGGCAATGGGCGCCCACAAACGATTCCGCCAAGGACAAATCCTGAAGCTCCTCGCAAGCCAGCACGTTGCGAGCCAGGATGAATTGCGCCGCCAGCTCGTTCACTTGGGCGTCCGCGCCACCCAAGCCACCCTCTCCCGCGATCTTCGCGAGCTCCGCCTCGTCAAGACCGCGGAGGGATACCGCGCCCTCTCGGCCGCGGTCGCCGAAGAAGCGGCTCCGCTGGCCACTCTAAGCCGCGCCGTGAAGGAGTTCTTGCTCGACATGCGGCCCGCGCAGAACATGCTCGTACTCAAAACACCGCCCGGCGGCGCGCAACCGCTCGCGGCCGCTGTCGACGCCGAGCATTGGAAAGAAGTTGCCGGCACGCTGGCGGGCGACGACACCGTCCTCATCATCGCGGCATCGCGCGCCGGTTGTAACACCGTCCGGAAACGCCTGGAGGAATTGCTCCGATGACCGAACCCGCAAGGGTCGCCGTCGTTGGAGCAACGGGTTACGCAGGGTTCGAACTGGCCCGGCTCCTTCTTCGGCACCCACACATCGAAAAGCCCACATTCTATCTGCGCGATGCCCACGCGAATGTCCGTTGCCTCACGGAACTTTTCCCGCAGCTTCGCGGCTGGGGTGAGGCTCCGTGCAAGCCGCTATCCGTCGAAGCGATTGCGAAGAGCGGCGCCCAAGTCGTATTTCTCTCGACGCCCCACGAAGCCTCTATCGAGCTCGTGCCCGGGCTGCTCGCGGCCAATCCGAATCTGCGCATCATTGATCTAAGTGGCGCCTTCCGCTTCCGCGAGCCGGGAAAGCTCGCGCAGTGGTACAAGCTCACGCCACCGCCCGACGCCATCCTGGCCGAAGCCGTTTATGGCCTGCCCGAACTGTATTCCGATGCGCTGTCGAAAGCGCGCGTGGTTGCGAATCCCGGCTGCTATCCCACGTCCGTGATTCTGGGCCTGCGGCCGCTCGTCGATTCGAACTGGATCGACACGGCTCGCGGAATCGTCTGTGACTGCAAATCCGGCGCGAGCGGCGCTGGCAAAGAGCCGAAACGTGAAACCCATTTTGTCGAGGTTAACGAAAACTTCCGCGCTTACTCCGTGTTCACCCACCGGCACACGCCGGAAGTCTCCGATCATCTCGGCCTTGCCGCGCAGGATTTCGTTTTCACCACTCACTTGCTCCCGGTGGAACGCGGAATCCTCTCGACGCTCTACGTCTGGCTCCGCCACCCGCGCACAACGGAGGAGGTGGAAGCTCTCTATCGCCAGTTCTATGCGGGAAAGCCGATGGTACGCATTTCGAAAGCGGGCTGCCTTCCGGAGCTCCAGGACGTTGCTCATACGAATTTCTGCGACATTGGCTTCGCGCTCGATCCCTCCGGCGAACGGCTGGTGATCGTTTCCTGCCTCGACAATCTTGGCAAAGGCGCGGCAGGACAAGCAGTGCAGAACTTGAACGTGATGCGAGGTTATCCCGAGACTTCGGGCCTGATATGACCTTAGGGTGAGGTGACATGAGACTCTTAATCAAAATTGCTGGCGCATTGCTCGAGCGC
>Ga0073928_10001550_pt1 | contig 43729 bp, 34 predicted proteins | sample PaiPotPPA55metaG_FD_76969 | JGI IMG/M metagenome (GOLD analysis project Ga0073928, IMG submission 76969) | Iron sulfur acid spring bacterial and archeal communities from Banff, Canada, to study Microbial Dark Matter (Phase II) - Paint Pots PPA... ...
GGACGCGCTGCATTTGGCGACCTTGGTCTTCATTCAATCGCGTAGCCAGGAGGTCGAACTCGCCAGCTACGACGTTCGCCTGCTGGAGGCAGCCGGGGCGCTCGGTATACCGAGCGCCCCGTTGTGACCTCGCCCCCCGCATTGATCCCCGCCGGGGCCGTCCGCCGCGTTGATCCCTTGCCGGGCCAACCCTATGTTCGGCATCCATGACCCCGCTCAGCCACATCCGCAACTTTGCGATCATCGCGCATATCGACCACGGCAAGTCGACCCTCGCCGACCGGCTGATCCAGGCCTGCGGCGGGCTCGAAGCGCGCGAGATGCGCGAGCAGGTGCTCGACACGATGGAGTTGGAGCGCGAGCGCGGCATCACGATCAAGGCCCAGACCGTGCGGCTCGATTACCGGGCGAAGGACGGCGCGGATTACGTCCTCAACCTGATGGACACGCCGGGCCACGTCGATTTCGCCTATGAGGTCAGCCGCTCGCTCGCCGCCTGCGAGGGCTCGCTGCTCGTGGTCGACGCCAGCCAGGGGGTCGAGGCGCAGACCCTCGCCAATGTCTACCAGGCGGTCGCCGCGGGGCACGAAATCGTGCCGGTGTTGAACAAGATCGACCTGCCGGCGGCCGAACCCGACCGGGTCAAGGAGCAGATCGAGGATGTGATCGGGCTCGGCGCTTCGGATGCGCTGTTGATCTCGGCCAAGACCGGGCTCGGCATCGCGGATGTGCTGGAAGCCCTGGTGCACCGCCTGCCGCCGCCGCAGGGCGACGCCGCGGCGCCCTTGAAGGCGCTGCTCGTCGATAGCTGGTACGATTCTTATCTCGGCGTCGTCATCCTGGTGCGGGTCAAGGACGGCGCGCTCGCTGCCGGCCAGAAGATCCGGCTGATGGCGACCGGCGCCTCGCACACTGTCGAACGGGTCGGCGTCTTCACCCCGAAGGGGGTGTCAGCGCCTGAGCTGGGCCCGGGCGAGATCGGCTTCATCACCGCCGGGATCAAGACCGTCGCCGATTGCCGGGTCGGCGACACGATCACCGAGGATCGGCGGCCCGCTGCAGCGCCGCTGCCCGGCTTCCAGCCGGTGCAGCCGGTGGTGTTTTGCGGCCTCTTCCCGACCGATTCGGCCGATTACGAGCGGCTGCGCGACGGCCTCGCCAAATTGCGCCTCAACGATGCGAGCTTTATCTACGAGCCGGAAACCTCGGTGGCGCTGGGCTTCGGCTTCCGCTGCGGGTTTCTCGGCCTGTTACACCTCGAAATCATCCAGGAGCGCCTCACGCGCGAGTTCGACCTCGATCTGATCACGACCGCGCCCTCGGTCGTCTACCGGGTGCATCAGCGGAACGGCCGGGTGCTCGACCTGCACAACCCGGCCGACATGCCCGATCCCGTGCGGATCGACCATATCGAGGAACCGTGGATCAAGGCGACGGTGCTGGTGCCGGACGCCTACCTCGGGCCGGTCCTGGCGCTATGCGAAGAGCGGCGCGGGGCACAGCTCGACCTGACCTATGCCGGCAGCCGCGCGATGATCGTCTACCGCCTGCCATTGAACGAGGTCGTGTTCGATTTCTACGACCGCCTCAAATCGGTCAGCCGCGGCTATGCCAGCTTTGATTATCAGCTCGACGGCTACGCCGAGGGCGACCTCGTCCTGATGAACATCCTGATCAATGGCGAGCCGGTCGACGCGCTCTCGATCATCGTCCATAAGAGCGAGGCCGAGCGCCGCGGCCGGGCGATGTGCGAGCGCCTGAAGGACCTGATCCCGCGACAATTGTTCCAGATCGCGATCCAGGCGGCCTTGGGCGGCCGGATCGTAGCGCGCGAGACGGTCAAGGCGCTGCGCAAGGATGTGCTGGCCAAATGCTATGGCGGCGACGTGACCCGCAAGCGGAAGCTCCTGGATAAGCAGAAGGAAGGCAAAAAGCGGATGCGGCAGTTCGGCAAGGTCGACATCCCGCAATCGGCCTTTATCGCCGCGCTCCGGATGGGCGACAGCTAAACCAGCGCTGCCTGCTCCAGCCTGCCCGCCCTCCCGCTGTTTTTTGGTGTTTTCTGCGGGAAAGATACACCGGCCGAACCTCGCTGGGGGGTGACGATGGACCTTGAGCAGACGGCAATTCGTATGCGAAGCAAGTTCTCACGGGGATGCTCTAGGGTCAAAAACCCAATAGAGCCGCGCATCCCAATTAGAGAGCTAGAGCAACGTTCGCACTGGTTGAATCACCCTTTTATCCGTCATGGCCGGGCTTGACCCGGCCATCTCCGAGAAACCCCACGAGATCCCCGGGTCGCGCCCGGGGATGACGATTGGGAGGTGATCGCGCTTGATCGGATTCCGCTCTAGACGGCTAGTCGAGCCTACCTCCTGCGCTCCAACGACGCCTTCGCACCGATTTCGTTGAAAAAGTCCGCAACCAAAAATTTGCGCCCAGGACAATCCCCGGCAAAGCCCTTCGGTAAAGAGAGATCAACGAATGTGGGCATGTCGCTGTGGCATGGCCGCAATAGCGGAGCCTAGAAGTTGCTTCTGTTCGCGTGCTCGAATCGCAGCGTCATAAAGTCGATTCATCTTCAGCTCACGCGAGATCGGCGACCATGTCGCGCGCCGGGAAAGGCTTGGGAATGATGCCGTACTGCGCCGCAACGGAGATGAGCGGCTCCATGAGAGTCGGGTCGAGCTTCTCACTGTAGATTACGCGGTGGCCGCTCAGGCTGCGCACCCCTGCCGGCGTGAGATGCAGGTACTTCATCAAGATCTGGCCGGTATTGTTTTGGTGCGTTCGCCCATCGCGCGGCCTCCACGAGTGCGCGCGCATACCGCCGCGCCAGATCGCGATTGGCGTCGATCCAGGCCGTGCGCACGTACCATCCCGACCCGATGAACGGCGGTCCGATCGCCTCGGTCGGATAGCCGAGAACGTCGTACTGACGGCATCCGCCCGGCCGGCTTCGAGCGCTTGCCCCACGGACCCGAACGGGACTTGAACCAACTGAACCGTCGACGAGTCACCGCCGTTGCGATCGATCCAGGCTTCTGCGCCGACGCCGACGATGCTCACCGGCGCGTTGACGCCGATCTTCTTGCCGTTCAGGTCCTTGGCGATGCGGTACGGAGAATCGGCCAGAACGACGAGCGCGAACGACTTGCTGTCCTCCACGCGAAACAGTTGACCCGCGGCTAGGACACGAATCGGCGAACCGCGCGCGAACGACTGGGCGAACGACTGGGCGAACGACTGGGCGAACGCAAAGAGGTTCGCAAATCCGAGGTCGATGTCGCCGGATGCGACCGCTGCAACGATTCCTGGGCCGGCCGGCATCGTCCCAATGTCTGCGTCGGCACCGACTTGCGAGAAGAAGCTGACTCGGCAGACCTATACTCGGCGTGGCCTCCTCGCGTCGGTTGCGACTGGTCTGTTCGCGCGGCCCCTTGCGCCGGCTGCGAACGCACAAAGCGCATCATTGGCCCCTCGGATGCCCCGTAGCGGGCGTGAATAATTGGCGCTTTCCGGCTTCTCTGCAAGGCAGACCCGAGATGCGGACGCGACCTGCACCTTGGGTAGCCCGCACGATAGTCGAGGATCTGATCTGGGTTATTCCCTGGCGGCAGCGCACAGCCTTCCCACGGGTGACTCTCAGGTGTGTAGCTGACAAAGCTCCGGAATGGGGCATAACCCGCCGTCTTGATCGATTTCCGTGGGCGCGTGCTTAGGGGTCGAGACCCGGCGAGCCGATAGGGCGTGCCAAGACTGGGCGAACACGAAGGCCGCTTATCGCTTCTTCTCGAATGATCGGATCAGCGAGGCAGAGGGCCTGGCCCGGCCATTTCGCCTCGACCCGCGACCGCTTTGTGGCGGCTGAGGGGCCTATCCTGGTGCTCCAGGATACGACTGAGTTTTGTACCAACGGGAGCGGCCGAATCGGATCGGCATCACCTATCGGGTCAGCAGCGGCAAGGACAGGATGGCCGCTTCAGGATGCACTCGTCTGCGCGGGTTGCTGATGCATTCGAGCTTGGTGGTCACGACGGATGGGCTGACCTTCGGCTTGGCGGCCATCAAGTTTTGGACGCGGCAGAAGTTCAAGGGAACCGCTGCCCTCAAGAAAAAGATCAATCCGACCCCAGTGCCGGTCGAGGACAAGGAGAGCATCCGCTGGCTGGAAAACATGCGCCAGGGCGCCGGCGCATCGAGCTTCAATTCGGCAGGGAGGATACCGGCGAACGTCACCGGCGCGGCGCTGGCGCCGCCCAGCTCGAGCGTCACTGGAATTTGTGCCGCGCGGCATTCGGGTGAATACCGTGTCGCCGGGGTCGATCCTGGCCACCGACAATGGCTGGGACCGCTACCGGCTCGCCCACCCGGAATATTTCGAGGATTACGTTCGCCACGGTTTTCCGATGGGCCGGCTCGGCGCCGTCGACGAGGTCGCCGACGTCATCGCGTTTTTGGCGTCGCCGCGCGCCCATTGGATCAACGGCCGGAATATACCGGTCGATGGGCTGGAACAACCGCACGCACCCCTCGACCGCCGGCCATTCTAGAACGGAATCCGATCAAGCGCGATCACCTCACAATCGTCATCCCCGGGCTCGACCGGGGGATGATTCATAACGAGCAGGTGCTCCGGTCTCTTCCCGGATATTGCCTCCTGGCTCCGAGACCGGTGGAGCGCTCTATGGATGTGGCCCCCAGGGCGCAGCCTGGAGCAGCTTGACCTCCTGCGTCATCAGCAATGGCCGGAATTTCGAAGCGAAGCCTTCGACGAAATCCTTGTTCGCATACACTGCCTGCCAGTGCGCGCGGCGGTCGGTGTCATCATCGAACTTCCACAGATGGACAAGCTGGTTGATCGTGCCGATGTCCGAAAGTAGCCGACCAGCTTCTTGTCCTGGCCGCCTTTCTGAAGCGCCGGGAAACCGAGTTCCTGGTAGAGCTTCACCGCCTCGGCCATCGCGCCGACCCGAAGCGTATAGGTTCTCAGTTCGTAGAGGGCCATCAGACGTTTCCTCCCTGATTAGCGGCTAGGCGCCATCGCGTGCGTATCCGGTGCTGTGCTGGAAGACATTCGGCTTGCGGTACACCGCGAGGATGATCGCGCCCTCATCGGAATGTGTTTCGTGGAATGATCCGACCCGTCGCCAAACGAATTCGCCGGCGCGGCACATCCCGTCGTGGTCGTAGAACGAACCCTCGATGACGAATGTCTGCTCGACCTCCGGGTGCTTGTGCATCGGCAACGTTGCCCCCGGGTCCCATTTCAGGAGACAGGTCATCTCGCCCTTCGCCTTGTCTTCGTAGAGCACCTTGATCGAGATGCCGTCGAATTGCGTCGGCTCCCAGGCGATTTCCTGCGGCTTGACGTAGACCGAGCCGCCGAGCGTGGGTTGCACGGCTCGCTGCCGGGCGCGTGCCGTGGCGTCCTCTATCGGGTGGTCCATGGGTTCCCTTTCGCTGCTTATCCGCGTCCTTTGGCGACGATCGCCGGCCGCACCGCCGCTTCGGCCCGCGGTCATCATCCATAAATGGTCAAGCTATTTTGCGCTTTTGCAGAGCCGCCAACCGATCTGCGACAGTCGAGGTTGCGCTCACTCCCGCAGCCGCCGCCATCGCAGCGGCGATGTTGGGATCTTCTTCGGCGGTCTTCGCGCCGCTCAACGCCTTGGCCTTCATATCGAGGGCAGCGGCGCGATCCCTCGTCTGCTGAGCGGTGCGGGTCATCGCGTCAAGGGCGACGTTGATGCCGCTGCCGCTGCCACTGCCAGCGCCGCCGCTGAGGCCCGCGACCGCGCGTGCGGCTTCGGCACGCGATGCTGCCCGTTGTTCTTCGAGCGAGGCGTGCTCCATGTCTTGCCGGGCGCGGGTCAGCTTGGCTTTTGCGCCAGTCAGGGCGCTCGCCTTCGCCTGATAGGCGGCCTCGGCGTCTGTCAACAGGGCTTGGGTGGAATCAATGTCCTTCTTGTCCTGGTCGAGTTCGGGGACCATCTCTTCGATCTGCGCGACGAGGGTCGCCAACGATGCCTGCAAGGGATCCTTCAGGAAGCTCGCGGTATCGATTTGGTGCTGAAGGTTTTCAGCCGCACCCATCATCTGAGTATAACGGGCGTTGATGGCATCGTAGGCGCGGCGTTCGTCGGTGAGTTCGCGCTGGAGCCGACTGATCAACTGCCCGGCTGCGTCGAGATCCTGTTCCATATTCTTCAGTTCGGCTGCGGTCGCCGTCTCGGGAGCCATTTTGACCATCGCCGTGGTCAGCGCGGTCGCGGCTTGTTTTCCGCCAGCACCGATGAAACATTTCGTGAATGAGAGCAGCGACATGGGGTTCTCCCTGGAGCTTGCCCCCGATGGGAGGCGTGCTCGTGATGGGTATCAGAGACCAAGAAATGGTGCGAGTTTGAATTTACGACGGCTTTGCCCATTCCGGATCAAGTTCAGGGCATCGAAATCGGGCTGGTGGAAGCTGCCAATCCCCCACACCCTAGCGGATGGACTCCAGCACTTGGTTCCCTTTCGTCATGCCCGCGAAAGCGGGCATCCAGGGTGGTGCGGGTTATGCCTGCCGCTCCTGGACCCCCGCTTTCGCGGGGGTGACGAGTGAAGGAACGGACTCACCCGTTTGAGCTGGACCACTGGCGGTGCATCCCCCTCCATCAGCGACCATCCCGCCGCTAGGTCCCCATCCAGAAGGACAATTCGGATACGCTGAAGCGTCAGGACAAGACGAGGTCGGGTTTCCGCGCGAACGTCTCCCGGGAGTGGCGGGGATGCCCGCGAATGTCACCGAACAAGGAGATCGCAATGAGCAAGCTGGACGGCAAGGTGGCGATCGTTACCGGCGCGGCGCGTGGTCTCGGGCGCGCCTATGCGAAGCGGCTCGCCGGGCTCGGTGCGAAGGTCGCAGTCGCCGACCTCAATCTGCACTCCTACGAGGAGTTCGAGGCCGAGGCGAAGGACATGACCGCCGACAGCACCGTCGTCGAGATTGAGTCGATGGGTGGCACCGCGCTCGGGATCGAAGTCGATGTGACGGACCATCAGGCCGTCGATGCGATGGTGGCACGGGTCGTTGAGGCGTGGGGCCGGGTCGATGTCCTCGTCGCGAATGCCGGCGGCGGTCGTGGGCGCCCGGTGGATACGAAGGCAAGCACCCTCGATCCGGCGCTCCTCCGGCTCGTCGTCGATATGAACCTGTTCGGGACTATCTACACGGTCAACGCGGCCGCCTCGATCATGAAGCAGCAGCGATCCGGCAAGATCGTCACGGTGAGTTCGGTTGCCGGCACCGCGTCATCCGCAGATGGCGGGTATGCCCATTATGGCGCCGCGAAAGCCGCCATCGCCCACTACACCCGCTATCTGGCCCAGGATCTTGGGCCGTTCGGGATCACCGCCAACTGCATCGCGCCTGGCGTGATCGCGACCGGACGCATCATGGCGACGGTCATTCCTGGCAGCAGCCAGAGCAACCGCGATCGGTCTGAGTTGGTCGCCTTGAGACGGCTCGGGACCGTCGAGGATTGCGCCAGGGTCGTCGAGTTCCTGGCGACCGATCTGTCTGATTATGTGACCGGGGCGGTCATTCCAATCGACGGCGGGCTGGTCCGGGGGTAGCGCAGCGGTCCGCACGCTGGCCTGGGCCTCTGGACACGAACCTGTTTTGATAACCAAACTCGCGTGGCACAAAGGAGCTTTCCCGATGACGATCATCGATTCCCAGGTCCACGTTTATGAGGCGAACACGCCGAAGCGGCCTTGGCACAGCGTGCCGAACTGGCCCGATCACGTCACCGGCGACGAGATGGTGTCGGCGATGGACAAGGTCGGCGTCGACGGCGCGATCTTCATCTCCGCCTTTTCCATGTACCAATACGACGCCAGCTATGCGGTGGAGGTGCAGCGCGCCCATCCCGGCCGGTTCGCCATCGTCAAGCCGGTCAACCCGGACGATCCCGCGGTGGCCGATGTCATCGCAGACTGGAAGAAGGTTCCGGGCGCGGTCGGCATCCGCATCATGCTGACGAAGGAGGCGAGCCGCGCGGCGGACGACCCGGGCCTCGACCGGATCGCCCGCGCGGCCGCTCGCCACGATTTTCCGGTCAACGTCCTGTTCTGGGGAAACCTCGACGCGGGCGCGGCGCTGATCGACCGCCACCCCGATACGCGCTTCATCATCGACCATCTGGCCATCCTGCAGCCCCGCACGCCGCCCGCCCCGCCGCAGCCCTGGGCCGACCTGCCGAAGGTGCTGGACCTTGCCAAACGCAAGAACGCGGTGATCAAGGTCAGCGGCGCCTGCACGCTGTCGCGGGAACCATTTCCCTTCCCGGATATTTGGGACCCGCTGGCTCGCGTGTTCGATGCCTGGGGTCTCGACCGCTGCTTGTGGGGTACGGACTGGACGCGCGCCTTCGCAGTGGTCAACTACGAGCAGGCCGTCGAGCCCTTCCTGAAGACCGACCGCCTAAGCGAGAGTGAGCGGGCAATGCTGATGGGCGGCGCTTGCGCCAAGGCTTATGGCTGGTCGCCGAAGAAAGCCTAGTACTTCCCTGTGGGTCTATCGGGTGACGCGGCAGTGTCTGCGAATTACCGCTATGTTGCCGGGTCTACGACCCATGCGGACAGGTGAACAGCAACAGGTTAGTGGCGCAGGACTTTTACGTACGCGTCCCGCGCTACGGTATAGAGTTTTGAGTCGCTTCTCACGTACCGACGAAACAGCGTGTGGCCACTGTTGACCAGGTGGTGCATGATCCAGTCCATACTACCAGATCTCTGTCTATATTGTGAGAAGTAGGATCTAAGGGCATCTTTGGTCTCAGCGCAGCCATTGTCGGCATATTTCCCAGTAATGAAGACAAAATCTCGATCAAAATCTGCATCGTGCAGAGTGATTTTCATGAAACCACCGAGCAAAAGATCATCAAATACTCGATGTGTCACTGCCGTCATCAAGCTGTTTCGCGGCACCTCGAAAGTGATGCCACGATCTCGCTTACCTTGTAAGTCAGTGGTGTACAGTTTGCCGCCGACTCGGAAGCTAATAAAACGCAGCGCATCCCGCAGCGCCTCTTTTCGATAGAAATAATCGTCGAGAACCCTCTTGTCATCCGTATCGAGCTGATCGGACCAGCTGTCGCCGCACCCTTCAGCTTTGCGCAACGAGCGAGGCAGTTCACCCGGGTTCAGTTGAATTGTCTCGCCCGATGCGGAGTCAATCCAAACGAACGGCGGAATGAACTCGGCGACCCTCTCATCGAAACCATCCGGGTAAGCGGAAAGCGCCGGCATATACGCGTTGGCCCATGCGGAATCCTCACGTTGATATTGGTGAAAGGAGCTGAACGGGATAACGCTCTTGGCGCCTATTCGTTGGGCGTATTGGCTGAGAAAGCGCCCGACTCTACGATCCAGCTTCGGCTCTACGCGACGCCCGGCCGGGTCGAAGAAATTGAGCAGACTGGCGCCGCCGTAGCCGCTCAGTTTCAAAAGATACGAGTGGCGGTACTTTCGCGCGATCTCCGAGATGACCGGGAGCCGCGCGAAGGCATTCGAGTCGTTCATATCGATGAAGAGGCGGCCGCCAACATCCACGAGCAAGACTGCGTCTTGAATGTAATCGGAAAGACAAAATACCTTCACACGTTTCGACAATTCAACCCAACGCCCATCCGGAAGCGTTGTGACGTTGTAACCTTCAGCCTCCAGATCATTCCTGATCCGATTGCCGACATGGTCCGGAAGGAGTATCGATGCGTGCCGCAGGCGGGTGATCGAGTTCGGGTTCAGGTGGTCAGGATGCCCGTGCGAGAACCAGATGTACTTCGCTTCCCGTATTTCGGTCTTTTCGGCGGCTGGAATTTCATGGGTAAGGGACCAACTGCCAAAACACGCATCATCCTCATCACCGAACCAAGGATCCGTCGCAAGAATTGGACCGCCATCGAACGCGATCAGCGTCGCGTTACCGATAGTTTTGACCCCAAGCATCGGCTCCTCTCCCGCTTCGCCGGATTCTCAGGCTTGCAGGCGCAATTGTCTACGGTAATCGAAGCAAACGTAATGGGCGGTTCCCACCAGCCACGCTGACTCCGACATAAGTATCAGCCACTGTATATTTGACAGTCGGATCATCAACCAAAGGCTACGGGCTTGTTCCGTGTCGTAGTTACGGCGGGTGTTGTCGAGATATGATCTTCAAAACCCATTGCCCACACATGATAAAAAGCAGGCAACTGTAAATGCTCAAAAAACCGAACGGGATTAACGCCGCAATAAGCGCGCCTACCCAAAATATTTCGGTCAAACCGTACGAGGTCAGCGAAGGTTTGACAACCACGGCGTAAGCTCGGTCAACGCTAACGGCGATCAAAGCGAGTAACGCGACGAGAAAGAGACTTGCGGCGATGAGCCACACTGCTCTCCATACTGCCTCGATGATGCGAGTGCTCATTGGCCGATCTATCGCGTTTGACCGTGCGTTGATCCTATCCCCTGCGATGCGACTCGGATAGCATCGCGAAGCGGCGGCACGTCGCGGGAATGTCAAATGAAAGCGGCGTCTCGGACAGGGCTTTGGATGGGGGCGGCGTTCGGCGGGGCGCTGGCCGGCGCTATCGGGGCGATGTTGATAGAAGGGACGGGATCAAGCGGCACGATCGTGGGCCTGCGCCTAACCGCTCGCTTCTCGTACGCCTTCTTTTGGCTAGCCTATGTCGGCGGCGCGGCCTCAATCCTGTTCGGACCTGCAGTGGACGTTGTCGCGCGACGGGTGCGCGAGTTCGGTCTCGCCTTCGCCTCCGCTCAACTCGTCCATGTCAGCCTCGTCATTTGGCTTGCCTGGATCTCGCCGCCGCAATCGGTGATGGACGCGGTGATGCCGTTTTTCGCGATTGGCATTGTGTGGACTTATCTTCTCGCCGCTCTGTCGATGGACCGCGCCCGCAACGTGTTCAGCCCCCACATGCTGAGGGTCTTGCGGACGATCGGATCGGAGTACATCGCGCTCACGTTCTTTACCGACTTCGTCCTGGCGCCAAAGTATCCGCTGCAGCACCCGATCCTCTACTTACCGTTCTGGGGTATGCTGCTGGTCGGCCCGCTGATACGCTTAGGAGCCGCAGCGAAGGAGGCATACAGCCTGCGCACCGCGTGGGCGGGCTAGCTAGCCACAGTCAGCCGTGACGGCCCAGAAGGTCTGCGGTGGGTCTGGTAGTACCGATACCGAACGACTGCTGTCGGCGCCGAGCCGGTCATGCCCCCGAAGCGGCCCCCGGCCCGGGGCGGTCGTCTCCACAAACTCTTGCGCATTCATGAGGGACTGGTCCACTTCCAGTTTCGGATTTCCGGCATGTCCTGGCCGTGTCGGGCGATATACTGTTTGTGCTCGACAAGCTTGTCCCTCAGTTGCTGCTTCAGATAGGTGCCCTTGGTGCCGGTCTGCGGCAGGCGGTCGATGGTGGCCATTACCAGGTGGAAGCGGTCCAGATCGTTCAGCACCGTCATGTCGAAGGGTGTCGTGATGGTGCCCTCTTCCTTGTAGCCGCGAACGTGGATGTTGTCGTGGTTGGTGCGGCGATAGGTCAGCCGGTGAATCAGCCAGGGGTAGGCATGAAAGGCGAAGATGACCGGCTTGTCCTTGGTGAAGAGCTCGTCGAAATCGATGTCGCTCAACCCATGCGGGTGCTCGGTGCTGGGCTCCAGCCTCATCAGGTCGACGACGTTGACCACCCGGATTTTCAGGTCGGGCAGATGCTCGCGCAAAATGGAGACGGCGGCGAGCGTCTCCAGCGTGGGCACATCGCCGCAGCAGGCCATTACCACGTCGGGCGCGGCGTCCTGGTCGTTGCTGGCCCACGACCAGATGCCAATGCCATCGGTGCAGTGCTTGACGGCGGCGTCCATCGTCAGCCACTGCGGCGCCGGGTGTTTGCCCGCGATCACGACGTTGACGTAATGGCGGCTGCGCACGCAGTGGTCCATCACCGACAGCAGGCAGTTTGCATCTGGCGGCAGGTAAACACGCACAATCTCGGCCTTCTTGTTCACGACATGGTCGATGAAACCGGGATCCTGGTGGGTGAAGCCGTTGTGGTCCTGGCGCCAGACGTGCGAGGTCAACAGGTAGTTCAACGAGGCGATCTTCCGCCGCCACGGCAGCCGCGAGGTGACCTTCAGCCATTTGGCGTGCTGGTTGAACATCGAATCGACGATGTGGATGAAGGCCTCGTAGCAATTGAACAGTCCGTGCCGCCCGGTGAGCAGATAGCCCTCCAGCCAACCTTCGCATTGGTGCTCGCTGAGCATTTCCATCACCCGCCCGGAAGGCGCGAGAAATTCATCGTTCGGCACCGTCGCGGCGTTCCATTGGCGGTCGGTCGCCTCAAAGAGGGCTTCCAGACCGTTTGAGAGCGTCTCGTCCGGGCCGAACACCCGGAAATTCCGCTGCTCGCCGTTCAGCTTCACCACATCACGCAGGAAACGGCCGACCACATGCGTGTCGCCGATGCCGCCCACCCCCGGCGCGGGCACGTCGACCGCGTAGTCGCGGAAATCCGGCATCCGTAGGTCGCGCAACAGAATGCCGCCGTTGGCGTGAGGGTTGGCGCCCATGCGTCGGTTACCCTTGGGCGCAAGTTCGGCAAGTTCCGGCTTCAGGCGGCCCTGCTGATCGAAGAGTTCCTCCGGCCGGTAGCTCCGGAGCCAGTCTTCCAGCAGCTTGAGGTGTTCGGGATGGGTGGCCGGGTCGGAGAGCGGCACCTGGTGCGCGCGGAAGGTGCCTTCAATTTGCAGGCCGTCGACCCATTTCGGCCCGGTCCAGCCCTTGGGTGAATTGACGACGATCATCGGCCAGCGCGGATGCGCGGAGCTGCCGTGAAGGCGGGCGTTCTGCTGGATTTCCTTGATCTGCTCCACCGCCATGTCGAGCGTCGCGGCCATCGCCTCATGCATCGGCTCGGGCTCGTGACCCTCGACAAAATAAGGCGTCCACCCGTAGCCGCGGAGTAACTGTTCCAACTCCTCGCGGGTGATGCGGGCGAGGATGGTCGGGTTGGAGATCTTGTAGCCGTTGAGATGCAAGATCGGCAGCACCGCGCCGTCGGTTGCCGGATCGAGGAACTTGTTCGAATGCCATGCAGTGGCCAGCGGACCCGTTTCCGCCTCGCCGTCGCCGACGACGCAGGCGACGATCAGGTCGGGGTTGTCGAGCACCGCCCCGAACGAGTGGCTGAGAGAATAGCCCAACTCGCCGCCCTCGTGGATCGAGCCCGGGCACTCCGGCGATGCGTGGCTTGGAATCCCTCCCGGAAACGAAAACTGGATAAATAGCTTCCGCAGCCCGGCTTCATCCTGGCTGACATCGGGGTAGATCTCGCTGTAAGTGCCTTCTAGATAGGTGTTGCCCACGACGGCCGGGCCGCCGTGGCCGGGGCCCGAGACGTAGATCATGTCGAGGTCGTATTTTTTGATGACTCGGTTCAGATGCACGTAAATGAAGTTCTGCCCGGGGGTCGTGCCCCAGTGTCCCAGCAGCATGTGCTTCACATCGTCGAGCGTCAGCGGCCGCTTCAGGAGCGGATTGTCGTAAAGATAAATCTGACCGACCGACAGGTAGTTGGCGGCCCGCCAATACGCATCGATTTTGTGGAGCAGTTCAGGCGAGAGCGTGCCGGTCTTCATGGTCTAATTTTCCCGAATTGAGCCGAGATTGAGGGCACGGGCGGCCGACCTTGCGATCATGATCTCCTCGTCGGTGCGGATGACCCGCACCTTGACGCGACCGGTGTCTGACGAAATCAGCGGCGCGTTCTCCGCATTGCGCTTCTGGTCCAGATCAATACCCAGAAAGCCGAATCCGTCGCAGATCCGCTCCCGGACGGCCGGCGCGTTTTCGCCGATGCCGCCAGCGAACACCAGCGTGTCCAGCCCGCCCAACGCGCCCGCGAAGGCGCCGATCCATTTCTTGACCTGATAGCAAAACAGCGCGACCGCTTCAGCCGCCCGGACATCCTGGATTTCCCGGCCCAGCAAGTCACGCATGTCGGAACTGGTCTCCGACACGCCGAGCAAGCCGGATTCGTGGGTCACCATCTGCTGAAATTGCTCTGCACTCATTTGCTCGGTGTGCGCCAGGTAGGAGACCAGTCCCGGATCCAAATCTCCCGAGCGGGTGCTCATCACCAATCCGGCCGTCGGCGTAAAGCCCATGCTGGTGTCGATGCTCTTGCCGTCGTGCACGGCTGCCAGGCTCGCGCCGTTGCCGAGATGGGCAAGGATCACCCGACCCCGCGTTGCCGCCGGGTCGCCGAGATGTACGAGCTCCTCCACCAGGAATTCGTAGGACAAACCGTGGAAGCCGTAGCGGCGAACGCCTGCCGCCTCGTAGCGCCGCGGGATCGGCAGCAACGTGGCGACCCGTGGCATGGTGCGGTGAAAGGCGGTGTCAAAGCACGCCACCTGAGGCAAGGTAGGATGACGCTGACGAAAGCCCTCTATCAACTCTATCTCAAGCGGCAAATGGTCCGGATCGAATGGACTGAGCCAACGCAGCGCCTCAACCATTTCCGCGGTGACTTGCTCCGGCTCGCTGTACTTGGGTCCGCCATGCACCACCCGATGCCCCACCGCGCTCAGCCCATCACGCCCGCTGCGTTCCTCGATCCAGTCCATCAGGACACCCACCGCCGCCGTGTGATCCGCCACCTTCACCGGCCGCGAAAAGCTGTCCGCCGGGTTCAAGGCTTTCACCCGCAAGGTGGCCTGCGGTAGTCCAATCCGCTCGATCTCGCCCTCTAAAGGCCGTCGGAGCGGGTCGCCCGCTTCGAACAGCGCGAACTTTATGCTCGACGAGCCGCCATTGATCGTCAGGATGCGTGGGTCGGCTGGTTTCATCGCTCACCCTCGACGGGGTACAATCCGAACGACTCCGGTTTTGCGGCGTGCCTCGATGGGTCGGTCCCAGCCACCAATAGCGGGCGCGCCTCGATTGCCTTCTCGCGGGGTTTAGCGAGCGAGACCGCATCGGTGCCGCTCGGCCCGCTAACCTGCAGATACAGGCCGCCGCCATCGCCGTAGGAGCCGGGTATCTTCCGTGTCTGCACCGCGCGCGCTGTTAGCTTCGCCATTGGGATTTGAACCTCTTCACCACATCTTGCCCACCCCCGCGACGCGGACCGCCGTGATCAAGGATGACGGGCCTGGACATTTATCCCGGGGTTCGGGGCCGATTTCCGGAAATTTCTGGACGGCGCTGGACACCGTAGGGATAAAAAGGCGGAAGAGGCAGGAGTCTCATCCGGCCGATATCATAAAGCATTCCAACCTCTTGGGCCAGGGAGGGATCATCGCTACCCATTCAGGTACCCACTCTTGGGCGCCGGCTTGCCGCGGAAACAGGCGGACGTGGACGGTTCGTCATCGGGTGGTTCAGAGCTGCCGGTTGTCCACACTCAGCAACTGCTGGAGAGAACGCACCAGCACCAACCGTCGCCGTCCGATCGTGGTTGTGTCGAGATGTCCCGCCCCGATCAGCTCGTAAAGTTTGGTTCGGCCGAGGCCCGTCGCTTCGCACGCTTCGGCGATGGTACAGGTAAGGCGTTGGGCGAAGGGGATTATCGTCGCTGTTGGCGAGTTCTGCAGGGGCGGAGCTTGACGGCCTCGCCCGAAGCCGTTGCCGTTTTGCTGACCCTGACGCATTTCGCAAGCCTCTCCGAGATGGGAGCTGATGAAGCCCCAGAATTGGACTCGCCATGGGCCAAGTCAACCAAAATACATGTATCAGAATAATGAGTTACGTCGTACTACAGCGCAGGATCTACGGTTCGGGAGGTCTGCAGCGCATTCGAGGATACGAAGAGGTGCGGTGAATTTTTTGCTCTTCATCCACGCACTTAGTCTAGCCGCGAATCATACCTATGCGAACATCCGCATGGTCCAATTCTACCATGTTATGCCCATTCTGGGTGCAATCTTCCTGTCGGGATGAGGCGGTGCGGCGCTCCGGTGCTCGCCCTAAATGCTAATACCGAGCCCGCGCGCTCGGCCGAGCTCCCAAGAGATACCGCCGTCCTGCATGAGGCCCGAGACTTGGCGGCCCAGCTCCTTCTCGATCACCGGTCGCCACGGGACGAGGGTGAATTCGCGCGATTTCTCGACGATCGCGAATTTGCCGCTCGCGAGCTGCACGGCGCCGCGGTAGGTGCCGCTGATCCGCTCACCCTCGACCGGCGAGTAGAACGATAGTCCGCGCTCGCGGCCGAGCCTATCGCCGGCCTGCTGCAGCTCGCGCTGGGTCAGCGCGGAGACCATGTCGCGGCGATAGAAGGTTTTGCCTCCCTCCTGCCTGGCAAGACCGTCGTGGATGAGCCACTGCCGCCGGCGCGCCTGCGCATCGCGCACTTCGGCACCGAACCCGTCATCGCGAACAGGCACGGAGTGCCCGGCGAGGAGACCGCGGTCGAGCCAGGTCGCGGCATTCGCGGTCACCTGGGCGTCGAGATCGATGATCGAGAGGACACGCAGCGCAATCTGGCGCGAGCGCCTGGCATCATACTCCTGTGCCCGCTCGGCATAGTGCTCTGGAATACGCCAATGGTCCGCATCGACGCGTTCGACGATCCCGGCTCGCCGCAGCGCCTCCAGGCGGCGGGTATGGGCCTCGACAAAACCTTCCTCGTGTCCGTCCCGGACGATGTGGGTGTCCCGGACCGCGGCGAGATGCTCGCTGGGTCGGTACATGCGATCGACCGTATCGGTCATCGCGAGGATGTTGCGGTCGGCCGGGCGACGCCCGGCAGCGGCACGGCCGACCTCGACGATGCTGCCGACCCGCGCCTCGTCGACCGGCGTCACGTCGGCGATCTCAAGGTAATGCACCCGGCCGTCGATACCGTCGATGACGAGATGAAGCCGGTCGCCGAGCTGGTCGCCCGGCAGACCCTTATCAATGACGCGGCCGATGACCGGCCCATGCTCCAGCCGGTCGCGATGGATGGCGTAGTCGCCGGCTGCGCGCTCGACACCGCGGTCGGCGAGCGCCCGGTGCATCGTCTTGATGATGTCGCCGCGCTCGCCGAGTTCCCGTAGCGTCGGTTCCAGCTTCTCGGAGATGGTCCAGAGGCCGGGCTCGACCTCGCGGGCGAGCCCGTAGCGGCCGAGCGTCTGCAGTCGACCGATCCGCAGCGTGCGGTCGAAATCGGCGCGGCCCTGACCCGGCTCAGGGCGGAGGTCGAGCACCCGGTCCGTTGCCTCCGCGATCATCGCGCGATCGATGCGGGTGAACCGCTCGGCGGTGATCTCCGCCCGCAGCTTGTCGCGCATCTCGAGATCGGTTTCGGGACCGAGCTCCAGGGTCGCCCGTTCCTCGGCGCGTAGGCGCACGCCGTCGGTGATGTAGTCCTGGGCAATGATCAGATCTTTGCCGAGATCGTCCTTGCCCCGGATGACGACGTGCGTGTGCGGATGGCCGGTGTTGTAATGGTCGACCGCCATCCAATCGAGCTTGGTGCCGAGATCGGCCTCCATCTGGGCCATTACGTCGCGGGTGAAGGCGCGCAGGTCCGCGAGCCGGTCGCCGTCCTCCGGCGCGACGATGAGGCGGAAGGAATGGCGGTCGCCCTCGCCGCGCTCGACAAAGGCGCGGCCGTCCTCAAGATCGCGCTCCGGGCCGTAGAGCCGACCGCGCGCACCGTCGCGGGTCGTTCCGTCCCGCTGGAGGTAGCGCAGATGCGCGCCGCCTGCACCGCTGCCAAGCTTGAGGCGGACAATCCGTGCCTTGACCACGACGCGGCGTTGACGCTGGCCGGCTCGTCGCTCTCCCGCTTGCCGCTTGAGCCGATCCGCGGCGGCTTGGCCGCGCCCGATCCGCGAGCACCTTCCCTTCCGGGGCGCGCCGCCGCGCCGCGTGGCGCCACTAAGCCGGGACGGGGTGAGAGGACCGCCGTTTGCCTTCGCTGCCGCCTTTAGCACCTGGGCGACGAAGGATTGTGACCGCCGGGCACTCCGGCGGCCTCGGTCGCGGATACGGCCAGGGCGCGGCCGAAAGTCGGAAGCGTCGTCTGGGTGCATGCCCGAAGCATCGAGCTGCGCCCGCCGCCGGGCAAGGTCAAACGGGCGGCTGTCGCACAATCGAGCGCAAAAACAGGCGTTTGGCATGTTGAGCGCCATCCGCCCATCTGCCGTAGCCCGAAAATCAGTGTGCAGACAGACGGTTATGAGGAAACGGAGTTTCCTTTAATCTTGCCGTCAACTTCAGTTTCCGCTTTGCTGCGCTATTCTACGCTACAGTACGATTTACAGCACAGCCCTTGGCATCGCGAGTCGGGGGGAACCTTGCAGCTCGGGTCGCAGCCTGATGGCGGAAAACCCATCGTCCCGTTTCTCCGATACGGGAGGCGAGCCGCCCGCGGAGCGCAGGGCGGGCGCGCTCGGAATGCAGGCAATCACAGCAGCTGCTGTTCCAGTTGGCGCTTGCGCTCGCGCCAATCCGGCATTGTTCGGGTCACCAGATCCTGCCAATCCGAACCGTGATCGGGATGCACGGCATGAGCAAGTTCGTGGGTGACGACATAGTCGATCAGATGCGGCGACGCGCGCACAAGATCCCGGTTGAGCACGAGGTTTCCGGCTGCCGTGTAGCTGCCCCATCGACGCGCCAGTACGCGAATGATCAGCCGCGGTTTTGCGACGCCGACGCGAAGGAACGGTGGTACGGCGACGTCCAATCGCTGCGGGAAAATGCGGCGGCTTTGCAGCGCATACCAGCGCTGGAGGACGGTACGACGGTGCGTGAACGATCCTTCTTCGTGCACCGCCAGCACAAGGCGATCACCGTCTAGCCGAACATCCGGCGCGCCCTCCGAGGTGACGTGCAGGCGGTATTGGCGACCGAGGAAAAGATGCGTCTCGCCGCTCAGATATTGCCGTGGGGGCGTCTTCGGCCGCCAATGATCGAACTGCCGAAGCTGCCGCGATATCCAGCCGCCACGCCGGGCGACGCGCTGGCAGACTTCATCGTCGGTAGCCGCTACTGGTGCGGAGACGCAAACCCGACCGTTCGGCGCCACGGCAATCCGTAACGTCTTTCGTGCTGACCTAACGAGGGTGAACCGCAGCCCGCTATCGCCCCAGGGAATCTCGAGTTCAGCGAATTCGTCCATCGTCCGCCATCCGCACGCGTGCCGAAGCAAGGATGTCATCGGTGATAGAGTCGATCACGGCGGGATCGATCGCCGGGCCGCCCGGACGCATGACGTTGTCGAAGAAATAGTCGTCGATCGCATTCCGGATGCGGTTCTGAGCGTCGCGATCGTGCTGCCAACCCACCGTCCGCTGTTGGCTGATGATCTTCGCGATCGCGATCGCGATATCGACTGCAAGCCCATCGTGATCGACTCCGCCCTGCTTCAGGTCCCGCCGGGCGATCCCCCAAAACGCCGTCTCGTTGCCCTTTCCGCGGATCGGCGCGGGCGTCGGATCGTCGTCGTCCTCGCGTGCGTCAACCCGATCCCGCAAGGTTCGGATGCGCTCGAGATAAGCCCTCTCCTCGAGGCGCCGCTCGCGGAACGCGTCGATCGTCTTCTGGATCAGCTTCGAGAACTTGTCAAAAAAGACGGGGTCCTCGTCCCATTTCTCCTCGATTACGTGCAGGGTGCGGTGGGCGATCTCATCGGCGATCGAGGCGTCCGATCGCCGCTTCTCGTGGCGGGCCGCCTCGATCGCGGCATCGTCGAAGACTGCGAGCGGTTCGACGACTGTGGTCACCTCGTGAGCGGTCACATGGGCGTCGAGCAGGGCCCGCACTCGATTCTCGTAGTCGGTCCAGTTCACCGCATCGGCGTAGCGGGTCCTCACGTGGGCGCGCAGCGCCAGGAACCGCTTTTCGTCGGTCCGCCAGCGGTAGAGCCGTTCGGCCGGTGTCTCTTCGACGAAGGATCGCGACGAAACGGCAACCGTCAACGTGCGCGAAAAAGCCGAGAGGCGGCGGTAGAATTCGTCGCGCAGAGGGGCATCCGCCAGCACCCGCGCATAGGCCTCCTCGTCATATTTGTTGGCGACGCCGGCAAACAGATCGAGCAGCGTGGCGTGCTTCTCGGGAAGGGTGCGCGCCTCGTCAACGATCGAAGTCACGGCCCGGTTTAGGTCGCCCTCGTCGAAGGCCTGCAGCGCGTCGTTGGCGGTCAGGGCATCGCCGAGATGCCGAAGCACCCCGCAATAGTCGATGATGAAGCCGAACGGCTTTTCGGGCGCACCCTCGTCGTCGAAGACGCGGTTGACCCGGGCGATCGCCTGCAAAAGGTTGTGCTCCTTCTTCTCTGTCGCGAGATAAAGCACCGTGTTGCGCGGGGCGTCGAACCCGGTCAAGAGTTTGTCGACGACGATCAGGATCTCTGGATCGCTCGATCCTTTGAACGCCTCGACGATGCCCCGGTTGTAGTTCTCCTCCCCTTGCCAGCGCTCCATCATGCGCCGCCAGAATTTCAGCACCTCGTCATCGGTTTCTTCGTCGATCGCCTTCTCGCCCTCGCGCTGGTCGGGCGCCGAGATCACGACCGCGGAGCTCACCTCGCCGAATTCGTCGAGCAGCCTCTTCAACGTGATAGCGTCGCGCTTCGAGGGCGCGACGAGCTGCGCTTTTAGCCCGGTACCCTTGAAGTTCTCGGCAAAATGGCGGCTCACGTCGAAGGCGATGCAGCGGAGCCGTGCCGACACCCCCATCAGGGCGCGCGGCCTGCTCATCTTTCGCTTGAGGTCGGCCTTTTGCGCATCCGAGAGGTTGCGGGTCACGTTCTCGAACCAGGTGTCGACGCCTGCCTCGTCGAGCTCCTCCTCGACGTGCCGGCCCTCATAGAGCAGCGGTACAACAGCGCCGTCCTCCACAGCGTCGCGCATCGAATAGACCGGCTGCACCAGGCTGCCAAACTTGACGAAGGTATTCCTTTCCCGTTTGGCGATCGGCGTACCGGTGAAGCCGATCAGGCAAGCATGCGGGAATACCTCCCGCATGCGCGCGTGCAGGCTTTCGAGATCGCCGTACTGGCTGCGATGACTCTCATCCACCAGCACGAAGATTTCAGTGCCGCGGTCCACCAGCTTCCGCTTGTTGATCCCGGCTTTGAATTTGTTGATGACGGTGGTGATGACGGGGGTCTTGTTCTCGATCAGCTCGACGAGGTGTTCGCCGGTGCGCGCCTGCTCAGGCGACAGCCCGGTCGCACGGAACGTGGCGGCAATCTGCCTGTCGAGATCGGTTCGGTCGGTGACGAGGACGATGCGGGCCGATTTGACGGCGAGCGCCAGCGCCTTGGCCAGCATCACCATCGTCAGCGACTTGCCGGAACCCTGGGTGTGCCAGACGACGCCACCTTCCCGCCGGCCCTCGGCGTCGCGCGCCTCGACGCGGCGGATCAGGTCCTTGACCGTGAAGAACTGCTGATGGCGGGCGATCTTCTTCTCCGACCCGTCGAAAAGGATAAAGCGGCGCGTCAGGTCGATCAGGCGTTCCGGCCGACAGAGGCTCACCAGCACCTGATCGAGCGGGGTGGCCAGTCGCGCACCGGCCTCCATCAACCCGGTATGGCGCCGCTGATAGGGTGCGAAATCCTCGAAGATGGCCCGTTCCTCGATCTCGTCGAGCCCGCGGTTGACGATGCGGCGGACGTAATCCGGATCGTCCTCGCGCTCCTTCCAAGCCGACCACAGCTTTGCCGGCGTTCCGACCGTCGCATAACGTGGATGGTGGGTGTTGGCGGCGATCAGGAGCTGCACCGAGAAGAATAGGTTGGGCGCGCCGATGTCCGGTTTCTGGTTGCGAAGCTGCTGACTTATGCCCTGCTCGACCTTCTCGCGCGCGTGCTTCACCTCGATTACGGCGACCGGAATGCCGTTGACGAACAGCACGATGTCCGGCCGGATCGGAGTCCCTTCCGGCCAGTCCACCGGAAACTCGGCGGTCATGTGAAAGGCGTTGGCCCGCCAGTCCTCCCAATGGACGTAGCGTAGCTGGTGTTCCCGTGATTGGCCCTCCACCGTCTGTGGCAGCGCGACCCCGAGCTGCAACAGGTCGGTGACGGCCTCGTTGGTCCGCCGCAACCCGTCGAAGCGGATGTCGCGAAGGCGCTCCGCCGCAGTCGCGATATTGGCTTCCGAGAAGGGGTAGGAGCGATCGCCGCGCCGGATGCGGTTGAGCGCGGCGAGCTGCTGCGCCAGGATTTCGTCCAGCGAGACGTTGGTGCGGCGGTGGCCGCGCTGGCGGTCGGCCTCGGCGCGCGACAGATATCGCCAGCCGAGGGCGGAGAGCGTATGCAGCGCCTGGAGCTGTGCGCCGCCGGCTTCGGATAGCGCGAAATCGGGGCTGGCCGGGTCGGTCATCGGGGTGCCCGCCGGGATCGGGGAAATAGGTAAGATTGGAGAGAAATCGGTAATGAGCGCATGTTCTTTACCTATTTATCCGGTCCGCTGCCGATTTCCGGGCGCCGCAACCGGCGGGCGGCGCCACCGCGCACCGCGGCCGTAGCCGCTGACTTCGAGGCGTCCTGCGTCGCGTTCGGCGCGCAGGACGTGGCGGACCATGTCGAGGCCGGCGCTCGGGCAGCGCTGGTGCAGTTCGGAAACCGAGAAATCGCCGATCATCCGGTCGATCGCCTGCCGGACGAGCCGGGTCTTGGCGCCGCGGCCGCCGCTGATGTCGCCGACGCCGCGGGCGAACTCGTCATAAGCGGCCTTTACGACGCCGAGGAAGTAGGCGACCCACGGCATCGGGTCGTGGACGCTGTCGTGCCAGCCCTGGCTCGAACGGTAGAGCGTGTCGTAGTAGCGGTCCTTGGTCTCCTCGATCAGCCGCTCCAGCGAAACGTAGCGCCCGACCTCATAGTCGTGGCGGTAAAGCAGCAGCACGGTCAGGAGCCGCGCCATGCGGCCGTTGCCGTCGGCAAAGGGATGGATGCACAGGAAGTCGAGGACGTAGAGCGCGATCAGGATCAGCGGATCGGCGACGCCTTGCGCCTCGGCTTCCGCGAAGGTGCCGTGCAGCAAATCGATCGCCTCCGGCGTCCGCCACGCCGGCGTCGGCTGGAAGCGGACGAACACGGAGCCGTCGGGCCGCCGCTCGGTGATGCTGTTGTCGACGGTCTTCCACTGCCCGCCGCTGCCGCTGGCGAACCTGAACAGGTCGCGATGCAGCTGCACCAGCAGGTTCGGCGACAGCGGCATATGGGCGTGCCGCTCATGGATCAGATTGAGCACGTTCCGGTAGCCGGCGATTTCCCCCTCCGGCCGGTCCCCCGCCGCCGGATCGGCGTTCTCCCGCACCAGCCGCACGAGGGCGGCATGCGGCACTGTCACCCCTTCCAGGCGGTTCGACGATTCGGTGCTTTCGATGATCGCCACCTGGCGCAGATTTTCGAGCGCATCCGGCGCCCGTTCCCGGTACAGCGCCTGCCGCCCCTTGCCCTCGCCGATCGCCCGCATCGTCGCCGCCACGTCGAGCGGGACGCGGAGATTGCCGAGAATGGAGGGGGTGAAGGAGCTCATATTGTTGCCGCGGCCGAACTTGTTGGCGGAGCAAGTGTCGGCTGATCCAACGCCGTATTGGTGAATAGCCTTTGCATGAACCCGCGCTTCTGCCGGTCAAGGCGATCGCACATTTCAGACAGCAGCAACTCTTGTGTCTCTGCAACGTCAAGAATCCGCGCTACCGAGACCCGCTCGGCAGGCGAGAGTATCGTAATACGGTAATCCTCGATGAACTCAGCGGGGACACGACGCTGGCCGGCACTTCCGGTCATGTATCGTTCACCATCACGGCGAAACGTCGGATCAGTTACTAAGTGGTGAATGAACCGCGCGTCTTCTGGATCATGCGCGCGGAGAACGTGAAATTCAGTGCTCCCGAAGCCAAATCCAGTTCTTAGCCCGGTAACATGCGCTCCCTTTCCATTCTCAAAACAGGGAGTGATTTTCGCGACTAGAACATCCTTTTCCTGAAAACCGGTGAACCCGTTCCCGAGATCACCGCGAAGGCATTCACGAAATCTGACTAGACAACCCAGTTCCGAAACATCCTCCATTGCAACGAATGCGACGAGAGCGTCGCACGCGAGCCGGGGTGTCCGCGGATTGATAGTCGCCAAATCCCCGAGCCGCCCGCGCTTCCGACCGATGGGATTAAGAAGATGACGCGCCAGGCGCACTCTCCGCTCCCGAACTCGGGCGGCCAACCCATCGGTCACTCTGGCCGCGTCGTCCCAAGGCTCAAGAGCAGCCACGATCCGGCGCTGTTCCTCAAGCGGGGGCGGCGTCGCGGGGATCTGACAAAAATCATCAAAATATAGTCGAAGGCGATCCTCAGTCAGCCCGTGGGAGTACGCCCAAAGAAGGTACAGAATCCTGGGCGATTTGAGCCAATAAACAGCAAACCTGCTGTCTATATTGCTTTTTGGGGTCAGCACGACGTAAGCCGGGCTAACGATCGCGTCCGCTTCGGCTAGACCGCAGGCGCCCTGCCACATGCGCATCATGTTGTACGCAATGTCACCCTTTCGCACCAACAAATGCTGCTCGGGCGCAAGCGTCGATTCCATCCGACGCTCCAACTCGTCACGCTGTACCAATCCGTCATGCATCGTCACCGAGACGGTCGGAATACCCGCCCTTCCCGGTTCCTGCCGGCTCGTGAAATAATCACCAAGGGTGGTTGTGGCCCGGATGTCAAACGGAAGCCCGGTCACCTGTCGGGCGCCCTTCGCCCGTTTCCCGTGGCTGCCGAGTCGTTTAGACATCGATGCCCAGCTCCGCCAGATACCGGTTCATCTGCGCCCGCGTCTCGGCGAGTTGCCGTTCGAGATCGCGGATCTCGTTCTGCACCGCCTGGAGGTCGATTTCGGGTTCCGGCTCGAAGGTGTCGACGTAGCGGGGAATGTTCAGGTTGAAACCGTTGCGCTCCATCTCGTCGAACAAGGCGCGGTGCGAGTACCGCTCCTCCTCCCGGCGTTCGCGATAGACCTGCACGATCCGGGCGACATCGGCCTCGCGCAGCCGGTTCTGCTTCTTGCCGGGCTCGAAATCGCGGCTGGCGTCGATGAGCAGCACGTCGCGCTCGTGGTCGCGCCGGCCGCCGCTCTCGCGCGCCCGGTCGAAGACGAGGATGCAGACCGGGATGCCGGTCGTCGGGAAGAGCTGCGCCGGGAGGCCGACGACGGCGTCGAGCAGGTTGTCGCGGACCAGCGACTCGCGGATGCGGCCCTCGGCGCCGCCGCGAAACAGCACGCCGTGCGGCACCACCACCGCGACCCGCCCCTCGCCCGGGCGCGCGATCGCCAGCATGTGCAGGATGAAGGCATAATCGCCCTTGCTCTTCGGCGGGATGCCACGCGCGAAGCGGCGATGCACGTCGCTTTGCGCTGTCTCGGCGCCCCATTTATCCAGGCTGAAGGGCGGATTGGCGACGACCACGTCAAAGCGCATCAGATGGTCGCCTTCGAGCAGGGTCGGGCCGTTGAGCGTGTCGCACCAATCGATGCGCGCCCCGTCCTGGCCGTGAAGGAACATGTTCATGCGGGCGAGGGCGCGCGTCTGACCGTTCGACTCCTGGCCATAGAGCCGGAAATTCGGGCCGCCGACCTCCTCGCCGGCGCGCAGCAGCAGCGAGCCCGAGCCGCAGGCCGGGTCGCAGATCAGCGCCCCGGACTTCGGGCCGGCGAGCTGGGCGACCAGTTCGGAGACGGTGCGCGGCGTGAAGAACTCGCCGGCCTTCTTGCCGGCGTCGGAGGCGAACCGCTCGATCAGGAAGATGTAGGCCTCGCCGATCGCATCCTCGCCGACGTCGCGCAGGTCGAGCGAAGGCTTGGCGAAATCCTCGAGCAGGTTGCGCAGCCGCCGGTTGCGGTCCCTGGTCTGGCCGAGATTGGCTTCCGAATTGAAGTCGATGTTGCGGAACACGCTCTTGAGCTTCGGGTCGTTCGCCTCCTCGACCGCCTCGAGCACTTCGTTGATCAGCTCGCCGACGTTGTCGCGGTTGCGCCGTTCGTAGAGGCTGTAGAAGTCGCTGAGGAATGTCTCGGTGACCGTGCCCTTCTCGTCGCGCAGCTCGAACTGCTTCAGCTTGAACCGCTCCCGATCGAGCCGGCGGCGGATGCGCAGATCGCGGATTTCGGGCGGGTCGTTGCGGTATTCCTCGACGAACTGCTCGTAGTGCTTGCGCCACACGTCGCTGATGTATTTGAGGAACAGGAAAGCGAGGATGTAGTCCTTGTACTGGGTCGCGTCGATCGCGCCGCGAAACGTGTCGCAGGCGGACCATACGGCGTTGCGGATGTCTTCCGGTCGGGCGGCGGGCATCGGTACCTTGTCAGCGAAGTTGCGCGAAGCTGCGGTGGAGGTAGTGGTCGGTGAGCTTTGTCTCCGCCGCCTTGAGCCGGTCGTAGAGGCGGGCGCGGAGCGCCAGCGATCGGCAGATCCCGCCGATCGCCCGCTGGCGGTCGAGGTTGGGCAGCGGCAGTTCGAGCTCGGCCAATGCGCTCTTGGGAATGCGCGGCAGACTGGCGCCGGCGGTCGATAGCCTCAGTTGCATGCCGACATCCGGCCGGGCCAGGAACGCCGCCAAGTAGTCGGGGTCGAGCCGGCGCAGATCCGGCTTGATCAGGTAGACGTCCAAGGTCACGAACGCCCCGATCATGTCGTCGCGCGGGCGGACGGCGACACTCCGCTCTCCCCGCGCCGCGAGCAGAACATCCGCCGCCCCGACCGGCCGGGCCCGCCCCGCCGTGGGCCGTTCCCCTTGTAGCAGTGGGCGATCCGACCAGACGAGATCCCGCATCTGCACGAATTTGCACGCATCGCCGCGGGTGGCGCCGGGGGTCAGCCCGCTGAGGATCGTCGCGATATCGCGCAATCGGGTCATGATCGGCATCCTGCTCTGAACCTGAGGTCGCGTCAAATAAATCGTACGAGCACCCCTCGTATTCCTATTTATTTTGAGGAGCTGCCCCGTCACCTCGACTTCGACGAGCGGGCGCCGCGCTCACTACTTGGAGACCGGACGCCCCGTCGAGATCGGTCCGGAAATCGCGAGCCGAGCGCGTAGGCTGAATACAGGCGCCAACTGAACCGAGTTGCCGTTTCTTAATGAGGCCTCGGGCGCTTGGCCGAGGAAAATCGTCATCCTTTGATCGCCATCGCGACGCGACCTAGACTTCAAAGAGGCCTGGTGTCGCCACCGGGAGGGATCTCGCCGTCGATCGCCAACGAGCAAGACCGGGGGTGGAATCCGGCCTGCGCCGTCCCTTGCGGCGCTGCGGGGGTTAGCACACTCGATAATGCATTTCAAGTTTTCTAGGAAGCGTAGCGATATATCTCTTGCCTTCCGCAGCACCCGAAGGGTATTCTGCGGGGTCAGAAAAGGGGCGAACCTTGGGTGACGTTCCATTGGACGCCGTATATCGCCGCGCCTACGGACGGGAGCTTGCTCCCTATCCCTTCCAGCGTGCGATCGCGGAAAATCTTGGTGTCGACATCCTCATCGCGCCGACGGGCCTCGGAAAGACGGCCGCGGTTACACTTGGTTGGGCGTCGCGGCGGTTGACCGCGCCAGCCACGACGCCGCGGCGGCTCGTTTGGTGTCTGCCCATGCGCACACTGGTCGAGCAGACTGCGCGCGATGCGGAAGGCTGGATGAATAATCTCGGCGGGATGTTCCCGGATAAGCAAAAGCCAAACGTCCACCTGCTCATGGGTGGTGCGGTCGATGCGGACTGGCGGCTGCGGCCGGAGGATCCGGCCATCATAGTCGGCACCCAGGACATGCTGCTGTCACGCGCTCTGATGCGCGGCTACGGGATGGGCCGGTTTGGCTGGCCAATAGATTATGGCCTGCTCCACAGCGATGCGCTGTGGGTCTATGACGAAGTCCAGTTGATGGGGGCCGGGCTCACCACTTCCGCCCAATTGGAGGCGTTCCGCCGGCGTCGCAACTGGCGTCGCGACGGCCTTGCCCGAAGCTTATGGATATCGGCGACACTCGATCCCGATTGGCTTAAGACCGCGGAGTTTCGGAGCGAAATCCCCGATCCCGTCGTGCTTCGCTGGGACGACGGTAAGCCGCCCGAGCCGCCAAGCCTGTCAGTGCGGCTCGACGCAGTTAAACGCCTTCGCCGAGCGGAGACCGCCGTCACCGCGGAAAGCGTGAAGAAGCCGGAAGCCTATGCCGAAGCCCTCGCCCGGGAAGTGGCCGCGGTCCATCGCAATGGCGCCACCACGCTGGTAGTCCTGAACACTGTCCGCCGCGCCCAGGCGCTATATGAAGCCTTGGCGAAGGTGTTGGATGCCCCAACCGAGCGGTTGCTAATCCATTCCCGTTACCGGCCGCCCGACCGAGGGATACTGGAAGTACATTTGCGGACCGGCGCAGCGGCAGACCGTGTGGTCGTTGCCACCCAGGCAGTGGAAGCGGGGGTTGACATGACCTCGGCGGTTCTGTTCACGGAATTGGCTCCGTGGTCGTCGATGGTGCAGCGCTTCGGCCGCTGCAACCGCATGGGCGAACTCAATGCGCTCCGCGGTGCGGAGATACGCTGGATCGATATCGAAACCGATGGGGATGGCACGCCGGCCAAGCCCTACGAGGTGGAAGAACTGACGGCGGCGCGGGATATTCTCGCGACGCTGGATGAGGTCGGTCCCCGCAACCTGCCGCCGCCTTCCCATCCGGCGCCCCCGGATCAGGTGATCAGGCCAAAGGATTTCGAGGAGCTGTTCGACACCGACGCCGATCTGTCAGGTTACGACATCGACGTCTCGCCCTATATCCGGGACGGCGACGACATATCGGTTAGCCTATTCTGGCGGACAATCGGCAACGGCGAGGACGAGCGTGTTACCGCAAAGCGGCCCCGGCGCGACGAGCTTTGCGCCGCGCCGATTGGCAGGGAACTTTCGGCGTGGCTGATGCCGAAGAACCGGATTACGCCCGTCTATGTCGAAGACCCGCTGGCTTCCGGCGAGAAGAGCTGGGTTCGTCTAGACAGATCGGGCAGACGCTTGCGTCCTGGTCTTACTCTGCTCCTCGATGTCGGGATGGGCGGCTACGATCCAGTGCTGGGCTTCGTTGGCGGCGGGGGAACCGAGCCCGTGGCACCGGTCGTCGATGCAGAGGCAGTTGCAACCCCTGCCGAACAGGGCGATGCCGATACAGGTGCGACAACCGAGGGTGATCCCCTCTCTTTCGGTTTCAAGGAAGCGGTGCCGCTCGAACACCACCTTAATGATGTGGCGGGCTGCGCCAGGAAGATCGCCGATGCCGTCGGCTTGCCGGACGCTGAGGCGACTGCCTTGATACGCGCCGGCGCATGGCATGATCTCGGCAAGTCCTATGCGCCGTTTCAGACCTTGCTCGGCCGCGCGCCCGACGGGCCGCTTCTCGCAAAGTCAGTCGAGGGACGCGCGCCGCCGCCGCGGCGGATTCAGGCGGAGAAGGAGGGCTTGCACAAATATTTCAGGCACGAACTCGCGTCCGCGCTCGCTTTCCTGCAGCAGCACGACGGCGAACCGGACGTCGATCTCGTCGCGTTCCTGATCGCCGCTCACCACGGGAAAGTGAGGATGGGCCTGCGCGCTCTCCCGGAGGAGCGGCCGGATAACCCTGGATTACGCATCGCGCGGGGCGTGCAGGATGGCGACGCCTTGCCGGAATTGCGCTGCGGCGACGAGGTCTCAAGCCCCGTCTCGCTCGACCTAGGCCCGATGGAAATGGGCGAAGACGAGTGCGGTCGGCCAAGCTGGTCGGCGCGAACGCAAGCCCTGCTCGCCGAGCATGGGCCGTTTCGGCTGGCGTATCTGGAGGCGTTGATCCGCATGGCCGACTGGCGCGCCTCGGCGGCGGAACAGCAAGGGACAGAGCGCGATGAATGAGCTTGTGCTCGAAGGCTGCAGGCCTATCCCACTCGCCGCCTATCTGAAGGCGCTCGGGGTCCTGCGCCTTATGGCAGAGCAGGCCGACCCGACAGCGCGCGGCTGGTGGGAAGGCGACCGCTTCCGGCTGAGAACGAAGTTCGACCTCGACGGGCTGGTCCACTTCTTCCTTTACGATTACTGCCCGACGCCGATCATAGCGCCTTGGAATGGCGGTAGCGGATTTTATCCGAAGGACGCCAAGGACGGCATCTCAGCCCTTCAAGCGAGCCCCCTCACCCGCTTCGATGCATACCGCAAAGCGATCAATCTCGGCGAGCGACTGATCCTTGAGCGCCAACTTGACGAGCGGCCCACAGACCGGCGCAAGGGCGAACTGATCGCAGCGCTCCGGGCAGAAGCTAGCGTCGAACTCGTCGGCTGGATCGATGCCGCGATTGCCTTGACCCTGGATAGGATGGCGTTCCCGCCGCTGCTCGGCACTGGAGGTAATGACGGCCGGCTCGATTTTACCAATAACTTCATGCAGCGACTGACGGAATTAATTCCGACCGATGGCAGTGAACCGACGTCTGCCACGGTCGCGGCGCTCCGAGGCGCCTTGTTCGCTATGCCTGTTGCCGGGCTTTCTTCGGCAGCCATAGGACAGTTCGCCCCCGGCGCGGCGGGTGGGCCAAACAGCGCCGCAGGGTTTCAGGGCGATCCGCTGGTGAATCGTTGGGATTTCGTGCTGATGCTCGAAGGCGCGCTGGTGTTCGCCGGCGGCGTGTCGCGGCGGCTGGAGGGCGTTGATGCCGCCTATCTCTCTTATCCGTTCACGGTGCGCGCCGCCGCGGCCGGCTACGGCAGCGCCTCGATCGACGAGCAGGGCGAGGCACGCGGCGAATTATGGGCCCCGCTCTGGGAGCGGCCGGCACGCTACGCCGAAGCACGTGCGCTGTTTCGAGAGGGACGACTGTCGCTGGGCGCTCGGCCGGCGCGGGACGGCCTGGATGCGGCGCGGGCGGTGGGTGCTCTCGGTGTTGATCGCGGCATCGCGGGCTTTGAGCGTTATGGTTTCGTCAAACGGCAGGGTCTCGCTTATCTGGCGGTGCCGCTGGGCCGTCGGCGCGTCGAGCCGAACCCCAGGGGCGATTTGGTCAACGATCTCGACCGCAATCGTTGGCTCGAAAGACTGCGAAACAAGGCGTCTTCCGACGATGCCTCGGCGAAGCTGCGAGAAGCGGTCCGCACGCTCGACGATGGTATCTTCGCTCTGCTGGAACAGCCGGAGGACAGAGGGGCCGTTCAACACGTGTTGATCGCGTTTGGCGCCGCAGTACGCGCGATCGCTGTTCGCCCCAAGCTGCAAGAAGCGCTGCGGCCACCGCTGCCGTCGTCCAGGGAATGGATCGAGGCTGCCGACGATTGCTCGGCCGAGTTTCGGCTGGCAGTCGCGCTCGCCGGCTTGCGGGCACGGCTGAAGGCAAGTGAGGACGACGGGGCGGCCATGCCAGAAAGCGGGGAGAGACCGACGCAGGGTCGGCCAGCCCTACCGATGCGCGTCCATCTCGCCCCGTTGGATCCCGACAGCCCTACGCCGCAATGGAGCCCGGAGAAAGGTCGCGTTCTCGCCGTCTGGGGCGCCGGCCGGCTCGTGGATAATCTCTGCGCGGTTGCGCAACGACGCCTACTGGAGCAGACCCGACGGGGACTGGTCGAGGCGCCGTTTGAGGGCGCCTTTGACGAGCAGGGCGCGCCCGTCGCGGCCGACAGCGGCGAGGTTGCCGCCTTCCTCGACGGTGAGGTGCGGGACGAGCGCGTGGCCGAACTGCTGCTGGGTCTGGCGTGGGTCCAACCGGGGCGGTGGGGCGGCGAAAGGCGCGCGGCTTCATTGCCGTTCCCTTATGCGGCCCTGAAGCCCCTATTCACGCCGCTGTCGGTGTTCGAATGGCTTAAAAAGCAAGATCGGCTGAACGGCGAAATCCCGTACCTGCCGATCCCGCCGGCCCTGCCGTCGCTGCTGACGACGGGCCGGGTCCAGGAAGCGGTGCATCTGGCGCAACAGCGGGTGCGCGCGTCCGGCCTGCCGACGCCGTTCTTGGCGCGGCGGGCGCCGCCGCAGGGCCGCAAACCCGATCCAGGTTTCGGCCGTCGCCTGTTGGCGGCGCTCGTCATCCCCGTCCGGGCGAGCGTCGTCGGCGCCTGCCTGCGCCAAGCTTATCCATCCGCCGACCAGCTACCTTCCGATGAGGAGAGCCAGCATGCCGCTTGATCGTTCGCCGCTCGCCGGCGCCCCTCGCCTTCTGCTTGAAGCCGAGTTGAAGCCCTTGCAGGGCACCCGCTTCCAGCCGACCGGTTTTCCCAACCTCGGCGCCGCTCGCTACGCAGGGCCGAAGGGCGAGGAAATGCTGCTGGTCGAATCCAATCAGAGCATGGCGAATCGCCTGGAGGCGGTCTGTTGGGACGAGGCCGCCGACGACTGGGTGCCGCCGCTGCGGGGTCTGCCACTGGTCAAGGTGGTGGACGCGGACCAGAAGCAGCTGACCAATTCGGTGCTTGAGGCGCATCGTCTGAACTCGCCTTACATCGAGAACAGCAATTGGTTCGCCACCCTGAAATCCGACATTGGCTACGACGAAAAAACGAAGCGTCCGATCGATTTCCGAGGAAAAGTCTACCCGACAATCCTCAAATTCGATCCGAACTCCCTAGTGCACGGTTTCTTTCTGGAAAGCATTGCTGGCGTGATTCGCTCACCCCGTACGCTCTCCGCCTTTATCGAGGCGGAAAATATAAATATTGCCGCGAGCGGCGGGGTAAAGAACGATCGCGTCGATCCCACCGGCAAGTCTGAAGGCGGGGGAGCCAAGCAGGGTTTCGGCAATGTGCCGTTCGCGCGTGACGAGTTCACAGCCGAGCGGCTCGTCGCTTATTTCAACCTCGACCTGGCCCAAATCCGCGCCTTCGGGCTGGGGGCGCTGGTCGAACGCTTCCTGGTCTCCTTTGCCCTATTCAAAATCCGCGCGCTCTTGTCGAGCGGGTTACGGTTGCGTACGGCCTGCGACTTGATGCTGGCCGCAGCGCCCAAGGTCACGGCACCCGAGGGCTTCGTCTTGCCCGAGCTTGCGGAGTTGCAGAAAGAGCTGCCTGCTCTGATCGAGGCCGTGGGCGCTGAAGGCCTCTTCGCCGAGCCGCGGGTGACGACGGTCGTCTACCGCAAGAAGTAACGGCGATGTTCGCCCTGGTCTTCCGCTTTCCTTGCGGGCGCTACCATGCGACCCCGTGGGGGCGGCACGTCAATGAAGGCGCGGTGGCCTGGCCGCCGGAACCCTACCGCGTCCTGCGCGCCCTGATCGCGGTCTGGCATCGCAAGGCGGACCAGACGCGCTGGAGCGAACCGGCATTGCATCGCCTGATCGAGGCGCTGGCGGCGTCGAAACCGGTTTATCGCCTGCCCAATGCAGTCCACGCTCATACCCGGCACTACATGCCGCAAGGGCGGCTGGACGGCGGGCGCGAGAAAACCAGCCTGGTCTTCGATGCATTTTACCGCATCGATCCCGGCGAAGACCTGGTGGTCGCCTGGTCTGACGTGATCCTTGTCCCCGAAGATTTGGCGCTGGCGGAGCATCTCGCCGGCTTGATCGGGTATATCGGGCGAGCGGAGTCGATTGTCGTTGCCCGCGCGACGGACACTGTGGATGGTCCCCTCCCAGCCGCGCCGGGAATCCCGGTTGAACCGGGCTGGACGAGTGCGGACGTATTGGTTCCTCTGTCGGCCGCGGAATATGCCGAAGCGCGACCGGCTCTGCTCGCCCAGAATCACGATAGGCCGAAGTCGAAGGCTCGTGCCGCGTTCGAGGTGACCGTTCCTGCGAAGCTCACAGACGCGCTGCAGGTTGAAACCTCGCAACTTCAAGCTGCGGGTTGGAGTCGGCCGCCCGCGGGGCGACTCGTGAGCTACGCCCGCCCTGAAGTCGGTCCTCGCCCGTCGATTTATAAACCGCGGCGGGGTCCGGAGGATGATCGCGCTCGCTTTCAGATCGCCCGTTTTGTCCTTGCAGGGCGCCCACTCCCCCCGATCACAGATGCGGTAAAAATCGGCGAGGTATTCCGGCGAGCGCTGATGGCGTGCATCCGGCAGCCGATTCCCGGCCTTCTATCCGGCCGCGACGAGGCTGGCGCGCCGTTACGCGACCCGCAGCACGCGCATGCGTTCTTTCTGCCCGAGGATCACGACGAAGACGGCTTCATCGATCACGTGGTGCTCTACGCTCGTCCTGGCTTGGATCGCGCCGTGCGGCGGGCAGCCGAAGGTTTGCGGGCCCTCTGGATTGATGATCGCAGAACCCGGGATGCGGAGGACGAGGGTGAGGCCGGCCGGCAGGAATGGCGCGTCGCGCTCGAAGGCTTCGGAAGACCGGCGGACTTCAGTGACAGCGCGCTGCTGCGGCCTTCAAGGATCTGGGCCAGCGCTACCCCCTACTTGCGCCCGTGGCATTTGAAGGGCACCGACCACTTCGAAGAAACCCGCATGATGATACGGGCCGAGTGCGAGCGCCGCGGCTTGCCCCTGCCGGAAGTCCGACGCGACGGCGACGACCCCACCGCCGGTGGGAGTATTCGTTTCGGCGGGCGGGCACGGAACGTGCTGGCGTTTCACCGCTTCCGCAGCCGGCGCGGACTCGTCCAGCCGGACCGCACCGGCCTCGCTCTCCGCCTGAAATTTGCCGACACTCTTAGTGGCCCTGTCGCGTTGGGCTTTGGTTGCCACTTCGGTCTAGGTCTCTTTTACGCACAGTAAGGGAGATTTGCACCTGTTAAAGCGCAGCTTGAGCGTCAACAATCCTAGCATGGGATCAGCTAGCGCCGCCGCTCTCCGACGACGCCGGCGACCTTGTCCCAAGCCACCTGAGCGGGGCCGCGCGCCATGTCGATAACGGACCTCCAGCCTGAACTGCCGCTGCCGCCGCCGCCGCTCAAGGACGACCAGCCCTATGTGCCGGCGCGGATGGTCAACGAGTTCCAATATTGCCCGCGTCTAGCTTATCTCGAATGGGTCCAAGGGGAGTGGGCGGAGTCGGCTGATACGGTGGAAGGGCGCGGGGTTCATCGCCGGGTCGATCGCGGCTCCGGCGAGCTCCCCGAGGCGGCGGCGATCGGCGACGACGAACGCATCCATGCACGTTCGGTGACCTTGTCGTCCGACCGACTCGGGCTGATCGCGCGCCTCGATCTGATCGAAGTCGAAGACGGCGCAGTGGTACCGGTCGACTACAAGCGCGGCCGGCGACCGCATGTCGCGGCCGGCGCCTATGACCCTGAGCGTGTCCAGCTCTGCGTCCAGGGGTTGATCCTCGAAGAAAACGGCTATCGCTGCAGCGAAGGGGCTCTCTATTTTCGCGAGAGCCGTGAGCGCGTCAGCATCGCCTTCGATGCCGAGCTGCGCTCGCAAGCGCTAGCTGCGGTAAGCGGGCTGCGTCTCGTCGCGGCCGGCGGCCGCATCCCGCCGCCGCTCGAAGACAGCCCGAAATGCCCGCGCTGCTCGCTGGTCGCGATCTGTATGCCGGAGGAGGTCAACTTCCTCCGCCACGGCGTTGCGCCGCGGCCGCTCGCGGCAAGCCGGGATCTGTCCCTGCCGGTTTACGTGCAGGCCTCGCCGGCACGGGTGCGCAAGCGGGGCGAGACCCTGCTGATCCAGACCGAGGACGGCGCCGAGACGACGGCGCGGCTGATCGACACCTCGCATCTCGTGGTAGTCGGCGCCGTCGATGTCACCGCCCCGGTCTTGCACGAGCTGATGCGCCGCGAGATCCCGGTGAGCTGGTATTCGGGAAGCGGCTGGTTTCTTGGGCATACGATCGGCACCGGGCATAAGAACGTCGAGCTGCGCACGGCGCAGTACCGGGGCAGCTTCGACGCCGCGTTCTGCCTGCGCCTGGCGCGCGGCCTTGTCACGTCGAAACTGCGCAATTCGCGCACGCTGTTGCGACGCAACACACGGGCCGACTCCCCGCCGGAGGCGGCGCTCGGTGGCCTTCAGCGAGCCGCCCGCGCTGCGGGCGAGGCGAAGAGCCTGGCTGAATTGCTCGGCGTCGAGGGTAATGGCGGCGCAATCTATTTCGGCAATTTCGGGTCGATGTTGACCGGCGCGGCCAATGGAAAGTCGGGCGACGAGGACCCGTTGCGCTTCGAGTTTGAGAACCGCAACCGGCGCCCGGCGACCGATCCGGTCAACGCCATGCTCTCCTTCGCGTATGCGATGCTGGTGCGCGAATTGACGGCGACCTTGTCGGCGGTCGGCTTCGATCCGTATCGCGGCTTCTATCACCAGCCGCGCTACGGCCGGCCGGCACTGGCGCTCGACATCATGGAGCCGTTCCGGCCGATCCTTGCCGACTCGGCGGTCATCACCGCAGTCAACAATGGCGAGATCAAGCCCGGCGATTTCGTATGGGCCGGGCGCGCCTGCGCCTTGTCGCCATCGGGCCGCAAGAAGATGATTGCCGCGTTCGAAAGACGGCTGGCGATGGAAATCACCCATCCGGTATTCGGTTATCGGCTGAGCTACCGGAGACTTCTCGAAGTCCACGCGCGCCTTCTCGGCCGGCATCTGATGGGCGAGATCCCGGAATTGCCCCCGGTAGAGCCGCGATGAATGCCTCGCCAGCGAGCGCCCGGCGCGACCCGGCGCGATACCAAATGGGCCATGGGGGCGACGAGAACCTATACATAGTCACCTACGACATCGCCGCGCCGCGGCGCTGGCGCAAGGTGTTCCGCATCATGGAAGGCTTTGGCGAATGGGTGCAGCTGTCGGTATTTCAATGCCGGCTGACTCGAAGGCGCCAGATCGAGTTGAAGCTCGCACTCGACGAAGTCATCAACCACGCGGAGGACCATGTGATCATCATCGATGTCGGTCCGGCGGCAGCGAACCGACCGCGGATAGAGAGTTTGGGAAAACCGTTCTCTGTAGTCGATCGCGGCCCGGTAATCGTGTAAAATGGTTGCCGTACCCGAGCGAGCGCTCCGGTGGCTTCCAAAACCGGCGGAGCGCTCGCAGCGCTGTTTGACATTGATAAGAGATGGACTTGGCCACACGAAGTCGCGCATGAGTCTGGAACACCTCATGAACGTTTACGTGCCGAAGCAGCACCGCTCGAAATTCTCCCGCCAACCCATGGCCATCGCTCCGTTAGCGACACCCGCCGCCCCCCCCGGTGACAGTGCCGGGGCCTCATTGAAGCTCTGTTTTCGGCGCTCGGCTAAACCAACGCTGAACAGGCCCCCCCCGGTGACAGTGCCGGGGCCTCATTGAAGCAGCCCTATGACGCGATGGCTGTCGTTTCGGCGGATTGCCCCCCCCGGTGACAGTGCCGGGGCCTCATTGAAGCGCATTGGCGTCCTGATACTGAATCCCGTTTGTCGCCAGCGCCCCCCCCGGTGACAGTGCCGGGGCCTCATTGAAGCTATGCTGTGCATCTGGCGTTGTTAGGGCGCGCAGCGCCCCCCCCGGTGACAGTGCCGGGGCCTCATTGAAGCGTCGTAAAGATGCCGGGCGTTTTGATGATGAACGCGGGCCCCCCCCGGTGACAGTGCCGGGGCCTCATTGAAGCACCGAGGTCGCCGTCGCCGTGCCGCAGCTCGGCCGGCCCCCCCCGGTGACAGTGCCGGGGCCTCATTGAAGCGTGGCGCAAGTGCCGTTCGTCGTGTCGGTGAAGACAAGCCCCCCCCGGTGACAGTGCCGGGGCCTCATTGAAGCCCGCGTTTCTGTACGGCATCATCCTGGGGCTCGACGAGCCCCCCCCGGTGACAGTGCCGGGGCCTCATTGAAGCACGTCGGAGAGCAGCCGGTCGATAAGGGTCCGTATTGCCCCCCCCGGTGACAGTGCCGGGGCCTCATTGAAGCGGGTCTCGCCCCGCTTTTTCTGCGTCCGGGCTGGGGCCCCCCCCGGTGACAGTGCCGGGGCCTCATTGAAGCGATTGGCGCAGTAACGGACGGCACCGCGACCGGCGGGCCCCCCCCCCGGTGACAGTGCCGGGGCCTCATTGAAGGACCTTTACGACCTGTACGCCGCTGCAAGACCGACGCCCCCCCGGCTGCACCGGGAGGCGGTGCGCTCATTCTGCCCCTGGTCGGCGAATCGACACCACCTGGCCGGCGGGCGGAGAGGCGGTACAGAACCTCGCCCAGGCCTCGGCAAGTTGCCGGCGCTTCTGGAAAAGGTCGCCGCGCCGGTAGGCCGCTTCAACTTTGTCGCCGACCGTGTGCGCGAGGGCCATCTCGGCAACCTCGGCCGGGAAGCTGGTTCGTTCGGCTGCCCAATCACGGAAAGTCGATCGAAAGCCATGTGCGGTCAGGTCGTTCCGGCCCATGCGCCGCAGCAGCATCAGGAACGCCATATTGCTGAGCGGTCGATCCGATTTACCGCCGGGAAATACAAACTCCCCGCGGCGAAGCGCGGCCATCGCCTGCACGATTGCGAGAGCCGCGGCCGACAGCGGCACCCGGTGCTCGCGACCGCCCTTCATCCGCTCGGCCGGGATGTTCCACAGCCGCTCGGCGATGTTGGTCTCGCCCCATCTCGCGCCCATCACTTCCCCAGTCCGCGCTGCGGTCAGGATCGCGAATTCGAGCGCACGGGCGGCAATCCCTTCCTGGCCCCGCAACTCCGCCATGAAGGCTGCGACCTCGGGATACGGGAGCGCCGCGTGATGTTCCACGCGGCGGACCTTGGTTTTCGTCGGCAGCAACTTTTCAAGGTGTCCTCGCCAGCGGGCCGGATTCTCGCCGGCCCGATAGGCGCGCGCCGTCGCCCAGTCGAGGATGCTTTCGATTCGGCCGCGGACCCGGCTGGCCGTCTCGGGCTTCGTGGCCCACACAGGCTCGATCGCATTCATGACCAGCGCCGTATCGATGGCCTGGACGGGGAGAGCGCCGAATACGGGATAAACGTAGGTGCCGAGCGTGCCTTCCCAGGCCGCCAAGCTCTTCGGTGAGCGCCATCCGGCGTTGTGTGCCGCGATATAGCGCTCGGCGCACATCTTGAAGGTCATCGCCTTGGCCGCCGCGAGCCTTGCTTTCGCTCGCTCGGCGCGGCGTGACTCGATCGGATCGATACCCTCGATTCTCAGCTTTCGGCAACCGCGGGCCTTTTCCCGCGCCTCGGCGAGGGTGACGGTGTGCGTCGGGCCGAGGCCCATCTCCCGTAACTTGCCATTATCCTTGAACCGGAAAACCCAGCTTTTCGAGCCTCGGGCACTCACCTGAAGAGACAGCCCGCCGCCGTCGCCGTAGTAGCCTCGGCGTTTGGTCCGCTCGACCGCCAGCGCCGTCAATTTCCCGATCGTGCGCGCCATCACCGCCGTTACAACCCATTCCTATACCCATCCTCATGAGCCGGATTATAGCGGGAGGCAGCGAACGGTCAAGTCCAGAAATGGCATGGATTCAATAGGTTTAAGGACGGTGGCGAACACGGGCGAATGCGGGCGTGGCGGAAGAGGCAGGAGTCGAACCTACCGAAGACGCCTGCGCGCCCTCCAACGGGTTTGAAGCCCGCGCGCCCCACCGGGAGCGGTACTCTTCCGGGGCGCAGAATCGCTGCGTTTTTTGGTCGGGTCAACCGCCACTCATCGGCGGTTTTCCAAAGGCAGCCCGCCAGTTTTCCATTTTTCCGTTCCGCGGCTGTTTCAGAAACTGGATTGCCGCCGCCGCCGCGCGGCGCCGATCGGCCCCCCGCTCCAAGCAACAGCCGTTGCCCTTTCAGGCAAGGTTAGCCCTCTGACGGCCGCAAACGTATAAAGTCGATGCATGTCGGACCTTGGGCGAACCTCGCTTTCCTCGTTTCTCGACCTTGGCTGGCGGACGGCGTTTCGCCTTGGTTACCCTCTCGCTCGCCTCTGGTGGCGGCTGTCGCGCCCGCGGCACGAAGGCGCCATGGTGGCGGTCTATGTCGGTCCGGCAGTATTGCTGGTGCGGGCTTCGTACCGGGGCGGCTGGCACTTGCCTGGTGGCGGCGTCCGGCGCGGTGAAACGCCGGAAGCAGCGGCGCAGCGCGAGCTGGCCGAGGAGATCGGCCTCGTGGCGTCAGCGCTCTTCCCTGCGGGCGTGGTCTGCGGCAGTTGGGACGGGCGCCGCGACCGCGTGCATTTCTTCGAGTTACGACTGGTCGAGCTGCCCAAGCTGCGGCTCGACAACCGAGAGATCATCGAAGCACGGCTGGCGTCGCCTAGCGAGTTGAACAGTATGGTGCTGACCGGACCGGTCGCCGCCTACCTCGGCAGATCGCCAACCGCCCGGCAATGACCCGGAGCGACGAGAGAGATTTTTCTCCTTTGCCGATCGTCGTCCCGTCATACTGAACCCGGCCCGTAAGCCGTGGCCTGCTCGTGGGGCGGAGACGGCGGGCGCATGTGGCTCTGATGAGGAGAAACGGAATGTTCAGCCATATCATGGTCGGGAGCAACGACATCGCCCGGTCGAAGAAGTTTTACGACGCGCTCTTCGGCGTGCTCGGCGTCAGCCCCGCCACCCCGGACGCGAGGGGCCGGCTCGCCTACGCGCACAATGGCGGGCGCTTCATGGTGTCAAAGCCGATCGACGGCAAACCGGCCAACGGTGCCAATGGCGGCACGATCGGCTTCGTGATGAGCAGCGCCGAGCAGGCCGCGTCCTGGCACAAGGCCGGGGTCGCCAATGGCGGCACGTCGATCGAGGACCCGCCGGGCATCCGCCAGGGCGCTGCCGGACAGATGTATCTCGCCTATCTGCGCGATCCCGACGGGAACAAGATCGTCGGGCTCCATCGCGTTCCCGGCTGATCTATCGCGAAACAGAACTGAGGAGGGCCACCCTTTCCGGGCGGCCCTTCGTTTGCGAAACCAACTCCAAGAAAAAACTGCCCCTGCGGGAGGGATCGCTTCCTTCTGCTGGTAGTAGTAGACCCTTAACGAATTTCCGTGGGCGACGACCACCACGTTTTCACGGGTCCATACTGGCCTTCGATCATCTTCTTTGCTTGAAATGGGTCATTTGCCGGCACTGTAACTTCAACGGCCGAGCCACCAGCGGCCGGTGTAATCCTCGCTTTATACATTTTTTGAGCCATTGCTCTTCACTCTAAAACCCGTGACCCGATTGCCAGGGAGCTTATTCATATAGGGGCAACGAACGGGGTTCGCCAGACTAGATACCGTTCGCCGCCGCGCGTCAGCTATTTTGCAACCGATAGCGGAGCCAAACCGCGCCGCCCTCCAGCACCTCGGTGCTCGCCAACGTCATTGCGCGGATCGGCGCGGCGACGCCGGCATCCTTGTCGCTGGAGTCGAAGATGCTCGGCGCGCCCTTCGCTCCATCGATTGCGGGGCAGATCGCCAAGCTGATCTCGTCGATCAGGCCAGCCCGCAGAAAGGCCCCGTTCGAGCCGCCGCCGCCTTCGAGCAGCAGGCGTTCGACCCCGAGCTCGCGGTTCAGGACCTCCAGCGCCAATCCCAGGTCGAGCTCCCGCTCGCCGGCGAAGATGTAGGAGACGCGATCCCGGCGCAGCCCCGCCAGATGCGCGTCGGAGGCCCGCTCTGTCAGCACCGCGACGATCGGGTCGCCGCCGATGTCGGAGCGTCCCCAGGCGATCTTGCCCTGCGCATCGAGCACGATCCCGTAGGCGGCGGCATCGCTCGTCTTTGGTTCTGATGGCGCGAACCAAGGTTGCCGCGGATAGGTCTGGTCGGTGTGATCGGGGTAGCAATCGGCCTTGGCGTATTCGCTGCCGGTCACCCGGCCGATCAGCCAGGAGCCGCCGCCGAGCTCTTCGTGCAGGCGCTCGAACAGCCCCGCCATGCGGTTCTCGGCGGGCCGCCACCGGCTCCCGAGAATGCGCCCGTCGACGCTCGCGTTCATGTGGCAGATCACATACGGCTTCATTTCCTCACCACTTTTATGCCGCAGATTGCCTGAACCGTCGTTCATGGCGTCCGAGGTACAAGCACAGCGCCCGCGGACCCGCTCCGCACCACTTCGTAATTATCCGCGAGCTCCCGATTGATGTCCGGGGGCAACCGGAAGCTTCTCCCATCCTCCGCTTCGGTCTGGATTGCCGCGAAATAGTGGGTCCTTAGGCGCGCCGTGACCACGCGGGGGTCCATTAATCCCAGGGTTATCTTCTGTCCCACCATAAAGAAGTCGATCTCGAAGGCCTTGCCCGCCCAGTAACAAACACTAAGGGTCTCACAGGCCACCGGCCCTGGCTGCTTTGCCAGCAAGTCGATCACCTCGGCAACTTCATGTGGTACTGTCGCCTTTCCCCGAGCAATATCAGCGCGAGAGCCTAGCATGGTGCTAACCGAGCGAGATACTCGCACACTATCCGGTACGAGCTCGCTCCCCCGCCATAGATCGCGAACCTCCAACAGGCGGAGCGGCAAGAGGAGGCCCGGAACGAGTACCAGCCCTATTCCCCAGCACGCGGCGGTGCTGAGGTATGGGGATATACGAGAGCCCGGCTGGACCGAGCCCGGGCGGCCGTTCTCCATCTCTCCGATTGCGAGCCCAATGATGAGGCACAGAGCGATTTCGAGATCGAAGATCGCGTTCATGTCTATGCCAGCACCACCCAACACGTAGATTGCCAGCGCTGCGGATATAAGGGCGTAGTAGACGAGGAGGCGTCCTTCGGCGCTCCGCCAAGCCGACGGCAGAGCGAACGCCCCGAGCAGAAGCAGCGGTAGCGCCGACGCGAACCAGCGGGCGCTGAAGAGAGAGGCGCTGCTCAGGCTCCAGACACGAGCATCGCGGAAAACACCTTCGACGAAGCCCCAGCCGTTGGCCGCGAAGCAAAGCGCCAAGGCCGATACCAGCATCACACCGCAAGTGGCAAGCCACAGCGCAAGTACCTCGCGGCGATACAGTAGCAGCCAGAGTGTTGCAGCCAAGGGAATCGGCAGGAGCAAGTGCTTCACGAACCCAGCCACGAGCATCAGCCCCGCCGAGACCAGGAGAAGCCATCGGCGTTTCTCGCTGGCGAGAAACGCGAGTAGGCCGAGCAACATGATCGCGTGACCCAGCCACTGAGGATCGTCGATCCCGACGTACCTCCGGTTGACCGAGGCGTTGTAGCCAAGCAGCAACAGTGCGGATAGCAGCGCGGCACGGGTGCGGCCGGTGAGCCCCTTCACCACTGCAGCGACCGCAACAGCCGCGGTGAAGAGGCCGATAAACGCAAGCAGCCGGCCAGCAAACAGATAATCCCCGAGCCAGCGCCCAAGCAAGCCAACCGCGTAGAACGAGAGAGGCGGGTAATTATTCGCGGACAGTGCGTCAAAGGCGGGGTAAAGGGGTTTGCCCGCCATCCATTGAGCCGCGAGCAATGCATTCCACCCTTCGTTATTATTGATTCCGACGCGCAGCGTGGCGCGCCATATAGGAGCAATCAGCAGCAAGGCCGTCGTTAAGGTAAGGGCCAATACGGTCCAAGTCAGAGCCCGAGACCGGATCAAACGGGGTTGGTCGTCGCCCCTTTCACCCATGTCCCATCTCTCGCTAACTATCAACCGCCTGATCCTGACCTGTAACATCAGGTGGAACAGGATAGTTGCCGGGCCAGGGTGTTTTGGGTGGGGTGAGACGCCGATGAAGATCGCCAGCTGGAACGTCAACTCGGTCAAGGTGCGGCTGCCGATAGAAGCGCTCAGCCGGGAAGGGGCCAGCCGACCCAGCTGCACAGGGCTTCGCCCATGACGAGGTCGAGGTCGCGGCCCTTCAGCCAGGGCAGTTCCTCGGTGAACACCGTGACGCATTGCCGCCAGGAACAGGGCATCCGGGTGATGTCGGTGCCCCAGA
>Ga0073928_10001551_pt1 | contig 43720 bp, 41 predicted proteins | sample PaiPotPPA55metaG_FD_76969 | JGI IMG/M metagenome (GOLD analysis project Ga0073928, IMG submission 76969) | Iron sulfur acid spring bacterial and archeal communities from Banff, Canada, to study Microbial Dark Matter (Phase II) - Paint Pots PPA... ...
CGCGCGCACCGATCTGTTTTCGTTTGGCGTGGTGCTCTACGAAATGTCCACGGGCGCGGTACCGTTTCGTGGTGAGACTTCCGGCGTGATTACCGACATGATTTTGAATCGCGCGCCGGTGGCCCCCGTGCGTTTGAATCCGGATCTTCCAGCGAAACTCGAGGACATTATCAACAAGGCGCTGGAAAAAGATCGCGACCTCCGTTATCAGTCCGCGGCGGATATTCGCACGGACTTGAAGCGGTTGCGCCGCGATACGGGCTCCGGCCGGATTTCATCCACCGAAAGCAGGGCTGTTCAGGAACTTTCTCTGGAGCCGGGAAGCGGGAGCAATCGGATCGCGACAACCGCCGCTCTGCCCTCAACCGCGTCTGCGGGAAAGAAGACTGCCGTTGTTATTGCGTGCGCTGTTCTGGTGCTTGCCATAGCGGCATTCGCTGCGTATCGCTTCTTGCGCGGCTCCAACGCTCCCAGCGGTCCCGCGAAAATTACACAAATGAGCCGTTGGGACAAGCCCATGAACAGCGCCCGGATTTCTCCCGACGGCCACACCGTCGCATTCACCTCGCAAGTCGCCGGCATCTCGCAGGTTTTTGTCATACTTACATCCGGCGGCGAGCCTCTGCAGCTCACAAATGACGGAGGCGACAAGATTGTGGATAGTTTCTCCACCGATGGAACTGAGATCTATTACGGGCGGTTCCAAGGTAACGACGAAGGTTGGGCCGTCCCCACACTCGGCGGAAAACCCAATCGCGTGGCTTCGGGTTTCGCGTTAGTTCCATCTCCCGACGGCAACTTCATCTACTACCTGAAAGCAGGCAGCCGCGGAATTTTTCGAACGCAAAGATCCAGTCTGAGCGAGGAGCAGATTTATGTTCTCGACGCTCCGCTGTTTCCGCCACGGCGAATTTTGCCCTTTCCTGACGGCAACCACTTGTTGGTATTTACGCACGACGCGATCTCTTTGCTCCCGCTGGCTCACATGTACGACTTGGATTTGTCCAATCACTCAATCATTGCCCTTGGTGACATACCTGCGGAGACCGTGGAACTCGCCTGGGGTGAGCCCGGCAAAACCGTGCTGTTCAGCCGTACCGTTAGCGGCCTGACTAACATCTGGAAATACACCCTGAGTGACAAATCGCTCGCGCAGGTCACCCAGGGAACTGGACCTGACTTTTCGCCCATGGTTGACCCGTCGGGAAAAGGAATTTATTTCGTGAACGGCAAAGCCACCGGCTTTTTGACCGCATACAATATCCGCACGAAGCAGACCACCGACATCGCTTCGGAAAATGCGACGCAGCCCGCCATTTCCCCGGACGGAAAGCGCGTGATGTACGTCGCCCAGCCCGCCAGGGACCGCACCGAGGTATGGACCGCAAACATTGATGGCAGCAACCCGGTGAAAATTGCCACCGGGGAATCCCTGGCAACCACAAACTGGGCGCCAGACAGTTTTCACCTGGCATTTGTAGTATCGCAAAACGGCGCTATAGACAAACCGTACACCGTGGGAGCCGATGGCAGCGATCTCCACCAGATTCCCTGGGCCAGCGCGAGCATCTTTAATGTGCTTTGGACTCGTGACCAGAAAACTCTCTACATCACCGGCTTCGAGAAGGACTCTGCATTGCCCACGAGTTGGAAAGCGAACCCGGACGGTACGGGCCAGGAGAAAATCGGTGGAAATTGTGGTAACAGTGCGGAAATCTCAGTCGACGGGCAATACCTGATCGGTGCAGTGTGGTCAGGAGCAAGAACTGGAATCTATGAGTTCTCTATCCCTGAAAAAAAGTGCAGTCCGCTGTTGCCAGGTGTCGCAACCTTCCAGGCGGAATTTGCTCCTGATGGCAAGTCCCTGTTGTACGCCATCCCGTCGGAGCACGAAGTCACAATTTACCGCGTAGGCTGGCAAGACGGAAAGCTCATCGGTTCGCCGCAGGTAGCGGTGAAGCTTCCTTTCGCTGTTCCCTTTAGCTCCGGCGGCAACGGGTACGACTTCGCCCGTGACCTCTCCTCGCTGGTTTACGCGCGCCGCGCCGGACACGCCGACCTCTACCTCCTCAGCCAGAAATAATTTCGGCTTAAGGCCCGTGCGTTTTCCTCACTTGGCTTTCGATTCTGTTCACGGCGGCTGCGAACCTCAGGTAAAATCAGCAGAACGCGCCCGTAGCTCAACTGGATAGAGCATCTGCCTTCGAAGCAGAGGGTTGGGGGTTCGAGCCCCTCCGGGCGCGCCAGCTTTTTCGAGAAAAGTAGCCATTTTCCTGAAAATTAGGGCGTTTGAACTTGCCCGGTGCTACCCCAATGCTACCAGCCAGTGTAAACGCGGGACTCCTTGTCCTGCGTTGCACAAAATTCTCTCGGAAGTTCAGGACGATGCTCAAGTTACAGTACGTGAAAGCTGCGAACGGAGGCTGGTGCCGGGTCGGTGCCAAACAAAGGGGCGAATATAACGCAAAGCGAGTAAGGTTCGAGACTAGGTACAGATGGCGCGATTACGGTTTCCACTTACCTGGCTTCTAAGAGGGTCGGGGGTTCGAATCGCTCCGGGCGCGCCATTTTTCCTTAGATACGGTGGTTTCCCGTGAAGCGGAGAAATCCTAGCATTGCGATTTTACCTGGGTTGTACCACCTGAAGTTCGAAATGTCATGATATATAAAATGGGCATATAGGCTTTCAGCCATTTGAAATTGCTTTAGTGCTTCGCAATTACTAGACCCTTAGATCGTCGGTGCGATAATAATTAGCATGTAGCGGCGGGTCGGGAGGTAGAAACTGTTAAGACTGGCTTGTGGGTTTTCCAAGCGCTACAGCGATATCAGCGAGAGCCTCGGAAATTCCGGTGCATTTCAAAACAGATTTAGACACCGGCTCTCGCCACCGTTCACTGCCTCCGAGGAGACGCTCTATGCCGGAGAGCAGCACGTCCATAAGTCGTGGGGTGTTTATCCCTATCGAAAGAGATACCGAGCGGATCTTGGCTTCGGTCTTGTGCCACCACCCGCGAGGAAGAAAACAAACACTACCTGGTTTCCCCTCCCAGATACAGTCGTATAGCTCCGGTGTCCGTAGCGGGCACTGGCATTGTGCGGCGAGATCAGGATGCGGTTTTGACTGCGAAGGCACATACTTGTGAAAAGGGAAGCGGACTACAACGTTTTCTTTCAGAAACCAGATTTTCTTTCCTATCAAGGGGATAATCAACACTTCTACCGGATCGAAGTGCCAAGGCAGGCCGTTCGATCCAGGCGACACAAAGATGCTTGCTGAGATTCGATCCAAGGGGATCCAAAGCCACTCGGCAAGGTCGCGGAGCAGCGAGTCAATACTTGGACAGTAATTCTGTACGCGCTCGATTGACCACGGTGCAGACAGGTCCACTTGCCCGAACTCCGCCCTCGTAACGATGGTAGGTCTGTAACCGTCTTTCGCCATCTGATGGACTCTTACGGATTGGACATGAAGTGGAACCAATGTCTTAAGGTCCATAATCTGGCTTAAATCAGTTGCGAATAACTCGTGTCCTACTGACTCATCTTGGATAAATAAACGCGTTGGCCAATAGTTTTGAATGAATTCCTCAAGAATGACCGAAGGCAGCAGTTGATTCAGTGCAGGCATGTCGTCGATCATTGGGATGCGAGCACCTGACGCATAAAGATTTTACCGTGGTCCAGCCACAAGGCCTTCAATCACTGTCTAGAAGGCGCAATATTTGACCCTAGTCGATGATTCAGCTGCCGGCTTGGCCCCAAGAAATCGCAGAATTCTTGGGTATGCCAACTATGGATGTACAGTCCGAGTTCAAGGCTACTCTTTACCCGTTACGGTCTCCGTAGACGACGTCATTGCCAGAAACATGAGCGTTACCAAAGACTCGTCCATAGACCTGGGCTGAGCCCTCAACGATCGCGTCGTCGAAGACTTCCCCGTATATTTTAGCGTTTCCCCGAACAATGGCCCGACCGTAGACACGTCCTTGCAATTCGGCATTGTCCGAGACCGAAGCGTGTCCGAAGACTTCTCCCTTTACAGTAACGCTCCCCGAAATCGAGGCGCTGTCATAGACCGCTCCGTACACCTTCGCATCACCATTTATTATGGCACCATCATATGCATGACCCTGATCGAAGAGAAAGCATAAGCCGTCCTGACTAAGATTGGTCTCTTTCTCCAGGTAGCCTCCAAGTAATCCGTCGCTTAATCGTTTGATCCGATGGAGCGTCAGTCCGTTGACGAGCTTTGAGTCGCTGGTAATGATAGTGTACTTCCCCGCCATTGTTATTCTCCTCGCGCGTCGTCTTGCATGTTTCAAGTTATCGGTCACTTAACTTTTTGCATCGAAATCAGATTCGTATAAAAACTGTCGATTGGTTTCGTGAAATTCTCGAGGACCAATTGGCCAGACGTTGTCGGATAAGGGTCATTGATGATTAGGAACTGCTCCTTGTCGAGGACGGTCCCTGAATCGTCAAAAAATATGTACTCCCGCCATCCCCGCAACAATCGAGCGTGTCCAGGAATACCGGATTTCGCCGGTAGCATCTGTTCGACTACCTGAACGCAGTCGGCGAAACCAGGCAAATTAATGAACTGTCCGGTCACCTTCCCGGACGACAAAATGGTCATGCCGTGAAGGAAATCGGGATTCGTCGTTCCACTCGGTCCTGTATTCATAGCGGCAGCGATATCGTTCTGCTTTTTTGATATCCCAACAAATGAAAGCATCATCTCAGCGGTTGCCACTGCACAGTAAACCTCGGTAATCTGACTGTATAGAACCGCGGGTAGAAGGGCCCCTCTGACAGCGAATCGAACGCCCGCTTGTCCCAGAGATTCAAGGCTGAATTTGAGCGGCGCAAAACCTCCAGCCTTTGCTTTACCGAAAACACTTTCGAGTCGATTCCACTGATGAATCGAAGGAGTAACCACGCCGGGGCCTGCTTCCGGGATCTCAGTGAGAATAGAATAGAAAGGCTGACCTTCCGGCCTCTCGGGAAGCGGGACTCCGGCTTCGGAAGCCGGGTTGTATTTACCGTCCCACTGTTTGACTAGAACACCAGCAGCGGCGTCATATAGCAATGAATGAGGACCGGTGGACGTCTGGCAAGTAACCAATGCTCCCATTCGTGGATAGCCGTAGCACACTATCTTTGCGTCGATTATTGCACCAATATTTTGTGCAAGAGCCGCTTGTTTCGCCTTCTCAATTGCGGATGGCGCATCGAACCACTGATTGCCTATAAGAATGCTGTCGATTAATGGGAGCTTCTTTTGGAGCGCCGAACTTCGAACAGCACCAACCTTGACTCCTCGAGGATCGGCTATCTCGAAATCTGCGAAAAGTGGCCCGCCAGTGAGGTCGTATATTATTAGGGGTTCTACTTGAGAGATTGCACTTCCATCTAGGTTCTTGTCCGAGAGAAGCGCAATGTCGGAAGAGAAGCTTTGATAAAAGAAATTTAGCAACTCCCTTTGTTGGTCTGACATGAGGAGGTCAAACGCTGGACAGTCTACCGTCTGAACTAGACGACGCTCTTCCGGTAGATCGCGAAGCCGTCATCTGTGGGCTTATCTGGACGAGAGCGTCATCTAGCGCTCTCGCTTTCGTAATTGGCGGAACACGTTGAATCAGATCCGGCCTGTGTGATGCAATATAGTCGGCCAATAAGACAGCTTTCGTATTAAATCGGATTCCTGCGCAAATCATCTCTACTGGCCGACTATCCAGGTGACGCTGCGGACAGCCACCGAAGCACGAGGGGAGCACTTCGCAGGTACGGCACGGTTCCATGGTCGTCGGGTCAAAACGGAGCCAACGAAGAGCCGGTGTGGCATCTATCTCCACTGGAGCGGAGATGTCGCCAATTCGCCTATCATTATCTCCAACCTCGGTCCAACAACGCTGGAGTCCGCCGTCAGGCTCCACAATGATCGAGTGGGTACTGACAGCTTGGCACTGTCGCAGGCTGGACTTGCGTAGAGCATTGTCGGTCTTAAATCCGAGTTCCCGGGCTCTTTGAGTCAAAATAAGATTCTGATCTGAAAATGTCTTGTGGTCGAGTATGTCAACGCTCCCGTTCTCGGCAATGTCCCGACAGCCTTTGCCGTAGAGGTGTACCGGCGAGAAATACACATGAAGTTTGCTGGCTTCCATATCCGACGCGAGTTTTTCGAGAAGTTCGAGACAACCATCCATGTTCTGCGCATCGACGTTCATTCGAAGTGATATTGGAAGCATTTCTACTGCCTGAACCAGATTTGCGTAAATCTGTCCAAAAGTGCCTTGTCCACCCTTTGCAGGACGCCTTGCATTGTGGTAACGATGAGAACCATCAATTGTGATTTGAACTCTTGTCCAACCTCCAATGCTAGCCATATCGTGAGCCACGCTTAGGCTTAAGAGCATCGCATTTGTGGTCATTTGCGCTGAATAGGTAACGTTCAGTTCACGCGAACGATCTCGGAAATATTCAGAAAGTGAAAGGACGACGTCTTTACAAAGTAGGGGTTCGCCACCATACCAGATAACATTGAACTTCTTGCGGCCCGGTAGAAGGTCAGCGACGTAATACTTAATCTTTTGTTCGACTTCTGGCGTGATCATACCCCTTCTTTTGTTTTCATAGCAGTATATGCAAGCGAGGTTACAGTCTATCGTGGGAGCTATAGTCAACCCGAGCACGTCGGGAGAATGACGGTTCCTGCGATAAGTAGAGCGCATGAATTCCAACTCATCAAAATCGTCGCTAATCAAGATTCTTGAGGCAGTGAGGCGTTTGGCGAAATCGGCTCCGTCTTGCACAACGCCCTTCTTGATAAGGGTCCAATAGTCCTGTTCCGCGGGTGTCAATTCAACAAACGTGTTCCAAAGCAGATTTGCGAGAACGAGATTCCCGTCGGGAAGGCAAAGTTCTTGCGTGTAGCGGGATAGTTTGACCATGCTGACTCCAGAAATAAAGTGCTCCGCGTGTAAAATACGCGCGGAGCACTAGTTCATCCTAACTGGACCCCGCACCCTTCAGATCCGCCGAGTCCCCCGTCCTTTTGGAGACTGAAATAGCCAGCCAACATTTCGAGGATTTCCGGGGGTACGGGTTTCCCTGGTGTTACAGACATGCCGGGGGGCAGGGTGATTTTAACCGTCTGCTTGTCGAGTGCCTCAAGTTTGCCTTGTTGTGCCATCGGTTGATCTCCAAACTTTATTTGTAGTCTCGAGTAGATTGGGGGCCAGCCCAGTTGAGTTGGACAGCCCTTAGGACGGTAAGGCTAATCTCGGACGCTAAACATGTCAAGTGTTAAGTAATATTCACAGAGGTAAGTACCTATATGTATAGAAACTATCTTTGTTTTCTTTGCTGTTCATCGAAAAGCCGTCCCTGCCACCATTAATATTGTTCGGGTCGCACTGTCGTGTGTCTGGCGGCCCGAAATTTGAGGCAACGATTTCGACCGACTTGTATCGTTATACAGAAAAGTAAAGCAGCGGACGAGGTCTCTTCCCTAGAGAATCGCACGGCGATTTTCAGGGCATTCTTATGGCTAGCCTGAGGGCATTCATCGGTGTCGCCGAAGCGATTTCAGCAGCAGCCTTAGCATTGGGATCCTTATTCGCTGCAATGGCGGCGGCCTTTTGCAAGATGGTTTTATCCCCCTCGCTTTTGAACCACTTTGCTCCCCCAAAGCCAATCAACAAACCATTGGCGATGTCGGATGTGGACAGAATCAGCTGTTTAGCCTCAGGCCCCGTTAGGGTCACGGCTTTCAAACTGGCCCACGACGCTAGGGCCGCTAACATGCCCACGAGAACAACACCCAGAAAGCCTGGCTGAAAAACCCCATCCTCCACCCTGGGAAGGTGGAGACCTGAATCACCAATGAAAACATTAACGAATCCGCCTGCTGCACCGCATATAAGTATTACAGCGACAATCCAAATTTCCATTTCGACCTCCCGAGGCGAATGAACCTATGCGTTATGCGTCTTACTTGGCGAACAGGATCGTTCCTAAGTAGCTCAGCTATCATCCGTACGATTCCTTCCACAGCTGGGATGCCGTCTGGTTAATGGGCACCTCGAAATATTCCGCGATCCCCTGCGAGCCTCGCAAGGTAACAATCGCAAAGGCATGGCTATAATCCGTTCCATTGTTTCCCAGCTGCGCGGCGGTTTCCCAATTGGGAAACACGCCTGGATTGAGCGTAACCATCTCGCGATTAAGGCTGTAGGATTGCTGATTTTTAAATACCGGTACAGCGGAGCAACCGAGGCACCGACCCCGCTTCAGGCCTATATACTGTTTGTAGATTGCCAGAGTGTGTTCGTGTCCCCAGAACCACCAGGTTATTTGATCGAGAACCCCGCTGAAGTTCTTATACAAATTCGGGTTGTACGCGTACGGTTGACCGCCCAAGCGCCCCACGGCGCCAAAAGCAGAGAATAGAGGGTGATGTGAGAGAAGAATTGTTTTGCGGGATCCGGCAGTCTTAATTTTGTCCAGCAGCCACGAAAGTTCAGCGGCATTTAGGCTTGTCATGTAAGAGGAGACTGTAATGGGGTTGCAGTCGTTGTGTCCGGTGTCCATCGCAAGAAGTTGCCAGTCCGGGTTGCTTAACGCAAAGTAGCTTGCCTCTTGTTTGATCTGCCGGAGCAGCCAGTAATAGCCGTCACCACCGGAATACATGTCGTGATTGCCGCATAGTGTAAAAATCGGGAAGTCGCTCTTGAATATGGAGCGGCAAATGTCCAGGAAATTTTTTGCAGCTTCCTGCTGAGTACAAGAATAATAAATGTCGCCGAGGTGAAGAATCAAGTCGGGGCTCTGGGCTTTAACTTGACGAAGAAGATTCAAGGCCGGTTCTTCGCCGGTTCCCCAATCACCGATGATGGCGATGCGAAGGTCGTGATCGAAAAGGACTACTGGTTTTTTGTTTTCAATGTATGGGAAGCTTTGCCCTTGTGCCTTGAATCGAAGATAATTCGCGAGACAAGTGGACCAGCCGGCCCCATCGCACACGGATTTCTTGAGTTCAGCTTCACATTGTGCAGCGAGAGACTTGTTACCACGAATTTCCGCCCAGAGAAATTGGGCCGCGACGCGACCGCAGTCTCCGACCACGGCGACCGACTCCGGCGCAATCGGGAACGCTTCGGCACCTGCTTCTATGGAAGCCGCAACTTCATGGACGGGAGCCATGTACAGATTCTGTGTCTGTATGGCCTCTTCTCCCGTGTTTTTGGCCCAGGATACGAGGGCCGCGGCGGATTGCCAGAGGGAAAGAGTCGGGTCTCGATAAGTGTACGGCTGTGGAACAGTGAAATTAGATGACATCCTTTCTCCTTGCTAAGACGGAATCTGATTGGCGACAGCCGGGAATGTCCGTTTCACATGGTCAATGATGCTCGGAATGTGAGTTCCGAAGTTTACCCAAGCGACGTCACGCCCTTGAAATTTAACGTTCTCGGCAACGGTCGATCCGCGATGCAACGCAACGACGCGCCATTGATCGTCCAACACGGGGGACCCGGAAGAACCTTGCTTTGTATCCGTGAAATAGCGTAATTCGTTTTCTGTCGACGCGGTGACGAGATTATTGCGAATGGCAATTTTTTTCGGGGTTCCTTCTGGGTGCTGGATGATATTAACAGGAATGTAGCTGTCGCTTTCAGATTTGCGGAGAGGCACGGTTACTCTCTCCAAGGGTGGTCGCGTAAGGCCTGTGACTCTAAGAATCGCGTAATCGAGCGCTGGGTCCCATGCCTCGACCGATTCGATATGGTTTTCCTCCACGTGCACGCCTTCGCTGTTGAAATCAAACCTCGTTGCAGCGTGACTAGCTTGTCGCTTTAGATCCTCGCTCGCGGCCGGTGACTCCCCTTCGTTCCGCGCATTCACAACGTGATGGTTGGTTATGAGGAGGTTGGGCGCAATGACCCAACCGGTACCTACATAGAGAAGTGGGTTCGCGCCTAGCATCCGTTGTACACCATTTTCGAAACGGGGAATGGCTAAACGCGCTACCGAAGCGCCGACGATAGCTCCACGTTCGAGAAAGTTGAAGGGCAGCATGTCGTCTTGCAGCACGATGACTTCCTTGTGTTCGGGGAGTGTTGTTGGATCGATGCGGGGTGAGCCGGTCACGCGGTGCGTCAGATCATCCAGCGACCGTAAGAAAATCTTGCTTTCTTCGGTGCCAGTAGTGAGAAGGATTGCATTGCGCAGCCAGATCTGGAGAGGAACGGTTCCGTCCGAGAGTCGCTCCGTCTGATTGAGTTTCCCCAGGTCGATAGCAAGTTGCGCGGTATCAGGAAGACCCGGAGTGGCACCCATAATTCCAGCGATCCAGTAGGGGTTTATATGGGCGAGGAACGCCGGTCGGGACAGAGTGTAATTGATGTGGGCTCTTATGAGAGCCTCAATGAATTCTAAAATCCGACCCTGTCGAAGGTATTCCATCAGCGCACGTCCGCAGAAGTCTCAAGTTCCCACGGCTCTCTGTACTCTTCAATTCCCACAATCGGAGTAGAACCGGTCCCTATCGTGTGTCGCAGCAGCGAGGCTATCCCATCGAGCAAATGTACATCCATGTTCGTCCTGTCCATGAGGCTCAAGGCCGTTACGTCAGGAGCGTTGGAAGAATCTAATGGCAAGACCGACGGCACCATCGGTGAAAGGTTCAAGAGGAGCTCGTTCAACTGTTCTCGTGTGATCACGCCCAAACCAACCGAAGCTAGCATTTTGCCAAACGTCACCGGATAAGCAGAACCGAGGAACCCGATCGCATTGCGAACTAGGCCGCGCTCCTGATCAACGAGTGCTTCATTGGTGGCAGAGAGTGTTTCAGCTAGCCTGTCGCGTAAGGGTGAAGAATCGCTCAAAGAAACGTTAGGCCAGCGCTCCCTGATCACCAGGCGCTCAGTCAGGATTTGGACGAGGCACAAGGGGTTCGAGATAGACTCTGCAGTTCGCTGGGCTCGCTCAAGATAATTGTCGGAGTCAACAATTTCGGTGAGGTTTTCGGCGACCCCCGCTCGCATCCAAAGCAGTTCGACATAGCGACCTCGATTTGGATTGAATGGCATGGAAGCTATCCCGTCATCAAGAACGCGAGCGGCCGACAAGTTGTCTCTGGCGAGCAGGTGTGCTCGTGCTTCAAGTGCAAAAAGGGGACTTCCCGGGGATCGTTCCTTTCTTTCGCTCAGAACCGCCAAGGCTGTTTTCCAGTCAAGGTATCGTGTCGCGTCACGCACGCTTCTAGCAACATGACGTTCCCATTCTTCTGTATCAGCGTTCTCTCGAATCTCCTTACTGATATTAAGACTCATCCTCGATGCGAGCCACGCAGCAGCCCGCGGCGGTAGGTCGTCGAGAGAACTTGCGATGGAAGTCCCGGCGGCGTCCAGCCATCGAAGAAGGAGTACCGAGGAATCTTGGTTCAGCATAAGCCGATGATAAAGTTCCTCTGCCCTGGCGTCAGGTGTTTCGACACGTGCGTAATAGGAGACAGCAGCTTCGTGGATTGCTCTGGTTTGCTGTGGTTTATCTTGGGTCATCAGCCTCAACATAGAGGCTCGAATCTCCGGACGATAGTGCAAGGAACCATCTTCGTGAAGAAATACTAGGGTGTGTTCCTTACGAACTTCATCGAAGAGAAATTGGGCTGTCTGCACGTTGGATACGGGAACGTCGCAAATCGGAGAAAGAACGTCTTGAATGAGGGCGGGGGTGAGACGCCGCAAGATCATTCCAGGATGCGCCAGTTTTCGAACGTTTTCATCGTGAATATGGTCGAGGATTCGGCGATAGAGCTGGCCGCGAATAATCCCCTCGGAAAGGGTCGCAAGATACCACGTGCGAGTGTTCAAATTGGCAATTCCTGTCGTGGCTGGCTCCTCGCTTTCGAGGACTCTCGCCGCCAGCCGTAGCGTTAGAGGATTCCCACCGACCTGTTTTACTACAGCCATCGCTACCTGTGGGTCGCTTACGCCCAGTTGTTGCAGGAGTCGCTCACTGGAGGATGAATCCAACGGAGGTAGGGGCAACGGGATTGCCGTTTGATTGTTAACGACTACTTTGCCGACTCGGCGGCCAGATAGAATCACACGAAGTAAAGGATAACTCTGGAGAACGTCGCCAAGCATTTCCCACAGGCCCTTCAACTGCTCGGGGCTGCGATACTCCACCTCTTCGAATGTATCTAGGACAATTAATGCCGGCGTTGGTTCGAGGTCATCACCGTTCAGGGAACGGAGTAGGGACGCGAACGCACGATATAAGTTCTGATCGGCGGTTTGGACCGCTTCGAGACGGGCCCTCACGGTTGAGAAAACGAGGGTCTTGTCTCCGATTTGGCCGCGAATGTCCCGGTAGGATTTCACCTGTTCGTGAAACGTCTGAAAGGTACTGACGCCTTGGGGATATTGCAGTTCAAATTGCGCCGCGGCCTCGATCAATAATGTAAATGGGTCGTCGATTTTGAGCGAAGGATTATCGAAAGGGAGATACGCGAATGGGAAATGATGTTCCTCAGCTACGTTGGAATGTTCATACAAGAAGCGTCCGATGAGCGCCGACTTTCCAATCCCGCCTGGTCCAGTTATCACCAGAGGAGGTCGTTCGACGAGATTGAAGAATTTGCGGACGCGTCGCCGAACCGATTCCGTCCGAGAGGGCGGGAGAATACCGACATAGTCCCTTAGTTGCTTGAGCTCATTAAGCCGTCCGATGAATTCGCTCATCACCAGATGCTCGACAGATGCGAGCACGCTGCGACGCGCCATGATCGGCTGGATGGTACTAAGAGCGGGAATGGCAGGCACCAATCCGTCCAGCCATTCGGACACTTGGTAGCTTAGGCGAAGTTCGCCGTAGGACTGATGGTCGATTGGGGTTGCCGTGCCATTAATCCAAGCTTCAAGCATCATTTGCAAATCAGTACGAACCCGGGCCGGGTTGCTGTTGAGGGCCGCCCTCATCTGGTCCACGGTCGATAACCGATGCAAGCTGGTTTTACGCACATCAGGCTTTAATGTTTGTAGGCCTTCCATGCGTCCTCCGCTGGCGGGAACAATGTCCCTCGCCAAGAGAACATAAGGGTCGTCGACTCCAAGGGAGGGGTCGTACGGTTTGAGATCCTTAGGTCGGAAGCAATGGAGAACTGCCGCGGCACAGCGATACGACCACCGCTTATCAGAGATTAAATCATCAGCGCGAGGTCGATTGATCCGTTCGTTGAAGGCACGGAGAAGCGACTCTGGATCACGTGTTGGGACTTTCGCACTCACAGTTGTATCGTTTCTATCAGGCTGCATAGTCGGCGGTTAATTTCTTCATGTCGCGTCTTGTCTTTGGGTAAGCCTTGGAGAACAGACCGAACAAAATTTTCCGCTGAAGTCATTATCCCTGCCCGCTGCAGAATGAGTTCTACGCAGGTCTTGATCTCGTCGTCTGGAATTAAACTTATCTCGTCGATGTCGATATGGCCGGGCTGGACAGTCAAGGAGCCTCGCTCATAGCCGAGGAGGACAATGCGATATTTCCGCCTAAAGATTCCGGTGGTGATGCGGTCCGCTAGGAAGTTAATAAATGATCTGCAATCCTTGGTCACGTTCAGGCTATCGAACCCATCGAAGACAAACCACCAGTCATAGGATGTTTGCGCAGCTTCCACGAGGACCCAATTTGCGAGTTCGAGAGGCCAGCGGTCGGCGTTCGTTGTCGGTGGGGGCATGTTGGCTGCAGAACGTCCGATGCTCGCCACGATGTCACGCGCTACCTCGGCGCATGTGGGCCAGCCGGTGCCAGGAAATAGCCGTTGTGTGCAAACGGAGATGTTGGGCCGTCGCAAACAAAAGTCGTCCACGTAATCCGCCGAGTAGCTCTTTCCTGAGCGCGTGTCACCTGTCACAATCAGGATGGGCTTGGCGGCGCTTGGATTTGTGAGAGTTTTGATCTTCGCTCGCAGCCTACTGCGGTCCACGAAGGGCATTTTAGTAGACAGAAGAAAGTCGAGATCCGGATCAGGGCCAGGAGCAGGCGCAGGGGGAGTTCCTAACCGCATCCGAATTTTGTCAATGCATTCGTCCAGTGGCAAGAGGGAGAGGAAACGAAGGATAGAAGGCGGCTGCCTGGTCCACCCGTCCGCCATGCAGGCTTCGAGGACTCGGGCGGCCGCGAGGTTAGCAATCGGTGGCAGCTCCGGAATTGCTCTAGCCATCAACGGATCGAGAGGTGACACCAGTATCGGACGAAATGTAGCCTGCGTGGCGAGAACCAATGTGGCGATCCGATCTACCACATAATTTTGTTCCTCTAGAGTCAGCAACGGCTTTTTTGCCTCTCCTTCTAATTACTACCAGGAACGACCGGACGGCCCGAAGTCTTGGAGAAATAATCCGTCGAAGTAGAGATGATTCCCGAATATGGTTTCCACGCATCGAGCCAGCTTGGTTGTTCGGCAATCGGGGGATGAGCGGAGAAGTTTATTCCAAAGTCGACGATCCGTGGGTCAAGAGCAAGTTGCCAAGTCGGGACCGAGAAGTTCTGCACCAAATACTGTCCCATAAAGTGCAGTCCGACGACTTGACCGGAGTCGAGATCGATGACTGCCGAGCCGGAATTTCCTCCCAACGTCGAGCAATCGTGCGTCAGGCTTTCGACCGTATGCCCGAACGAAGTGACAGGGATAGCACCAGCAATCAACTTTCCCGGCTGAAGGCGTTTTTTCTGAAAGGTGCCATGAAAGATTTCGATCTGCAAGGTGGGGTTCTCCGATGGATTCGGGTTGAATGCTGGATAACCGATTGCGACCACATTGCGTCCCGGCAAATCAGACGGGGCGGAAGCTGCGAGCGTCAAAGGTATCCGAAGGCTGTCGATGCCATCGATGCGGAGCAGTGCGCAATCCCAGTGCGGATGGACGAGCAGGACTTCGACAACGTCGAACGTGAGAGAGTCCGCTGAATCAACTTCCTCTTTGAGGTCTAAAGCAGCTGAGCGGCCGGGAATGAACTCGAGTCCGCCACATCCTGGGCCATTCGCAAAAAATTCAGCGACGTGCCGATTGGTCATTAACACATCTGGTGCGATGAGAAAGGCCGTTCCAGCATACGGCACGGATGGCAATCCCCAGAGATTTAAGCGCCCGACCGCGCGGATAGCGATCTCTATGCTGGGCCGCGCTGCTTCGAGTTCCGGCCACAGGGATTCAAGATTCTCGAATGAGTCATTCCGGACATTGAACACGGGCCGGCCGCTTTGAACGACGATAGACTCTAATTGACGTTCGTGTGTAGGAGTAAGTTCAGCTCCGCTTCTGAGGGCTGAGAGCGCGTTTACAACGACTTCCACCTCGTTGGGCTGTTCGGGAACAAAAGTTTCCGCCAAACGAGGAGCATACAAAGAGGAAATTGGGCGATCGCCGAGGACTCTCCGCACGTATTGGATCTGCCGGTCATTCATGGTGAGGTTTAGGAGTCTTGATACCACGTGCTCCACGGTATCCGCACCATCCCAGGCGGTGTAGGTCCTCCAGGTGGCGCGATCATCGGCGTAATCTCAGCCTGCGAGGAAACGGGAACTGTCAGATTGTTCCAGTCAAACTCGAAGACCTTCGCAAAGTATTTTGCAATTTGCGGCGAACGTAAAATGAGGCTCGCATCACGGTTGTATTGCGTGCCGTCAGGCGACCAGTTCTGGCTCCCGACAACGGCAATCGTCGAGTCGACCAATATGCCCTTGTTATGGACTTCAAATCGTTGAAGCCTGATCTTCTCTGGTTTCCAGCCAAGCGCAATCAAAGCCTGAATGTCCGCGGGTTTTTCGAAACGGCGATCGATGATGACGCGAACATCCATAACCTTTGATTGCATCTGTTTGGCCACAGCCTTCACGAGGTCCATGAATTTGTCATTTTGCCTTGGTCCGCGGATGTACGCATATTGCATCCAGAGAGATTCTTGAACACCTTCGAGGAGATTAAGAATCGCATCGGGATAGTTGTCGGGGGTCATGAGTGGCTGTACGGACACAGGTTCACCCGACGTCGCGAACTCTTGAGGCTCGAACGGCGCAGGCTGGATTACTACGGCCTCTTCTTCAGCGAAGAACGATTCGGGTACCAATAAATCCGGCATCGGCGCCGCTACAGTTTCCTCACCCGCCGTCTCTTCAGCGGTTTTAGCACTCTCGAAATCGTAACGGATGAACTTTTCAAAAATGTCAGCAAGAGCCCTGTCACGAATGATGACATGCCATTCACGATTCCCCAGACGATAAATCGTAGGCTGCGGGCCATCGGGGATGACTGGCTGGCTGTGGGGGCTCCAGTTTCCACTCGAAAGCCAGAAGGCTGTTCCGTCGCGTACGGCAACCTTTGTGTGGTAGGAATTATTAAAAATACGGTTCGGGCCGTGGACTAATGCCGGAATATATTCAAACCTGTTACTCCAGGCCCTCTTCAGATCCGGCAGAGTATCCTTTTTTTCAGTCTCGTCCTCCTGAAGAATCAATTGAAAATCGCGATCTTTATTCTCGCCAAGGTCGACCATCGTTTCGATAATCTGCGGAGCATCAAACTCGAACATTGCGACAGTCAAGCGCTCTTCCGTCGTCTCGAGAAACGGCTCGAGCGTTTTCCAGCCTGCATCCGGCCCGACATGACAGAGGATGTTGTGAACGTTGCACTCGACTAAGTGGACGTCCTTTGGAGGCTTGTATTTGATGGGGGGCGGCAAACGCCCCGCTTCTTCCCCAGCTCCTGTGAGTAACTCAGTCCAGTATGACAAAAGGTTTGGGCCCAACAACTGTTCTTCGGGGTCGGCGGGTTGTACGTCGATGAGTGTTTCGCCAATCTTGTCCGGTATACCTAGCCGTTCCGCGCTAACTTGACCTCGCGTTAGGACGACAAGTGCCGGTTCCGCGATGCCATGCGAAATCCGATAACCTGGCCGGACACCTACAATCTCTTGCTTAGCATTATCCAATGCCTGCTCCAGCGCCGGCGGAGGATCCTTCGCCAATGGGAGAAGTTCGGCCAACGCGGGATCGGGGCCCCCTTGTTGTGCCGATTCGAGCACGGGCGAAACATGTGCACCAACGATCCGCGCGCCATCTTGCTGCCCTGAAACGCGAACGACGAGACCTCGGAGCTGCCCAAGTTCGACGGTGGCATTTGCGTCAGCTCCAACGAGTTCGACACGAATACCTCCGGATTCGAGAAACGTCTTTTGACCGTCCGTGGTGATCTTGCCTACGAACAGTTTGTCCGTCGGGCTGTCTAACATAATCGTGCTCCTTTCAGCGCAAATGAATGACGAATCCGTCCTTGCCGTCCAGGCCAACGGTGATTTCCAGTTCGCCTGAGCCGTGCTCATCGCTCGTGGCCCGCAGGCGATAAGTGCCTGCAGTGCGCGGATTCAATTCGAACCTCCCCTCACGGTTGGTGAGCGCAGCTATCTCAGGCAATGGAACTGGCCCCGAGACAAATGACACACGCGCTTCCGCAACCGGCTCTTCCCCGGATCTAAGGACCCAACCTCTTAATATCGGCATGATCGGCCAAAGACCGGTGTTCAAAGGGCTTTCCAGTTCTTCAGGTTTTGGAAGACTGGCGGCGAGATTCGAGTTCCTGAATTAGTGACTGGACCGCCGTATGCATGAACCGCGACAGCGATTCGTTTCTGGTCTCGGATCATATAGACAGAGGCACCGCTTTGTCCCCCAAAGCTATCGATGTCATAGAACACTTTGGTCGGATTAACCGAGGCGATCTGATGGGCGTCCCACCAAAGTGTTCCACTCGGCTTGTCGCCAGGATAACCGGCTATGTTGGCCATGGAGGCGGTCAGGGTAGGGTCATCGAACACGCCGAAACCGAACCAGCCGGTTTGCTTTCCTATCGGCGTGGGAACAAGGAGAACGGCATAGTCATAATTCTCGTCGCCTGCCTCGACCCATCCCTTCACGCTCCAGAAAACCGTGCTGGTAGCCGCGCCATAGGGAGCGGAACTTTGGTTGCGACCCGGAATCACTTGAATATTCTTCACCCATCCTTCGCGATCTGCGGCGCCGCTTCCTTTGATACAGACACAATGGCCGGCCGTGACGAGCGTGCGGGGTCCGATAAACCACCCGGTACCGATCCACTGAGAGCCGTCGCGAGCGGTTATGAGGAGCGAAGCATTGGCGCGCCAGGCGTATTTTGTTGTTTCTTTGATTTGGACGCGATTGTCCGGTCCATGGACCGTCTCTGCGATCGTCTTTGGAGCTCCGAAAGAGGCGATTCCGATGTCGACCAAAGAAGATGTGTCCGGTAGGGTCCAGACCTCAGCGGCGAAAGCCTCCAGTGTAGGTGGCCGGGGGACGCCCTCTTGCCCGTCATCCGTCGTAGCTTGGGGGTCGAGGGGTTGCCCGCCGTACGGCTCTTCGATGTTCTGCGCCGTAACCGGGCCAGATTCAACTACCGTGTTAGTCACCGGGGTGTGCGGACCGTCTGGCATGTTTCTCGTCGCCTTTGCTTGGAAACTACACCGGGACCGAGATCTAAAGGCTAAAAGCCCGGCGCAGCGGAAACTTCGTAGGGACGCTAATATCCCAGTTCTATATTAGAGTCAAGTAAATTTATAGTTATTATAATTATCAGTAGTTGAGATGTGGATCTAACACGTCCAGTTTGTCCTATGCTTCGCTTAGAAAGGTCTGGAGTGCGGGAATCATCCATACGGCCGCCAACCCGGCATTGTGCGCGGCCGAGAAATTCTGTGTGTAGGCCGTATCGGCCGGGATCGTGACGTCGTCATTGAAATGGCCCAGACGATCAGTTATTCCGGAAATGAAAACGAACGGGGCGTCCGACATCATCCGTATCAAGCCGTGAGTTGTTTCAACGGAACCAATAGGGTCCCCACCCGCCTTCCGTGCCAGCAGAATTGATCCCTCGTCGAATTTCCCGTAGTCGTGATAATCCACGACATTGACTTCGCTGACGGCCGTGAATTGGCCATCAACGAGCAAATCGAGGGATTCCACCGGCTGACGGCGGATCGGGATCATCCGCATTTCGACCGAACCACGAAACGTCGAGTCAGCGCGCAGGGCCTTCACGAAGCGCGACCCGTCGCTGGATTCAACCACTGAATCCATGCGCGTCGGGTCGTTCCAGTTGGAGGAGGGATTAGGTTTGTCCGTATAAGGATTGTGGACGAAAACTCGTGAGCCCACGACAACACAACCGTTCTTACTAATCTGTGCGTCAGGAAATCCAGCTGTGCCGATCGCGAGAACAAAATCTGGAGACTTCCCTCGGGACATGATCAGAGGTAACACCCGGGCCTTCTCTGCGGTGTTCGAGAAAGATAGATAAGGATTCATTAGATCCTGTATGCACCACACTTCTACCAACATTGTGCCGTCTTGGCCGCATACAAACGCGCTCCGCGGCCTCCAGTCGATATCTGACGTGCTTGTCTGCGGAGGTCGAGGCCAGGCAATCGTCCCCAAATCCGTGATGGCTGGTGGATGCGACTCAGGGTTTACAAGAACGCTCATCAGGGGATCCGCTTCGAAACGTTTGTTAGCAATGATTACGATGCGAGAGAACCCCATGTTAGCTACCTCACAATGTTTGATATAAACTGGTGCCCGAGCTTTCAACACCAGGGCGTTTTCAACCCCAGACTCTGACATCGTGGATAATTATTGGTCAAGTAATTTTTATCTGAGGGGAATCCCGCTTTTGGTTCCAGCCGTTCGGTGACGCTACTATTTCTGGCCGCACACGCGCGAGTTTCGGTACTGTTCTGAGCCGCAAAAGTTCCTTCGTTGAGACAATCATCAGCTTATCGGCCGCGCAGATTGGCCGTTCGGCTCCAGAGAAGCGCGCAGTGCGTAAACGGGGGTCGCGGGCATGTGAGCGACAGGCATCGGAGTTCGGGTTACAATATTGCTGAGGCTTAAATTGATTTAGGCGCCAAAATGGAGTAAAACACGAGCAACGGGAGGAGATGTGAAAACGCTTGCTAGACTTAAACCCGTATTCAAGCCGGACTTCCGCAAGACTATTGTAAATGCCTTAAGAGAATGGGTCGGAGCGATGTCTGCTACTGAGCGCGAGTCGAAGTGCGTCTTTATCTCGCGAAGGCCGTATTCTCCACTGGATATTTTGACAGCGGTTGAGCAAGAAACTCCTGTGGGCAACGAGTTCGTAATTGGTCTTAGTGAGCTTCAGGATCGAATGCAGGCCTTGAATCCCGAGGCTTCTGTTGCCGATCTCATTCGAAGAAGCGTAACTTACGTTGCGGAAGCCGGCGCCGCGAGCGCTTAGATTCAGGAATCCAATCGTAAGTTCGCAGCATCTTACTTTATAGCCTGTCCCGAGGTACAGGTATTCATCATCAGCCCGACTGGTTAGCCTTACGGCAGCAGCCGGCAAAAGCTTTCTTGACGCTCTCCGGTCCGTCGCATAACCTCAGGTTTGTATGAGAAACGCATTCAAAACGATTTCCGAAATACCGAATCCGGAGAAGTCGGAATATAAACGGGCTCTTCGTCAGTGGGTTGCCTCACTTCCTCGGTCCCAGGCCAGCGCGACTTCGGTATTTGTCTCAGCAGCTGGATTCAGCCCACTGCAAGTTTTGGAAGAAGTTGAGAACGAAACTGACCTTGGGAAGGAATTCCTCGCAGGCCTGTACGCCCTTAGCCTCCGCCTGAAAGCAGCGAACAAAAGTACATCGATCGCTGATCTCATTCGCCAAAGCAGCTGAAATCAATAAGCTCGCACTCGACGGCCATTCAAAAATGCGGCGAGAGCGGCCAACCACAGGTCCTTTCGGCGGACTGCTCCAGAGCTCAGTGTATCGCTCAATGCGAACCAGGCCTCTCTGAGCTCCTCTCCGATGACCACACTGGTTTTTTCTTCTATTGCCCATGAACGTAAGCCGCCGTTAACGACGGTTCCGAATTCTTTTTCGAAGGCGGGGGAGAACGCGAATTCTCCATCATAGCCGACGAAGGAGCACGAACCTGTGGCCAATAGCGGCCCGAGTTCTGCGCCAGAATTACACGCGACCGCATACAGGTTTCGGCCGTTAAGTTCTTCGGGAACGATTCCAGGGGGCGATGCATGGATCAAAGGGCACTCCGCACCGTCGCTGCCCTTGGTAAGGAGAGAGTCGAATTGTCCATGCCCATAAAATGCGACGAGACGTGCGTCTGGGTGCTCCCGTAAGGCGCGTCTCAGCTCTGCTTCGTTTGCCGACGGACCTTTCAGATCATTCTCGAGGTCGATACCGATCTTGGCCCCTTCGGCCCACGTACTCATGATCCCGGTCACATCATCATACGCTGGACGAACCAAAATCACTTTCACCGGAGGACTCCCCTAATCGAACCTCGATATTTTCCTCGCCGGACGTCTAGATATTTTAATATTCAAGAGTTGCGTCAAAATTGTTCCGGCATGCCGCTTGGCTGCGGAAGCCTATCCTTCCTGTACCGTTGCCGTCAAGTACCTGGCTCGCGCATAATAAATTTGTGTTATCGCGACAATCAGATCGGAACTTTCCCTCTATCCTCTCGAATTAAAATATGTGAAGAGAACGATGAAACTGAAAGAAAGACGGTGAAAAAAATCAATTAGGATTTCTAACGCCTATGCACATACTGACCCGCTCATGGAATTGCAAAACTAGCGAGGCGAAACGTAGCACGCCTTTGACCTTATACCGGTCAAACTAGAAGCTTGAGAAATCTTTCGGCATCGAGGACTCCATAACCCATCGACGGAGTGGAGCGCCCGTTGTAGTTTTGTGAGGTCTGGCCGAGCGCGGCGCGGATCTGGGCGGCGTTGAATTGCTTCAAACCACTGGCTGGACTCGTCTTCACGAGTTTCTCCTGACGCGAGAGTAGCAGAGCAATCGCCCCACTGACGTGTGGCGCGGCCATGCTAGTCCCGCTCATCGCCTCAACGTCGTCGAACGTGCCAGACTTCGCCGCATGGATGGATTCTCCGGGCGCGGCAAGATCGGGCTTGTCTCGTTCGTCCCGGGTCGGTCCATAGGAAGAGTAGCTAGCTACCTGCAGTGGTATCGCGGAAGCGACGGAAGCGACGGTGATGACAGTCCTCGCGGTTCCCGGTATGCTCAACGTGATTTCTTCCCGTTGATGGTTCTTAAAGCGGATCGGCCGGGAATCGTCACGTTCGATCCATGCGTGCACGACGCCGTCGGACAGAACAGTTTTCGCCTCAACATCAAGGCGCCAATTGCCCGGGCCAATAGAGGAATTCTGTCCCGTCGATATCGTGACGAGCACACGGCTATCACCATTATCCCAGTGAAACTTGTCGTAACTCATACCGAATCTGTATCCGGAACTTAGTGTTCCATCCTTCGATTCGTTTGCTTCGACCCACGGGGAGGTTCCACCCGTGGGATCGACGAGCCGGAATTTAAGGTCGTCACACGCGCGAAACCACAACTCAACCACATCAGGTCCGGAGTGAGACTGGTGACTTGTCCAGGTGAGCACTTGGGCGCTTTTGTTGGCCATGACGAATTGCGCGTGGCCATCCTTGCCTCTTTCATTTCCCGCAGACTTAACGACGACTCGACCGGGGAGGCGTCCGCCACCAGAGAAATTGTCGAATGCGGCCTCGAGGTTGGATGATCCGTCATGGGCTCCGGCATTCATCCCTAGACTTACATTGACTACCACAGGGAGTTTGACCCGGTTCGCCTCGCTCTCGATAAAGCTGAGCGCGTCGACGTGGCTGTTTGAGTAGCCGATGCTAAACGGGTCGTCTGGATTCACTTTGATTCTGGGTATGACCACCAGGATCTTTGCCTCCGGGGCTATTCCTCCGTAGAACTTTGGAGTTGCTTGACCGGCGGCGATACTGGCGACGTGAGTGCCATGGTGGCGCGGGTCGCGGCCGAGACCGATGGGTACTTTTCCCGCGACGATATAACCATCTATCTTGCTGGCGGAGTGCAAGGTTCCATAAAGAACTCGGCCCTGCACGGTGGGCGGGGGTCCGCTGGGGTCGGTTTGATCCCAGATGGCAAGAATCCGCGTTTTGTTGTTATTGTCCTGGAACGCCTCATGGAGCACATCGATTCCACCATCGATCAGGGCGACCAATGCGTGATCGCCTTTCTCCGGGTGTTGCGGATCATTCTGAATCTTGTCGGCGTGCACGAACGGTACCGAATGGCGGCAGTCATAGCCTGAGCTTGGTCGGCTGGCTTCCACCGAGACGACCCTCGGGTCTCTTTCGAGCGCCTCTATAGTGGCGAGGCTTCCGAAACAGGCCACGATATTGCCGATGCCTGATGTCACTCGACAGTCCTTGACGTCCGTGATCTTTGGTATCTCGATTGGGTCTGCGACGCGTACGAGCATGGGAAGCAAGTCGGGTTCTCGCGCGCCAGCCACGAATACGTCCGGCGTGCCAATATCTTTCAACGTTTCAAGGCAATGAAACAGGTATCGATCAATGCGTGCCATGGTGACCTCCATCCGAAGTTGTTTGGGCTAGCCGTAAGAGTATCGAAGATTAATACGCAGCCAACGGATGTGCAAAGGAGCGTACAAAGTGCATTAAGATCACCGGACCGGCAGTTGCGCTTGGCGCCTGAAACTGATGCGTATTACTGTTAGTAACATGGCGAGTGTAGCATGGGAGCTGAGTTCGTAGATCTATCGAAAATTTTAGAAATTTTCCTGCTGTCAATCACCACAACGCTTGCGAACCGAGAATTGGTGAGGTACATGCTTGTTATGACGCAGTCTGCTATAACCTTGGCTCAATAGATAACCGAAGAAAATCTGTCTGAGAATTCAATCGATATGAAACAGGGCCTCGAATAGTAAAAGGATCTGCCATCAGAATTGCCCGAAGACGTGCGTGATCCCGGCATGAGATAGGGGCGCCCCACTCACTTTTCGGGAACTCTACGTGCGGGGCACCACTTGGAAAATGATCGGAAGCTATTCTTACATTAAACTAGATCGGTACCACGCACTTGGCAATGATGGAGGAAACATGTCAGCAAGTAAGATTATGATCATCCGACATGCCGAAAAACCGAGCGATGATGGTTCAATCGTTGGTGTATCGCAAGACGGCTTAACGGATCCAGAAGAGCTGATTGTACAGGGGTGGCAACGATCCGGTGCATTGGTCCGCTTCTTTAAGCCCAATTGCGGCCCTTTCAGCAACCCGGCTCTGGCGACACCCGATGTAATTTTCGCGTCGGGAGTGGGAAAGCACAGCAGGAGCTTGCGCTCGCAACACACGGTTCTCGCGCTCGCGGAGTTCCTTAGACTGCAGATCGATCTGAGTCACCTCAAGGGGGACGAACGGGATTTGGTAGCCGATGCCATCAAAAGATCCGGCAACGTCCTTATTGCTTGGGAACACGAGTTGATTCCAACGATTGCGGACCAGATTCCAGGTACCCACCCACCCCATCCACGGAAGTGGCCGGGCGAGCGCTTTGATCTTGTGTGGGTGTTTGATCGAGGTGCGGATACACAGGATTGGACGTTCACTCAGATTCCGCAAATGCTGTTGCCCGAGGACCACAGCGATTTGATTCCGGTTCCCTGACGCAGGGCTTCTTGCTCGGATCGAGTTGATGCGGTATTTTCCGGATAGATCCTCCGACATCGCCGTCGTCTGTTAAACCGACCGGCTACCCTTAGCGTGCCCGCGTTCCTCGAACTCACCGATTTGTTTTTGAAAAAGCCTCTGGGCCGGGTTTGCGGCTGGCAGGGCGGTCCGCGGCGGCATTGATCCGACAGATTTTGCTCCCCATCCCCCGTACGGCCGTCCGGTTAGTACTTCGGCGGACAAGAACCGTCGGGGCGATTCACACGTATCGTACTCCGAGACAGCCTTGCCGCCTCAGCCTCAGCCCGAATTGAACGGCATTACTTTCCGAACAAATGTCTTCGTAAGCAGCTCGACCTTCCTAAGAGAAATGACTAGTCTCTTATTATTCGATGAACATCATTGGAAGTGAGGCGAAGGTAAAATCAGATGGCGAGGAAGAGCGGAGCCGAAGCGATTTATGAAGCTGCAGCCTTATTCAGAGAGCGTTGTCTCAAATCAGGTGATTCATTGCTTTGGCCCCGTGACCGCGCGTGGAAGGCAGAAAACACCAAACGCCTATGGGATGCTGTCTTTGGCCATCCCGATACACCCAAGAACAGTTTTTTTGGGAAATTAAAGTTTCAACTATCCCAGGAACCAGAGGACGTACACCGCATCGCCGCGGATTTGATAGCAGTCTATTACCTATTCCCGCGCGATATCGGAAAAGAGAAAAAGCTCGAAAACCTAAAGTCTGTGATTAGCTGGAAGTTGTCAAGTCAGCAGGCTGATCTAGGACCGATCGAACGTGCGTACGACACTTCGATTGGAAGCGTAGGCACCGCTTATCAAAGTTCAATGCCGTCGCAAATTCAGTTTCTTCTTGAATTTGTTCAAGGGGTGCAAGCAGGAAAAGCCGACAGCGAAAGTGCTTCTTCATGCAAATCGCTGGCAGATGAGATTTCGAGCCGCATTTCCTTTGGTCAAGCCGGACGAAATGTGCTTCTCCATCTTTTTTTTCCCGATACCTTCGAAAGAATTGTGAGTAAGGGACACAAGAAAGCCATTGTCGCCGCTTTCTCCAATCTGGTAGCAGCAGAGGATGATGACGATCAAGCGCTCACAAATATCCGAGCCAAGCTCGCGCCAGAGCACGGAGGTTCCAAGTTTGATTTCTATCTGCCCGATGTGCAGGAGTTGTGGGACTTAGAAAGCAACGCGCTTCCAAAGAAACGCAAAAATGCCAAAGTGCCTGCCGAGAAAGTCGGACCGCGGTGCTGGATTGAAAAAACTCTCGTACAAGGGAGATCTGACCGAACGTCTGGACAATACGCGTTAGGTCAAGCCCTCTGGTCTCCTCAGCTTGCGAAAGGGGGCGCTGACGTTTACCGATTTATGAGGGAGACCCAGCCAGGCGATGTCGTTTTCCACTTGACTGACAACCAAGCCTTCACTCTCGTCTCAAGAACCGCCTCCGCCGTCGAAGAGTTTTCCGGAATTCCAGGAACGGAATGGGGGGGAAGGTCCGTGCTACTTGATCCGACTCCGCGACGCGGTCTCGCTGCAGCCACCGATTTCCCGAGAGATTTTCTTCGGCCCTCTGTTTCGGGAACGGCTACTTTCGCTGCTAGGTTCGGGGGAAAAGAATCTTTTCTATAATCGGGAGCTAAATCTAAATCAAGGAAGTTATATCACGCCGGCGCCCGCAGAGCTTGTTAGGATCATCAGTGAAGCCTACGAACAATCAGCGGGGCATCCGCTCAGTGATATCGTCTCGGAGATTCGACCTATATTGGACGGACGATCCAAGGATCGAGCATTGGAAACGAGGCATTGGTTATTGACTGCGAATCCGCGGATTTGGAATTTCAATGACGATCCCGTCGGTGCCCGGCAGACATATACCTCCCGTAACGAGAAAGGAAATAAACGGCAGAGATACGATTGCTTCCTAGAGGTAAAGCCCGGAGACCTTGTTGTCGGGTATGTTGCAAGCCCTGATAGACAGGTTGTGGCGATTTGCCGAATTACCAAATCCCTCCACCAATCGTCCGAGGGCGAAGAGGAGATCGAGTTTGAGAAAATCGAACAAATCGAGTCTCCAATTCCACTAGAGATTTTGCAGAGAAACCCTATCCTCAGTAAGTCCGAACCCGTGATTCAAAACTTTCAGGGTAGCTTGTTCCGATTGACACCTGAGGAATTCAAAGAAGTTCATAACTTGATCGAAACCCCGCAGCCAGAGAAAGCCCCAACACAGACTTACAGCAAGCAAGATGCGATGAAGTCTGTATTTATTTCCGAAAGACAATTCGATCAAATTATGGCTTCGTTGAGCGAAAAGAAAAACGTCATCCTGCAAGGACCTCCAGGGGTTGGGAAAACATTTATAGCGAGACGCCTCGCATTTGGATTGATTGGCGAACAGGATCAATCACGTGTGCAGATGATTCAATTCCACCAGTCATATTCCTACGAAGATTTTATTCAAGGTTTCCGACCTTCAGGGGAAGGAAAGTTCGTCTTGAAGAATGGACTATTTTACCAATTCTGCCGTAACGCGCAGCGCGACAGCACAAACAAGCCATACGTATTCATAATTGACGAAATTAATCGCGGAAACTTGAGCAAGATCTTTGGGGAACTAATGATGTTGTTGGAATCAGACAAGAGGGGACGAGAATTCGCCCTACCTCTAGCCTACTCTGATTCGGCAATCGACGATTTCTTCGTACCGGAAAATGTCTTTCTCATCGGAACTATGAATACTGCAGACCGTTCGCTTTCAATGGTTGACTATGCCCTTCGTCGCCGGTTCCGGTTCATCACGCTCGAGCCTGAATTTCAGAACCCGAGCTTCGGGCGCTATCTTGTCGAGTGTGGAACTGACGAAGCTCTCGTTCACAAAATCATCGACAGAGTAACAAAATTGAATATATTAATCGCCGATGACGACAAAAATTTGGGTCGTGGATACCAAATCGGCCACAGCTATTTTTGCCCGAGGCTCGGCGTGAAACCTGATGCCGAATGGTACGCGAGAGTGATCGAGTTCGAGGTCAAGCCTCTCCTTGAAGAGTATTGGTTAGACCAGAAGGACCGGGTCGAGTCCCAGATAAGCTCCCTGCTCGATTAGCTGGAAAATGGAAATTCCTATTGCCAACGTGTATTACTTGCTCTGCTATGCATGGGACAAACTTGAAGAACGCGACCTCGTCAAGATAGATCCTACCCAAAGCACGGAGCTTGTGGATCTCTTCGCAAGAGTCCTGAGCTCTGGCGTCGATCATCTTTTGAAAAAAGGATTTGACCGAGGTTACATGGATCAAAGTGAAGACACTCAACGCATCAGGGGACGAATTGAATTCCAACAAACCATCAGACGAAATTTGCTCGATCGAGTTTTCGTGCACTGTAAATTTGATGAGATGAGCTACGACATTCTTCACAACCGTATTTTAAAAACCACCCTGGGACGCCTGATTAAGACGCACGGTATCAACAAAAAGACGCAAGACTTCCTGATTGAGCACTGGCGACGGCTCGGAGGGGTCCGCGAAATCCAGCTGTCAGAGCAATTATTTGGTCAAGTTCAATTACATCGAGATAAGTACATCTACGATTTCTTGCTCAAAGTGTGCAGGCTGCTTTTTGAGAACTTGATCCCCACAGAAAAAACCGGCGAGTGGCGTTTTCGTGCTTTTCAACAAGATCCAAAACCCATGGCAGCTCTCTTCGAAGCTTTTGTGCGGAACTTTTATAAACGAGAATTGAGCCCAACTTTTGCGAAGGTCGGCCGTGAAGATATGATTTGGAATTTAAGCGCGCTAGAAGTGAGTTTCGCCCGTCTGCTTCCCAAAATGCAAACGGATGTTTCAATTACGACATCCGTGAAAAAGATCATTTTTGACTGTAAGTACACCGACGACCCGTTCGAAGAACCGCGGTTCGAGGCTACGAGAAAACTCAAAGCCGCACATCTTTATCAGGTCAGCGCTTATTTGGACAATTTAATTGAAGGACCCGAGAAGAAGAGCCGCCAAGCAATATTATTATATCCTCTGGCTAAAAGACCAGTTCACTTGGATTACGGTCGTCCAACCGGTGAAACGATAAGCGTGAGAACTATTGATCTTTCTCAAGCTTGGCCAGCGATTCACGCCGACCTGTTGAATCTAGTTTCCGAACCCGCGCAGTAACCTCTTGAGACGTTAGGAGGGAAGGAATCGTACAGTCATTTCGACACGAAATTTCCCATTCGTACCGCATCGAGACCGCCGTCGTCGGTTAACCCCAGCAAAAGGGCCACTAATGGTGCGATAGATGCCGAGTGGTCGCGCGCCGCAAACGCCGTGGAGGCTGGAATTCAATCGTGATTTCCTGCTGAGCTTGCACCGGCCTTCTGTCTAAGAGAGTCGGCTCGAAACGCCACTGGCGAATGGCGGTTATTGCGGCAGGAAGAAGAGAGATCGACCCGCTCACGTGCTTAACATCCAGGACTTGGCCGAACTCTCCGATGGTGGTGCGCACCTTTACGGTTTCCGGCGATCCATGTCGTTCCCCCGGCTTTGGATAGCGAGGCCAAACGAAGGAGACAAGTTCACCGGCTTGCAAGAGACCAGGTTTGCGAGCCGGCGAAGGTCCGGGCTCCGGAGAAACAAGAACAGAAAGTTGCGAGGTGATCGCAAAAGTAGAGGAGGCGGCGATCGGTTTTTCCGGGAGAATCATCCGAAACGGTTTGCTGCCGTGGCCTGAGCCCGTGAAAAAGAATGTGGAGGGCGATGATAGGTGTGGCGCCGAGCGCGTTTCAGGCGTTGCCGTTCGTGGAGGACTTGGGGACGCGTTTCGCGCGATTAGCCCGGTCGAGCCCTCGCTTTCGGGTCCAGCATCCGGATTACCGGAATCAGGGCGAGATTGGTCCGTTATTGCTGAAGATGGTCCGACCGGGCCCACGGGGGTAGGTAAATCTTCCGATACTGCATTAAAGGATTGAGCGGAGGGGATCTCTGAGCGCGTTCCTGTCGTCGCGGACCCCGACGGGTTTACTGCGGGCTGAAGGAAGGCATTTGACAGTGACGGAGGGGAAGTTTGCGAAATCGTTTCGCCTGGGTGATTTAGCAGTGTCGGTGAAGTGGCATCAACAACCGGAATTGATTTCTGACCGTCTCGAAGGCGTTTTCCAATCGGGCCGCGACCGACTGTGAGCCCGACAGCGAAACCGATCACCGCGAACAATAGCACGAATGTGGCGATCTGAAATCCGGATACTTCAAGAGCATGAGACTGTGAGGCCGAGTCCTCGATACGATGCGGTGACGATTCGACTCTGTCTGTTCGAACTCGCGGTCCAGAATCAACTGGAGTGTGGAGACACACTTTTTCCTGGAAATCTTCGACAAGAGACAGAGTGCTCGCATCCAGAATCGCACGCGTCACGGTCTCAGATGCTTGGGGCGCGGTGCGCGCCATCGGCTGTGGCGAGAAGGCTTGGACTTGATCGGGGAAAGAACCTCCAATCGGCTCTATTGGGAAGTTTTCAAGGATCGCTGGGACATGACTCTCAACGATGTTCTTTGCAGGTTCCGATGGAATGGTATCTAGGCTTTGCGGAAAGTCGTAGATTGAATTTTCCGCGGCGGAGCCGAACATCGAAACACCGGTGTCAGTAGGAGCGGCGGGTGGGATTGGGAGCGGATCCTGCCGTTTGGTTTCTTCGGCCGGGGCGGTAGGTATTGCATCATTGGTTTCAGACGGGAACATTTTCGCGTAACGCGCTGCCCCATCCTCATCGCGAACTGATGGGCTGAAGGTCCTTCTGGACCTGGGAGAACTGATTTCCAAATGTTGCTTGTCGCGGCGAGGGAGCTTAGGCACTTGTTCAAATTTGGGGGCCGGCTTTTCGGACGCGATCCACTTCGAAATTTGATTGCGTGCATCGGCGGTGAGATCAACAAATCGAATGCCAGCACTTTTTTTCGATTCCGCTAGCCACACAATCTGCGGGGAGATTTCGATGCTTTGCATGGAACCCGGCAATTGAATTCGAATGCGGCGGAGGTGGTCATCTCTTAAAAGGATGTCGGCTACAGCAATGGCCATGCCCGTCTCACTTATATTGACAACGATACCGCCATTGGTATCGCCGAGCATTACGTGCGCGAGGGAAGCAGGAGCGGTGCGCTCCTGAAGGCGGCGGTCGGGCGTGGGATGAATCGGCTCAGCCGGCCCCTGACGTTCGGCTTCGAGTGCGGATGCTTTCGCTTGTGCCTGTGCGTACAGTTCCTGCTCAGTCTTGTTCCGTTGGGCGATTTCTATAAGTGTTGTTAGCCTGCCGCCCGCATTCCAAAGTGCGTCAAAGACGAGGTCAACATTCTTCGGGTTGAACTGAAGCTGCCGTGCAGTAAGAGTCATTCGGATGCTGTCGTAGATTTCATGTTTCTGGCTTTCGAAAAGATAATCCTGCAGTTCTGAGTAGAGCGCGCCGTTACCATAATTCTCTCTCCACTCAAGAATGGCTTGGAGACGACGATTGGCTTCGTTCTCTGATTCTTGCTCTTGGTGTTCTGCTGCGACACATTCGACGAACACTTCTGCTTGACTGTAAGGTAATGCCATAATCATTTCTCTCAATCCACCACGCAGTTCCTGAACCTTGTTGGACGGTAAAGATGTTTTGCGACACACCCACTCCCCACGCGTCTTGTCGAAATCAATCGAGGCGCGATACTCATCTGTTTCATACTTGAATACCGGCAACGGCTTGAGCGGTGGCCACCTACCGGCCAGGAGTAATTTCAGCTCGGCTTGTTGGACTGGAGACGTGATTCCGGCCATGCTGGGTCTGGATCGTTCCTGTTCATTGAATTTCATGATTCAGTCCGAAAACTTCCACCCGCCACACGATTTTACCGGCCGCACTCATCAAAGTTTTAGAGGTGGCCGTCGCGACGGGGATTTGAACTACGAATGTTTCGAAGGACAGATCGGTGCTGTTGGACTCAGGGCAGGGCACGTTCATCTCATCACCCCTTGCAGCCCCACTTCAGTGGGAAGGATCCTTTCTAATCACCTTCCCTCGTCCGTTGTAGTGACTTTCCTGAAGTGTATTTCGATTCTCAACCCCATCCGGGGAGATTAGTTGCTTGCCTGCCTCGAGGAGAGCGCGTTCCTGCCATTTTCTGAGCCACGTATAGCGGACAATCGCTTCGAGGCTGTTGCACAACCACGTGCGTTATTGATTACAAAAGACATAGATCGGCTTGTGGAACGCACGCCTTGAGAGTCGCTGACGCAGAGAAACTTGCCTGATTCATCGGAAACCGGATATTTAAAGCGGAACTTTACTTAATTGGGGAGAAAGTAGCCGACGTTGTTATGTAATCAAGTCCTGTTCTACTGCGCCATCCGTCCGGTCATCGCTGCGGCATTAGATACCTTGCGTTTGAATAGCGTCCGCTTATCGAGGCATTTCGACGAGTCAGTTGAAAACCATTTTTGTTGACACTCAATAATACTTATTGCTTTTGCCGCGTGCAGAAACTGCTTTTTTTTATTTCGCGGCCCTGCGTGTCTGACTGGCACGGCGGTCCGCGGGGGCGCTGATTGTACAGATTTTGACCCCCATCCCCCTTTACGGCCTCAGAACTCCACGATAACTTCAACCTTACGGTCCAATCCAAAGCTCTTTTAAACGCATCACCCCTGGGAGGTTCAGGAGTTGCTACTTCTTCTATGTCGCAAAACCGGACATTTGAAGCAGCACTTCATTTGTCCGGTAAGCGCGGTGGTCTCAATGGGTGGACGCAACACTCAGATCGAACTCACTTTGCATTGAAAACAAGGCTAAAAACGCTGGCTAGGCTAGATCAGCCGCAACGTTACCCTGACTAGGTTTTGGCCGCGTCAGCCAAACAGCTCAGTTCTTCAGGGGAAGTATTGGTGGATCAACTGATTAGATAGTGTTGCATCGACCGGTTGAACTGGCAGCGTTAATCAGGACTTATGGCATCCGACCGAGAGTCCCAGACCTTCGTTTCCGGATAACTTCCACGTAACCGACAAACTGAAAGTAACGAAGATTGCGAAGCATCGCCCGTAGATCTAAGGGGCTCCGCTAAGTTCGCTCGGCCTGTTGTGGCGGCAACGATCGCCGACAACGAAGAATTTCGCTCGAGGCCGAAAGTCCGATTCGGAATGACGCGTTGATTGCGCCATGCGACGCAGGCCGGTTCACAAATCGAGAAAAGGCCGTTGGAATCCAATGACTGAAGAAGTTAGGTTCGCTAAATGCACGGCGAACTCAGGGCTTAACCCCGATCAATATTTCGACTATCCCGTCCGGGACGTTCGGATTTTCTCCTAGGGTTGGTTCAAGCCCAGCTGCGATGAGGGCATGCTGAATGATCCCGGCGTGCGCTGGTACCGCTTGTGAGCTATGCAACATGACTATTACTCCTATGGGTTCGTCCTCCAGCAGGGATCATTTCTCTTCCGATTTCGCCGCTAGGCCATCCCGCGGCCGCCAAAGCTTCTTTTATGTCTAACGCTAAAGGCTGTGCTGTTTCATCTAGCAATAAGCTTTGCACCCTAATTGGCCCCTTCGCCACTGCTGCGGCAGCCGGCGTGTTTAAGAAATCAATCAATTTCTTCCGCTGTTCGGCAGAGAGGTGCCTGAGCTTCACCCGCTCTTGGAGTTCCAATAGACTCCGCTCTGCTGTAGCCGCACGCTGTTGTTGCATTGCCAGTTCCGTCTCCACTCGCTCTTGCACGAGTTTTGCGTTTGCCTCTTTAATGTTATTTATTTTGTCCTGCACGTCCGCCAATTGTTTAGCGCGGACAAATGCTAATCTCTGGCTGACCACGAGGGCACTAGCCGCCAATGCAGTGATTAACAGCGCCCATAGCACCGCTGAATTCCAGAAATCGACCTTTGAGGTTAAATCACTGGCACGAGACATCAAGGATTCAAGTTCTGGCATGTCCATCTTTCAGTCCCGCAACCGTGCGGCTTGTTGGAAAACCTCAACAGCTATCTTATTGCCGGACAGCCTGCGCCCCCACTTGCCGTTAGCGAGGTTCTGTGGAGTAAGCCGGCGCTCGGCATTTAGTGCAAGACTTGATTGGCTTAGGGCGCTTCATGAGTGGGAAACGGGGATTCTATCGCGTCCGACGCTTCAATAGCTGTGTTTGATTCTGAAATGATTTTGTAAACTGGACTAACTTCCGGGTGCTGCATCTATCCGGGGCTGCTCGGTCCGCTCGGGGAACAGGGCCGGCAGACCCATGGCCATTTTCACGACGATCCCTCGATACGCCATCATTTCCTTGGCATACTCTTCCGGAAGATGGAGACCGATCTTCAAGAAAGTCAGATTCGCAACGTCAACGAACCAGGAGGTCTGGCGAAGCAACTCCCGGAGAACAGATGCATAGTTCATTTCCTCCGAATTGCCCTGACAGCCTATGACTCGAGCACCTTGCGCGGTGATCGCACATAGGGGGTTGCTATATGTTCGCGCTTTGTACGGCGCCACTGCAAATTACTGGCATCTCGTCGTACGTGCGCCCGTCAAGGAGTCTGCCAGCGTTGGACTTTCGCACGCCGCCCCACTGTTTGAAAAAGAATGGAATACGATACTGCCGACACTGCTTCTTGATTGAGAGGGCCCACGTTCGCTTCATCGGTCGAGCTCCGAATCCGCTTTCACCGCCCACGATGACCCAATGGATGCCTGAGAGATTTAGTTGTCCCAGATCCTCTAACAGCGGTTCGATAGAAAGAAAGCGAACCAACGCGGGAGCTGACTGCAGGTGTTCAATTCTCGGTTTTCCATGTTGTCTGTTTTCAGCGCTCACGCCCCACCAGATATGCGCTTGATCTGCGGCGAATCGCAACCGAGTCCTGAGTAGGTCACGCATCCGAACGGACCGTTTGGTGAGCACTTGGTACGTGTGCCAGTGGGCTTCGACCATAACGGCTGCGACCGCGGCGATGTAATCGTCCGGAATTGCCTCGTGAAAGAGGTCGCTCATGGAGTTTACAAAGATACGTCGCGGCCTTCGCCAAGAGAGTGGGTCGTGCAGCTTCTGCGGAATTATTCGCAAATCGAATCCTTGCTCAAAAGGATGTCCTTGAACCCCACGAAACCTTTCAGCAAGTGTCTCCGCGTAGCAGTGTGTGCACCCCGGGCTGATTTTGGTGCAGCCGCGAACAGGATTCCAGGTCGCGTCCGTCCATTCGATTGATGAATTCATCGCCATGCGGCGTTTCTCCTTACGTCAAAAACCTAACAGTCGCTGCCCGGACGCTTGGATCTGTGTAGTCTTGCGCCAAAAGTCGGTGCCGAGTGGGTGCCGGCTCGCAAGAATCATGAAATAGAGCAATAGGTTATTCTGATCGCTACGGATGTCGATTTCTCGGTCTTGAACAGTTTGGTATCCAAGACCACGCAATTCGTCCAGGTATCGATTCAGAATCCTGCGTGCGATTTGAGAGGTTGATCCCCCCGCCTCGACATCCCCCCGCCAGCGATTGCTTCCGAGGAAGGCGGATAGCGTCGCTCCATCGGCCTGCGAGTACAGAGGGAGATTCATTCTGATACCCATGCCTAACTGAACCGTCATCAACAAATCCATTTTGCGATTCTCAACAAGCTTCTGAATTGTTCGGAACTGAATCTGGAGACCCGGTGGATCGACGAAAGCAACTGTCAGATGGTCAGCTGGCGACGCCGCCCGTATTGCGTCGATGACCGTATTACAATCGCCTTCAATCAGGGATATTTGCGGAAACTTCGACTGGCTCTTTAGTCGCTCCTTCAGGATTGATAGAACCTCTGGGACATCCACAAAAACATACCGCGCGAAATCGCACTTCAGCGCCACGAAAGGCGAGCCCTCCACCTCTTCTCCTGTTCCGCGAACAATATTTCGACCGGGGCCGGCGAAGAGATCGATGTACGATAATTTCCCTGCCCATTTACCTCCAACGCCGCGCGTGACGATATTCAGATAGCGTTCCAGGTAGTAGTTCTTATCGTGGACCCAGGGACCGGTCAGTCTCGCGGGTAGTCCATCTGAAGCGCTCGGTGATGGGTCTGGCTGGGGCATTTCCAGGACCTCGCCTTGCCGGAGGAAGTGCTGGAAAGAGACTATCACGGGCGAGTAACTATACGTTGCAACCGCCCGCATTTTATGCCCATTTCAATCCCGCCGTGAATACGTTCGAGGACTGCCAGGTTCCGATTACACCTCCATATCGATAATTAGCCGACGAAGGATTGCAGAATCACCTTGAACACGATGTACGGACGACCGTCTTCGGTTACTCCCTGATCGCCGTCTCTCTCTCGGCTCGCTAAGGTTCGGGCTGCAGCTTGCGATTGAAGTGAACCTTCCGGAAAATCTCCTGGATTGGGAAACGATTCTGTTGCGGTCAACTCGTTAAGCTTCTTTTTTGTCTCGTTCAATTTATTGCGTTAGCCATTCTAAGCCTCCTTCGTTGCCCCTGATCCTGTTGCGCCCACAAATCTTCAAACCACCCGGGCAGTCTGCCTTCCCGCGCATAGGTCTCAAGCTCACTACGCGTCCTCCGATCGAACAGTTCGTTAAGGTTCAATCGTTCGGAGCGTTCAATCCACTGACCCTGAGAATTAGGCTTGGATGGCCGCGACAGCAGCTGAAGCGTTCACCGGGACTGATTCTGCCTTCTCGATATACCGCGTGGGGTCAATCTTTGCAATAAGGGGACTATCGTTCCCCACGCAACCGCTCGCCAGGCTTCGCGATAGCCTTTAGCCGCAAAGGTCGGTCCGATGACATATCTTCTCTTGCCCTTGAGGTTTTCGGTCTTTAACATCATTTTAACGCACGTGTAACATTCTATTAACAATAACATCTTCTACTAGGGGCTGGCGGGAACTCTAACGTGCGGTTTCGTTACCGTTCCCGTGCTTGACACGTACGGATATGTCTCTGTATCTTAGTGTGCTATGAAGGAAAAGCTCAAGACAACCGACCTCAGGACCGCTCTCGCGAGCGCCGAAAAGGAGCTTCAAGACATCCTAGTTCGTGCGGAACACTTGCGGGAATGGATCTCAGTCACGAAGAAATTGTGTGCGAAGCGGGGGAGTACCGGGCTGGCGAGCGATCCCGCACTGATGGCAGGATCACGCCGGACAAAGGCGAGCGTCCTCGCGGCACACGTTATAGAGGTTTTGCGGGCCGCTGAGAGACCGCTGCATGTTGAACAGATCGTGCTGGAACTCTCGCGCGCGGGACACCCGGTGACGGCAAAGAATCCGAAAGCAACGTTGGCGGTCGCATTGGGACGCCGGCCCGAAACTTTTACAAAGGTAGCGCCTAATACTTTCGGCGTTGCAGAAATCGTCGGATCGAAAGAGGAATTGGTCGCAAGCTGAAAAAAAAGGCTCGTGGCGGTAACCACGAGCCCGATGTTTCTCCTCGCTTGCGCAAGGAGGTAACCTAGATGCCGTCACCATAGTTCTTGCCCTCCTGAAAGTCAATACATGGTTCTTTGTGAAGTTCCCTGCCCTCCCGCGCATTGGCGCGGGTCTTCTGTCGGGCATTAATTGGCGTTGTCATCGAAAGTAGGGACTCAAAGGAGGGTCCTCAAATTGCCGTATTACAAACACAGTGTCTACACCAAATCAGAGTCAGCTGCATTCGACAACATCTATACTCCGGGTACGAGGACGCCGTATTCCGGCATCTATCGCTGCGTCGTGTGTGGTTTCGAGGTGGTTTCAACAGAAGGACACCCGTTGCCGCCGGAACATAGCTGTTCCCAGCATAGCGCCCAGTGGCGCTGTCGTCATGGCGAGGTGCGGTGGCAGTTAGTCTCTTCACCAGTTCATGTAAATAACAATTAACTCTTAACCGTTCGGGGCTGGTCTTCTTTCAGGCTGGCCCTCAGCGCCGGGTCACACACACCTGTTCCATGCTCCAATTCACTGAACGAAATCGAAACCTCGCACCCTCAATTTAACCGCACGACTTCGGGATTCGCGGCGATCCAATTGTTTCTAATTACTTATATTTTGTTTTCTGGATTCATAGTTGTTTGATTTTCGAGCATCGCGTTAAGCTATCGGTCATGGATCAGCAATCCTTCTTCGGCGAGGAGCCAGGTACCGCGAGGCATTTCTTTGAATCACCTACCGGGAGAAAACTTGATTCATCTCAACTAGCGACCGCAGACGCCGAAACGCAAAAAGACGTGATGCGGCATTGGTTCTACTCCAACTTTGAGGATCCAGTGAACAACACGCCGTACGATTCGGCAGAAGGTGGATACGTTTATATCCATGGCGGACCTTATGAGCCGCTCGAAGAACTAGAGGGCAAGTTTTGCGATGTCGTTCCCGAAGAGGTTATTGAGGAGCTCGCGGAAGAACTGTCAAACATTTCGGATGTATGGACGGGGCACAACGATACGCCTGATGACGAGTACCTATACGAGTCTATCGTCTCATCGCCCAGGCACTTTGAAGGTCTAAAGAACAGCGTGGCCAAAATTAGAAAGCTACTCGGGACGAATGTAGAGGGAGAGGTCCACCAACACTTCCTCAGACTGCTCTACGTGAGCGCTATCAGCGCGCTGGAGATCTATCTGCAAGAGAATTTTATTTCCTGCATCAACGGTGATCGGGCTCTTTTCCGCAAGTTTGTCGAAACGAATCCCAACTTCAAAGAGAAGAAGATTCCTTTGAGCGATGTCTTTAAGGCGTCCGAGGAAATGGACATGTTAGTGCGGACGTACCTCATCAAGTTCGTGTGGCATCGGCTCGTTGAGGTGAAACAGATGTTCCGCGACACTCTCAAGATTGATTTTCCATCTGATATGGGCCCTCTGTTGAAGGCAATCGAACTGCGCCACGACCTCGTTCACCGTAACGGTAAAGATCGGGATGACAAAGAACATGTACTCGAGGATAAGGACATAACGGTCGTGCTTAAGACCGTAGAGGATTTCGTGGTCTCAATCGAGCTTCAGCAAGTCGCGTTCTGACCGTCTGCGGCCGGTTTTGGCAGTCCCGGCAATACGGGCTTCTTGTACGCCGCGAGGACCGATCCGCTATCCGGCAACGCGAACATCCACGTTTACCGACATTCACTTCGGAGTTATAGGAGAAGTTAATGGCACACCACACAGGCGCCTGCAAAGTGGCCGCTACCCGTGCTTTCCATGCAACTAATACAAGTGCATTCTCGGTGACCTTGGCAGTGCCAGCAGACTTTTTCTTGTGACCCGGCGGCCGTCTCTTTTGTTCGGCGCGAAAGTGGCTGGGCAAGAGGTTCCACAGAAGGAGTCCACGTATTTGTCTCAAGTGCTTCTATGAGTGTCTCTAGGGCGGTTTTCATGAGAATATTCCGTGGACAGGTGGACAGGACAAGCGCCTATTTATGCGGTGTTATTTGTCCACGTGTCCACGTTATCTATGTGCTGAACGGCTCCAAACTAACCAAGATGGTTCCGCGCGGCCCCGACTTGGCGAAAATCTCTCCGGCGCGACTAAGGGATTCAAATACCCGATTGAACATATCTGTGTCGGAGTAGTGCCGCCAAAGTCCCTTGTAAATTTCGCGTTTGGACGTAACGCCTCCGGGTTGACGATTAACAAAGGCCAGAATGCGTCGCTCTAGCTCCTTCTTCGGGTTCGTCCCAGCGTTTTGGAGCGCAAGCATCTGTTTGACACACATCTCCCCATACCGTCCGACTTGTATGGCCGCGGAAAGTTGCTCCAGCGTGATCTTCGGTAACGTCCTCTCGAATGCGGCGTAGAGCATGCACAACTTAAGCACGTAGGACGGAATGCGCCTCGCCGCTGCAAGCAATAGCGGATCGCGGGCTCCCTCCTCTGCGCACCATGCACAGTAAAATTGCTCCCACAGAATGCGCGCAGCGGGGGCCAGTTCCGCCTGACAAGGTACAATGTGTAAAAGGTTCTCTATTGCTACTGATGTTTTGCTTAGGTCTGGCATCTCCGGAAGCGGGATAGGCGACTTATGATACCCAGTCAAGAAGAATTGACGATTGCCGTATCCGCCCTGGAAGTCTCGGAGGCTGAAGTCTTGCCAAAACCAGTCTGGGGTTGTCGCCGCAAGCAGACTCGGCGTCGGGCATTCCAAATTAACTGGCTTCTTTCGATATTTCAGTTCGTAGCGATTAGGGCAATCAAAGCACTGTGTCAGAAACGGGAGAAGCGTCGCGCCTTCCCAATGTCCTGGCCGCAAAATCTGCGAATACTCCTCAGCGTAAATTAGTATCCCTAGACTGGGCGCAACGCTCGCAAAATCATCTGCCAGCCCCTCACCTGAACCTCCGCCGCGAATCACCTTTAGCTGTCCACCGATGTCATCCACTCGGCGCATCGCACTTGTTTTTCGGTCTCCAGTAGGGCCGAACCCAATTAAAGACACGTTCGGATACGTCATGCTGCCGTACGGGAAACGCACAGTTCTGCCAAGTGTCGCTGCCCCACAAGCCCAAAGAGTAGCGAAGTGAAAAACGTCACTTGCTTCGGTCGCGTGGGCCATTGTGTTTCGGTACTCAGCAAACGGGCCACGCCATGCGGCCTTCGGCAACACCAAATGGTCCTCGTTCATCTTAGTGCCGATCGTTGGCCCATGGTACGGCCGGCACCGTTGCCTTTATTCGACGACTGTTGAGAAACGTCGCTAGATCTTCTTCGCGATAACGAACCTTTCGCCCGATTTTTACCCACGACAAGGCATACCGCTTGGTGCATCTCCAAATCGCCAACGTCCCAGGCGTTACGCCCAAGACCGCCGCTGCCTCTTCTGGTGTTAGGAGTTTAGGTAAACCTGGATTTCCCATAGGAAACCTCCCGATAGATTCGTTCACGAGGGGGTATTATCGGGGAGCTCTAAGATGGACACTGGTAGCGGTGTCCATGTTTTTTCTTCGTCAATCAGGAACTAAGCAGGGGTTTTTGTGCGACGGAGAATGGTTCTCGCGGAAACGCCAAACTTGGGTGCCAGTATCTTCGCAATCGCATTCCAGCTAAGATCTGGACGCTTGGATTTTAGATCGTTCGCGTCCTTCCGACACTTGGTGCGCTCCAGTTCGTACTGTCTTATCTCTAGGACGGCCGCTGAACCTTTTTTCGAATCCTCTATCTCTTTGACACCGCGGAGAGCCCGTTCCTCTTCTAGAGGTCGAATCTCCATGCGGTGACGTGCGTCGGCAAGACTTAAGGTTTGAATCAGAATGTTATTGAGACAGTCGGTTTGGCTATATTGGCGTGCACATTCGGACCACGAGTCCCGAATATGTGAGACCAACTCCAAAACCGCTTTTGCGTCCTTAACAATAGGATCTGTTAGTTGAGGGAGCGGTTTCCGCCAATCCCGATCTGGACAATTTTTCGAAAACACTTCGCAGGCTTCCTTCTCGATACGTTCAAGTTGCAGACCAAAATCCCACGCATCGCGCAGTCCCATGAAGACTTCGTTAATAGCTGCAGGACCTTCGGCGTTCCACGAATCCTCGCGATAGATCCCCGTTGTCCTCCCTCTGATGTATTTGAAAGTCATTCATGACCCCGCGATTCTTTCTTCGCGAGAACTCTCCCTGCTTTGAGGATTGCGCGCGCCGCGGTATTTACAGATTTGCGCACGGGATCGATATCGAGCCGGGCATAGACCATAGTCGCCTCCGTACTCATGTGACCTAGGCTCTTCCCGATAATCGGCAAACTCGCACCCATCGCAGCCTGCCACGAGCCCAGCGTTCTTCTAAGATCATGGATCCGCAGATCCTCTAGGCCGGCGCGCTTGAGAATGCGCCGCCAAGCACTCTTGGGTTCAACCAAATGTCCTGTTTTTCCACCGCCCGGAAAGACCCATGGGCTTGTATTGCTTCGACGTGTTTTCAGTATCTTTAATGCATCCCCGGCGAGCGGAAGTTCGATCTCGTTACTCTCTTTAGTCAGGTTCGCCGGAATAGTCCACGTGGCGCGTTGTAGGTTAATCTGATCCCAACGCATTCCCTGCATATTCGATCGCCGAGCGCCAATTAGCAGTTTCAATGCGAAGAAATCTCGTAGATCACTGTTGGGTTCCTGATCCAAGGATTTGAAAAATCGAGGTAACTCGTCGGCATGGAGGAATCTCCGGCGAGCCTGTTCGCGGAAACGGTGTACGCCGACGACCGGGTTGGGACCATGAAATAGATTCCACTCAGTGGCGCGATTGAACATCGTGCGTAGCAATTCAATCGCGCGATTTGCAGAATAAGGTCCTCTTTCGCGACCGAGATCAACGTGAAGTTTAGTCACGTCACGCGACCGAATTGATCCAAGTTTTTGTTTAGCAAGAGTCTTCAGAGATGAATTGAAAATCGAATCGACATTTCGAGTGGACTTATAATGGCTCAAGACATGACGCGCGCGGAACTGTTCGTGGAAAAATTCTTCGAGACTCAACTCCTGACGTCGGGTGCGGAGCCCGTCTGCAGGATTAATACCCTTAGCAATCGAGGAATTAAGGTCATGGGCCACGCCCCTAGCTTGCTCGATCGTGAGATCGGGAAATGGTCCGATCGATATTCTTTCGGGACGTCCCTGAATTTTCCGGTACAAGCAAAATGTTTTGCGTCCTGAGGGGCTCACAGCGAGAGTTAAACCGCGGACTGTGGTGTCGTGGTAATAGGTACGTTGAGAGCTATGTTGCGACCCGAGCGCATCCAAAGCTCGCTTGGTAAAGTTAAGTCTGGAATTCCGGTTGTCCATCTGGGCCTTTCGTAGGCAAGTCCTGTGCTACCCGTGTGCTACTGCTGAGGTTCATTTCGATAAATTTCAATATATTTTTAGGTAGCATAACCGCTAATATTTTGCTCACGAGAATAAGATTTGTAAAGTGTTAGATGCTTAGAAGAAGCAGAGGGTATCAAAGGACGTCTGGCTTCGAAGCAGAGGGTTGGGGGTTCGAGCCCCTCCGGGCGCGCGAGATATCCTCATGTTTAGCACCTACGTTTTGCGCAGCAAAGCGTGCCGCCGGTTGTACACGGGGTCGACTTCGGATCTTGGGCGCCGACTTGAGCAACACAACACTGATGTCAGTACCTCTACCAAAAATCGCGGTCCCTGGCAGCTAGTGCACCGAGAGGATTTTCTAACGCTCGCCGAGGCGGTAAGGCGAGAGCGTTATCTGAAAACGGGCAAGGGCCGCGAAGAGCTAAAGCGAATTCTTAAGGGCAGTCTAGCTATTGGATAGAGGTCGCCGCGGCGACCCTTCGAAGCAGAGGGTTGGGGGTTCGAGCCCCTCCGGGCGCGCCACACATCAAACCGTTTCCCGCGCAATTGTTTTGGTACGTCGACAATATCTTCTTACGCGACATAGGCCGCTTGTTGCACTCTGCTTGTTTTCTAAAGATCCTTTAATAAACTCGTTCATCACTGTTTAAACTTCCGTTCATCTGCCGTTATTCATTCCGCGTTCAAATCACCCAGCGATTCGTGCGGCGTTTCTGCGCATGTCTTTGAAACAACACATAAACAGCTGGAAATAACCGAAACAACTTGCCCGATTTGCGCCTGAGGAGGTGTAATGTTTCTTAAGAGGATTTCCGCACCCGTTCTTCTTGCGATTTTCTCATTCGCTTTAATTTCACATACAACTTGGGCGCAAACCGATCGCGCCGCGATTGAAGGCACCGTGACGGACGCGAGCGGCGGAGCCGTGTCCGGCGCGAAAATCGATATCACTGCGGTTGCCACGGGACTGACCGATGAAAAGACGACCAATCAATACGGTCAATATCGTTTTCCCGGAATTGCGATTGGCATATACAGAGTCGTCGTCGAGAGCCGCGGTTTTGCTACCAAAGAGGTCGATGCGGTGGAAGTTCGCGTGGGTGAAACGCGAACCCTGGACATTCGATTAGAGGTCGGCACGCGCGAGGAGAGAATAGTGGTGCAAGCCGGCTACGCGCCCTACTAACGCAGCACTGCGGAAAGCGCGATCGTTATCGGCACGGACCAAATTGAAAACCTGCCGACGAACGGGCGAAACTGGTCCACGCTAACTATTTTGGCTCCGTGGGCGCAGGATGACGGCGGCGGAGACCAACGC